>Ga0315279_10009968_pt1 | contig 11230 bp, 6 predicted proteins | sample YL17G06_20_MG_FD_203694 | JGI IMG/M metagenome (GOLD analysis project Ga0315279, IMG submission 203694) | Sediment microbial communities from Yellowstone Lake, YNP, Wyoming, USA - YL17G06_20 | ecosystem: Environmental > Aquatic > Freshwater > Lake > Sediment | place: USA: Wyoming | collected...
AGTCGAGGACATTGACCTGGAATCGCCTGAGGGCGCATTGAAGAAGTTGGAGGGCTTTCTGACGGGGGCTGACGCGCTGGCGGCCCCCTATGCAATTGCCAAGGCGTTCGTTTCCGCTCTGGCCAAGGGCGATGCGAATAGCGCCTTGAAACTGGTGGGGAAGGAATTCGACGAACGAAAGAAGCAGGAGTTGCCCCAAGTCGCCAAAGGCATGGACCTGTCAAACTCTGGGCCGATGATGATGGCGCTCTACAGCAGCTCCGCCCGTATGGTCTTTGGGCCTGCCTCCGTCAAAACTAACGGGGCAAGGTCCTTTCTGTGTTTGACGCTGATTCAGAACGCCCCCGGTACGGAAGCTTGGTCCGTCATCGACGCGGACTTCGTGGACAAGCAGAAGAGCGCCGAAAGTTTCATGTCCGCCCCGAGTTCCCAGGCCTCCACCGCCGATAAAGAAGCCCGCAAAGCCAAGCTCATCAACTGGGTCGAAAAGTTCTTCAGCGAGAACTACCGCGACATCACGGCTCGCAAGACGCTCCAGTGGGGCGAGCCGGAAACCACGCCCGCCGGCAACCTCGCCATCCGGTACAAGTACCTCGCGACGATCTGGGACAAGGACAAGCAGATCATCGAGCAGAAGTTCACCTTCACGCCCGAGGGCAAGTACGTCTCGGCCGAGACGATCGAGAAGGGCCCGGCCACACCGGAGGTGATCGCCCAGTTGGCTAGGCAGCGTGAGCAGATTGTCGTCGAAGACTTGGCGATCCAGATTCTGGCGGCCATCCGAGACAAGGATGATGCCGCGCTCAAGGCGTTGGCGACGAATCGCATCAAGGATTGGCCCGGGGCCCTGCCGAAGTTCGCGCTGGAGATGCGGGAGCGGTTCAGACAGAAGACGGGCAAGCCGTTCCAGATGTCCGCGGGCCAATCCATGGTGCTGGGCAGCGCCGCGGTCGTCAAATGCACCGGCCCGGTGGAACTCGATGGAGTTTATCTGGCCCTGTTCTTCGTCAAGACCGCTGACGGATGGAAGAACTTCTCCCTGCGGAACTCGCCGGCCTCCGGTTCACTGGAGACCCTCCTCCGCAACGCCGCCAAGGAGATCGGGCTGACGGATTTGCCGAATTCGGCCGAGGCCGTTACGACTGTCCCGTCGGACGCCGACAGGCAGGCGGCTGAGAACCTGTCCGCCGAGGGATGGCAGTTGTGGGGCCAGAGGGACCTCGCCGAGGCGGAGACGAAGTTCAAAGCTGCCGTCGCCAAGGATCCGACGAATGCCAACATATGGAACGGCCTGGGCTGGTCGCAGATGAACCAGGGCAAGGTGGTCAACGCCAAGGAGGCGTTCGAGAAGGCCGTGGCGGCCGATCCCAAGCTCGCGGGGGCGCTGAACGGATTGGGCATGATCGCCAGGAGCCTGGGCAAGACAGAGGACGCCATCGAATACTGGCAGAGGGCGGTGGCGGCAATGCCCAACGCAACCGCGGCCTGGAGCGGCTTGGCCGGAGCATACGCGGAGTTGGGCGAGTATGACAAGGCGATAGACGCCTACGAGAAGTGGGTAAAGGCCGAACCGGGGGACGATGACGCCAGGGAGAGCCTGGCCAAGGCCCGGCAGGCCGACAAGGCCCTGCTGGCGGGCGCGGAGAACTGGTTGGGACTGATGGACAAGGGCGAATATGTCAAGGCATGGGAGCAGGCCGGGCCGATGCTGAGAGCTATCGTCGACGACAAGAATATGTTCGCGACGGTTACCAAGGCCGTCCGGGACGACCTGGGCAAGGTGAAGTCCCGCAAGCAAGAGTCCCGGCAACTCATGATGTCGATTCCGGGCATGATCGGCGGGCCGTTCCAGGTGCTGCGGTACGACACGCAGTTCGAAAAGAAGCACATGAATGAAAACGTGATCATGCAGAAGGACCGGCTCGGCACGTGGGGCGTCGTTGGCTACACGGTCGCTCCATATTCGAAGACAATGTCCGGGGTCATCGTTGTTGGAACGACGGCCAACGAAAAGGACGTGCCGAAGGAAGCTACCGCTGCCGCCGAGCAGTGGCTGGGCCTTGTCGATGCAGGCAAGTACGCCGAGAGCTGGGACACAGCGGCCGAGATGTTCCAGAAGGCCGTCGGCAAACAGGAGTGGGAGCGGCAGGTCGGAAACGCCCGCTCGCCGCTGGGCAAGCTCAAGGCCCGCAAGTTCGTCGACGCCGCGAACGTGTCCACCCAGCCCGACGGCCCGGTGGACAAGAATGCCCTTATCTTCCAGTTCCAGGCTGCATACGAGAAACGCGACAATGCCGTCGAAACGGTCTCGCTGATGAAAGGCAAGGACGGCAAATGGCGAGTGTCGGGGTATTTCATAAGGTAAGCCGCTGATGATGGGCAGGCGTAACGCGACACAACTGGGCACGGGCCGGAACTGGGGGATCTGGCCCGTGCTGGGGGTCTTGCTGGCGGCGGCGCTGGTGCCCGCCGCCTGCGTGCTCTGGTTCATGAACGCCGCCATGCTCAACGAGCGTCTGGCCGTGCGCGAGAAACTCACGCGGGCCTACAACACCCGCCTTATCGAGGCGCAGCAGCAGATTGACGAGCACTGGGACCGCCGAGCCGCCGAACTGTCCCTCCGGCCGGGAGAAGGCCCCGGCGAGGCGTTTGCCCGGCTGGCCAGGTCGGCCCTGGCCGACAGCTTCGTCGTGCTGGACGAGCGGGGGCGAGCGGCCTATCCCAACGCCGCCGCCGTGGCACCCCCTGCCGCCACGACGGCATCCGCGCCGGCCAGCCGGCCCGCGACGGCCCCGAGCGCGGAGTCGGGCGACTTGTCGGCCGAGGCGGAACAGGCCGAGTTTGGCCTGGCTTGCCCCGAGCGGGCGGCGGAAGTTTACGCCCGCGTCGCCGCCACGGCCGGCGACAGCCAGGCCGCGGCCCGCGCCTTGATCGCCCAGGCGCGGTGCCTTGTCAAGGCGGATAAGCGCAAGGAGGCGGCGGCGATTCTGGCCGAACCGCTCGAACTGCCGCGCTTCCGTCATGCGCTGGACGCCCAGGGCCGGCTCATCGTCGCCTCGGCCCGCCTGATGGCGCTGGAACTGATGGGCCGCAAGGATCCCCGCTTCGCCCCCGCCGCCAGACGCCTTGTCGATCAGGTGAACGACTACCGCGACTTGTCAATGCCCGCCGCCCAGCGGATGTTCCTTATGACGAGGCTCGCGGAACTCGACCCCGACGTTCGATGGCCGACGTTGCAGGCCGAAATCATGTGCCAGGAAATGTCGCAAAGACTGTCGGACTTCAAGGACCCGCCGAAAGTCAAGAGGCTGATCTCGGGGTACTATGGCCCGGAGCGCCCGGCGACGAATGTTCAGTACCTTGAAGCCGCCCTTGCGTCGAGCGACAGCCGCGTCCGGGGCCTGTTTCGTGGCCGGCGGGTCATCGACGAAATCGAACGACTCCTGAACCGCGGCCCGGCCGCCACGGAGGCGTCGTATCGAATAATCAGTTCCGTTGTGGCCCGGCCGGAACTGGGCACGCCGTTCCTCCGCACCAATGCGTCGAACAGGCACATGACCGACTGGTCCGTGGCGGTCTTCCTCAACGGCCCGGACCCCTTCGCCGCCGCGGCCGAGCGGCAAAACGCCGTCTACATGTGGACCGCGGCGGCGGGAATCGTGTTCATCGCGCTGCTGGCCGCGGCAATGGCGTCCTACCTTGGCCGGCAAATGAGGCTCACGCGGCTCAAGAACGACCTCATCGCCACCGTCAGCCACGAACTCAAGACGCCGCTGGCGTCCATGCGCGTGCTGGTGGACACCCTGCGGGAAGGGCGATGCGCCGACGCCAAGCAGGCGGGCGAATACTTCGACCTGATCGCCCACGAGAACGAGCGGCTGAGCCGGCTGATAGACAACTTCCTGACCTTCAGCCGAATGGAACGCAACAAGCGGGCGTTCGAGTTCGAATCCGTGAACGTCGCCGACCCCGTGCGGACTGCCGTCGCGGCCGTGCGAGAGCGATTCTCCAGCCCGGAATCTCGGCTGGACGTGGACCTGCCCACCGATCTTCCGCGCGTCCGCGCAGACCGCGACGCCCTGGTGACGGTGCTGCTGAACCTGCTGGACAACGCCTGGAAGTATTCCGGCGACGACAAGGCCGTCAAGGTCCGCGCCTTCGCCGACGGCTCCAGCGTGTTCGTCGAGGTGGCAGACAACGGCGTCGGCATGTCGCGCAGGGCCATGAGCCGGATCTTCGACAAGTTCTACCAGGTCGATCAGACGCTCTCGCGCAAGGCCGGCGGTTGCGGGCTGGGCCTGGCCATCGTAAAGTTCATCCTCGACGCCCACGGCGGCTCCATCAGCGTCAAGAGCCAGCCCGGAAAGGGCAGCACGTTCACCGTGAAGCTGCCAGCGCAACAGAGCGGAATGGTGGTGTAGCCGATGTATCACGACAAGCCAAAGCCAGGCCGCGGATACGTGACGCTGTGCGCCGCACTGACTCTCCTGATGCTCGGCGTGGCGGCGTGGATCAGCGTGATGGTAGCCAGGGATGAACATCTGGGGGCCGTGGCGCTGCCTGCCGTGCTGGTTGTCGTGTGGGCCGTCTTCCTCGGTACCTGCGCAGTGTTGCTCCTGGCAATCAGGGCGGCCTATCGCACGGAGTACGCCGTGACGGAAGATACGGTCGAAATGCAGGCTGGTTTGTTTTTCCATGCCAGGATTCCGCGTCGGAACATCATTGCGGTAAGGCCGGTCCGCTTCATTCCCCGGGTATTGGGCTCCGGAATATGGGCCAAAGGGTGCTGTAACAGAATGACCAACGGCCTGCTTATCGAAACCACCGAAGGCAAGGTGTACGTCAGCCCGGCGGACATCGAACGATTACGTGCGGAACTTGGCTTGGCCAAGGAGAAATAGATGCCGGGCGAAACCATCCTCATCATTGAAGACGACGCGACGATGCTTCGCGGCTTGAAGGACAACTTCGAGTTCGAGGGCTATTGCGTGGCGACGGCGTCCGACGGCGAGAAGGGGCTGGAGGCGGCCTTGTCGGTCAAGCCCGACCTGATCGTGCTGGACATCATGCTGCCCAAGGTCAACGGCTACGAGATATGCAGGCTCGTCCGCAGGGAGGGCCTGGACGTTCCGATCATCATGCTCACGGCCAAGGGCCAGGAGCAGGACATCATTCTGGGCCTGAACCTCGGGGCCGACGATTACGTGACCAAGCCCTTCAGCATCAAGCAGCTTCTGGCCCGGGCCAACGCCTTCCTTCGCCGCAAACGGCTCTCGGCCGCCACGGTCCACCAGTTCGGCCGGTTTGAGCTCGACCTCGCCAGCCGGCGCCTGACGCTCAATGGGCGCGAAGTCCCGCTGACGCCCAAGGAGTTCGGCCTGCTGGAGCTGTTCCTGCGCCGGCAGGGCCGGGCGCTGACGCGCGACGAGATCGTCAAGAACGTGTGGGGCCACGACGTGTTCGTGACGTCGCGAAGCGTCGACCGCTGCGTGAACACGCTGAGAGCCAAGATCGAGCCCGACCCCGCCGCCCCGCGCTTTATCCAGACGGTCCGCCCCGTCGGCTATCGCTTCGAGGCGTAAAGGCCCACAGAGTGCCCGTTCGGGGGCAAGGTCGAATAATCTCGCTTTCCCCGCACTTATGCCCGAAATTTCTCCACGGTGGCGTGTCGTACATTGAGAGAGCGGCCTGGATGAACAACGGACAGCACGACTTTGCGAAATGGTTCGAGGCCAACAGCAGGCCGCTGGCCTTGTACGTGCGGCAGTGGCTTGACGACCACGCAGCCGCGGATGTCGTCCAGGACGCGTTCCTGAAACTGCTTGGTCAGAAGCGCCACCCGGCCGACGCGCGGGCCTGGCTGTTCCGCACCGTGCGTAACGCCGCGTTGAACGAGCTGCGAAGGCGACGAACCCACGCCCGGCACGGCCCGGCGATTGCGGCCGGGCGGGGCGAATGGTTCGAGCAGCAACTGGATGACGCGATCGACGCCAAGGCGGTTCAGGAAGCCCTCGCGCAGTTGCCCTTGGAGCAGAGGGAACTGATCGTAATGCGGATTTGGGGGCAGATGACGTACGAGCAGATGGCCGAGGTGGTAGGCGTGGCCCTGTCAACCGTTCGGGAACGCTATGTCGCGGCGATCGAATCACTGAGAAGGAAGATGGTGACGCCATGGGAATCCAAGACGAAATGAGCAGCGACCTGTCAGCCTTTGAGGCCCGCCTTTCAAAGCTGGCGCCGGCTGAGGCCCTGGATGGGGGCATGTTGATGTTCAGGGCTGGTCAGGCGGCAGGGGCGGCAAGCCGCCGGCGCTGGCAGATGTTGGCCGCGGCTGCGGTCTGCGTGGCTGTGGGCGCCGCAATGCTGAGCGTGATCTGTCCTCGGACGCGGGTTGTTGAACGATTAGTCCACGTGCAACAGGAATCTCCGCCCCCTGTGCCGCAGAGGCCATCCGTGGCGGCCGCGGTTGCCCCCCAGCCCGCCGGGCCGGTTTGGAAGCCCCGCGAGTTTTCGGAAAACTCATACTTCCGGGTCCGCCAGCAGGTGTTGGAGCATGGCCTAAGCGCGCTGCCGACATCAAGGGCCGGCTCGGCTGGGCCGCAGGATGCACGCCGGCTTTTGGATGAGTTGCTGCGCGGAGACAACGTGAACGGGTGACAGACGGTTTCAGCTTTTGCGCCAATCAGCCGCTTCGGCGGCGGGGAGACTAAGCCATGAGAATGAGAACGTGCCTGGCAATCATGATCGTATGTGGCATGACTTTGGCGGCCCGGGCGGACGTGACGGCCATGATGGGCAGCAACACCCAGCCGGCGCAGCCGAAGGACGAACCTAAGGTTGTGCAGATGACCGTCGCGGCTCTGGCGGAGGCGGAGCCGGCCCTGAAGCACCACCTCCTGCCGACGCTCACCGAGCAGAAGCCCGGCAACTCGATCCTGATGTATTACCTGGCACAGCAGGTCATGCCGAATGCCCAGGATCCTAACTGGGTTCAGAGGCAGCGAGATCGAATCGCCAAATACCTTGAGATACCGCTGTCGGGGCTGCCTCAAGAAGAAGTGGCCGCTTTTCTTGGCTATTACTCGACTGCCCTGAGGCAGGTTGAGATCGGCGCGATGCGGGAGGATGCCGACTGGGGTCTGCCGTTCGAAGAGGGCATGGCGATGGTCATACCGAGTATGAGCGACTTTCGCGACATGGCGAGACTCCTGGCCCTTCGCGCCCGGGTGGAGATCGCACAAGGCCGGTTCGACCAGGCCATTCATACCATCAAGGTAGGCATGGCGGTGGGCAGGCACGTGGCTGAGGACCCCATCCTGATTACCGCGATGGTCGGCATCGCCATGGAAAACCTTATGCTTGACCGCGTGCAGGAACTCATCGGCCACGGCGGGCCCAACATGTACTGGGCCCTCGCCGAACTGCCGGAGCCGTTGGTGGATGTCCGTCGAAGCTTTGATTACGAGCGCCAATGGCTGACGAGGGAGCCGGAACTTCGCAAGGCGCTGGCCGGCCCCATGACAGCGGCCGAGGGGACCGCGCTGCTGAGGTGGATGGTGGAATTGTACTCATTGGCTATGAATAACGGTGAGGAGCCGCCAGGCCGGCGGGGCATCGTCCAGGCCGCACTTGCGGTTCGGTTCTACGGGATCGGCAAGAGAATGTTGATCGAGGATGGCAGAAGCCGCCAGGAAGTCGAGGCCATGCCTGTCGGGCAGGTTGCGGTATTGTACCTTTTGAACGATTACATCCACTGGCGGGACGAACTGTTCAAGTGGTTCTCGATGCCATACTGGCAGGCGAGGCCCGGGCTGCAACGCTCGGACATGGCGTTTCAGGAATGGCAGAGAATCGGCGGCATGTTTAACCCCCTGACAGCATTGCTGCCGACCTTGGGACGGGCCTATCTCATGCAAGCGAAGCTGGACCGCGCGCGGGCGGCCCTCCAGACCATCGAGTCCATCCGAAGCCACGCCGCCCGTCACGGCCAGGTGCCAAAAACGCTCGACGACCTCGAGCTCCCCGTCCCGATCGACCCCGTCGTCGGCAAGCAGTTTCAGTACGAGCCGGGCGATCGATGCTTCACGTTGATCGGCCCTGCCTCGGAGGGAGAGCAAGCAAAGGAAGGCGTTCGGTATGAAGTTCATCTGACGCCCGCGAAAAAGGCGCCGACTGCCACCACGGCTCCTGCTGGCGCGACGCCGGCGGCTCTCCCAGCCGAGGGCGCGTGGCAGGGCATCGATTCGTTCATTCAGGACGGGACCATCGCGGTAATCCAGATTGACCTTGCCGCCTTAACCTCCGATGCTGCCTGGCAGCAGATCAGCACCGTTGTGAAGGAAGCGAAGCTGGGCGACGAAGTCCTGCCGATGCTGGCGCAGGTGCGCGGCATGGGCGGGCAGTATGTGAAGGTCGGTCTCACCGAGGCATTTGTCGTGGTCAACGTCACCGACCTGCCTGATACGCCAATGATCGTCGTGCCGCTGACTAAGGGCGCCGACGTCGAGAAACTGTCCGCGATGCTGCCGAAGCCTGGCGATCGCGCCGTCGTCCGCCAGGTTGACGGAACGCTAGTCGTGGCCACAGAGGGCCAGTTCCGATTACTGGCCGAAACGGGTGCGGCGAAACGCCCTCGATTGATGAAGGCGTTGACCTCCACCAAGGGCGCGGTGCGCGTCGCGTTTGCGTTCTCCGATGATGTGCGTCGCGCGCTGGAAGAGACCATCGGCACATTGCCGCCGGAATTGGGAAACCTGCCCGGCACAACGCTGACACGGGGCCTTCAGTGGGCCTGCCTGGACGTGGCCGTTCTGCCGGAGGTAACGCTGCGACTGACGATCCAATCAGCCGATGCGGATTCGGCCCAGAGCATGTCGAGGTTGATCGACCTCCTGGCCATGAAAGCAACGGCTGATCGCATCAAAGGGCACGACATCGCTCCAAAGGTATTCGAAATACTGGAGTCGTTCATCAAGACTCTCCGCCCGAGCGTCAGCGGCGATCAACTGGTGCTGACTCTCGATCAAGTCTCGTTGCTCCGCGACTGTGTTGGCCCAGCCATGCAGAAGTTCCGTACCATGGCCCGGCGAGAGACCTCAGACAGCGTCATCCGCCAACTGCTGGCAGCACTCTACCTGTGGGCCGCAGCTAATCAAGGCGCGTTCCCGCCAGACCTTCAGACGCTGGTGAAGAGCGGAGTGACTGGACCGGAGATTCTGATAAACCCCTCGCGACCGGAACTCGGCCAAGCCGGCTACGTCTACCTGCGCCCAAATGTGCCTCTCAGCAAACTGGAGGACCCCGGCGCGCAGGTGCTGCTCTACGAAGCTCATGAGCGGTTTGGCGAAGGTGTCAACGTGGGCTTCGCCGATGGCCACGTTGGATGGATCGCGGATCAGGCCCGTTTTCAAGCGCTGCTCAGTGCCTCCAAGTCCAACGAAGCGACAAGCCAGCCCACGACCGCGCCGAGCCAGCCGGACTGACCCGCCCCTATGGACGCAGGAACAGCATCGCCACGCCGCCCACGGCCAGGACCGCGCCGCTTACCGCTCGCCAGGTTATGCGTTCCTTGTGGATGATGGCCGAGGCGGGGATGAGGATGATCGGCGAGATCGCCATTATCGTGGCGGCGACGCCCGTCTGCGCGTTGCTCACGGCCACCAGCGACAGCGTCACGCCTATGAACGGCCCGACGGCCGCGCCGAGCGCCGCCAAGCCCATCCCGCCCCGGTGCTTGACCGCGGATGCCACTCGCGGCCACCACCTAAAAACGGTGAACATCACGACGAAACCCGCAATGCCAGCTATGATTCGGATTTGCGTGGCGGGCGCGGCGTCGTACTTGCCAATGCCGAAGCCTTTGGCTTCTCCCATGCCGATCTTGCTGAGCACCAGCCCACCCGCCTGCCCGATGGCGCCCAACAAGGCCAGCCCCACCCCCAGCGGCGACACATGAGGCCGAACGTGCCGGTCCCGCGGCACGACGATGCCGCGCTGCGCCACCACCGAATCGGACGATTCGAGGTGCCTCTCGGTAACAACCCACGCCACGCCCGCCACGGTCATCACTACGCCCAGCCAGCTCCACGGGCCCAGGGCCTCCCCTATGGCGGCCCAGGCAATCAGCGCCGCCATCGGCGGCGAGAGCGTCATCACCAGCATTGTCCGCCGGGCCTCCAGCAGCACCAGCGCGCGGAACAGGAAGAGGTCGCCGAACGTGAACCCCGCCAGGCCGGAAAGCCCCAACCAGAACCAGTTGGCCCGCAAGGCGTCCGTCGGCAGCAGCAGCCCGCGGAACGCCCACACGAAGGCCGACAGCATCGTCATTGCCATCACGAGTCGAATGAGGTTCAGCGGCACCGAGCCGATCCGCTTTCCCGCGGCCGTGAATGACAACGAGCTTCCCGCCCAGCAGAAGGCGGTGCCCAGCGCCGCAATTTCTCCGACATACGTCAACGCGATCTCTCCACCGGGCCAGTCCGGCCGCCGGGCCAGGCACGCTCAGGCCGCAGCGCCGACACGGTTCGACGATCCGGGCTCCCGACGACCGCAGGATTGTAGCCAAGCGCGGTCAAGTGCGACAGGCGGAACCGCGCGGCAAGCGTCGAAATCGAAAGTTATACGCATTTCAATTGGTTCTTGCGCCTTGTGGCGGGCGCGGTATCAGGGGACTGGCTCCGGAGCCCCGGTCCCGACGTACGTCGGGATTGGCCGGGGCGCAGGTGCCTGTCCCCGTCGTTGGTCGTGGGATGTTCAAACAGCGGGGACAGGCACCTTCGTCCCGACGTACCTCGGGACTACGGAGCCAGTCCCCTGCCTCCGCCGGTGGCCTTCCCGGCTACGGGCTACCGGCTACTGATGACCACAAAATGAGAGAGGCCTCCGGAACGTGATGTCCCGGAGGCCTTTCGTATAAGGCGGCGTTCACCTACTCTCCCGCGTAAGCAGTACCATCGGCCGCTACGGCTTAACTTCTGTGTTCGGGATGGGAACAGGTGTGGCCCGCAGCGTGTAGACACCGCCACAGCCCGCCCGGGCCGTCAGGCCCGGGCGAACAGTGTGATGAACAGGGAAGACCGTTCCGGAAGGAACGTTTTGGTTCGTGCAGGTTCACTTTTGCCTGAGTGTACAAGGCGGCCCATCCGGGGCGTCCGCGAAGGCAGACGACGGATGCGGCCAAGCAATCGCCCGTTAGTACCGGTCAGCTTAAGACATCTCTGTCCTTACACCT
>Ga0315279_10009969_pt1 | contig 11230 bp, 8 predicted proteins | sample YL17G06_20_MG_FD_203694 | JGI IMG/M metagenome (GOLD analysis project Ga0315279, IMG submission 203694) | Sediment microbial communities from Yellowstone Lake, YNP, Wyoming, USA - YL17G06_20 | ecosystem: Environmental > Aquatic > Freshwater > Lake > Sediment | place: USA: Wyoming | collected...
AGCTTCAGGGAAAACCCTTCGAATTATCAGAGATCGTAGCTGCGACACAAGAAGTGAGCAATGAGGCCTTCTGGGTCATCCATGATTTCTTCTTCTCTGAAGAAGGCCAAGCCTTTGTCAATAAGGAGAAGGAGGTGCTCAAACAGAAGATAGAAGAAATTTTGAAAGGGAAAGGATACGATGAGAAGGTCTTTCAAATTGCCCTTGAGACGGGGAAGGGGAGAAAGAGGCTGGAAGAGGATATTCTCTTAGGAAATAAAATGGGTGTGAGAGGAACCCCATCAACGATCATCAATGGTGATTTCGTAGGTAGTACTTTAACCGATAAGATGGTGGAACAATACCTGGGGAAATAGGAGAATTAGGAAGCTTTAGATCTTTGGTGGCAGTGCAGGGATTTGGCCGGCCTGTGGCCCAGAGGGGGCACAATATGAATGAACCTTCCTCTCCGGAAGCTCGATTAAGAGCTTCACCCCGGACACTGCGGAGATGAATATGGACAAATAGAATTTATATCGAATTGACAGGTTATAAGCCTTTTACTATTTTTCTCCCAAATAGTTTTTTCTTCTTAATCAAGTCCTAATATAATCCCATTGTGCTTTTGATTCTGATCTTTTTCTGACGAGTTCTACGGAATAATGATACCGGTCGGATCGGTAAAGGATGGAGATATACTCTACGGGTCTATTCTTGATATCGAAGACTGTTCTCTCGATCTTGAGTAATGGGGCACCGGTCATGACGTCGAGAAAAGAGGCTATCCGGCTATCAGCTACCGTGGCCTCTATGATTTGAAATCCTCGTCCAATTTTTACTTTGCATTTCTTTTCCAACACATTGAGTATGGGTTGAAATGTAAGATCCTTAATATCGATCTTTTTCCCTAAATCAGAGGGGATATAACTAATGGTATATGAAATAGGCAATCCTTTTATTAACCTTATTCGTTCGACCCGAAGAACCTTAGCATCTTCATCCAGTTTCAGGCTCTCTGTCACCTTTTTCGGGGGATGGACAAAACCGAAGTTAATAATTTTCGTTTTTGTTTTGATTCCCATGGCGATGACGTCTTCGATCATTCCCGTGAGTTTCATCGGTTCGAGATGGACCTGTCCTTCGGTCACAAAACTTCCTTTTCCTCGCTTACGAGTAATTAAGCCGTCCTTTTCCAAAGCTGCAAGTGCCTGTCGAACGGTGATCCGGCTCACCTTATAGGATTGAACGAGGTGATCCTCTGTGGGGAAGGGATCGCCAGGTCGATACTCACCCGAACTAATCTTTTCTCGCAGAATATTCTCGAGTTGATAGTAGAGCGGAATGGAGCGATTCTTGAAACCGATCATATAATTCTCGAATCATTTGGCGGGTGGTCTGAAGACCGAACGATAAAATTGTGGTGACTCAGAACCATTCCAAGCAACCTCCGCCGAATTCGCTTTTCCAAAAGATTTGCGCTTGCTAGCGGCAATTTGGAAGAAGGGGGGTAGCTTGGACCCCTGCCGCAAGAATACCATAGCGAAGAAGAAGGCCCCCTGCCAATATCAAGACACCTGAGACAAGAACGAGGCCCGCCAACTCCAACTCTGAACCGAATACTTCGATAGACTTCAAAACAAACGGAATAACCAAACCACAGAGGATGACCCCTCCCCAAAAAAGCAACTTTAAATCTCCCTGAGTGAGCGAATAAACTGATTTTTCAGAAGCCTCCGTCGCCCCAGCCATCGTGATTAAATAAAATATCAAAACGAGGCATTCGATAAGAATGAGGATCAAATCGGCCGCCAAAAGGAAATTTAAAACACCTTCGCCTCCTGGTTCTATAAGGTGGCTCATGGAAAAGAGGACGAGAGAGATGACACCTGTAGAAAGGGCAGAAATAACGAAGAGGATAACAATGAGAGGGGTATCCCAGAAATGGACTGATTTCATCGATTTCAGAAGTAATCCAGTATAGACGGCCACGCCGAAGGCGAAAATTCCATTTACGACTGAAAGGACTAGCCGAAGCGCTCTATCCGTCTCAAGTATTTTGAAAGGCCAGATCCAGAACCCTATATGGATGACTCCCAGAACGATGAAGACGGACAGAATGTAGAACCCCCGACCGACCCACGCAATACGGGGATTAACACCGGCACGCAGGAATCTTTCTTTTCGCCCGAGATCTATGATAAGAAATGGGATCCCTAAGATCACTAGGATCGTGCCCAAAATAACGCCATTCTTCGACAGATAGGCCGCCTCCGGCAAAAAAAGATCCACTAAAATGGCCACTAAGTAAGCCCCTGCTCCCATACCGGCCAAGAAGAGATAAAAAGCGATTTTCCATCTCCAATATGGCTGTCGCTCAATCTGTTCTCCCATGGTCTATTCCTTTCTGCGGTAAGACTGTAAGGTATAAAATACAACGCCTAAAGCAGATCCCTTAGGGGGAAGATAATAAACTGATGGATTTAGTCCAAACTCCGGGTGAAATTGGAAACCAAATCGATCTCTGATAAGTTGGGATACGACGCTTTCGGGGTCACTCAGATCTCCAAAATGACGGGCCGTCGTGGGACAGGCTGAGACGCACGCGGGCTCTTCCCCTCTTCCCATTAAATGTGAACAGAAAGTGCATTTTGAAACAGTTCCCCCCTGGTGGCATTCTTCCGTCTCCCCCCAGGGAACATCGATCGGAAAATACTTGCCTCCCTCGTGGACAGAACGGACTCCGTAGGGACAGGCTAAGATGCAAGCCTTGCATCCGATGCACTTTTGCTCATCGATTCGAACGAGCCCTTGGGAGTCTTGATAGGTGGCCTTTGTTGAACATACCCTGATGCAGGCTGGGTCTTCACATTGCATACAAAGCCTTGGAATATAGGATCGCCTGACATCCGGATACTTCCCTTCCTCCACCTGAAATACCCAACTCCAAAACACTCCAGGTGGGGTAGCATTTTCAATTTTGCATGCAATCGAACAAGCATGACACCCTATGCAACGATTCAGGTCAATGACCATACCGTATCTCATTGCTTTTCTCCTCTTTCTCTTTTGTAAATCTTCACCCTTGCTGCCGTTTCCATCGATCCGCCAAGCATCCCTGAATAGGAGAGCTTAATAGAAAGATGAGGATTATATTGGATTCCTTTCCCTTTAGCCACAGGATGCTTCGTCCAGCGTCCAAATCCTTGGGATACAGCCACGGTTTTAGGATGAATGCCCTCACTGAGCCTCACTCTTCCCGGTACCTTTGCCAGCCGAGATTCGAGCCAGACATCAGCTCCGTCTTGAAGCCCCTTTTTCTCTGCAATGTCGCGGTTCATCATGATGTATAAGTGGTAGGGATCGCGGTCTGCGATGTCCACAATTAATGGATTTGTTGCCATATCCGCAAAGGTTGTAAGATAGGACTTATAGGCAATGAGATAGAGGTCAAATTCAGGATCATTTTCATGGATTGGGCTCGGCTCCCAGTAAGGAACCCCCTTGTATTGATTCCAGTTTATTCTCAAGTCAAATCTCTCTTCAATCTGATGTTTTTTTAAGTCCTCCCGAAGGTCATCCCCCACGTATTTAATATAGTTGAAGAAGAGGGGTAACCTTGCATCGCGGTAATGGAGGTATTTCTGATCCGGTCTTATCGGACGGAAATCGTTGCCGTGTCTCTTATACCATTCCAAGTCTCTTTTTCCCTGAGAATGGCATTTGGCCTGGATGTCGAGGATCTCCTCATAATTGTATTTCTTATACAAATCCAGTCGATACGGTTCCTTCAGGCCTAGGGTGCGATTCAGATGGGCGTTGAAACCATTTTCCCCGAAGAGAAAGTCTGCCCGATATGCGAGCTCGATCAAGATATCCATCCCCTCCTTTGTATTGTAAAGAGGAGGTACCACTGGCTGGCTCACCTGTAACCCCTGCATATCGTAAGTAAAATTGGATAGGTTGTAGCGTTCCAGATAACTATGCTCGGGCAAAACAACATCTGCATAATCCGTGGACTCATCAAGGTAGATGTTGATGGTGATCACCATATCCAATTTTTTGAGAGCCTGTTTCATCACATTTAAGTCTCCGCAATTCATTAAAGGATTGCTATGATAGATGAAGAGAGCCTCTGGCTCATAATCAAATCCATATTGGGCCGGATTTAAAACCGTTAAAGGCACAAGATGCCCGAGATCGCAAGCTAGAGGACAATATTCTCTCAGATCCAATCGTTTCGGAGGGAAAGAAAAAGGGGTACGAAATTCCCAACCTGTCGCATGCGGACGAACGATGCCATCTTTTCCCTTCGACAGATAAGCAGGCTCTCCTCCGAAGCGCCGATCATCCATACTCTTGGCAAGGAGCCCACCCGGGACGCTCAGAGCCCCTATCAGCATCATGATCACCGCTTGAGCCATCATGGCAATGCCGCCATTGGTGTGCGCCTGAAGGCCCCGATAGGAAAGGAGGGCAGCCGGTCGAAGTGGATATTGCATTCCGTCGATTGTTGTCGTCCCTCCAATATTGGCGGCTTCTACGAATTCTTTCGTTATCCTACGAATCCTGTCTGCAGGAATGTCCGTTATCTCAGAAGCCCATTCTGGGGTATATTCCTTCACCTCATTTTTCAGATATTCAAAAGCTGGGATATATCTCACCCCGTTGATAGGATACTCTCCTTCCAGAGCGAAGTCTTTGATACTTGGGTCGTCGAAGACCTTGGCCCTTCCATCGATGGAATCCCAGATAAGGGGTTTGCCAGTCCCGGGATCCTCGGCAAAATGCCGATCTGGGTTTAAGAGATACACTGCGTTTGTACTCTTCTTCAGGAAAGGGACATCGTATATCTTGTACTCATGCAAGAGGAGATAGATCATTGCCAGAAGAAATGCTAAATCCGTTGCCGGTTTGATGGGAATCCATTCGTCCGCCCTTCCTGCACCCACCGAGAGACGGGGGTCCACCACAACGAGTTTTAGCCCCTTTTCCCTCGCATCGGCGAGTTGTTGGGTCGTTCTGACAAAGAGTTGATGTGAACCGAAACTATACTCCGTACCAAGTACAATGAGATACCTGCAATAATCCAGATCCGGAAACTCCACCAGGGCGCCATGGGAGAGCATTCCTATAAAATGGTTCGGGTTGGCGCACTGATTGCTTGTGCCACTGAAGGAGAAACCTCCATTTTTTGTCCCAAATGCTTCACCCCAGGCAAAGCTTTGAATATACTTTTCCCAGGGCCATAGTGAGCAGATAAGTTTGTTCGGGTTCTCACGGCGGATCTTTTTCAGCTTTTCAGCCACAAGATCAAGGGCTTCATCCCAGCTCGCTTCCCTCCATCTCGGGTCAATTCCTTCCCCCTTTTCAGAGTTGGTTCGAATGAGAGGCGTCTTCACTCGGTAAGGATCATAAAGCTTTGTCAAACCAGAAAGCCCTCGAGCACAAAGCCGACCGTGAGTATTTGAATCATCCGCATCTCCCTTAATCTTAATGGCTTTGCCATCTTTAACATGCACCGAAATGGGGCATGCATTGAAACACATCTGGCAGTGGCTTTTAACCCATCTGTCCTCAGCAAACTTTTCTGTCCTGTTACCCGACATATGCGGATGGGTGTCCATCATGCTCCTCCTTTGGATGATAGTAATCATTATATATTTAACCGATTTTCCCCTCCTTTTGAAGGAGGTTCACATACTTCCCAAGACTTAACTCTTCTAATCTCTGTTTTTTAGGAAAGCCGGTTTGAGGGTTCCAGCCATGAAGAACGTAGTATTCAGTCAGCATCTGATCCCATCTTTCTCTCTCCAACTTTTCACCCGAAAAGGGTCCGGTCTTAATCGGTAATTCGAAGAACGGATCAGGAGGATAATCATCCTGTCTGCCAAAATTCGTATGTATTAAATTGTAAATTTTTTCCAGGGTAAGTATCCGTTCACCTCTCTCCATGAGGCTCTCCTCGGAGAGGTCCTCACCAAGGCCTGCAGAGCATAACTCCGCAATATCCTTGGGCCCCAGTAGGTCCGGAGATGACCAGTTGCTGACGAAATGACACAACCCCAAAGAATCCAGAACGGCGTGAAACCTTTCATAGTAGAGGACAAGTTTCGCCTTCCCTTCGTATTCCTTGGGAACTCCGGCCGTTTCGACCCCCCAGATCCTCTCGCCCATCCCACTGTCCACACGTTGAAATTCTGTTTGTGGGGCCCCCCGTGTATGGGTGCCTCCCCGCGGGGAAACGGCAACCCCCAAGGCCCACCCTTTGCAGCTCCGAATGGGTTCGATCAAATCTTGGCCTTTGATTGCAAAGACCAAATCCTGTGATCCTCGGCCAATCCTGAGGGAGGCACGGCAGCTTCCCTCAGCGAGAAGCTCACCGATGCCCTGTCTAAGGGCAATTTTTTCGATCACCTTGAAGACAACCTCCGATTTTCCCCACTGAAGTGCGAGGCTATCCGTATCCGAAGGCGTCAGGATGCCCTTTTCAAAACAATCGATGGCCCAGCAGATTACGGAGGCTGTCGTATCGATGTCCAGACCATATTGAGAACAGAGGGCGTGACAGTGGAGAATATCCTCCGCAGAGGTCAGGCCGAGACGGGGGCCGAAGTCCAAGATGGAGTTAGCTTCGAGTTTGTTGCGGGGAAAATCTTCGCTAAGAGCCCCCCTATAGAAATGTTGGCAGTGAATGGGACAGGGACTACAGCAATGGATTGTACCCGCAGACAGCTCATCAAATCGTTTGGCCAGATAGTAATTCAACTCGTCTTCCGAGAGAGACTCATCCTCGAAATTTCGAACGGGAATCGCCCCGCTTCTGTTGAGGGGACCTACCGCTGCGAGGGTGCCCAGAATCCTTTTCCTTTTCACGGAAGGAAGGGAAGCCAATCTCTCCGTCATCTCCTTCACCAGACGGGAAAACCGTTCAGGATGAGCCAGCTCCAGGTTGTCCCTTGAGATTCCCTGGGCAACGACAGCCTTCAATCCCTTGTCGCCCATGATCGCCCCCAGACCACATCGCGCAGCGGCTCTCGAATGGCGATCCATGAGGGCCGATGCCCAGACGCGGTTCTCGCCCGCCGGTCCGATGGCGATAAACTCGAAGTCAGGGGTTTCCAAAAGTCTCATGAGCATTCGGTCGGTTTCGGAGATAAGTTTTCCCCACAAATGTTTCGCGTCGCGAATTTCCACGGCCTTGTTGCTGATCCAAAGGTAGACGGGCCCCTCGCTCTTGCCGGAGACAAGGAGGTGATCGAAACCCGCTTTTTTAAATTCACGGGCAAAGCCTCCTCCAAGGTTGGACGATCCAATTCCACCGGTAAAAGGATTCCGCGAATCGATATTCATTCGAACGGCACCGGGAGCGGCTGTCCCGACCAATCTCCCCGCTCCAAAGGCAAGGATACTTTCCGGATCGAAAGGGGAGACACCCTCCGGCTCAAGATCAAGGAGCAGGTGCTGGTTCAACCCTCGGCCTCCCCAGAAGCCGCTCTCAAATTCGACGGTCTTCAGGACCTCCATCCGTCGGCTGGAGAGATCGACTTTCAAGATATTCCCGGCGATGCCGTAGGTCAATTTCCTTTTGCTCACTCCGTCTCTCCTACTTCACAATACCCATGAACAGGTTCGGCAAAAACAACGAGAAGGATGGCACATACGTGATGATCAATAGATCGACGATCAGAATCAAGAAGAATGGGAGGCAGGCTTTCACCACCCTGCGCAAGGGAACTTTGAAAATGGCGACGGATACGTAGAGGTCAAGACCGACAGGAGGTGTAATGTAACCAATCCCCATATTGAAGACGTAGATGATTCCAAAATGGATGGGGTCTATCCCGAACTGGGCTGCGATGGGCATCAGGACAGGGGTAACGATGATGATAGAGGAAAGCATATCGATCAGACAGCCCACGAAAAGCAGGAAGACATTCATCATGAGCAGAAAAACGACAGGGGATGTAATGTTACCGATCACCAGATCCATCACCTTCTGGGGAATCTTCTCAACGGTGAGGTATTCCCCAAAAAAAGAGGCCCCGACCACGATGAACATCAGTGGACCTACAGTGACGGCAGAATTGATGATGGTACGTCCCATCTGTCGTAGAGACATGGATCGATAGATGAAAAGTTCTAGAAGGATTGCATAGACTGTTCCAATGGCAGCCGCTTCATTGGAGGTAAAGATTCCTCCATAAATCCCCACCGCGATGATAAGTATCAGAACGATGGCCCAGAAGCTCTCCTTGAATTTGGTCCAAATCTCTCGAGTGGTGGGAGCCTTCTCCCTTGGAATACCCTTAGAGCGGGCATAATAATAGAGATAAAGAGAGAAACTGATTGCAAAGAGCACTGCAGGCAGATAGCCTGCGAGATAGATGCGGCCTACAGAGATCCCTGCCGTGACCGCCAGGATGATCATGGGAACGCTCGGAGGGACCAAAATTCCCAATTCCGCTGAAGACGTGAGCAAACCTATAGCAAAGTCCTTTTGATACCCTCTCTCCACCATCGCGGGAACGAGGATAGACCCTATGGCAACGAGCGTCGCAATCGAGGATCCGGAGATGGCTCCGAAGAGAAAGCAAGCCATCACGGCGGACATCGCCAGTCCACCCGTGAAAAAGCCTGCGATGCTGTAAGCCAGATTGATTAGGCGACGGGAGGATTCCCCGCCTGTCATGATCGCACCCATTACGATATAGAAGAGAATAGCGTTGTAGGAAAAATTATTGAGATATTCGAAGCTTCCTTTTCCGAGGAGGGAAAAAGCTGTACTTCCTGAGAACCATAGACTAAGAAAGGCTGTCCACCCCAGAGCGACCGGAATTGGGATAAAAAGCAAAATGAACAGCATCAAGGTTCCTATAACGGCGAATATAGCCATGTTCAACCTCTTAACCCTTTGAACGGCGGGATTCTCCCCATTTCAGTGCCATGCCGGAAATGCCGCTCAGGATCACCCTTGAGCATTCGGCCCGGGATTTGAATCTCGGTCAAGCCACTCTATCCGAGGGCAAGCCTCAATAGTTATACCAGCGGAATCCAAAGGTTGATCTGAATCGATTCTGATACTATCTGAACCGCTTCACGATCCCTCGCTACGAAGTTTCTTGCCTCTCAAGAATCGATCTTAAGCAAACCTCAACAAAGCGAAACGCCATCATCAGGCTTCCTCCCACAACCCCCATGTAAGCTATCCACACGGGGATAGAGAGACCGGTAGAGGTCTGGCCAAGACTTTTCAAGAAGTAGGCCACCTTGGCGGAAGTGGCAAAAATCAAGAAAGAGAAAAGGGCGGCAAGGAGAGAGGAGGTGATCTCAAGTGCTCTTTGTGTCTTTGGAAAAAGTCCGATAACGAGATCAACAACGATATGCCCTTTCGTTCGAACTCCTGCACTCGCCCCGATATAAGTGGTCGCAATAAATAAAAAGCGGGCCAGTTCCTCTCCCCAGGTTAGCGATTGATTGAACCCGTACCTCAGGAGGACATCAAAAAAGATGATCGCCAGTATGAGGCTGACAAAAATGAGGAGGGAGACTTCCTCCAAGATCTTCAGTTTCTTGCTGATCCAATCCACGACACCCATTACGATCACCCGATTTTTTCAAAACATAGATGGAAAGGAAACAGAACAGATGGGGAACCAGATCTTCGGCTCCCCATCTGTTCGACAAGAGGCTAGTGTACTGTCTCAGAAACGACTTTACACAACGGTCATTCCGGACTTGATCCGGAATCCAGTCTTTTCAACCTGGATTCCCGCTTTCGCGGGAATGACAACTCTAAGATCATTGTAAAGATGTGTTAGAGACACTACACTAGTAGAGTGATTCCATATTAACATATCAACAATGTTCGTAGCCGCAACCTTTAGGTTGCGGCATTTTCGCAGGCTAAAGCCTGCGGCTACCGTTTATGGTTTGTAATTGTATTTCGGAATCACTCTACTAGTACTTATATCCCACCAGATCAAAGACCTTTCTCACGTAAGCCTCCCCAATATCCTTCATGTACTTCGTCACGACGGGCTTGGTCGCCTGTCTAAATTTCTCAACCTCTTCGGATGGGAGAACAGTCACCTTCACTCCGTGGTCTTTGACCATCATGGCAAGGGCCCTGTCCTGGTGATATTCCTCAATGGTTCTGGCTGCGGTGCAACATTCCTGGATGACCTCCGCAGTAATCTTCTGCAAATCCGGCGGCAGCGATTTGAACCATTTGGCGTTTACGAAAAATACTGTTTGACTAAAAAAAGGCGTGATCTGAGTATAGTATTTGGCCACCTCGTAGAACTTAGACGCTTCAAGGGTTTCTGGAGGATTATCAGCTCCCTCGGTGACTCCGCGCTGAAGAGCCGAATAAGCATCGGGGAAGGGGATAATGACAGGGCTTACGCCAAGGGCCTTAAAGGTGTCGAGCCAGATTGGTGAATCTGTCACGCGAAACCGGATTTTTTTGACATCATCAAATTTAGCGATAGGTTTGGTGGTGAGGTAGGCACAGGGCCCCCAGGGGATGTAGTCGAACCCAAGTAACCCTTTATCGGCGAGGCAATTGAGCATCTCCTTGCCGAGATCGCTCTTGTAGAACTTGTCCAATCTCTCCCGGGTATTTAAGACAAAAGGGAGTGCAACCGTTCCCATCTTTGCGTTCAACGTCATGGCTACAGGGGCACTTGACGGGGTCGCTTGAATATCGCCCGCAGCGGTTTTTTCGATGAGGACTTTCTCCCCTCCGAGCTGGCCTGCAGGATAAATCTCCACTTTAACCTGACCATATGTGGCCTGTTCCAACGCCTCTTTGACCAGGTTCATCACGCCTGAAGCTGCGAACCGTGTCGACGTCGCGGAACCTATTTTCATTGTGTAATCTGCAGCATAGGCGCCCGGTAACGTAAATAGGCCAGCAATAAATAATGTAAATATGAAAGCTGTTATCCTTTTTGAAATTTCCATAGTAAACCTCCTTTCTATTGTGCTGCCCAATCTAAGAAAGCGTTTTCATCATTAAGGGTTTTTTCACCTCCTTTCATGACAGTCACAGGTCTCTTCATTAGATGAATCCCCCCTCTTTACAGATGCCGTTTCACCCCTTCGTGTTGCATGATTTTACTCCTGATTGGCGGCAGATCTCGAAAGAAAATTATCTGTGTTGTCGACTCGTTCTCATGGCAACCTCCTTTTTGAATAATAAGATTGGTTAAAAATTTCCTTCATTATAATTCAATTTCAATCCTTGTCA
>Ga0315279_10009971_pt1 | contig 11226 bp, 11 predicted proteins | sample YL17G06_20_MG_FD_203694 | JGI IMG/M metagenome (GOLD analysis project Ga0315279, IMG submission 203694) | Sediment microbial communities from Yellowstone Lake, YNP, Wyoming, USA - YL17G06_20 | ecosystem: Environmental > Aquatic > Freshwater > Lake > Sediment | place: USA: Wyoming | collected...
CCCGCACATCTTTTGCTATCCCCGTGTAGAGCGACCCATCCCCGCAGCGGAGGATATAGACTGTCCAATCCTTTCGCCCCCTTCTCTTCATCCCTTGGATCATTCTTAGGTATTTAGTCTCCACATTCATTCTCTCTAGATTAGAGCTTCATTACAGACGATTTTTGGGATTGGAAGTTACCAATCGCCAATTACGGTTTGTAATATACACCCTTTTTAAAATTTTTGGAAGTGTGGACTTCAGGAAGGAGTTCATTCTGTTAGCGTTCTTGGTTAATTGTATCACTTGACTGCTTGAATCCTCGACCCGTTGAACCCTTATTTCGATTTCTCCCGATATCGCTCCAATTTTGCGCCTTTGATTAAGACGTCCCGCAAACCCTTTCTCACCTCCCCATCCTCAATCTTTTGGAGAAGGCTTTCAATTCGATTTAAAGTTCCTTCATCAAGATCTTTCACTCGCCAGACCTCGGTTCTTGAAGGTGTTGGGGTGGTCGGGGAAATCTTTCCCAATTTGAATCGAATGTCCTGGATGTGCGGCTCACCTAAAAAGGCATTGATCTTTCCCAAAAGTGTAGGTTTTAGAAATTGAAGCTGTTGCATCCAGGTCGAATGGGAAACATCAATGAAAAGGATTTGGTTTCGGATAGAACGAGGTTGCGTATGAAGAGCCAAGGACTCGCCTACGATTTCTCTCCAGGCTCCAAAGATGGAGTAGGTTTTCAATGGGACATCGATCTCCAGGGCTTTTAATGTTTTTTCAAGGATTGAGCGGATTGATTGTGGTTTTTTCATATACAGGCAAAGTACCAAATTCCAAGCACCAAATATCAAATAAATTCCAATCTTACAAATCCGAAGTCCAAAACAAAACTGTTTAGGTCATTTAGAATTAAAATTTGAGATTTATTTGGAATTTGTTATTTGGGATTTCAAAACCTACTCGATTTACTTCTCTCTTTATTCAATGGAAATCTTTGAGGGATCGATTCTTGGAAAAAGAGGAGTCGGTTTGGCAACCTTCTTTCCTGATTTCAGCCCTCCCCACTTTCTGTTCTCCTTTAAATTTTGCTCCCAAAGATTTTCCTCTACCCCGAGTTGTGACCACATCCTTTCAGAGGTCGATGGCATGAAGGCGGCAAGAAAGAGGGCAATCAGTCGAAGAGACTCCAGTCCATGGTAGAGCACGGTACCAAGGCGAGGCCGGTCTTTCTCTTCTTTGGCCAGAGACCAGGGAGCAGTCTCATCGACATATTTGTTGCTCGCGTTGACGATCTCCCAGATTGAGGCCAATGCCTTGTTAAAGGCCAGGTCATCCATCTGTTGAGATAACTGGGGGAAAACCTTCTCAGAAACCTCTTGGAAGCCTCGGTCCACCTCTTCTGGGAGGGAAGGAGCCGGGATAAGACCATCAAAATATCTAATGACCATGCTGAGCGTCCGACTAAAGAGGTTGCCCAGATCGTTCGCCAGGTCGCTGTTGATCCGATGGATCATTGCAGCATGAGAAAAATCGCCATCGGTCCCAAAGGGAACCTCCCGCATGAGGAAGTACCTGACCGCATCCACCCCATAAGTTTCGATCAGACGATTCGGCTCTACGACATTCTGAAGGGATTTGGACATTTTCTTCCCTTCAATCGTCCACCATCCGTGGGCGAAAACCATTTTTGGGGGTGTCAAGCCGATCGCCCTGAGCATGGTCGGCCAGTAGACAGTGTGGGTGGTTAGAATATCCTTGCCGATGAGGTGGATCGCCTGCGGCCAAAATTTAAGAAATGGATTCCCATCAGAGCCGTATCCAATTCCGCTCACATAGTTGATCAGGGCATCGAACCAGACGTAGGTGACGTAATCGGTATCGAAGGGGATTTCAATTCCCCATTTCAACCGTTTCTTCGGTCTTGAAATGCAGAGGTCTTCCAAAGGGCTGCGGAGAAACCCTAAGATCTCATTCCTTCTCGATGGCGGGAGGATAAATCGCTCATTTTTTTCGATGTGCTCAATCAACCAGGATTGATACTTACCCATTCGGAAAAAGTAGTTCTTCTCTGAGATCTCATTCACCGAACGAAGGCAATCCGGACAGTTTCCCTCCGTGAGGTCCTTTTCAGTCCAGAATCGTTCGCAGGGGACACAATACCAACCCTCATAACTGTCCTGATAGATCTCCCCGCAATCGTAGAGATCCTGAAGGATCTTCTGGACTACCTCCTTATGGCGAATTTCTGTCGTTCGGATGAAATCATTATTGGAGATGGCAAGCCTCTCCCAGAGAGATTGGAAACGTTTGACCATTTCATCGCAGTGAGCTTTTGGATCCACCCCTCGCTCCTGGGCAGATTTCTCGACCTTCTGGCCATGCTCGTCTGTGCCCGTGAGGAAAAAAACCTGATACCCTTCCAAACGCTTGTAACGGGCGAGGATGTCAGCGGCAATGGTGGTGTAGGCGTGGCCGATGTGGGGGACATCATTGACATAGTAGATCGGGGTGGTGATGTAGAAAGTCCCTTCAGATTTCGGACGCATGGATAGTGATCTCGCCCCCTTCCTCCAATTCAACGGTCACGGTTTGGCTGAGCACGTTCTGACGGATGATCTTTCCCTTTCCGGAACGGGTGACGATGTGCTTGCCCACCTTAGGCAGATCCTTCTTCAACTCCATGTAAGTGGGGAACTCATAGGCCAGGCAGCACATTAAGCGGCCACAAACTCCGGAGATCTTTGCCGGGTTAAGGGCGAGGTTCTGTTCCTTAGCCATTTTGACAGAAACGAGGTCGAATCGGTTCATAAACTTGGCGCAACAGAGCTCCCTTCCGCAACCCCCGATGCCACAGACCATTTTGGCTTCGTCCCTCACCCCGATCTGCCGCATCTCAATCCGCATCCTGAATTCCGCAGCCAGGTCCCTGACCAGTTCCCGGAAATCAACCCTTTTTTCAGAGGTGAAGTAGAAAAGGGCTTTGGAGCGGTCCAAGAGAACCTCTGTTTTGACCAGTTTCATGTTCAAGGCCTTCTCCTTAATCTTCCGAAGGCAAAACAGGAAGGCCTTCCTCTCTAATTGTTGGTTTCCCTGAAATTGCTCCTGATCTTCTGGATTGGCTTTCCGGATCACCTTTCTCGGAGATTTCAGAATGAAACGCTTTTCCTTTTCGTGAGGCGCTGAGAGAATCTTTCCCAGGACCAACCCCCTTTCTGATTCGACGATGACGTTCTTACCCACATCGAGGGAAAGATCCGTGGCATCGAACTCTTCACACTTTCCATTGGGTAATTTGATAAAGACCAAGCGAATCATTTTCTCTATCCTTCAGCCCATGAGAGCATCATCGCCTCCAGAGCTAACGTTGTATTGGCGTTGCTCCGGATGGCGAGTGTAGTTTGATGGAGGATTTCTATTCGGTTCAAAAGGGAAAAGAGGCTCCACTCCATAGCGAGGGTTTGCATCTGTGGTAAAAGATCGGAATGGATCAGTTTCGGGCTATGCTTCAACGTCTTCACCATGACAAGATCCCTCAACAAGGTCTTGGCCACTTCAAGGATCAGAAGAAGATTTTCCCGTTGGGAGGGTAATGATTCGGCCCAACTCTCTTTCTTTTCGAACGGGAGCAATTGCAAACCCACTAATCCCTTTAGGAGTTCTTCTCTTGGAACCTGGCGTATCTCCTCCTGGATCTCTAATGCCTTTCCAGGACTCCCCTCTGAAAGAGAAGCTAAAAGATGGGCCTCCTCTTCATTCAATCCTTTCTGTTCCATCAACCATTTTGAGACCAACGGAATGGGCAAGGGATGGAAACGAATGGGCTGGCATCGGGAAAGAATCGTGGGCAGCAGTAGCTTAGGATTGTTCGCCAGCAGGATGATCACCGTATGTAAGGGAGGTTCCTCCAATGTCTTGAGGAGGGTATTCGACATATGAGGGGCCATTCGGTCTGCAGCGGTCAGGATGCAAACCCGACGCTCTCCTTCATAGGGTCGGTAAGCCAGATCCCTCTGCATCTGCCTCACCTGGTCTACCTTGAGGGTTTGGCCCTCCGGTTCGATGAGCAAGACATCGGGATGGAGACCGTGATCAATCTTTTTGCAGGAGAGACAATGATCGCAGGCGTCCTCTTTTTCAGTCCCTCTATTGAGACAGTTGAGGACCTTTGCAAATTGGAGAGCGACATACTCCTTTCCAATCCCCTCATTTCCCAAAAAGAGATAACTATGGACCACCTTATCCGTTCTGATCGCCCGCTTTAAAAGTTCAATGGACCTGGAATGTCCCAAAACGTTTTTGAATGACATAACTCGTTCAATTGCGGAACTCGGATTGCGGAATGCGGATTTAAACTCCGAACTCTGAACTCTGAACTAACTCCCTTTGAACCCTATGAGTTCATCAACGATCTGGCGAATCCTCTGATAGACTTTCTCTTTACCCTGTCGGGTGTCGATCACTTTCATCCGTTGGGGTTCCTTTTTAGCAATGGAAAGGTATCCTCTCCTCACGCGTTGGTGAAATTGAACCTTCTCCCTTTCGAAACGTCCCTCTTTCTCCTGTTTAAGGGCTCGATTCCTCTGGAGCGCTCTCTTCAATCCCAGATCAGAAGGACAATCCAAAAGAAAAGTGACATCTGGTTTAATGCCTTGAGAAGAAAGGCGGTTAAGCCTTGCGACCAAATTCAGGTCCACCTTGCGGCCATAACCTTGATAAGCGATGCTCGCATCGCTGAACCGATCGCAGAGAACAATCATTCCCTTTTTTAGAAGGGGCTTAATCACCTCTTTCACATGCTGTGCCCGTGAGGCTTCGTAGAGGAGGAGTTCACTCAGAGGGACCATCCCATGATGGTCTGGGTTCAAAAGAGTTTTTCTTATATTCTCACCAATGGGACACCCTCCTGGTTCTCGGGTCACTTTACAGGGGATGCCTCTTTGGGTCAGGTATCTTTTTAGACGTCGAATCTGAGTGGTTTTTCCACTCCCCTCTACTCCCTCAAAGGTGATGAAGAGAGACAACCTTTTTCCCCTACAATCTATTAATAAGTATTTGAAATTAATAAAAAATTATAATTTAAAGCGTCACCAATTGTCAAGGTTCCTATTGGAGATTTGTGAAAAAGTCCCGGAATCTCTGTGTAATCATCTTTTAAAATCTGTGTAATCGAGAGAGCGTGTAGTAGTTTTTCAGAGCTCTCTATTGTGGTTTTATGTATCTCCATCTTTCATCCAAAATTCCCCTAAATTAGATAGCACCATCCAAATCGATCTAACTTTTCTCCATATTGGATTCCTGTTATTTCATCGTAAAGTTTTTGGGAAAGAGGTCCAATCTTATTATTGTTTATAACAATATGAGTGTCATTATGATGAACCTCCCCAACAGGTGAGATAACTGCTGCCGTCCCAGTCCCAAAAACTTCCTTTAATTTACCTTCCTTTGAAGCTTTAAAAATTTCGTCAATAGAAATCCGCCGCTCAATGACTTTCATCCTCCATTCTTTTGCCAGATGGATCACAGAATCCCGAGTCACTCCAGGAAGAATTGTCCCTTCCAAGGGTGGAGTGATCAATTCGTCGCCGATGAGGAAAAAGAGGTTCATCGTCCCCACCTCCTCAACATATTTCCTTTCAACCCCATCAAGCCATAGGACCTGAGTGAAACCTTTTCTTTTTGCCTCCTCAGCAGGCAGAAGTGTAGCAGCATAATTGGCCGGTGTTTTAGCTGCCCCGAGACCCCCCTTTGCCGCCCGAATATATTCTCCAGGTGTGATTAATTTTACGGGATTGATCCCTTCCTTGTAATAGGCTCCTACAGGAGACGTGATGATGATAAAACGATAGGTCTCAGAGATCTTTACACCGAGAAAGCTATCGGTAGCAAAGGTGAATGGACGGATATACAAGGATTGTCCTTTTTTTCTCGGAATCCACTCTTTATCCAAGGTCACTACCTCTTTTAATCCCTTCATGAACAGATCCGGGCCCATCTCTGGGATACACAGCCTTTTGCACGACTGATTCATCCGTTCATGATATTTTTGGGGACGGAAGATATTAATGGCACCCATCCGGGTATAAAATGCCTTCAGGCCTTCAAAGACGATCTGACCGTAATGTAATGAGCACATTGCAGGAAAGATATCCATCGTTCCATATGGAATGATTTGGGGTGACCCCCATTCCCCATCTTTATACTCCATGCTCAGCATGTGGTCTGAAAACACCTCTCCAAACCCCAAATTTTCGAAATCGACTTGATCCCTTCTGCTCTGTCGTGTCTTAATAATTTCCATTTTTTAGCTCCTCTCTTACGATGGCAGTCTATTATATTTAAGTAAAGGTAGATTACACGTAGGCTCTCCCTTGAGCAGTGCCTATTATACCCCTATTATCGAAGAAAATAAAATCTAAAATGTGAGAAAAAATCAGGGGGTGAAAAGTCTTATTTGCCGACCTTACCCATGAATGGTGGGACAAGGAGCCAGGGCAGGTTGGCCTTTTCAACTTGATTATTTTCCAACGTTCATATATATAGGACATGATTGCAATGTGGTGGGGTTATCCTTTATAAACAATAAAAATTAGTAATTCCATCTTGCCCCCTTTTACTAAAGGGGGGTTGGGGGGATTAGGGAGGGCATATGGAAGAACAAGAAAAGATAGTGGATGGGTTTCGATTTCTTCCACCAGCCTTAAAGGCCTGGCTTCGAACCTTTATCCCGGAAGAAGAGTTCAAGGAACCTATTCCCTGGACGCCGATGTCTAAATCCTTGAGTCAAACGACCATTGCTCTGGTAACCAGTGCCGGTATCAGTTTGAAATCAGATCCTCCCTTTGATATGGAGAGAGAGAAAAAAGAACCCACTTGGGGTGATCGCTCTTTTCGAGCGATATCGCGAGGTACCACGGAAGAGGATATCGAAGTCAATCACCTTCACATTAATACCGCCTATATTAAACAAGATATCAATGTCATACTTCCTCTGGCCCGGATGGCCGAGTTTGAACAGGAAAAGATCATTGGACGTCTTGCATCTACAGCTTATTCTTTTTATGGCTTCCAATGGCAGAATACCGATTTCCTAAAAGAAGCGATTGAACCCATTTCAAAAAAGATGAAACTCGAAGGAGTAGAAGCTGTCCTTCTGACTCCGGCCTGACCTTTCTGCTGCCAGTCCGTAGGATTGGCTGCCAGGTTTTTGGAAGAAGCTGGGTTTTCAACGGTTGTTCTCACGCCCACCTACGAATTCCATAGGGCTATAGGGATTCCAAGATCAGCTGCCATCGAATATCCTTATGGTAGACCTGTAGGGCAGGTTGGGGACCGTGAAGGTCAACGGAAAGTTCTGCTGAAAACTCTTGAGTTCCTTGAAAAGGCAAGAAAACCAGGGGGGGTCTGGCATCTACCCTTCACCTGGCCAGAGGAACCCAAAAAGACTGATTGGCAACCCCCCGAGATGTCTCCTCTGATTAAGTTTTATTTGGAGGATATTAAGAAAGCCAGAAGGGAGCAGGAAAGCTAAGCTGTCAAAACGAAGACTTGACCTTAACATTGCATTAAAAACGCCGCATAAAGAGCAGGGAGGTGGGCGGAAAAGGCTTTGAAGCGCAACCTTTTAACGTATGGCTCCAGAGGTTTCAAGCCCTTTCCAGAGCTCACCTTAGGTGAAAACGTCTTGTTACCCATAAATCTCATGAATGACCGCTTTGCAAAGCCTTAGAAGCTCACCTCCCTGCGAAAGTTATGCAACTGTCAGGTTGATATAGCAGGAAGTGTCAAATCAAGTCGCAGATGTTACTGAAATCGCTTGCTACCTCACCATCTGCCATCCCTTATCCGGCACGAGGGAGTTCATAGAGGCCAACCACTCGAAGGCCTCAAGAACCTTCTCCTTTTGCCCATCCTTGAATTGATAGATTAAGTCTTTCACTGTCTACTTTTCCCAGAGCATGAGAGAACGAAAAAAAGCCGTTTCGTTATCTACAATTCCTTGCTCAACTCCCGTATTTCTTCAAACTGCTCGTACATCAATTTGAATATCTTGTACTTGCGATCATGGTACTTACGATGTCTGAAATCTGGCTTAATCATTTTACCGATCCTTGACATATTCTTCATCGCATCGACAACGGTAACATATTTACCACCAGCCACTGCAGCGAGGACCGCTGTTCCTAAGAGCACCGCCTCCTTCTCTTCAGGCAGATAGATGTTGCAACCGGTGATATCGGCATGTTCCTGCACAAAGATTTGGCTCTTCGTATGCCCACCACACATATAAATGTCGGAGATTTGATAACCTTTTTCATTCATCACTTCGATGATATGCCGAGTTCCATAGGCTATGGCCTGGAGCGTGGCATAGTAGTGTTTTGCGACCTCAGAAACCGACTGATTCAGCGTCAGACCCACCGTCACCCCTCTGGCATGTGCATCCGCCCGTGGGGATCGGTTCCCGTGATGGTAAGGTAAAACGTGGATGTCTTTCGTCCACTCTGGCCCTCCATATCCACTGACTTCCTGATTTAGAACCTGATAGATATCGGTATGAGCCTTTTCTGCCAACGCCTCCAGATCTTGATAACTAGAATTATTCTTGATGACATAATCGATCAAGGAGCCTGTAGCGCTTTGCCCTCCCTCGTTCAACCACATATCAGGTATCATGGCACCCCAATAAGGTCCCCATACACCTGAAATAGACCTTGGTTCTGATGATGTGGCCATATGGCAAGATGAAGTCCCTCCGATAAGTGCCAAGGCCTTATTCCATAGGTTTTTATCTTTAGAAGGAAGTTTTGCACAATCACCTAATAATCCTATTCCTCCAGCATGGGCATCGATGATTCCCACACCGACTGCAATTCCTGGTTGTAGACCCAGTTCATCGGCGCTTTGCTCCGTCAATGCTCCCGCAAAGGAACCAACAGAAAAGGCAAATTTTGGAACTTTATCCTCATCAAATAAATCGGATAATCCAATCTTCTCAAAAAAAGTATAATCCCAAGAACCTCTCTCACCTTCATGGCCCAGATAAGTCCATTTACAGACCGATGTACAGAGGCTTCTTTTGTCTACTCCAGTTGCTCTAAAAACCATGAAGTCAGCCAAGTCCATAAATTTTCCAGCTAATGCCCATGCCCTCGGCAAGTTTTCTTTAATCCATTTTAATTTTGGTGGCTGTTGTTCCGGAGAAATTTTTCCACCTACATAATTTAGGACCCGATGCCCAGTTTGATTAATAAAATCAGCTTCTTTGATGGCTCGATGGTCCATCCAGACCACGATATTTCGATTAGGATCACCTGTCGGTGCAATGCTCAGAGGATTATTTTCTCTGTCCAGACAGACTAAAGAGCAGGTGGCGTCAAAACTGATTCCTACAATTTGTTGAAACTCTATCTGGGCTTGTTTGATAGCCTCTCTTATTGCCAGCCCTGTCTTCTCCCATATCTCCTCTGAACTCTGTTCCACAAAATCTGTCTGAGGGTGATAGATTGAAATAGGGTGAATGCCCATGCCTACCAGGGTGCCTTTCAAATCAAAAATACCTGCCCTTGTACTCAGGGTTCCGACATCAACCCCTATAACAAATTCCTTATCTGGATTCATGGATCCACCTTCTCCTTATTTAGTTATACATAACGACATAATAAATTGCGCATGTCTTGTCATTCCAGCGAAAGCGGGAATCCAGAAATTCTAAGACCGAAATTCAAATACTGGATTCCCCCGTATCAAGTACGGGGCAGGCTTAGTCAAGCCCGGAATGACAATTAAAGAGTATAAATTTTTTGGATGCGCAAATATTTATGACGCTCTATATAAATAGATGAATGACGCTGCCTTAAAGTATCTTCATTCCAGATTGAAATGTCAATCGTTCGTAAAAATAAGGGTTCAATATTTCTCTTGACAAAATGAATAGGGACATTTATTTTGCATTCAAAATCCATTTTTTAACAATACGTCTTATTCACTTTTTTTAAATGAGTGATAATAATGGACATTCAACAAATCTTTTTCGGCACAACCCCTGAAGGATTACAGATTAAAAGATTTACAGTTTCGAATGACCATGGGATGGCAGCCTCTTATATCAATTTTGGAGCAATTTTAACCTCTTTAAAAGTCCCGGATAGACATGGGAAGGATGAAGAGGTCACATTGGGATTCGACACTTTGGAAGATTACATCGCAGACATATGGTTTTTCGGAGCAACCATTGGACGCTATGCAAATCGTATTGCGAAGGGGAAATTTATCCTTGATGGAGTAGAATACCAATTGGCTCAAAATAGTTTTCCAAGCCATCTTCATGGCGGAGATAAGGGTTTTTATAAGATGGTCTGGAATGGCGATACGAAAATAGATCAAGATTCCATATCAGTTGTTTTTTCCCGTTTAAGTCCATCCGGTGAAGAAGGATATCCTGGGAATCTTCATGCCAAAGTAACTTATACACTAAACAATCAGAATGAGTTAACCCTTTGCTACCATGCTGAGACGGATAAACATACTCCTATCAACCTCACCAATCACACCTATTGGAACCTGAAAGGCCCTGGTTTTGGAAATGTCCTGGATCATGAGATGACCTTAAATGCTGATTACTATCTCCCGACTGACGATGACAGGATTCCCATAGGGGAAATAAAAAATGTTTATGGAACACCCATGGATTTTACCCATCCCACTAAGATCGGTGATAGGATCGATCAAATTAAGGGAGGAGGTTACAATCATTGTTATGTTTTAAATAGGAAGGATAACTCGTTATGCTTAGCTGCCAAAGTTTATGAACCCGAGAAAGGTAGAATAATGGAGGTTTACACCACTGAGCCGGGTGTCCAGTTCTATTCAGGACATTTTCTTAACAATTACAAAGGGGAAAATAGAATCCTTTTAAATCGATGTGATGGTTTTTGTTTAGAAGCGCAGCATTTTCCTAATTCTGTGAACCAACCTCAATTTCCCTCAACCATCCTTAGACCAGGTGACATTTACAAACAGGTCACCCTGTATAAGTTTTATTGGATTGGATCTTTGGGATAAACGCTTTTTCTCCTGCGCTATCAGCATATTTCTTCTAATCATCCATGAAACCTATTGATTTCTTAATTGTTTTTTAGAATTGTAATGCGTCACTGAAGCGGGGGTAACGCTTTGGGCAGCCAAGAATAGAGTATAGCAATATCGTTTCTACTTCTACGGAAGCAGATCAAGAGAATCTCTAA
>Ga0315279_10009972_pt1 | contig 11225 bp, 9 predicted proteins | sample YL17G06_20_MG_FD_203694 | JGI IMG/M metagenome (GOLD analysis project Ga0315279, IMG submission 203694) | Sediment microbial communities from Yellowstone Lake, YNP, Wyoming, USA - YL17G06_20 | ecosystem: Environmental > Aquatic > Freshwater > Lake > Sediment | place: USA: Wyoming | collected...
GCCTGTCTAAACCCAACTCACAGTACATAGGTATCGTTAGTTCGCGGGAGCGCGCCCGCGACGCGTTCTTGACGATATCACTCCTAGTTAACTGAACACCACATGCTGTGTCTTGGACTAACGGGGTATTCCAAGATTGAGTTTCGACTTCCTAAACCGCGCGCCGGGAGTTCGAGTCTCCCCAGGGGTACGATGAAGCTAATTTTGCCCAAAAAGGGGCGTTTCACCACAGATCTGACAGCCTAATCCGAAAACAACTTAGGGTCAACTTCTGGTCAATATTAGGTCAATTCTAGTTCCTACACTTCCAAAATCAGCCATCAGAGACCCGCGGTTTTTCAGTTAGCGACCCCAATTTCGTTTTAAGCAAGTTAAGGTCATCGAGATCCAAGTTAAACAGTCGCTCCAGATTCGGAACACCGACTCCTTGCCTCCTAATCAGACTGTCATAATATCTAACTGTCACGCCAATCATAGCAGCCCAGAATCCCGCCTGACCGACCTTCTGAAGACTCGTATTTCTTTGCAGAGCCATAAGAGATGGTGTATATTTGGCACATCTAAAGCAATGGGAGGGTGGCTATGGCTCCTTTGGATGGTATAAGAGTTCTCGATCTTTCGCGGCACGCGCCGGGCAGGTACACATCAATGATTCTCGCTGACCTCGGCGCTGACGTCATTACGATTGAAACGCCGCGGGGTACAGATACTTCACTTTCCTTCCAGTTTACCGATGACACCTGGTACCGCTATCTCGGGATGAATTGCAATAAGAGGAGTATAGCTATTAACCTCAAATCGCGAAGAGGAAAGGATCTGGCGTACCTTCTGGTAGACAAGTCCGATGTGTTGATCGAAGCGTTCCGTCCTGGCGTGGCAGAGCGGCTGGGTATGGACTACGGAACCCTCAGCAAACGCAACCCGCGTCTCGTTTACTGCTCCATCACAGGCTATGGACAAGACAGCCCGTATGCAAACCGTGCCTCACACGATATAAATGTCATCGCGATGACCGGGATATTGGGGGCTACCGGTCCTAGAACTGGTTCTCCCGTATTCATGATGTTTCCTTGCATATCGGATATCTCTACCTTCTGCCAGGCCATCGCCAGCATTGTGCCTGCACTCTACGCAAGGGAGAAAACGGGCAAAGGTCAATATCTGGATGTGTCGATTACCGATGGCACAATGTTCTTCAACTGGGTCATGAACATGCGCTATCTGGCGTCCGGGGAGATATCGGATAGGGGCACGTTGCCTACGGGTAGTGACATGGCGTGGCTGAACGTTTACAAGACCAAAGACAACAAGTACATTGCTCTCTCGTGTCAAGAACTGCAACTCTGGTCCAGACTATGCCGCCTGATGAAGCGTGAGGAATTCATTCCCCATCATTTCGACCTTGGCGATAAGCAGAAGGAGATGTATGAAGCCCTCTCTGAGGCGTTCGCGACGAGAACCAGAGATGAGTGGATTAAGGCCTTGGATGAAGCCGATGTTGCAGCGGCGCCAGTGTACAATATCGCAGAAGCCTACGCTGATGCTCACTTTAAACACCGCCAACCCGCAGTAGAAGTAGACCATCCTAAGTTGGGCACTGTCCGAGTTCTCAGAAGCCCCTTGAGGTTTTCGGACACCCCTGTGCAGCCGAGAACCCGCCCACCCCTATACGCCGAGAATACCGCAGAGATACTACGCGACCTCGCTGGTATAAGCGAGCGGGAGATCAACCACCTCCGTAACGAAGGGGTTGTTGAATAGCTTTAGCTCTAAGCTACCGCCAATGGAGATTACTTGGTAGAACAGAGACTAGCGCGCGTTTGTCCATGCGTCCGTTGGCTTACCTGGGTGCCCACCTCACACGGGTATCACACCCACATCACAGAAATTGGAGAGGGTAAGGCACGAAGTTAAGGTTTCAGGATCGAGGTTTTGAGCCCCTCTCAGCTTCGAAAGTCGCTTTCAGAAACTTCCAAGCAGGTTGTCGCGGGTTCGAGTCCCGTCTCCCGCTCCAGCTTTAAAATTGGGAAATTTCCCAGATCATCTTTCCCTTGCATTAGCTTTATCTATCTTTTTTCTTCGCCAAGGCAGGGAGTCGAAAATCTACCCATTACAAACTCTGTGACCTGTCAAAAATCTGCGCATCACTAGTACATCATAAACGAATCACAATATTGGCACAGCTTTATGGATTACTGTGAGCCGAGGTGTCGCCATTCTAGTCTGCCAGTTCACTAGGATACTATAGTAAGAATAGCATTGACAAAGATTGATGATAATGATATAAGTCTCTCACTAGTGGGGCTTCACTTGAGATTCTCTCGCTAATATTTTATTTACACTCCATATTGAACCCTCACAAGAGGGTCTTTATTTGCGGGTATTTCACCCGTCGTTTTATTCATCTTGTTCCAAATGGTTTCTCTGAGAGAAAACGCAGTCAAAGCTCAATTCATGCCACCGATAAATTTTCAAAGATGCGATTGGAGCAATCTGATTCCGGTGAGAACAATTCAACAAGGAGGCTTTCATGTTAGGTATAACCTCTTATGGTGCTTACATACCGTTACATCGCTTAGCCAGGGCTGAACTTTTTAGGGCCTGGAGTGGCATTGGCATGTTGGGCATGTCTGTGCCCGGCGAGAAGGCGATAGCTAGCTACGACGAAGACTGCGTGACCATGGCAGTAGAAGCAATCATCGATTGTATGGGCAACACAGATCCCAAGACTATTGATGGATTATTCTTTGCCTCCACAACCCACCCTTATAGTGAGAAACAAAGCTCAGCCATAATATCAGCGGCAGTCGATCTAGGCCGCAACATTAGAGTTGCGGATTTTGCAGGCTCTTTAAGGACAGGGACAATCGCTATGACCGCGGCTATTGATGCGATAAAAGCTAAATCGGCGAAGCGCATTATGGTAGCTGCTGCCGATACCCGTCCCTCAGCACCCTCAGGGCTTATGGAGCAAGGTTTCGGTGATGGTGGTGCCGCTCTTCTTCTAGGCGATGAGAATGTCATCGCCACTGTCGAGGGTAGCTACTCAATTTGCGATGAATTTTCAGGGGTATGGCGTGCAAGTAGCGATACCTTCGTTCGCTCCTGGGAAGACCGAATGGTGTTGGACAAAGGTTATTCTGAAATCCTCCCCGAGGCTATCAGTGGCGTGATGAACAGATGCAACCTCAAAGCTAGCGATTTCGCCAAGGCAGTCTACGATTCCCCTCTGGATGTTAGAGCGCATATCAAGTTGTCAAAAAGCCTGGGATTCGATGCAGCACGGGTCCAGGACACTATGTTTATGACAGTAGGCAATACCGGCACAGCCCAGGCAATGATGATGCTAGTGGCAGCCCTCGAGGAAGCCAAAGCTGGAGATAAGATACTTTTCGCCAGCTATGGAAACGGGGCCGATGCCTTCGTTCTGGAAATAACCAAGGCTATCGAAAAGGTCAGAGGTCGGAGGGGGATCAAAGCTCACCTAGCATCAAAAAAGATGCTCAACAACTATGAAACATATCTCCGCTGGAGAGGCCTTATACCTTTAGAGCCAGCACAGCGCCCCGAGCTAACCCCCACCTCTATCTCAGCGCTGCGTAGGGACCGCAAAGCAATCCTGCCCCTTTATGGGGTGAAATGCAAGAAGTGCGGCACTCCGGAGTACCGGCCGCCAGCCTGGGCTGGCGGGAGAGCGCCAGCCAGGATATGTGTAATATGTCAGGCCAAAGACCAATTCGAGGATTATAAATTCGCCGACAAGAAGGGAAAACTCTTTAACTTCACCCATGACTATATAGCGACTACCCCCGATCCACCAGCTACTAACGTCATCATCGACTTCGATGGAGGAGGAAGAGGGATGTTTGATTTCACCGACCGCGATCCGGATAAGGTAGCAGTAGGGATGCCTGTGGAGATGACCTTCAGGAAGCTTTTCTTCGATCGCGGTATTCATAACTATTACTGGAAAGCCAGACCGGTGAGGGTCTAAGGAGGAAGAAGATGTCAGAAAGCATAAAGGATAAAGTGGCCGTAATTGGCGTGGGCTGTACCAAGTTCGGTGAACTGTGGGACAAAAGTGTTTCAGACCTGATAGTTGATGCCACCTATGAAGCCCTTGAAGATGCGGGAGTTGAGCTTAAGGACATCGACGCGGCATGGGTAGGACATTGGTGCGAAACATCGGGGATGACAGGACTGGGCTTGGCTGGAACCCTGGGGCTTCAGTACAAGCCGGTAACCAGGATAGAAAATGCCTGTGCCACAGGATCAGATTGTCTCAGAAACGCTGCCTATGCAGTGGCCTGTGGGGTGCATGACATAGTCCTGGTTGTGGGAGCTGAAAAACTAAAGGATATGGGTATCGCCGGACTTCCTAATCAGGTTCCCTTGGGCACCCCAAATTTAGTAACCGCTATCTCGGCGCCGGGCCTCTTCGCCATGATGGCCACAAGCTATTTTCATCGCTACGGCCTGAGTCCTCAAGAAGGGAAAAGGATGCTGGCGCACATCCCGGTAAAGAGCCACCACAATGGAGCCATGAACCCCAAGGCTCACTTCCGGAGAGAGGTGACCCTGGAGCAAGTACTGAACTCACCCATAATCGCCTGGCCGCTGGGTATCTTCGATTGCTGTGGAACAAGCGATGGGGCAGCAGCCGCTATCCTGGTGCCGGCAAGAGAGGCCAAGAAGTTCAGGGGTGATCCGATTTATATTAAAGCGCTGCAGATCTGCGCCAACCCTGCCGACGGTGCCAGAAGAAGCGACTTCGATTTTACACACATCGAGGCCGGCTATCGTGCTGGGATCGCAGCATATAAAGAGGCGGGCATAAAAAACCCGCGGAAAGAGATCAGCATGGCTGAGGTCCATGATTGTTTCTCCATTAATGAGGCTATCATCATGGAAGACCTTCAATTCAGCCCCAGAGGGAAGGTAAAGGAGGACCTCGAGTCCGGCTTTTTCAATCTTGATGGGGGATTGCCAGTGCAACCCAGCGGCGGCTTGAAGTGCTTCGGACATCCGGTAGCGGCAACCGGACTCAGGATGCTATACGAGATGTGCAAGCAACTCCAAGGAAAGGCAGGACCCCGCCAGGTTAAGAACCCAAAACTGGGGCTGACCTATAACATGGGTGGGCACCCCGCAGATAACGTAGTCTCTTGCGTCATTGTAGGGCTGTGACTGATATCTTCGAAGGAGCAGCGATGGATTTTCGATTCACTCCCAAGGAAGAGGCATTAAGAAAACAGTTCGACGACTTTTATAGGGAAGAGATGAAGAATGCCCCGCCCGAGTGGGGGACATCATTCGAAGCCATCTATGGCAGCGATGAATGCTGGGAATTCCATAAACAAACGGCCAAGCAGCTGGGCGCCAAAGGCTGGCTCTCGCGTCCCTGGCCCAAGGAGTACGGTGGCGAAGATGCTCCTCTGATTGAGCAATTTATCTTCAGTGAGGTACAGGGATATCACAGAGGAGCAGGTGTCGATCCCCTCGGCGTGGGAGTGTTGGCCCCTTCCCTCCTAGTTAGCGGGAACGAGGAGCAAAAGAGAGAACATTTGCCGCCAATGGCACGGGGAGAGCGATTCTGGTGCCAGTGCTGGAGCGAGCCCGGCTCTGGTTCCGACCTGGCATCTCTCACCACACGAGCTGTAAGGCAAGGCGATGACTATATCGTTAACGGGCAGAAGATCTGGACTACAGGGGCACACCGTGCCGATTGGTGCAACCTGCTCGCCAGGACAGATCCCGACGAGAAAAGGAGCCGGGGACTATCCTTCTTTCTGTTGGATATGAAAACCCCTGGCACTACAGTCCGTCCCATCCGCAGCATGGAGGGCTCTCACATGTTTAACGAGGTGTTTTTCGACAATGTTAGGATTCCGGCACGCAACAGGGTGGCCGAGGAGAACCAGGGCTGGATAGCTTCACAAATGTCGTCTAACTTCGAGCGCTCTATGATTAATGTATTTTCTTTCTGCAAGCGAGAGCTAGAGGAATTAGCGGAGTTTTGCCAAGAGACAAAAATCGGTGGGAAGAGCCTAGCTCAAAACCCCTTTGTTCGACATAGGCTGGCCCAGCTTGCAATCGAGGTCGAGGCAGGACGCTCCTTTGCTTACTCCGTGGTTTGGAATCAGATTAAGGTGGGCCTGGTGGCAGCTGGCCCTATGGCGGCAGCAGCAAAAGTCATGGCCACTGAGCTGAACCAACGCCTCAGCTATCTAGGTTGTCAGATCATGGGTCTCTACGGACAGGTAAAAGAGTCCCGATGGGCGCCACTGCAGGGTAAATTTGAGAAGGACTATCAGCTATGCGTGGGGCTAAACATGGGTGGAGGCACTTCAGAGGTCATGAGAAACCTTGTCTGTTCGCTGGGCCTGGGCCTGCCCAGAAGCTGGTAGCGTGAACGAAATGGGCAACTGAGTCTAGATTTACGGGAGGTACTGGCAATGGGAGATAGCTCAGAGGTAATGGACAAACTCAAAGGATTGCTCGGTACCACGACTGGGCCTGTCATCAATGAGGTGGAAAGAGGCGCCATTAAGAGATATGCTGAAGCGGTAGATGACCCTAATCCCCTCTACAGCGATGTGGAGTATGCCAGAAAAAGCAAGTACAGGGAGATAGTATGTCCGCCAGGTTTCTTCGGCTGGGCCAAAAAAGTAAGTAATGAATCAGTCGAGATGATGAGCAAAGTGTTTGGCACCTTGATCGAGGCAGGCTTGTTTCGCATCCTCGATGGCGGTGTGGAATATGATTTCTACCTCCCAGTTCGCGCCGGAGAAACACTGACATGGTACGCCAAGTTCGCCGATGCCAAGGAGCGCGTGGGCAAAGATGGGGCGAAGATGGTCTTTATTACCATGGAGCTCATCTTTATCAACCAGAATGGTGATCTGGTGGCCAAGCGTAGGCAGACCTTTCTCGCTCGCTAGTTGAGAAGAGATAGGAAAAAATGGGGGTAAGGAGCCTTGGCAAGAAAAATCTCTACCAAGACCAATAAGATAAGAAAGCGGGTCAGACAAGAGGGAACAACTCCAGCTTTGCAAGGGACAAAGGTGCTCGATATGACCTGGGTGGGTCCTGGCCCTTTTTGCACCACCCTTCTTGGCGACCTTGGCGCTGATGTGATAAAGATACATGAACCTCATCCTGAGCGTCATGGCGGACTTATTTTGCAGGTGTTCCCCAACTCGCCCGACTTCCCCGGTTTTAGGAACTGTAAGACCATGGGGCTTAATCTAAAAAGTGAGGAGGGGCGCAACATTTTCTATGACCTGTCTAAAACTGCTGATGTAGTGATAGAGGGGTCAAGGCCAGGGGTTATGAAACGTCTGGGTATTGACTACGCCACCATCAAAAAGATGAACCCGTCGATTGTTTACGCCTCGCTGACAGGCTATGGGCAAGATGGTCCCTACCGTAACCTCGTGGGGCATGACATCAACTATATATCCATCGGGGGTCTCTTAGGTATTACGGGGACTGCTGGAGGAGAGCCGGTGATCCCGGGTATACCTATAGCAGACTTCGCTGGCGGTGGCTTGTCCGCCACAATAGCAATCCTGGTGGCATTGATGGTGAGAGAGAGGACAGGCAAAGGACAGTTTGTTGATGTGTCAATAACAGACACCCTAGTGGGGCTGATGTCTATATGGATAAACCCTTACCTCACCTGGGGCATAGCCTGCCAAAGAGGCGAAACCTGGCTCAGTGGGCAGTGGCCCTGGTACAACGTGTACGAAACAAAGGACAGGAAGTACATCAGCATCGGCGCCCTCGAAGCTGGGTTCTATACCAACCTGTGCCAGCTTCTGGGGCGTGAAGATTTCATTGAGCATCAATATGCAGAGGGCGAGAAACGAGAGGAGATTTTCCAATATTTCAAAAAGACCTTTTTGACTAAAACCAGAGACGAGTGGGTAAAAATCCTGAGACAGAAGGATACCTGTGTTGCACCGGTCTATTCCATTGACGAGCTCGTTTCAGACCCCCAATTGCTCGCTCGCGGGATGATTAAGGAAATACCCCACCCAGTTTTAGGCAAGATTAAGCAAGTGGGCTTTATGTTCAAGCTATTAAATTCACCGCCTCAAATTAGGAACTGGAGCACGCGATTCGGGCAGCATACTGCTGAGATAATGCGAACGCTCGGCTATGAAACTGCCAGTATCGAGGCGTTGCGTCAGAAAGGTGTAATAAGCTAGGTTTCTACTTTCTTAACATAGGCATCCAAATTCACAGCGGAGGGGGATAGCATGGAGGAACAGGGAGCTTCCTTGTTACAAGGATGCCGCGTTTTGGACTTAGCAGATGAGAAAGGCATACTCTGCGGAAAGCTCCTCGGCGACCTAGGGGCTGATGTCATCAAGATCGAGCCGCCTGGAGGAGACCCTGCCAGAAACATAGGCCCATTTTACAAGGACATCCCACACACTGAGAAAAGCCTCTTCTGGTTCTACACCAACCTTCATAAACGAAGCATCACCTTAAATCTCGAGACTTCTGACGGCACAGAGATTTTCAAGAGGCTTGTTAAAACCGCTGACTTCGTGGTGGAGTCTTTCGAGCCGGGATACATGGAAAGCCTCGGCTTGGGATATTCGGAGCTTGAGAAGATCAATCCTAGAATTATTATGACTTCTATCACTCCCTTCGGGCAAACGGGTCCCTATGCTCGCTATAAGGCTACTGATCTTACTGGCGTCGCTATGGGCGGGATGGTGTACATCTACGGTGAGATGGACCGCCCGCCAAATAGGCTTAGCTGTCCTCAATTCTATTTTCTGGGAGGGCTTCATGGTGCTACGGGTTCAATGGTGGCCCACTATCACCGAGAGTTCACCGGCGAGGGGCAGCATGTGGACGTCTCCTGCCAGCAGGCAGTGGTACTATCCCTGATGATCGTTGCAGAGATCTGGGACATGCTAAAGTATAACTACAGGGGAATGGGGCCATTCTACGCAGGCGCCAGACCAGGTGGTCTACCTCTCTTCAGCCAGGTGATCTACCCCTGCAAGGATGGACATGTCTTTCTACTGGTCACCGGTGCATCTCAAGCTGGCATGGTAAGCTCTTCTCGGGCCTTGGTGGAGATGGCTAACCGAGAGGGGATGGCCCTCGAACTGAAGGACTATCCTTGGCAGACCATAGACGCAGCAACAATAAGCCAAGAGGAGCTCACCAGGCTCACAGACGCCATATGTGAATTCATTAAGACCAAGACTAAGGCAGAGCTCTCAAGTGTGGCGCTGGAAAAGGGTATCCTGCTCGCTCCGCTCACAACAGTGAGGGACGTAGTGGAGAGCCCTCAACTTGCGGCACGAGGATTCTGGCAGGAAGTGGAGCACTCTGAACTAGGAGCAACTATCATCTACCCAGGATATCCAATCAAAATTAGTGAGACCACGTATCAGGTGCAACGCCGAGCCCCTCTAATAGGCGAGCACAATCAGGAGATCTACCAGAAGGAATTAGGGTTTTCGAAGGAGCAGCTAGTTATCCTCAAGAATAATAGCGTCATTTAATCTTCTAGGTGATGATTAGGGGAAAGGGGCAAAGATGACCACTCAGGTTTTTGCAGGGCTAAAGGTTGCTGATTTCTCTTGGGTAGGGGCAGGGCCTCAGATCGCTAGGGAGCTTGCTTTTTACGGCGCAACGGTGGTTCGTATCGAGTGCCATCGCTGGCCAGAGACTACTAGAACAGCGGGGCCATTTAAGGATGGCATTACAGGCATTAACCGGAGTGCTTTTACAGCAGCATACAACGTCAACAAATACGGAATAAGCCTAGACCTGAATATGCCCAAAGGGAAGGAGATTGCAAAGAGATTGGTTCAGTGGGCTGACATTGTCAGTGATAGCATGTCCGTGGGGGCAATGGCCAAATGGGGGCTGGATTACGAAAACTGCAAGAAGATAAAGCCTGAAATCGTCTACTATAGCACCTCCCAGATGGGGCAACACGGCCCCCTTAACAAGGTCAAAGGCTATGGCTTCATCGGCGTTTCCTATGCTGGCTATGGGCATCTTAATGGCTGGCCTGACAGAGACCCACTGCCGCTTTTCAACAACTATAGCGATTTCATTTCACCCTATTGTCTAATTCCCGCTCTTATTGCAGCACTTCTCTATAGACGCAAGACGGGGAAAGGGATGTATCTGGACCAATCACAGGTGGAGGTTGGGGTTGGCTTTTTGGCTCCCGCTTTGCTGGACTATATTGTAAACAGACGTATTGCTTACCGCATGGGTAACCGCGACCCATATATGGCCCCGCACGGCGTATTCCCGTGCAGTGGGACAGACCGTTGGATCGCAATTGCCATAACAAATGATGAGGAATGGCAAAGCCTCTGCTCCGTAATCGGGAATCCAGACTGGAGCAAAGAGACCAGGTTCTCCAACATGCTTGGCAGAAAGGCAAACGAGGATCAACTGGAAGAGCTTATAGGGGAATGGACCCGTAACCACACAGCGGACCAGGTTATGAGCATGTTGCAGGAGGCTAGGGTGCCAGCTGGAGTGGTACAGACCGCTGAAGACCTTTTTAGTGACCCCCAATTGAAACACAGGGAGCATTTCAGATTCTTGGAGCATAAGGAGATTGGAGTTCACGCCTATCAATCCCCAGCATACAGGCTATCCAAGACTCCCTGTTCAATAACGAAAGCAGCACCCTGCCTCGGTGAAGACAACGAATATGTCTACAAGGAAATTCTCGGGCTTTCCGATGACGAGATTGCCGACCTACTTATAGAAGGTGTCATTACTACAGACACTGATATACCGGAAGTGCTGTGTGGGAAATAGCTTTGTGACCGCTAGAAAAGATAGATTGTGAACAAGATATGAGATGAACGGAAAAAACATCATGTTCTAGTCACATAAGCCATCACATGCCCATCACAGAAATTGCAGAAAAAGCCCCTAGTGATTATAATGTCGCTGGTCGAAAGCCCAAAGTGATGATTCTTTTACCAGTCCGGATTGAGGGATAGAAAAAACACAAGGTCAAGGTTTCGAAACCAGGGTTTTGTCCCTTCTTAAGCCTCGAGAAGTATCCTCAGTGCTTCCCAAGCAGAGAGTCGCGGGTTCGAGTCCCGTCTCCCGCTCCACATATCCTAGGAAACCAGGCCTATTTTGTTAGCCACGATTTCTCTCTGGAAATCTGTGCCACCATAGCGTATATCCGCAGCCTTAGCCCTTCTGAAGTATAG
>Ga0315279_10009973_pt1 | contig 11225 bp, 11 predicted proteins | sample YL17G06_20_MG_FD_203694 | JGI IMG/M metagenome (GOLD analysis project Ga0315279, IMG submission 203694) | Sediment microbial communities from Yellowstone Lake, YNP, Wyoming, USA - YL17G06_20 | ecosystem: Environmental > Aquatic > Freshwater > Lake > Sediment | place: USA: Wyoming | collected...
TTTTGGTGCAAAAATCATCTCAAGCAGGGATGATTCTTCAAGTATCTATATAGACTATCTATTTTCTTGATTTCCTGAATACTATTTATATCTTGCCAAAATAAATAATGAAGCTTTAACTGCGGAAGCAGCTTTATTGTAGCATTACAAAAATCATTCCAAATATCTTCTGGGGTAGCCTTTCCCTTTCCAATCTTAATTCTCCAATTATTTTTGTTTGTTAATGAAACGAGATGAGGCGTAACCTTATATTTCTCCGATAAAACCATTGCATAGAAAGCCATCCTAATCAATTGGTAATAATTCGTACCATCGTTATTTTGAAACTCCTTAAATGAACTGAATTTTTTAGTATATTCTGGAATACGTTTATTAATTGATTCTATCTTACCTTCCCATAGATGAGATAAAGCTGAATTAGGACTTCCTAATTTGCATTCAATAACGCATACCCCGCTTGAGCCACGTATTATAACGTCAGGCTCAGTTGTTTGTCCATCAAAAGTCCCATCGTATTTTCTTATTGCATCCCCAATATCAAACTGTGTATCTTTATTCCAAAACCTTATATCGGGAGTTAAACCCCATAACGCTAACGCCCTAATCCTGCCTAATTTATAATCTTCAAATAAACAGCTTATTTTCTTTCTCTTGTATAATGTTAAAAATACATTCCACGTAAGAGCGTCTTCGGAAGCATTAGAACCTAGATATGGATACCCCGCCCACTTCCCTTGTTTTCGGGTATATCTATCGCGGCTAGCCTTAAAGGCCAAAACTGGATTATCTCTATCTATTATTATCCTTTTGCGATAATCCGACTCAACTTTTTCTTCAAAATCAATATTTTTTCTCACAATTATTTCCTAACATCACCCTCGCCAAACATCTTTTACCTCATCAAATAACTCTGGATTATTAAAATCAGCAGGCAAAACATTTTCAGCTGGCTTTCCAAACAAATAATCGCCTTCCTTATAAAAGGCCGTAGCAATAAGCTCTGAACAAAGAAATCTTTTTCTACTGCTAAATAAGTTATGTAGAACAATGCCAATTTTACCACAAATAATAGATAAAGGAAACCAGAAAAACTGTAAAACATCATAAGGTAAATTATTCATTGTTGCCCACCAGAGAGCTACTTTATAGCGCTTGTCTTGCTCCTGACCTTTGCGCTTCAATACTTTTATTTCATAACCCTTATTAACATATTCTTTTTGTAGGTTTATAAGGCGCGAACGGGGTATATTAGCTTCAATGGCGGTATAGCCGCCAAGGCTACCAGCAACATGGGTCCATTTAGAGCTTTCGCCGTATCCGGCTTTAAGCTGAAGCTTTTCTATGGCGAATTTGCGGGAAGCAATTAAAATAACATAGCCGATTTTGAGGGAATTAGGGTTAAGAGTAAGCATGAAATTGTTTTGTAACTTAATAATTTATATAGTGTTGCGAAAAACATATAAAAATGCTTAAGTAATTTGTTTTAATAACTCTGCTATTTCCGGATTAACATATGTATTGCCTAATTTTAAGGCATATTTAAGATGATATTTGGCTTTAGAATTATCTTCTTTAGTTATAAAATAACGTGCTTTTTCTAAATTCAATATTTGTCTTGCAATAGTTTTCAAATTTCGGTCCTGTAGTTTTCTGATTGTTTTTAAATATAACTCCTCTCCTTTTTTAATTAACCCCTGCCTAATTGCAATTAGGCCCTTTGTAGCAGAACACACGGCAGGAACAGGTTCTTTAATCTTCATCATAATTTCTTCGGCCTCTTTTAGCTTACCCATCTTAGCAAAAGCATATGCCATATTATTTAATGTTAAAGGCGAAGCAATACCTTTTTCAAAGGCAATATTCATTATACGCAAGGCTTCTTCGTATTTCCTTTCAATAGCTGATAGTATAAAACCAAGATCGGTATATATTTCTTCTATATTTGGGTGCCCTTCCAAAGCTCTATATAAAAGAGAACGAGCATCTTCAAACTTTTCTTTTTTTATGAGAACTGATGCCAAGAAATAAAACCCAAATGGATCATTTGGAAAATAATACAGGATCTGATCTGCAATATCCTTTACTTTGTCTAGATCTGTCTTGGCTAAGAATAATTTACCTAAATTATAAAATACTAAAGGATTCTTTGTTAATTGTCCTCGATTTTTTGATATAGCATACGATTGCTTCAAATAAGATTCGGCTTCTTTTATTTTATTCTGTGCAAAATAGCAAAACCCAAGATTGTTCAGAATATAAAAATTCTCTGGATCCTCTTTAAGGTAATCTAGAAAAGTATCGGCTGCTTCAGGAAATTTGCTTTGCTTAGCAAGCATTGTGCCTATAATTCCTTTCCATTTTATAGGTAAAATTAATTTTGTTTTATTTATTGTATTGATATACTTAAGCGCATTTTTGAATTCTTTATTTAAAAACATGATTTGCAGTAAATTCTCATGTGCTGGAAGAAAATTTATATTACTACTTAACACTTTGCGAAAATAAATTTCTGCATTTTTAATGTCCTTTTTCCTAAGAAAATAAACTCCCAAGTTATTATTAGCATGAATAAAATCCGATTTTATCTCTAAGGATTTTAAAAAATAATCTTTGGATTCTTCAAGTTGATTGTTATTGAGTAAAATAAATCCATAAGTATTTAAGGCAAAAATATTTTTGCTATCTTTTGCCATTATTTCTTGTAAGATATCTAAACACTCCGCTCTATTATTTTCATCTTTAACACCCTTGTAGAATAATTTAAAAAGTACATAATTATGCAATATATCATTTCTTCTGTTGGAAATTTGAATATATCTCTTATATATTTTTTCAACTTCGTCAAACTGATTCAGTATAAGATTAACTAAGATTAATTTTTCATAAGCTGCATAAAAATCATTTTTAATTTTAATGATATCAGAAAAGATCCTTCGAGCTCTATAGTAATCTTTCTTTATTAGGTGGACATCTCCTAATTGCAATAAAGCATTTACATTATCTTGCATCGATCTAATTACATTTCCTAATTCATCTCTTTTATAATTTAAATAGCTTTGAGTTAGATTGCTTAACCTTTGAGACCTTATGTTCAACAAAGAATCTTCTAATGAAGGGCCCTCGCTTGTTTTTTCAAGCAAACCATAGCCCATTGTGATATCTTTTTTGGATTCAAAGTCTACACTACTTGCTCTAAGCATTATTAATCTCCGCTTTTATATCTTTTGATTTGTTTAATATAGCATCAAAATCTGATATTCTCTTAGTAAAATCAGGAGCAGTCATCGAGAATATCAACTCATTAATCTTTTGAATTATTTTGTCATCACCAGATATTGTTACTTGTAAAAGATTGTTTAAATTATATAACTTAAAATAGCTTATGCAATTATTATAAAATTCCTTCCTTTTACTAGACGTTGTGTCTTTTGAATAAATACCATTGGTTCTTGCTAACTCAAATAATTCTATTATTCGAGCTGTATAAAGCGAAGAAAGCGGATTAAAAATTATGTGTAGAATAATACCTAAAGAAAATATATCGGCTAATGCTTGTTCTTTAAAAGAGGAACTTTTGTTGATAACTTGAGCTATAACTTCTGGCGCTGTTATTTCCATCGCTCCCCAAGGAGCATAAGAAGTAGTGATGGGTATCTCAGCAAAATCTCTAGCTCTTCCGAAATCAGTCAATTTGACTATTTCTATCCCATCGGAAATCTTTATTAAGATATTTTTTCTATGTAAGTCCCTATGAACAATTTGTTTCGAATGAGCGTGCTTTAAACCTTCGCAAACTTGAATGAAAATATCCAATTGTGTTTGTAACTGCAAATTATGTTTACTATCAATATATTTTCCGAGATTGCAATCTGCTAATTCTAGCAAATAATATATATATCCATTGAAAGTTAAAACTTTAGATAGGGGAACGATTATGTTGTTGTGAGGTTTTAATTTATGGAGGATATCATTTTCTTTTATAAACCTTTGCTCTTCGATACGACCTCGATCGTTCCTAAAGATCTTAATCGCTTTCTTATCATTTGCATCGTGATCTTGCACCTTAAATACGATGCCAAAATTTCCTTCTTCTCCAATCTGTTCTATAACTTCTAAATTATTAATTCTTTTTCCAATCATTTATAGTTCCTTAGACAACTTTAAATAAAATTTAAGCGGTTTCTATTTTTCAAAAATTAGAAGCGGCCGCTATTTTTGCACTAGATATCAGTAGTTTAATATAAACAATTCCTTCCCGTTTTTATTCGCCTTGGAAGATATGCTTCGCATTCCGTATGGAAAATCATGGGTTATCATTCTTTTCGCAAAAGAGAAAAGCTTCTTAATAAAGTCGGAATCATCATATGTGACCAGCCATTTATGCTTACAATCTTTCATCACTTCTGCAAAACGAACATGATCAAAAATCTTATGTAAATTCCCATTCTTTCCATATAAAGCCGATTTAGTAGTAGAGTAATAGGGCGGATCTAGATATAAGAAAATTCCCTTACCTCGTTCTTTTACTAATCTTTCATAATCAAATTTAGTTATTCTTGTCTTAGGCAAAATCTCCTGTAAATTCTTCAAGCGCTCGATACTAGAAATAGTAAATCTCTTCCTAAAAGCCTCTTTAGAAAACCCCCCGGATTCGGTGGCACCAGAGAAAGTAATCCGATTTAAAACAAAAAAAGCGCTTGCCTTCTGCACGCTATTAAATCTGTTATAATTGTTCTTTAAATAAGAATGGAGTTTTTTCCCATTAGAAAAATTGGCTTTCCATCTTAAGATTTGAGCAATCATTCTATTCAGCTCTTTCTTACTCATAAACCAAAAATTATAAAGTGGTTCATATATGTCATTTATCCAGAATCGCTTTTCAGGAAACTTTTGCTTAAGATAAATGAAAAAAGAGCCTCCCCCAGCCAAAGGCTCTCTAAATTCAGTAAATTCACCGGGAATAAAGTCTGCTATTTTTTTAACGACTCTACTCTTACCACCCGGATATCTTAAAGGACTTTTGATCATACATTTATTAAAAATTTTGATAATTAGCTACATAAGAGTAATTTATTATTTAAAAACTAAATTATGCAACGACTCTTTAATTAATTCATCATAATCATGTGTTGCAAAAATATGCTTTTCTAGCTCATCAAATACATGCAAGCTTTTTTCTTTTGAGATGGAACAACAAAACTTGTAAACTTCATCCACTAGGGCAATGTCTAATTTATCTGCAAAAATTGTTTTGAATAAAAATTCTAAACCAGCAATATCTACTTTCTCTTCTTTATATAGGTCCAGAAAATAATTACTGCCCCCCTGATTACTAAAAATTTTTCTTGTCTTAGCTGTGAGATAATTAGCACGTCGGAAAATGGCTTCTACTGGATGCTCATTGCCTACCTTTGGGTAAATATTTTGATTTTCTATAATCTTATGTTTGTTTAAAAAATTATATGCTAAATCTATAATTATTTTCCAGCTGTCTTTTATTCGATCGCTTTTATTAAGATCTACTGCGGAATTAATTGAGAAGGTTCGTGCTGCTAATAATGCTAAAAGTACAGTTTTTTCTTCAGGTTTTAGCGGCTTTATTTTAGAAAAAAGTTTCTCAAAATATTCTTGTTGAAAACCATCAATTAAGTTTTCTATAGCCTCCCCTTTCCGTGTTTTCTCGAGATACCAAATTCCATAAGCAGTTAAAGTAATGCGTGTCCCATCATCGGTGTAACAAATATAATTTTTATTTATCAATCTATTAATAAGATCCATCGGAAAAACAGCAAAGGGGATACTTATATCATTGAGAATTCTGTACCGATTATTTGTAGTTATCATAATTAAAGTCAATAAGATTGAATCATTTATGATTTTCTTTTTAAAACGCAGGCATTCATTCTTGGCCTTTTCATATAGATTTAGTAGAATTTCTATTTCACGATTTTCCATATTCATCATTCTTAAGCTATGGGAACCACGCGTAACTCCTCTGCCTTTTGCACAATAACTCCTACCAACAATCTTTCTTCTTCATATAATTCTTTCAACTTAGCATGCACTTGTCGCAAGGATCTGTTGTCCATCATGGCCACTTCATCAAACAAAGCTATTATTTTACGATTATCACCTGAACTTAACAATCCGGTAAGATAAGCGGATTGACTTTGTCCAGTTCCCATATCTTTAATCTTAATTTCATTACCCTCGGCAGTAAAAATAGTTCCATCAATTAAATCAATCTTTTTTAATTTGTAAGTTTTATTTATATGAAGAATAAAACCAATCTTCATAGCTAAATACACAAAAACTAGATGAAAATAATTTTGCTTTTCCTTAGATATATTCTTCCTATCAACTCTTGGGCTCTGCAACTCTTTAATATAATCTTGTGATTCTATGCTCAATTTTTGTTGCATCATAGAAATAGTTTTATAAAGGCCATCTAAAAGTGGGAGAGATTTTTGATATGGATGTGGCTTTTTTTCTTCCAAACGTTCAATTTCCTCTTTTAAATAATTAGTATAATCATTTTTTTTACGCAACTTTTCTGTTTTAGTGTCGATGGCGGTAATCAAACCAGCTATTTTTTCTCTTAGGTCATTCTCAGTGTATCCCCTGTAACTAAAAAAACTTTTTGAATTAATTGACGCCCAAAACAAATCAATATCACTTTCTTTAAGTTCTAATTTTGCACATTCCATTTGATGGTAATCCATTGCTGCTTTGGCTTTGTCCAATTTCTTTTTTGTTTCTTCAAATTTATCCTCTACATCATCGACTAAATTTTCAACCGGCTTTATTTCCTTCATAGACTTTATGAACTCACTTAAATCTGTAATTATATTATCGCGTTTTTCAATTAAACTTTTAAGTAGATCTATGCTATCTTTAATATTTTTTGTAACTTTCACTATTTCTCCGTATAGTTTGTTTTCGTCCTTAAGTTTTTCTATAAAATTGGGGATAGTAATTTCAACGCCAGGTAGCTTAATGTTAAAGCTCTTATAATTTTCAAGCAATTCTATTAGCTGAGTATAAATATTTGCCTTTACTAAAACATCCTTATCCGATTTCGTATTTTTTTCTAATAATCCCCTGAGTAAAACTATAAAATTTGCAGCCTCCAATTTTAACTCTTTGCTTAATTCATGATTCTTAATCTCTTTATCAATATCGATATTGCACCATATTTGAAGCCGTCCTTTCTCAGTTCTTTCAAAAAAAGCCTTTAAAAGTGGAGTTACCTTGTAATATATCTCTTTCAATTCATTTATTTCTTTCTTAAACTCCTCGCTTTTCTCCTTGTACTCTTTACTAACCTTAACGAGCTCCTTCTTTTGTTTTACATCTTCCCGCTTTATCGAATTTAAAACCCCATTTAATTTCTGAAATTCACCTTTATATTCGTAAAAAAATTTTACAGCTGTATAGAGTCTTATCTTCTTTAACTCTTCATTTAAAGATTTAATTTCGTGCTCGCCAGTCTCTGCTTTTTCTTTTTCTTCTAACATTTCTTTCTTTTTCTTTTCAATCTTTTGAGGATCTTTCGCCTCCCTTATATCTTTGATGACTGTATCAACGTATTCTCTAAAAATTCCTAAGCGAGTGCCCATTCGCGACTGAACATCTTCAATTTCATGGAGTAAATCTTTTAACCTTTCAGTAGGATTTTCAGGTATATCGTAAATTAATTTATATTTTCGAATAAAAGCCTCAGGGGTAATTAGCTTATTCTTCCCATCTCTGACAATAATTTCTTTACTGTCTAAACTTTTCTTTTGACAAGTTAATTCAATATTTCCATCTTTATCTGTAATAGAAAATAAGAAATTTGTTTTTTGGTGGCTTGAATCAATTAAGTTACTCATTTTTTCTTTTAATGATTGTTTTATTATATACGCATCGTTCAAACCATTGAGTCCCAGGGCCAAAAGATTCAGGAGCGTACTTTTACCAGAAGAATTAGGGCCAGCTATCTCTACAACATTTGGCAACTCACGAGGAATCTGTTGTGGACTAAATTCCCTAAATTCTTTTTTTTCGTCTCTCTTGATAAAATAATTATATTTAATCATTTTTCTTACCCTTTTCGGTTACCACATCTTTTTTTAAAAGACGTCCTAGAATTTTTTGATCACTCAAATCTTCAAAGATATCAGCAATAATTTGTTTCTCTTCCTTAGTTTTAAATAAATCAGTTAAGAATTTTAAGGTCTGGTTATCTTTCATTTTTTCTCCTTCGATTCTTCAAATACGCCTGCAAAAGCCATAGGAAATTTTAAAATTTTTAACTGAGATAGTTCATGTATAGAAGCAATAGCAAATCCCTTTTTTAAACCTTCCATTTCCTCTGGGGTTATTGAAACTCCATAAGCTCTAGCCTGTCCGATATCTGATTTAAAAAATATCCTAGTATTAATAACCGCTGAGAGGCCTTTTGGAATGTCGCTTGGATTCTGAGAAGAGAATATTACCCCGATTTTTTGACTTCTTCCAGTTCTACAAATTGTATCCAAATCTCCTAATGCTTCATAGGAAGCATCGGCATTATAAAACATATGCACTTCATCAATAATAATCAATATCGGAACTTCAGACCTTAATTCTTTTTTTGCTTGGACTATTTTGTGTAACAAATGTCTTAATAGTATTGATCCAAATTGAATTCCATTTTTCTCTGATACATCAATAACAGACATTTTACCTCTTACCAGTATGTCATTCTCATCTATTGATTTTGCATCTTCGTTATCAAAAAATTCAACAGCCTGATCTAAACTTCGTAGGATATTATCAAAGGTTCCTCTGTGTAAAGGAACCGATCCCTCTTCTCCTCGACTATTCAATGTCCTGAACAAGAATTGATCGTCCATACCTCTCTGAAAATAACTAGCAAATTCAGAAAATGTAAAATCGCCCTGCTCTCTTCTTCTTTGTTCTTGCCAAAATCTAAAGATGTTAGGCAAATTCATTGCACCAACATCAGATATATTAGTTAACAACCCGGTAAGTGATTCAGGCTCAATTTCTTTAACATTTAAAGTTATTTTCTGGCAAACTTTTTTAGTCACGCCTTTAGTAGGGCTAATTTCTGTATTTGCTGGATAATAAATTGTATACCCTTCAATTCCATGCGGATCTTGCCCAAGAGATTTCCATTCGTTCTTAACATTTGGATTTTGAGCTATAGACCGTTGATCCATCTTTAATAAGTCGATATCTTTTACATTTATAGCTAATACTGCCCCCTCCAACTCTTCCACAAAGTACTGAGATAGATATTTTATCGCTACGGTCTTTCCGCTTCCTGTTTTACCGCATATCAACATCTGATGAAAAAACATATCTATGGGCAAAAAAGTAGTAATGAAACTGCCCTTTTCGTCCTTCAAAATTTTATTTTCATCATATTGAACTGTTGCAACAAAAACCTTTGGCCCACTATCTATTCCTCCTAATGCTAAATCTATTTCTTCCTGATTAGAAAGTCTAGCGATAGATTGAGGCCTTATGTAGTCAATCAAAATATCTTCTCTATTACTTATACTTTTGACTCGATAAGCAACTAGTATATTCTTGCATTTCCTATCTTGATTTAAAGGCGTTAAATCCATATCTATAATTAATGGTAAAGGAGAATAAGGTTCGTGTTGTTGACTATCTTCCACTCTTAAAATGAATTTTGTTTCACCTTGCTCAATTGTTAAAAAAGCTCCCTTAGGAAGCATGCCTTCTCGATCTGAATTTTTAGATACTAATAATAGTTTACCGTTTTTCTCACCTAAGACTATCCAGTTCATATTACCTCCTCACCATCCAAAACGAGTTTGGTTCATAGTAGGACTGATACCAACTTCCTTCATTATTTTATTTATGTCTATCAAGCTCAAAGTTGCTCTAGCATACTTTTCCGCAACTGCAATTGGTCTAGCCTGTGGATTATTCAAATCTCCTTGAACCAACATCAGATAATATACCATATCCATTATCTTAGGAATTATTTTCTCATATTTAATATATGTATCTATATGCATTTCGATCCTTTGTGGACTGACATTAAAAGCTTTCAGATAACAGAAAATCTTGGTTTTATTATGACTCTTTTTATCAGTGTAATGGAAGAAATTTGTGCGCTCTCCTAATTTTAAATAGTCATACGACCAATGTAAATCAGAATTATACTTGCTTTTGAGTTGTTTAATATTGTCGGTAACCATATTACTAGAACTGTTTTTTATAAAAAATATTGGTATAATATCTTTTTTAGTAAAGCTCTGAATTGCACTGATCATATATGAAGAAACATTACCCCCGATTAATGGCCCATCTATTAGAAGTATCGATTTAGATGGAACTGCCTTCTCTAAAAACAAAATCTTATCTTTAACACAATCCTCTTTAGAATCTACTTCGGGATCCTGGGAGAGCTTAATATATTTTGATTTATTAACAATATCTTGAGATCGAGTATAAAAATAAAAAGTTAGATAATCTATTGGCATGTAATCCTTGTCTCCCAAAACAACTAAGGAATGGGAAGTAAAATACGCTGTGCCTTCTAGACTATTAAATCTGTTAATTGACTCATCGTAAGCAGAAACTACTCCTTCTTTATTAACTAACTTCTGCCCCGCTTCCGGATCTAGCTTTATCTTATCTATTTTTTTTATAGGCGTTACTAATTCTCCATTCTCAGGAAAAACATAATTGTTATAATCAAATTCTATGTTAGAAGATAAATCGGGCAAGGACACATTCATCCTGCTTATCTCTTCTATTGTTTCTTCGAATTGAGGATGAATAATTAATTTGTTGAAATCAAAGTTTAATTCTTTCATTTATACTTTATTTACTATCTTTGTCGATTAACTTTGTTTTATTCATCCAAAAAATAGCCAGCCGGTTTTTTGAGAACTTTAGCCATTTTAACTAAAGTCTCAATAGATGGCAAAGAGATCCCATTTTCATACCTTGATATACTTTTTTGTCTAGCATCTATTTTCTCTGCGAGTTCGGTCTGATTTAAATCAAGCTCTACGCGGGATATTTTTATCTTTTTACCTAGCTTCTTTTTATCCATCTGACTCCTCTTTTCAAAATATAGCGCTTGACAACTATACCTAATAAGGTATAATTTAGGCAGATATTAAAATTAGTTTTATTCCTTGTAAAGGATAATATATACCTTTCCTGGAACAAAAGCAACCATTTTATAGCTT
>Ga0315279_10009974_pt1 | contig 11223 bp, 9 predicted proteins | sample YL17G06_20_MG_FD_203694 | JGI IMG/M metagenome (GOLD analysis project Ga0315279, IMG submission 203694) | Sediment microbial communities from Yellowstone Lake, YNP, Wyoming, USA - YL17G06_20 | ecosystem: Environmental > Aquatic > Freshwater > Lake > Sediment | place: USA: Wyoming | collected...
GTCCTTCACACACATCACCACAGAAAAGCAAATCGCTTCGGAATATTAAAACTTATCTGAGAATTCTGATAAATCTGAAATAACTGATGGTTGGCGCCCTGGCCGAGATTTTGCCCAATTTCCAAATCTCGCTTCTTGCATGATGCATAAAAAGTGATTGATCTCCTGTTCAAATATATCGTTTTCGTTTTATTTGCATAAAACGAACATAACAAATGACGTCATTTGTAAAAAGTGGAGATATTTTAGTTTTGTTTTTTTAAAAAAGAAAGAGCAGAGGAGATAAGAGAGAAATCCCCGATTTACCTCTCCTGCATTGTCCTTACTAACATCAACGTCTGCCTTCCCTTCTCCGTCAAACTATAGACGTTCCGACCATTCTCTAACCTGATCTCTAGTTGAATAAGCACTTTCGCGCTAGTCTTCTTTCACAAGAAACTCGGGTTCTGAACCTGCAAACAAGTGGAGGTATCTCCCGTATTCCCGTTTAACAACCGACTGACCAGAGGCGTATTGGTTCATTTCAGGGCGAGACGGCCGAGGCTTGGGATGGTGAAGTCAGAAACATCACGAAAAGGCCAGGTTTTCAGGGCGTCAGAGCCAAAAGCCCCCACCGAAGCCGATAAGGCAGCTTTGGACCTGAAACATCTCGGCTTCGATTTTTCAACATAGAGATTGAAAGACAGTTATCATTCAACTTTTTTCTCTTCTATCTCTAGGTAGCGCTTCAAGGCCTCTACCTAATACCTCAACAGTCGACCCTTCTGACCAATTCGCCCATTGAAAATGCAAAGGACAATGCAATAATCCCCACTCCAGAGATGATCGCATAGGACGGTGCTAATAGCAGAGAGAAAACTGCAAACGGGAGAAGTAGAAAGAGTCGAACTATGACCATTCGGATATATGTGGGAAGAGAATAGGAAGATTCACCTACTTCAGGTGGTAATTTCTTGTTCAGTTTTCTATACTTACTTATCAGAGACCAATGAATGGTCAACTCTCGATACAGAAAACCTAGTAACGCAAAAAGCGCGGCGAAAAATCCCCAATTCCATCTCTCGTCGAATGATTTGCCCATGAGGGTTGTCAGGATAGCCAGAGAAAGGGACGAGGCTACAGTAGAGACAACGAGAGTCGAGCTTGCTTGGGCACTGATCTCTCCCAAGAGTCTCTCAATCCTCAGTTTCTCTTTTTCTTTTCCATCCAACGATTCAACCAACTTTTTCACTTCGGGCTGATGTTTGTGAAGATTATCGGTAGATACAACACGGTCTTGTTGAAAGCTTTTTCTCGTAAGATGTATCACGAGTCTGAGGATCAGCCCGTGCCATATTGCCACAATCATGAGAGAACCATATGGCGAAAGCGGGATTTGGGCAAGAATTCCCCATGACAACAGGAAGAATATAGTTGTGGCCGCAGTGTCAGTAACCATTCCAGAAATCTGTGTTTCAGAGCCGAACCATTGAGTGAACGCATTCGACAAGAAACTCGCTAGAGTGAAGGTCCCGCATCCTACTACAAGCATAAGAATCAGTAACTCCGCAGTTGTGAAACCAAGTCTATAGGGAACCATCGAACCTAAACTGAAAAAGAAGCTTGCAGCAAAGACAAGAATTGCTAGAAAAACAGTAATTCTTTCGCTGAGCTTCTTTGCCGGATCAATTAACATGGTTCCTCCCAAGACAAAGAACAATACAGTTATCAACAAGGTTATCGGAAATACGTTTGAGTTGTCGCGGTTCACGGTTAATGTTGTAATAATGACAGGGTAGCCGCGCTTGTCAGTTGTATTATGCCAGTCACTTTCTGGCGCGTTTCCCCATACATTGAAAAGACGATAATCCCCAAAGTATGCTCCGCCAAAGTTGATCGAGGCAGGCTGCGACCAATAGACGAGACAAGTGAGATTCAGAAAATAAGAATCGTAAGGGTAGCGGTTTGGATATCCAATCAAGTGGAAATTCGAGATTACTGTTCCACCGTAGGAATATCTCTGGAACGATGATGAATTGATACTAACATACAATGGAGAATCGACCAATCGTTCATTACCATATCCGTTAGTGATTTGTACAACGAAGTTGTCGGGTTCATTCTGAGATGGGAGTTCTGCATCAAATCTCATGTTGATCGTTGCTGTCAGATTATTCAGATCTACAGTTAGGACATTGATGTTTGTTATCTGCAGCCAACTGCTTGGTGCCTGTGCCACAAAATATGGAGTACGTTCGTTTTGCTGCGCTGTATTGTTTGCATTGTCGGTGGCGCCTACGAAGTAGTAGACTCTAGTTCCGTTTGGGTAGGACGGGATAGTGCCTAAGAAAGTGCAGTTGTAGTCCGTTCCGGCTATTCGTTTCATAGATGTCTGATTATAGTCTATTTCAAATGGGTCTTCACCAGCTCCAAAAAACAAGGTCGCATTTTTCACACCCGAGCCGAGATCAGCTATTGTCGCTTCGATTTCTACCTCTTCAGTAGGCAGAACGGGAGAACCCAGGGGTTTGACTCTGGCTACATCGACTGTAATTGGACCCGTCTTATCATAAGAGACTTGATAAACATAGTTTGGACTCTGAGCAACGTATCCAATTGAGTCCGATGCAACAGCGTAGTATTCGATAATTGTGTCTATCGGTTGACCTGGGATCTGCGCGTAGAATGTTCCATTGTAGAAATCTCCATCAACAATTTGCATCTTGCTCACATCGTATGTTCCATTATTCACTGAGAAGAGTAGTGAAACGTTGACGAGACCATACCTGTCCTGAATCATGCACGTTACGTTAACGCTGACACCCGGCGGAGGATCTACTGGCGTTCTCAGCACTTCAATGATCTCAGGATAACTCGTGCCTCGACAAATGGCAACCTCCAGAAAAAGGACCAGAATCAGCAGGGCGATTATTGATTTCATCATTGTCAACTGAGGTAATTAAACAGTAGTCTTTAACCTTCTAACCTTTTCTGAGCCTACTCAGGATAAATCCCCTCACGGCCTTGCCAAGCCCATGATTTTTATCTTATTGGAATGGTTTCAGTCGTCCTTGTAGGTCCAGTATGCTGGTGGCCACAAAAATCACATTTATATGTGTCTTCATATACGACCTCTCTTTTCAGATGCTCTTCAGTTTTGTAGAGCTTTCTTGAACTAAGACGAATGTGTCTCGTTCTCCTATAGGAGAAATATCTGTTGCAGACAGGGCACTTCAAATCTTCAACTTCCGGCAAAGAATCCAGTAGGGTGAATCCAACAATGGCCATTACTATAGAGAATATCAAGAACCAAGAAGGAAGCAAAGACTTGGTAGAAAACAACTGCCAAAAAAGATATAGGAGGGGGGAGAAAGCACCGATACTCAGTACCACTATGGCCACTTTTTCTCTCTGCAGCGAAACATCCAATCTACCGTAAGTTCTCTGCATGTACCATCGCCCTACCATAACGACTAATCTTGTCCGTCCACTTTCAGGCTCTTCAGGGATTCCTTTTCGAATTTGTTTTCCTGCAGAGTCACTCGTTAAGGCTTTCGATGCCACCCTGTCTCGAGACATTGCATCCCGTTCAGTTTGCGTTGCTCTGTCTGTAATTCCTCCTCTCCGAACCCACACCTCTCGCGTTCTTGTTATTTCGTGTGGCTTGAGGGTACTTGAAGGCACAACCACGATCGCAAACTGTTTCTTCCCTTTTCTTGCCAATTGCACACTAAATTTTACAGGGGGATAGCACCTAGACGCTACAATCTGCTGCATTTGATCGGGGTCAAGAGTTTCCGGCTTGATACCTACAGCGCGACCTCCTTCCTTCTTGTCTTCCCTACCAAAGAGTATGTAGCCTCCATCAGCGTTGGCAAAGGCCGAAACGTCTTTCGCAAACTCCTCCTTTTCCAAATCCGAAGATAATCGGACTTCGCGCTTGAAGTCAACAGTATCATTTTCGTCTGCAAGTCTCAGCAGCTCGTCGAGCAATTTGTCGATTTCATTCATTTGAATAAATCCCGCGTCTTCGTACGCTCATTGTATTTGTTAATGGATGACTAGGCATTTCAGCGCTGCTAGGGAGGGCTAACTGCTTCACTTTTGCGCGGGCTAGACTCGACCGCAGGCTGTCATTTGCTCAGGTTTACTTGAATGAAAGGCTTTTGATCTGCGTCATATCCTAGCTTGACCGTGATGACTCCATCGTTTCTTGTAGTTACGCAATATCTTTTTTCTTCTTGGCCGTCTTTGTGATGTACTGTCCAACCTCTACTAATCTTGCCATATCTGTCAGTCGCGCTTGTATCGCAGAATTGTCCGTCTGAAATGATTGTCAACCAAGGCCTAAAGCATTCAAATAGCTCTGGGCAAAATCCTGAATCTCTTCCATGATGAGGAGCAAGAAGTATGTCAGCGCCTTTTACTGCTTCCCTGAACTCTTCCTTCTCCAGGAGTTCCTTCCAGGAAGGCATTTCATTGTCCCCACTAAGCACCACTTTACTGCCTGCATACGAAAGAACTGTTACGATGCTGTGATTGTTAATGTTTGAAGTACTGCATGAGCTAGTTACGAACTGTTGCATTTTGACCCCTCCATTGTTTGCCGGAAGTGTGGGATCTGCTTCAGGAGAGACAGGAGACGAATATCTGTTGTCGATCTCAAAGTACTTATCGAAAAGGTACATGTCTTCTTCTTTAACATTCTTCAATATTTCTTCCTTTGGGAGATGCTTGGAGCGTGAGAGACAACGGGGCGAGACCGCGTCAAAGTTCACTATGTCGTAGATGTGGTCTTTGTGCGGGTGAGTAATGGTAACGTGATCAAGTTGCGCGACTTCGTACTTGTTTTTCAGATGGAGAAGCGGGCTGAACTCCTTGTCACTGCTCTCGTAAGAACCCGTTCCTAGATCTTGCACTAGATGTTTCCCATTGGGGGTTTTGACGTATGTTGCGCTTCCATGCTGTACGTCCCAGAATACTAATTCCAGCGTCATTCATTTCCCTCGTTTCTCTCATGGGCATGAGAGCTTGCTCTATCTATGAAAAAACTTCTCAATACTTCTTGTCCAAACGATTTTCCGTATCTCAAGAACCTTGTGTAGAAAATGTATGACAGGCACAAGGATATTACTCCTGTTAATGAAAACCATAGTTCTTGTTGTTGAAATGACAAATAGAAACAGGCGGCTGCCTCTATCACCATGGCGACTGTCATGTTTCGTGCAAATGTATACGTGCGAAGGAATTGCAGCACCCTTGCGCTCACGTTCTTCTGCAATACATAGGTATAGCACAAGTCAAAGACATGTTGAGAAGAAGCGTCAAGCGGCGTGCCGAACTCCTTGTTTGCGCACTTGCGAATTCCTTCCTTGAGATACTCAGGAAACGTCTTGTCAGTGCTATCAAGGTAGAATGACGAGGGATAACCCCCATATTTCTTCTTATCGATGTAGCTCTCCAAGAAAGCCGAAATTCCCTGTATTGTCAGACCCAGAACAAAGGCCAGGAAGAGCAGGAAGATGACAAAAACACTCTCGGGGAGCGTGCCGAAATTCTGAAAGGAAAATGTCCTCTGCAACGCTAGTATGATTGTTACCAAGACTATAGTTCCCGGAATGATGTTGGCGAAAATCTCGTAAACACTGAAAATGGTTTGATTCAGTATGCTTTCGGCCACTTTCTGTTCTCCTTAAACTGTCCTTATTCCGCAGAAGTATATATCTAGTTATCTGTCTTCTTCAACCAACTACATTGCCCTATTTCTCAGCGACGCACCCTTCATCCTCTAGCTGTTTTTCTGCTGAACCAAGTTTCAGCCTGTTTGGCACGAGTTCTCTTCGAAGAACTTTTCTGAAGTAGAGCACTTCTCGTCTCAGCTCGATCATTTCTTCCTTCAGGGTTTCCATTGAGCCTTTCAAATGGAAAAAGAGAAGAGGAAACAGCATTAACGAATTAAGGGACTGAACGCTTCAGCTCGGGCCGCATCCTTTTACGCTAAGTGGAATAAACGACCTTTGGCCGATTATCTAGATGTTATCCCACCAAAATGCTCCCAAAGCAATTCAACCTCTGTAATGTGACTTCGGGGCGTATGATTGGTTTTTTCTTCGATGAAGGGATGACATCCATGACTCGTCCTTCTTTCATTTGAGTTTTATTTGGCTCTTTACTCTTACTATACATTCCTTAGCTTTGTTCAAAAGAACTGTATACTCATCTTTCTTCTTCGCGTAGCGATATGCAAGTCCTTTTCGTCCAGGATGGACAAGATTATTTCTTTCCCCTATTATCTTTCTCATGTCTGAATAGCTTTTGTCGTCTATTATCTTAAGAATGCGGAGCAAGAGAGTGACATTTCCTGCACTGTTGCGCCTCAATAGGTTTATCGCCTTGCCCTTCAATTCTACACCTTCCCTCACACAATAGGCTCTTATTGCGAAATATCCATAATGTTCAAAGTATGTGACGCTGTTGGCGAAACCAGAAAACCAATCTTCTTTGGCGATCAATTCATCAATCACTCTATCTGGACTTCGAATGTATTCCGTCTCGTTCCTGTTCATGATTCGGCACCTCCTTTTTCTCCCTTGTATGTGATTAAACTATGAGAATCCGTCTAAAGAGGTTTAGGCAAAAAGCTGCCTGCTCATATTGTCAAGGTATAAATGGTTACAACTGTGGCTGCAAGCGTCAGCAAATTGGCAATTTTATTGGATTTTGCGTTTTATGTTTATAAAACGGAAATAATGTTCGCAAACATCCTCAAGGACTTGTCGAAGACTCCGATATCCCGCCACAAGCTCATCTAAACTGAGGGTTCCTAAGCAAAATCAACAAGATTATTGTGATGTCCAGCGTAAGAAAGCTAGTAGTTTTCTTTTCCATTCAGGTTTGTCTTGGGTGTCGCTATGGCGAATTCGGCTCCTTTCCCTGGATTTGAGTCTCTTAACCAACTTCTTGACCTGCAAGGCTACCAAGAATAACCATTTGTCTGTTATAGAACTTTTCTCTACAAGGTTTATCAATCCCATATCATTATAGGAGCAAGAGTCCAGTGCTGCCCTAACCGAGAGAGGAGAAGTATAGTGGTTTCATTTGCACCTGGGTATCACATGATCACATGGTTTTCAGCGAAGACCATCAGCACGGACGGGTTGAAAGCTGCTGAGGCCGAGATTCTCAAGATTGCAAAAGAGGATTTTACAAGCCCTCCCATCAAAGATGTTTTCCTAGGTGTAACCTTTGGCAGATTTGATTTTGTTGTTGATTTCTATTGCAAGTCAGGAAAGGTTGCATCTTATTATGTCAGCACGATTGCTGATAAACTTGAAGAAATCGGTATCAAGACTTCCTTCTCGAATGTCATGTGCAAATTGATTGGCAAGACGGCAGAAGGAAATATTCGAACAGAAAGCCCCCTGCGTTGCTATGTCTATCTTCGGCCTTCAACTGATATAGAATTGACGTATAGGATGTTTAAAGAAAACTGCAAGCAGATCGCTTTCCCATCGTCTCCACCACTCATGCTCTGGAATATCAGCGCCTATCCGCTGATTCTCACGATTTCTGGCAATACGGCAAGTGAGATTCTGGAGGTTGCCAGAAAAATGGTGAAGACCTTGCAAAAGCATCTCTATGAGAGCAGCACCTTTCTTGCACTACGAGTGGGAGCAGCAGATTTGGCAGGTAAAGAATTGATTGCACTTTGCTTCATCAAACTCGCAAAGTTTCCAGGTGATCTCAAGATCCCTCCTTACTCAGGTGGTCTTTGGTCTCAAGAGCGATTTGGATCAACTCTGGAGTGCTTGGGGTGGTATGATACCTGTGTCAGCTATGCCGCGAATAGTCTCGCTGACATTCAAGAGAGAATCTTCTCTTTGAGGGAAGAAAACGAAAAGAGTATACGTCAAACTTCCACAACTCTTTTGTATCCACATCAGGATGAGACAGATGGCAAGACCAAGGATAGATGACTCACGCGTTTCTGGACTATGGAAAGACGCCCTGTCAATGTGGATCAGATATTGCGGAGTATCAGACGAAATCAGAACCCTGAGAAACAAATGGTCGTTCATATTGACCTCGAGAGCGGCTCATTGGCCGCTCCCTGACATTGAAGGTACAGTTTTTCAACGGCTGATTACACACGATTCATCAATACAAACTGAATTTGAACGAATTGGTTTTTCCAGGTACACTCTAGAGACCAACGCTGCTTTCATCAATGCCACCAAGAAATGGAGCATACAGGATCTATTGCACTGTCTCGACATAATTGGCGACATGTTCGCTGAACTGGAAGAATACTTGGGAAAACTGAAGCTCGTCTATTTCCAAAGAACAAGTTCACTCGAGATTCCTTACTATTCTGGTTTGCCAAGGAGCCCACAAAGAACTATAGGTGATGAAATACTTCACCAAGCAGCTGATAACGTCACATCTTGCTACCTGAATTGCTTGGATTGGAGTTCTGATCTAACTTGGGACGGATTTGTATCTTTCGTGTATCCTGAACGTGAAGTCTTCAGAGGAGGGGTCTTTCGAGTGATGCCATATACTAGACTCTTTCACTTGGCGTTGTCCGAGGATGGTAAATATTTCCCTGGTGCTTTCCTTCTCTTGGCCCACGAGGCAACTCACGTTACCATGTACAAGGTAGTTGAAGGCTCACCTAAGCATTGCCAATGGTTATTGGCCATGTGGAGAAGATTCTTTGACAGACTTGAGATAACCGAAAAACTGGCAGGGGATGTTTTTGGTCATGATGTATGCAGAGGTTGTGAGAATCTGGCTTTCATTCAAAGGCTCTATTCTCCAGTAGAAGGCAGTAAGATTTTTCGTCAATGTGTGGCGGACATACTCGGACTTGAGATCGGAGGCATTTGCTCCCTTCTCTCACTAATCGATTTTGCTCCATTCCTAGAGACGCTTTTCAGAGCCGCCTTCGCTGCAGGCTATTATCACAAGACTGAAGAACCAAAGAAGGAAATCCTTACTGAGGTAGATAACCTTTACAACAGGCTCTTGATAGAAAAAGAGAATAAATGCCCCAAGAGCAGCCCACAACTTTGTCTTGACTATCTACTTCAGTCTGGATTGAGCATGGGAGCTGGTTTCCATCATGACGATGGCGCGATGATGTCTGACGCCCTCCCATCGTTGTTCGAACCACAGCTAAACAAGAGACCTTCTCCTTCTGACAGAAAGACCTTATGTAGTGATTTCTTCGATCTTCCATGCAACTCTGACTCATGCACTAAGGGATCTCCCAGTGTGATTTCTCATCTAATCAAAGACCCTTTTCGCTATTCATTCGATAGTAATCTGGCAGACGCGCTAAGAGGCGATTCATGTGCTGAGGCTGATGTAGATCCGAGACTGGTATTACATGTATTTTACAAGCTTTATCGTATGAACAGGCTAGCGAGCTATACCGCAACAGTTCACTCCTTGGCTTTCGCCAAGCGTAAGTTGACACCCCACAGATGCGAACTGGTTGGAAGCGAGTAGCTCGTGGAATGAATTTGGCTTTCGCTTGACTCGTGGTATGTGTTCTTGCAGATTTCCTCTGCGTGATGTGCCTCTATTGATGACTCAAAGGTCTTCACAAAGTCGTCTCTGGTGCGAGGGCATTCAAAATCGAAGGTTTCTAGTTTTTGCACCCAGACTCTGCACTTTTGAACAAAAAGCTCTGGCACGTACGCAGTGTGTGTGCGATGCTAGTATTTAAGACTTGTATCAATTATATCAATGTAAGTTCATTTCTTGGTAGCCTTCAGCAGTTCCTTCGCGAATTCCTCTGGCTTGGCAGCAGCTATTAGTTCAATGCCATAGCTCTTAGACAATGTTCCTGCTTGTAGAGTCGCATCTTTGTATACCAACAGCTTATGAACTTTGGCTGATTGTATGCTAGGATCCGCCTCTAGAGCAGATGTGTAGCTTCTGAAAGTCATCACGTCGAAAGTGTCAATTCGGGTCTCTGGCTTGAACTCAATGGCAACTGCTTCTGATCCTCGCACAGCGAAAAGGTCAATTGAAAAATCGTCTTTGACTTTCTTGTCAATGAAGACCTTGTACCCTTCTTTCTTCAGGATCTCGCTGGCAATCTTTGACGCGGTTTTATGGTCAAGTTTCAATATCGTAATCCCCCTTTCTCACGAAAGAGTAGTAGCATATCATAAACCATAAGAAGATACCTATTAGCGGCGTAGCTAAAGTGCTATAGGATAGTGTTGTGGCTAGAAGAGCCGAGACTAGTGGCACGACTCCAGACAAAGATGCAAGGAACGCCAGATTCTCCCTCTTCAGCAAAAATCGTGGAAGATTGATTTCTCTTAACCTGGGGCTCTCGTTGAGCCTGAACTCGGCACATTCTAACTTATGAGAAACCTTTGCTTCATCAATCTTTCTCTTTAGGAAATCCCAATCACTTTCCAAGTCTTTAAATGACCGAATCTTCAGCGGGATTCCCACGATTTCAGATGAGTCAGGTGTGCCTTTGTTGAAAAAGAAGAAGGACTTTCTATCAGAAAAACCGCACTTGACTACAAACTTCACGTTTTCAAGAAAACTCTCCTCTACTTGAGGAAGCACTTTTTCCAGTGCTTCCTCCTTATCTTCGACAAACTCCTTTAGGCTTGCTTGGATGGAATCATACGCGCGAAATGTTCCTTTTCTCCAGACTACCTCAGCATGCAGCTGCAAACGCTATCCTCCACGAAATTGACAACGATTGAGACAATTCTCTTTCAATGTAGATTTAAACCTTTTGAGTCCCTTGCGTTGTGCTTGCTGATTTTTCCGGTCTTGCAATCAGAAGTGCGGCCCCGCACTCGCGCACGAAAATGTGAACACGTTATTTTTCTACGGACTTCGATAACAGAAGAAAGGCGAGTTCAATCAATGCATGTCTTCAAGAGATCTAGTTTTGCGAATTTCTTGTTTCTTTGATTTTTGGAAAGCGCGTACTTTGTTAGATTTGTTTGCGTTTTATTGGAAGAAAACGAAGTAAGGGGTTCCTGTCTTTCCAGATATGTCGAGATATCTCCCCATAGTACAAGGAGATGCGGCGGGACACAGGAACTCTGAAATCCATGGTTTTGGGATCGGGACCAGGTATAATCCACAGTATTGAACAGGTGGAATCTTTGGTCGCCAGCCAAAAGCAAATAACGGAAGATCTTAGGAAACATGGACTCGTGGCTCAGTTTCATGGGAAGAGATAGGGCTTCTTAAGTGGCG
>Ga0315279_10009975_pt1 | contig 11223 bp, 12 predicted proteins | sample YL17G06_20_MG_FD_203694 | JGI IMG/M metagenome (GOLD analysis project Ga0315279, IMG submission 203694) | Sediment microbial communities from Yellowstone Lake, YNP, Wyoming, USA - YL17G06_20 | ecosystem: Environmental > Aquatic > Freshwater > Lake > Sediment | place: USA: Wyoming | collected...
CGTAATAGACCCCCTCCTGCGGGATCTCCTTCTTCCTCAGGAGCAGCTCGATATATTTGTGCGGCCGGTCGATGGAAATGTAGATGCCGGAGCCCTTCAGCGTCCTCAAGAAATGGCTGAGAATGGTCAGGTTCACGTGGACGATCTTCCCGGTCTTGACGGAGACCAGGAACCTCCTACCGTCCGACCTGTTTATGCTCTCATCGATCGCTTCGGCGATGTTGGAGGCTGTCAAACCGCGAGCCACCCCCGTCCCCTGGCCTCCGGGCATCGTGGCCGGGCCGCCCTAGGGCGCCTCGTCCTGGAATGCATCCAGGATGACACCAAGGGTCTCCTTGTCCAGGACCATGAAGAAGTAGCACAGTGTGTAGTTGTTCTCCTCACCGATCTCGAGCCCGATCATCAGCGTGTACTCGATGGATTTATCCGTGCCTGCGAACTTGAAGTCCAGTATGAGGCCGAGCGTGTCGACGATGAACAGGTAGGCGGACGGGACGAGGCTTATGTTCAATATATTGGCCAGGGTGTTCAGGCATATGCTGCTGATGATGTTGTGTATCTCCTTCAGCGCCGACCTGGCCATGTACATCGATTCGCCCGTGTAGTCCTGGTCCTTGAGCATGCTCACGAGCTCGAAGGCGTCCTTCTCGGGGGATATCACCAGGACGGAGCTCTCCAGGAGGCCGTAGAGCCTCGAATATGTTGCAACTATTGGAAGGTCGTAGTCGCCCATCTCCTTGAAAAGTAGCGTCGTCGGAACGATGTCCGTCTGGAGCATCTTGACCTTGATGCCTTCCTTGTATATCTTCGAGAGGGCGTCACCTATCTTCTCCGCGCTCGTCTGGCCGAACTCGTTGAGCCTCTTCTCGATCTTGCCCTTGAACTCCTCCAGCGGCATCTGTCCGTCCTCCGTTCTGCGAGTTGGTTCCTTGACAGTGAAATGACCTTAGCAGACCCCTAGGACCTCCAGAATCTTCTCTAGGGACCTCGCGCTCGGTATCAGGAAGAACTGGGTCTGTATCTCGTGCTCCTTGTCCCGGAGCTCCGTCTCTATGACGACGGCGTGGTCCGTCTCCTTCTCGAGCTCGGACAGGACGCCGCTCAGGATCTTTCCCTCCTCGTCCATGGCGATGAATGGTACTGAGCTCCTGAAGGGGACCTTGAGGAAGGTCTCTAGGGCCCGCAGGTAGTTCCCCGTCATGATGTTGCCGACCTCTTGGATGGCCGACATGTCCATGGGCCCAAGTTTCTTTGTCTGGCCCGCCTTCCTTTCCATGAGGATGTCAGAGAGCGTGATGGCCGAGGCCATGGACATTGTGATGAGTATCGCCCCCGGCGCGTCGCCCAGGATGTTGACCCTGATGAGGAGCTGGATGTCCTTGTTCTTGCCGACGAGCTTCGGGATGGCGGACACAGCAACGATGGAGGCCTTGGGCACGGACATATCCACGCGCGTCGAGGCCATCTTCGAGAGCGCCGTGGCCGCGTTCCCCGCCCCTATGCTGACGGCCTCCTTAAGGGCGTCCATTTGCAGGGGCGTCATCTTGATGTTCTGTCCCATCGGAACCCTCCCAAAAACCTCTGGTCGGGGCGGGCCCCTTAACCAAGTATCTTCTTGATGACGTCGATGACCTGGGACGGTATGAAGGGCTTCACTATGAACCCCTTGGCCCCGGCCTTAAGGGCCTCGTCGACGAGCTCGTCCTGGCCCAGGGCGCTGATCATGACGATCCGGGCATCGGTGTCGACCTTCATGATCTCGCGGACCGCGTCTATCCCGTCGATGCCAGGCAGCATGATGTCCATGGTCACGAGGTCTGGTTTCCATTCCTTGAACTTGTCCAAGACGTCGGTCCCCCGGTTGACCTCGCCAACGACATCGTAGCCGTTCTCGGTCAGGATCTCCCTTAGGACCTTCCTCATGAATATGGCATCGTCTACGATCATTACCCGCTTCGAGACCATATGGTCACCTGCTGTTTTTTTATCATCTTGTACGCTTTTATATTCGGTGAAAAGCATTGTTATTATTTATACCTAGTGGTGGCTGGAAGTCCTGTCCTTGACGGGCATGTCCGCCATCAATGCATGTTCGGACCCCCTATTCCTCATCTTCACCACCAGGGGCCGAGGTCGCCGAGCCATAGATCCTGACGAGATAGTCCTCGGCTTCGTCGAGGAATGGTGCAATGTCCACATCGGTATCCCTAGCGACCATGAGGGCCACGACCCGAACATCGATATTGAGCGCGGCCTGCTTCTTGTTTATCTTTGCGACGACCTGCGTCCTTTCGAGGCCGGTGGCCTTGACGATGGCGTCCACGACCTTTATGAACAGCGGGGTCTCGGGGAGCTCGAGCACCTTCTTGGTGGGCTTGAAGTCCAGCGGGACGTCCTCCTTCGAGATGTCGAAGGCCGGGACCAGCTTCTTTGCCTTCTTCTCGACGATGCCGGCCTCCTTGGCCGTCTTCAGCAGCTGGAGGGCCTCGCTCGGGCTGAACCAGTTCAGGCCCATGGACGCTGCGAGCTTGAACTCCTTCTCGTCGAGGGAATCCTTTCCCGCGTGCCTGAATATCTGCGCAACAGTCCTCCTGAGCTCCTCCAAACGACCAGGCCTCCAGATCGATACGGTCTCCCTTACGTTAGTCCCCGATATTAAACTTTAATCGGGATGATCGTGGCTACCATCTCTTGATTATCTCGGTCATATCGAGGAGAGCGCCTCGGGCCCCAACCTTCTCCAAGCTCGGCAGGTCCTTTTCGACGATGTTCCCGGCGACATAGACCCCAATGCCTGAGCTGACCAGGTCCATTATCATCTCTGTCCTCACGCTGTCCTTCTTCCTTCGGCCGTGGTCCGCGAAGACGATATCCTCAAGGCCGGCCGACATGGCCGCCTCTGCGACCTTTCTCGGCGTCATCTTCGAGAGCTCCCGGTTCCTCGCGATGATGCCCTTGTCGTAGTCGATGCAAAGGATGATGCTGTCAGAGACTTCCAGGGCCTCGGCGATATCATCGAGGGCCCCTATGCTCTTGGTCGACAGGACGGCCCGCCGCGCCCCTGCAAAGATTACATCGATGAGCGCATCGCCCGAACGCGAGCCCGCATCGACCCAAAGCTCCGCGATGCCGACGAGGTTCTTCATGAAATTATACTGAGGCGAATTGTTCTCCATGCCGTCGATATCGTTGATATAGACAATTTCGCCGTGGCGCCTCACAAGTTCCTCGAGAAAGCTCACCGGGTCCACGGGTTCCCCGTTCTCGTCCTCGATGGGCTCGTAATCCCGGTCCTTCCCGACGACAACTAACTTTCCATCGAGTATGGAAAGTGCCGGTATCTTGAGCAATGGGCTGGTTTTTCTGGCCAAACGATACCCTCCGGCCTTTTTTATATTTTCAGAGGAACGATCGATGGTCCACCCTAGCTATGTGACCATCCAGAAGAAATCGCGTCGATCCATTTGGGGGCTTCATCCGATATCCATCACGACGACATCACGGACGGCCTTCATGCCCGTGAAGGGCAGGACGAGCCTTCCCTGGCTGTCCGTTGGATAGAGCCTCGGCTCGATCTCCTCGGCGGGGACGACCAGGACGTGGTGAAGCTGGCCGGTCGTCGTATCCACCACGAAGTTCTCGATCATCCCGAGTATCTTCCCGTCCTTGGTCATAACGGTCTTCCCCCGCAGCTCGGTAATGAACTTCTTCATCCTATTCACCTCGAGGATACCACTTATTGTGCTCCCATATGCAACTATCGTTATATATATTTTTTACACTTTGAAAAGCGTCATTTCATGTGAATTGCAGGGCTCAACGATATTGGATGCCGATTTCCTCTTTGACCCTCTTGGCGAAGCTACCCTCGAGCTCCTTTTTAATATCTGCATAATATTTTAAGGTCCTATCGTCGGCGGAGGGCCTGATGGACTTTATGGCCTCGTTTATGTGGGCCTTGGTTATGACGCTGGCCTCGATGTTGTTCCTCAGGGCGATCATCCCCGCTTCCCTGATAAGGCCGCAGATGTCCGCTCCAACATAACCCTCGAGCTGTTCTGCAAGTTCCTCTAGGTCCACGTCCTTCAATGGGACATCCTTGGTATGGACCTTGAGGATCTGCAACCGCGAGGCCTTGTCCGGTGCCGGGACCATCAAGAGCCTGTCGAGGCGGCCCGGCCTCAGCAGGCCAGGGTCCAACATGTCCGGCCTGTTGGTCGCTGCGAGGACGATGACCCCTTCCCGCCCCTCGATACCGTCCATTGATGTAAGCAGCTGGTTCACGACGCGCTCACTGGTCTTGCTGTCCGATGAGAAGCTCCTGCGGGGCGCTATGGAATCTATCTCGTCGAGGAAGATGATGCACGGGGCCGCCTGCTTCGCCTTCTTGAATATCTCCCGGATGGCTTTCTCCGATTCGCCGAGCCATTTCGATAGGATCTCGGGGCCTCGGATCGAAATGAAGTTGGCCTGGGACTCGCTTGCCACGGCCTTGGCCAGCAAGGTCTTGCCGGTCCCGGGAGGGCCGTACAGCAGCACGCCCTTGATAGGAGAGATGCCGAGCCGCTTGAAGACGTCGGTCCTCTTAAGGGGCAGCTCCACGGCCTCCTTCAGTTTCATCTTGATATCTTCGAGGCCACCGACGTCATCCCATTTGACGGTCGGTATCTCGACGAAGACGTCGCGCAAGGCCGAGGGCTCTATGTCCTTCAGCGCCTCCTTGAAATCATCGATGGTTATCTTCATCTTCTCAAGGACCGGGGTCGGGATGGCCTTGTCGAGGTCTATCTCCGGCAGGTACCTGCGCAGGGCCCTCATGGCCGCCTCGCGGGCCAGGGCCGCCAGGTCAGCGCCGACGAAACCGTGGGTTATCTCAGCGAAGTAACTGATGTCGAAGTTCTCCTCGAGAGGCATGCCCCTGGTGTGGACATGGAGTATCTCCTCCCTTCCCCCGCGGTCTGGCACGCCGATCTCGATCTCCCTGTCGAAGCGGCCGGGCCTCCTCAGGGCCGGGTCCACAGCGTCTATCCGGTTCGTGGCAGCGATGACGATGAGATTTCCCCTCTTCGTAAGACCATCCATCAGTGTCAGGAGCTGGGCAACAATCCTCCGCTCGACCTCCCCCTGGACGTCCTCCCTCTTGGGCGCTATGGAATCTATCTCGTCTATGAACACGATGCTCGGGGCCGATTTCTCGGCCTCCTCGAACTTCTTCCTGAGATGCTTCTCGGACTCGCCATAGTACTTGCTCATGATCTCCGGGCCCTGGATGGAGAAGAAGTTGGCGCCGGATTCGTTGGCCACGGCCTTGGCTATGAGCGTCTTGCCCGTGCCCGGCGGGCCGAACAGAAGCACGCCCTTGGGTGGCTCGATGCCGAGCCTCTCGAAGAGCTCAGGGTGCTTCAAAGGCAGCTCGATCATCTCCCGGACGCGCGTGAGCTCATCACCGAGGCCGCCAATGTCCTCGTAGGTCTCGGCGCCCTTGGGCTGCTCGACCTCTTCCACGGGTTCGTCCTTCAGGAGGATCTCGCTGGTATCGTCGATCACGACGATGCCCTTGGGGACCGTGCTCAGGACCGTGAACGGCAGGGCCCCGCCGATGAGAGTTATGCCCGGGATGAATATCATGTCGGCCCTGGTGACCGGCCTGCTCTTCAGCTTGCTTTTGATGAAGTTCTCGAACCCCACGCCGAACTTAAGCCTCTGGTTCTTGGGGATCATTGGGGCAAGGATGACCTTGCTCGCAGGCTTCGTTGGGACCTTCCGGACGACGACCTTGTCCCCTATGGAGACCTTGGCGTTCTTCCTGATGAGACCGTCGACCTTTAGAAGGCCCTTCCCCTCGTCGGCCTGGAACACACGCCATACGACGGCCGCCGTGGACCTTTGACCGACTATCTCGATGGTGTCACCGGGGCTGACCCCAAGGGCCATCCTGGTCTTGGTGTCTATCCGGGCCCGGCCGCTCCCGACGTCCTGCTGCTGGGCCTCGCCGACCTTTAATGTGACCTCGTCGACCATTTTCCGGTCCCTCTCGTCCTCAGAGAAGGATAAGGACATTATAATATAAAAAACAAAAGGGCAAGGTCATCATTGGTGGGAGCCCAAGCTACCCACCCTTTCCCCCAAAAAAGGTCAACACAATCACGAACGGAACCGACATTTCGATATTGGCTATCCGCGGCTCCAGACCTCGTCGGAGATCTCCTTATAGATGGAGAAGTCCTCCTCGGGGGTCTCGGCCTTCTCGTCCTCTGCGGCCTGATGGAGTATCTCCCTTTTCCTGAGGATCCAGTAGTGGATGCGCCATACCTTACCCTTCAAGAGGTTGATCTCCTCCCTGGAGGTCTTAAGGATTCCTTCCTCCTCGAGCATGTAGAACACGTCACGGTCCTCGCTACTGAGGACGTTGTCGATGACGTACTCCCCGTACCCGAAGAAGTTCATCAGGTAGTTGGCCAGATGGTCAATCTCATCCCCACCGATCCCCTTCTTCCCGATGGTCTTCTCGAGGACCCTCTTCACGTTGTCGATGGTCACGATCTGGTCCACGAGTTGCGTGTGCCCGGGTTCTAGGTTCGTAACAGTATTATTTAAAACATTATCATTTTCCATCCGTCTCATGAGTTCTACTCTTTGTAAGCCCTCCTATAAATACTTTCTCCAGATATTTGTGTAACGTATAAAAATAGTCGGGACCGCACATCGGCAATAGACGAACGTTGTGGTTTCGTAGTTTTTCCGAAAAAGCATGTCAAAAGAACGATAATGCCTGGGTCCAAAGCACAGACCATCGACGTTTCCTCGAAGAAGGGTTGCATCCTGTTAAGGGAAACCGGGGTCGAAGGGTCCTTCCGATGAAATGTTCTTGGTCCCCGGTGATAACGGTAACCTTTTTCCGTTCGATGGACCTTCTCACCACCATGGCCCAAGGATATTCGATGGTATATGTCACGGCCAAGGACATGGATGAGGCCTCTAAGATAGCCCGCCATCTCCTCGAACGCCGCCTGGTCGCCTGTGCCAACATATTCCCCGTACATTCCATATATCCGTGGTGGGGCAAGGTCGAGGAGGCCGATGAGGTCGGGCTCATCATGAAGACCAAGGCCTCCCTCGTCGACGAGGTCATCCGCGAGGTCAGGAAGGTCCACAGCTACGAGGTTCCCTGCATCGTCTCATATAAAATGGAGAAGGGCCTCAAAGGCTATCTCGACTGGATAGAATCCGAGACCGGGCCGAAGATGGGGCCGAAGCCGAAGGACAAGAAGGCCTAGGCGTCCTCGCACTTCTCGTCGTCGGCCTTTTTCGGTCTCGTGCCATCCTTGTCCTCGATGAAGTGGATGGCCGGGCTGTCAAGCATGGCGATAAGGACATGGGCCCAATCGAGCTTCTTGAGCTTGACCTTGTCCATCATCTTGAACGCGCTGTCCTTGCCCTCGAAATCGAACCCCACGAGATATATGTTCTTGGCCTTGAAATGGTCCGCAAGGAACACCGCCCGGTCGCCGTCAGTGAAGCCACCGTAGTTCACCAAGGGCGGCGGAGGGGCCACTTGACAGGTGGGCAGGATCGGTCCCGTGAACTTCGGGACCCATTTCTTCAGGGCGGGCATGTTGTCCCCATGGGCATGGGGGAGGACAATGGTCCCTTTCTTGTTCGAATCCACCTGGTCCTCGACCTTACCGTCGAGGTCCGTGACTATCAGGTCCGGCCGCAGTCCTTTGTTCACAAGGGCCGATGTCGCGCCGTCGGCGGAGATAAGCGTGCCAGGGAACTCGTACAATTTAAGGTGCTCCTTCAGGGTTCCGGCCCCGCCAAAGACGTAGACATCCTTGCCCTCGATCCTCTTCTTGACCTCGTCGACCTTTACTATCTTCTTCCCCTTCACGAGGTCTATAAGGAGCATAGCAGCCTCGACATCCTGGCCGATGTCGAAGCCGAACTGGTTGACGATCTCCAGGTAATACTTCTGCCATTCCCTGAAATCCATGGCCCGCCCCCGTTGGTCTCGGTCCGGCATATCGAGTTGTCAACAAATATCCTTTGGTGTAAGAGATGAGGCCAGCCCCTTTCACAAGCTCTTCAGGACCATCCTTTTCTTCTCAATGGCCTTCCTTGCAGCATCGTTGATACGGACCTTGATCCCGGTCAGGTCCTCCGGTGGCCTGTCGACGACCTTCTTGATCGGTGTGTACGCGGATTCCCTGAACCCTGGCCTCAGTTCCTCGACCTTCCCTGGATCCCTCGTCAAGAACACACCCTTTCCCTTTCTGACCTGCCCCACGATCGCGGCCTTTGCTCCCTTCTTCTTGAAAAGTCCGATGATGGCCTTGGCATCCTTCGGGGTGACCGAGAGCAATATCGAATCAATGGAAACGCCGAGCGGGTCGATGTCGAGCTTCTCGAGCATCCGGCGGACCTCCGGGACGATGAGCCCGAGGAACGCCTCCAGGTCCAGGTCTATCCTCACCTTCGAGGACCGTGCCATGTGGAACGCATCCCCACGAATGCCACCGTTCGTCACATCGGTCATCGAATGGACCCGGTGGATCAGCCTCGAACCTAGCAGGGCCAGGCCCGACCTCAGTGTCCTCAGGTTCAGCGTGGACTCGACGACATCTCCCATGCCGTTGAACAAGGCCGTGGTCGCAATGGTGCCTCCGCCCGCACCCTCGGTCATGATGAGCACGTCACCAGACCTGACCGCCTTCCGTGGCGTAAGGTGCACGATGGAACCGACAGCTCCGACACCTCCGGTGAGCCTCTCACCAAGGACCATGTCGCCGCCGATCCTGAGCGTGCTCCCTGCAATGAGCGGGAACCCCAGCGCATCTCCCACGGTAGATATTCCAGCCGTCAGGTCAAGGATCTTCCCGATATCCCCGTCGTTCCCGATGTGAACATCGGCGAACAGGGCCAGCGGCCACGCGCCCGTGACCACAAGATCCCTCAAGGCCGCGCGGGCGACATGGAACCCCATCAGGAACGGGAACCGGTCAAGGCGCGAATGGACACCGTCGATGGTCACAGCGACCATCGGGCCCCTCCTGGCCCCTTTCAATGGGACAACGCCAGAATCGTCCTGGTCGGTGGCACCGAGCACGCCGCCCTTGCCCGCTATCTCGGCGATCTTGCTGTGGATGTGAAAATCGCCATCGCCCCTGCAACCGAGGCCGCCTTCACCGGCGCTGACCCCGGACCTGGGGACGGTGAGGACCTCCCTCAGCATATCAGAGGTCACGCCCTCAAGGAGCTCGGTCGTCCTGACCTCTTGCAGGATAGCTCTGGCCCAATCATCGGAGCCCGAGGCCTCGGACAATCGCTTTAGGATCTCAGCCTCGGTCCTCTTGGACAGGAGCATCCTTCTCGTCAGGTCCTCCAGGTCCATTGGTTCCGTCGGCATGGGGCGACACTATCCGTTGCCCTCAAGGCCGCTCGTAAAAGATAAATCTTCTCCACTCAAGGTCGGAGGCCCTCTAAGGGGCCTTGGCCTGGACCTTAAGGTTTTTTTTTTTACGGACTTGGCGACCCGATAGATGGTCGCCGAGAGGGCCGCTGTGATGACACCAACTATAATGTAGAGCAAGACCTCGAGCAACGGGAAGCTTCCCCCTGTTGGATACTGCACGAGGAAGAAATAAAGCCCTATGAGCATCCCATAGATGATGAAGCTGAACGCTACGACCTGCATGGTGTCGTGCAGGAATGCCGGTTTGATCTTGTGGAACCTGATATAATTGTCAATGAAGGCCCCGCCAAGCCGCAGGAGGATCGCGGCCGAGACCCACCATGTTATCGACAACGCGAACAGCAAGAATGCCTGCCAGGTCGCCACCCAGCCGGTCTCCTTTACGACCTCATCGTAGGAGAAGAAGGAACCTATGACCAGCAATATCATCGCCACCAGGGCCATGATCGGGCTGAGAGATGCCGTCTTTATGTCCCTGCGCACCATCTTGAAGTAGTCCCTCACGCGCTCCTGCAGCAGCAGGGCCCGTGTCAGGAAGAAGACCCCTATCACGACGAGTATCGACCCGCCGATGATGTTCTTCGGGGTGTTGAGATATCCGGTCACCGCGAACGCACCATAGAATATCATGAAGAGCGTGACCGGGACGCCGATACCGATTCGTATGCTGTCATGATTGATGTAACGAAGGATCGCGTAGATTTTCTCTTCCCATTTTAGGATCTTGAACTTGGTGAACTCGAACCGGTGCACATGGTCGATCTTGACGCGCGACTGCAATATCGGCATCATGGCCTCGTCGCTCACACCGTCGGAAACGAGGATTGCCTTCTGGGGCTTGACCTTGTCAAGGACCATGTCCAATTGGTCGGCGATGGTCCTGTCAGCCTTTTCGCCGAGGTATTTATTCCCTGTGACGATGGCGATTTCGACGTCCTTGCCCTCTTTCTTCAAAGTATCGAAGAGCTGCACTGACTTGAATATCGCGTTGGTGTCGGTCTCCTCAGGGTCCTTTATCCCTAGCTCCGTGGCTGCCTTTAAGCACTCGTCACGACCGATCACTGGACCTGGGAGCCCCGTCTTCTCACCTAGGTCGTTGTCCCGGTCCACGCTAAGGACCAGAGTTTTCATCCTTTCCCCCGCTCTCTAGGTATCTGCCTATCTTGGGTTCTGTAATATATTAACATTTTGGAACCGTTTGTGGGAGCCATTTCAAATAAATAAATGTTTCGGTAAATATATTAGGCAATTGTCGATTTTAATGTTTTCGAATCCTAGTCGTTTTCTTTGCCTTGTCATCCGAAGCGCCCCTCACAATCGCATTTCGAATGTATGGGTCCAGCGCTTTCACCGATGGTTAGATTAGGCCTGCGCCCCATTTCCGACCGGTGAGGATGGTCCGTGGCCCAAAGACAAGCCCAACGCGAAAGAGGTTCGAGCCGGGATGGAGGTCAACACCGGGGGCGCAAGGGCCGGAGGACCAAAGAGATGGTCATCATTGCGCGTGAGCGGATGGACCTGCTCATGGTCCAGGCGCTCAAGGCCGCCAGGTCCGGAGACATGACCAAGGCAGATAGGTACGCCGGTCTCGCGCGCGGCATCGGGATGAGGTACAACGTCCGGCTGAGGCCAGAGCACCGCCAGCTCATATGCAGGTCATGCGGGGCATTGCTGATCCCGTCAAAGACATCCACCGTCAGGATCCGACATGGCCGACGGATACTGCATTGCATCCGATGCGGCGATATCCG
>Ga0315279_10009977_pt1 | contig 11217 bp, 7 predicted proteins | sample YL17G06_20_MG_FD_203694 | JGI IMG/M metagenome (GOLD analysis project Ga0315279, IMG submission 203694) | Sediment microbial communities from Yellowstone Lake, YNP, Wyoming, USA - YL17G06_20 | ecosystem: Environmental > Aquatic > Freshwater > Lake > Sediment | place: USA: Wyoming | collected...
AAGATGATCACCGTAAGGATCAAGACTGGAGCCCATCGAACAAGCACACCAAAAACTGCCGAAGAGAAACCGGCGTTTGAGATAAACAGACTGTCAGACATGTTCGAGATCCTACGGACGAGCACCTAGGATCGCAAGTTTGCTCCAACCGAGACTGATTCAGCTCGGACTTGAGCACATATCCCGCGCCGTCACCATGCCAGTAGAGGCCGGATCGGAAATCCTCAACACGGAGGCGCTTTCCAAGATGGCACGAGGATTCAGGTAGTGCGGGCAAGGTGATTCTGGTTCCCGATACGCGCCTCGTCGAATGCGTGTCGTTTTGATATGTTATACCACAACATATGGCACACTGTCGAACTGTTCGCCATCGAGCATGGTTGCCGCAAAGACTTGGCCTCGGCGCCTATGCTCTCGTATAGGAAATCGCCCATTCTCAGCTAGTAAGATTCGCATGCAGCTCGCGCATGAAGTGGGATCCACCGAAAATGGGCTGTCATACAACCAAAAAAGGGTGTCATACACCTTTGACTCTAATAAGACCCTCATGGACGCTCTGAAGAATCAGATGTGCGGGCTTGGTGTAGCCGAAATATGAGAATAAGGGTTCTAATGATGGCCACAGACCGACCCCCCTGGGAAGGGGGTCTATAGACCCCTAGTCCGCTCACGAGACACGCACGTGCAAAGGATCGCCGACAATTCAGACGAGATTCCCGAACCTGTACTATTTGCGTTAGAAAGTGAGGCGATACAGGTGAGAATTACGGTCTCTGAGTATGTGCGGGAGACTTTGGTGGCCCACTTGAGCGTACTGAAACCGCAAAACGAGAGTGTAATACTGGGCGTAGTACACCCTAGATTTGAGCGCACAAAACAGGGGTGACAGTTACCCTAGTTACGATTGCGCCATCAAGCGTGTACCCTTGTTCCCTTGTGAACAATCCAGATCGTCAGCGGGCGCTGTCTCAGGTGTGGAACCTGTAAATATGCTGGTCGGGTGAGTTTCCAGAAGCTCTCTTGCGATGCGCTAAATACGTGGTACGACACTTCTCAGTGCAATGGGCTTTCAATCTTTGGGAGACCCGTTAGGCTTCTCACGGCGGCAGCCAACAACTGAGTAGTTGCGTGGAAGACTTGCCTAGTAAGCGTGAAGGTCGGGTCCCTTCATACATAGTGTCTGTGCTAGTTCTCCTAGTCGCTCTTGCGAGCCTTCCAGTTTCTGCCAGTGTCGCTTCTTCACCAGTTCAGGCCGGTAGCTCGACAAGTTCGTCAACCCCTAGCGGTCTTCAGGCCAGCTCATCTCACCCTGTGAATCGCACTCGCGGGACCCCTACTTCCGGATTCTGGAACAACACTCACGGCCTTGGTCTTCTTCCTGGCAGCGCTCCCGTGAGCAAGCCAACCGCCAAGGGTGCTCAACTGCTAGGTGTGCCCGGCTATTTCTCTTGGAATAGCTACTTTGGGGGGTCCAGTTACATGACTCCTGTGAAGAATCAAGGAGGCTGTGGAAGCTGTTGGGATTTTGCTGCCGTCGGCGCCATGGAGGCCCAATACCAGATAGGTGTTGGCAATCCGAGTACCGGAGTCGATCTCTCAGAACAGAACGTTCTGTCGTGCTCCGGAGGTAGCTGCTCGGGCTGGTATATCGATCAGGCCTTGGCCTTCCTGTATACATCTGGAACGCCGGATGAAGCCTGCAACCCATATACCGGCACGGACAGTTCCTGCGGATCCGGTCGTTGCTCTGACTATCTTTCAAGAACCTACCGCATTACTGGCTGGAGCAGCATTCCCACAGACACGGCTACTATCAAGAACTACCTATACACGCACGGTCCCGTCATCGTGGCGATGCCTGTATTCTGCGCAAACCCATCCTGCACAACGTACGACATCCCTTGGTATGACACCACCTTCTGGCAGTACTACTTCTACGCGCATGGCCCCAGCTCGCCCTACGGCTACAAAGGGCATGCGGTCATTATCGTGGGCTGGGACGACCAGGGTCCGGGAACAGCGGATGACTATTGGATAGTGAGGAACAGTTGGGGAACATCCGGTGGAGACGTAAACAGCGGGTACGGAGGATACTTCTACATGACTCAGGATCCTACGACTGGTTTCTTCGGCGTGTACAACGAAGCCTATAGCATCTTAGGTGTGACCGCTCCTCCCCCAGTCACCATAACCGTCACGTCCAGATCGACCACGAACCCGATATCATATTTGTCGATGACGACGACCTCGACATTAACAAGTTACACTAGCACATCCACCTTGACGAGTACGATCCCGACCGTCACAACTGTTGCCTTGGTTCCATTTACCACTACCTCAACGGCCTTGAGCACAGAATATCTATCCTCAACTGAGACCACGACAGTGACCAGCTACACTAGCACGACAACCTCCACGAGTACGGGTGTTGTCTACACGACCGTAACCGTGAGTCAAGGAGGAGCAGGAGCTGACGCATCGAGTCCATTGGCCTATCTCGGCTTCATATCTCTACTTGCCATCACGGCTGGCCACAGGGTCACCGCGGGCAGAAGTTGGAGGATCCCAAGATCGTCGTATGGCGAACATCACCAAGGGTATCCAAGGGATAAGAGAACCAGCAGGGCCTCTAGAATCCCGATGGATCTAACAAAGCGACACTGCGAAGCGACGGATTCGTTGGTAGGGTTTTGATCTCGCCCTCCCTACCATTGCTGGTGACAAGAGCCCCCACTTCACGTACCATTGTCTTGGCGCGCCTCTGATGTGAGGAACGGAACGTGACCGGAAGCCTGTCGTCACACGCTAGCGTTTCCCGCTGTGTAACACCACGTAGTGGGACACATACAGTACGGTGGCGTTCGCTGCCAGAATAGCATAGACTCTGTCTGGAGGACTGAGACCACCCATTATCTTGATCGAGAAAATGTATGTGTGTCCAGTGAATGGCATTAGCAGGAGGTTCTTCGACAGCTCGGGTCCCAGCCAGTTGATGCTCACACTGGGGCCAATTAGGGATGGATAGAGGTGCAATTCTATTATGTCGATTGCGATGGGCCATGGTCCACGGTTTTGCAACTCTAGTACGAAACATGCTGACTCAGCGGGGCAGTCACTGTTCGTGCTGGGGTTGGCAGTCAACGTGAGAACACGATCAGGGCTTCCTAGAAGGATCGGGGACCCTGTCCACAGAAGTACTGCACAGACAACTACGAGGCCGACGACTGCAGTTCTCTTCACGGTGTCACGCCCGTCGCATCACAATACGTCTGTGTCGTCTTTCCATTATAGATGTATTCAGTCTGCTGGCAGGACAGTGGAAAAGAAACACGGTCGCGTCCATGCACTGACAGGGAGACTTCACAGAAAACCCCAGGAAAGAGAATCAGCTGACGAATCCACACGGAGCGAGAGCGTACCCCCGGGGGGTCTCACCATTGGCAGGAGACCACAGACCCAACCTGTGGAATGACGGAAGCGTTCCGTTTTGCTCATAGATCAGATTGACGAGACAGGCAGGCACATCTCACGCAAGAATCCGCCGAAGATGCCGGCATGATAGATCCGCCGAATCATGGAACAATGGTTGGTACATGCCAAGGTTTATGTGGGGCTCTCCATCAGCCTCGACTGAGAGGGCTTCGAGCATAAGTGATTCGTGCGAGGGTGCCGCTGAGCTGCCTTTGCCTTTCTATTGGCCTATTGATCGTGCTCAGCACGCTTAATTTCCCGGCGTACGCTGGATCCTCAGATCTCACGGTTGACAGTATATGGCTTGAGAGGGCCTCAGCCCCTGGCGTGCCGGTGACCGGAACTGACTTGTCTCCAAACGAGTCATTCAACATAGTTGCGAGTATCAAGAATCTAGGACAAGAGGCTGCCAACGGGTACTATCTGGACGTCTACTATGACAATGACTACGGTCGCGGCGGGCCGGACAACATTGCAGCAGGCGAGGTTCAGGAATGGTATGTCGGGCCCCTCACCGCCACGGCGGGCACACATACCACACAGTGGGTCGTGGACCCTGACAATCAGATCGCGGAACTCGACGAACAGAACAACGTGAAACAATACGTATTCACCGTTGGATCCTCTGAACCGCAGACAACGACCGAATCCATGGCCACGGTTTCGGTAACAGTCATACAGAATTCGACTTCATTCTCATATGGGACCACGACAACGACCGTTACGGCCTACAGCACGTCCACCTCCACGAGTACGATTCCGACTGTCACAACTGTTGTCTTGGTTCCGTTGACTGTACCGTCAGTGGAGCAGAGCATTCAATATGTTACATCAATTCTTACCACGACGGTGACTAGTTACACTGGCACTGAGACGTCTACGAGTACGATTGTGGTTCCCACAACAGTCACTTTAGCTCCGTCAGTCGTGACCTCCACAGTCCAAACCACACAGGTTGTAACCTCGACTGGCACCACAGCGATAACTGGCTACACGACCACGACGCTCACTAGTTATACTGGCACGGAGAGGTCGACGAGCACGATCGTATTTCCGACAACCGTGACTCTGGCTCCGTTGGCCGCGACTTCAACAGCCCAAGCAAGGCAGGTTCAAACGTCAACTCGTACTACGACGGAGACCAAATATACGACCATAACGACCACAAGCTACACGGGCACGTTGACCTCGACAAGTACGAGGGTGGTCTACACGACAGCAACCCGTCTAGCTAGCGCTGGCATATCGAGCCCCTTAGCCTACCTTGCGCTTTTCTCTCTGCTTGCCCTTGCAGTTGGCAGAGTCAGTGCCAACAGGAGTTGGAGGATTCCGCAGGTACGGTCACTTGTGAAAAGAATGTGTTCGAAAAGCCAGCAACCAAGTTTGTGACTTCGCTTCCGATGATTGGTGAGGGCACTCCCCCTTTGACCTTGATCGTCCAAGCGATGCTGTCCGTTTCTCGGGAATAGTCATGTTCTTGGGTGAAGTTGCGCAGAAATGAACTGGCTTGGGAGCCTTGTCACTGAGCACCAAGTAGCTAAGATACATGCTGCATCTATAGATGCATGACGTATGTACTGTGGCCAACAGGCGCCAGAGGGGACCAACGCTCGTCGACTAGGCGAAGCAGACCTTTCGTCCCCACCGCCTTCTGCGTATTCTGCACGCTACTCCTACTCTCCTTCTCGCAACCGTTCTTGAACATTCCTGAATCAAACGCGTTTCAGGCTGGTCCAGCCGAACTTCAGGATCCAGCCGGGCTAAAGCCTAAGCCAGACCATTCTCATGACCGACTGCTTGTAAAATTCAAGGAGCGTGACAAGGCGAACACGGTAGCTTCGAAGCATGCGACGAAAGTTACACGCTCCTATGACAAACTCGGCATTCATCTGCTCAAGCTACCGCCGGGACTTTCAGCGGAGGAAGCCATGAAGATATTCTCCAGTGATCCATCTGTACAATATGCCTCGCTTGACTATCTTGTTCAGGCGGACGTGTTGCCGAATGATCCAAGATTCGGAGAACTCTGGGGACTTCACAACACAGGACAGTCCGGAGGAACCGCCGATGCGGACATAGACGCGCCCGAAGCCTGGGAGATCAGCACCGGATCCTCTGGCATCGTAGTGGGAGTGATCGACACAGGAGTCGACTACAATCACGAAGACCTCGCCGCGAACATTTGGAGGAACACGGGCGAAATTCCCGGAAATGGGATAGATGACGATGGAAATGGCTACGTGGACGATATCTACGGCATAGATGCGTACAACGGCGACTCTGACCCCATGGACGACCACAATCACGGAACGCATGTTGCAGGCACGATCGGCGCCGTTGGCGGAAACGGCATAGGCGTGGTTGGCGTGAACTGGCAGGTGAAGATAATGGCTCTCAAGTTCTTGGGTGCAAGTGGTTCAGGAAGTACTTCGGGAGCTATTGAATGCATCAACTACGCTGTGACAATGGCCGCCAGAGGCGTGAACATACGTGTGCTGAGCAACAGCTGGGGCGGAGGAGGTTACTCGACCGCCCTAGAAGATGCTATACAGACAGCAGCCAACTCAGGGATACTGTTTGTCGCAGCAGCCGGAAACGATGCAGCGAATAATGATGCGACCCCACATTATCCTTCGTCCTATGATGTGCCGAACGTGCTCGCGGTCGCCTCCACGGATCGGTATGGTCAGCGATCAAGCTTCTCCAGCTACGGATTGTCTACCGTCGATGTGGCTGCCCCCGGATCCAGTGTTCTGAGTACGACAAGGAACAATCAGTATGCAACCTTCAGCGGTACCTCGATGGCGACGCCGCATGTTTCAGGAATCGCCGCGTTAATTCTCGCGTCCAATCCAACAATGTCTTACCAGGCACTCAGGAAACTGATACTATTCTCCACCGACAGCATTCCGTCACTCTCTGGTCTCGTCCTCACAGGCGGACGAGTCAATGCCAATAATGCCCTCAGGCAATCGGGAACGAGTCTGCATATCTCCCGAACCATGACAAGCTTCTCAGTATCGGTGGGAGAAACACTCCGCTTGGAGGCCATGGCTGGCTTGTACGCCGACCCAGTGCCCGGTATCAACGTTGTGGCCACCTTCTCGAATGGATCGCCGAGTCTAGCGTTGAGAGACGATGGCGTCGCGCCAGATACCGCCGCAAACGATGGCATGTTTGTCGGATCTTGGATTGCGGGCGAAGTTGGTTCGGTTCTGATCACGTTCACCGCGTCCGCGCCCGGCCTGAACTCAGCCACGACCGCAGTATCAGGAGGAGTGACTTACCCATACAGGATTGAACGCCCGTCCTACAGCTGGATCGAGATATCAAGCAGCGGGACGCCTCTCGAGCTCGGCGATGATTCAGTCGCAATCGCGAACCTACCAATGACCGTCCATCTTGGTGGACAATCCTTTACTTCGCTGACAGTTGGCTCAAACGGATTCGTCAACCTCTCTGGTCAAGACGCCGGCTACTCAAACGCGCCGATGCCGGTCACAGGTCTCTCGGCCTTCCTCGCTGTCTTCTGGGACGACCTCATCGGCAAGCCAACGACAACTCAAGGGACCGTCTATTGGCGCGTAACCGGCAATGCGCCAACTCGACAGGTAGTCGTTGAGTGGAAGGACTACGCTCACTATGACTATCCAAGCCATGTGGGCTCGGTCACTTTCGAAGCTGTACTGTACGAGGACAGTGAGAGTATTCTGATGCAGTACCAGAGAACATCCTTTGGGGACACGAGATTCGATGGCGGGGCCAGCGCAACGATTGGGATCCAAACGGGAAGCTCAAGCGCCACCCAATACAGCTACAACACCCTCAACGCGGTGACCGACGGCACGGCGATTCTCTATACGAACGCTGCAATTCGCGTCACAGTCACAATGGTTTCGACCTCGTACGGGACGACCACAAGGACGGTTACGAACTACACCAGCTCAACCACCACGACAAGTACCATTCCCACCCTCACAACAGTTGTCTTGGTCCAGTCGACCGTGACCTCAATCATCCAGAGCATACAATACTTCACCTCAATCATTACCACGACGCTCAACAGCTACACTGGCACGCAAACTTTGACGAGTGTGATCCCGACAGTCGCAACAGTTGCGCTGGTTCCGCTGACCATGACCGCAGCAGTTCAGAACATCCAGTACCTAACGTCGATTCTCACCACGACGATGACAACCTACACTGGTACGGAGACCTCCACGAGTACGGTCGTGGTTCCTACAACCGTTGTCTTGGTTCCTTTCACCACTACCTCAACGGCCTTGAGCACAGAGTACCTATCCTCAACTGAGACCACGACAGTGACCAGCTACACTGCCACATCGACCTCCACAAGCACCAACGTGGCCTACACGACGGCAACCACTCTGGCCAGTGCTGAAGCATCGAATCCTCTTGCGTACCTAGGCTTTCTATCGCTGCTCACGGTGACAGTTGGCGCGGTCACGACTCGTAAAGAACAGAGGATTCAAAAGGCGCGATCGGTGATAGAAAGGAGGTGGTTGAGGAATTGAAGAATATCAGTAGAGCGACCCTCAAGAGACGAGCAATTCCAGTGACAATGCTACTGATCCTCACAATCCTTCTATCTGTAGGCTCAGGTCTTTACGCTGGCGCCTCTTTCTTCGCTCAGGAAGCGCCGAATGTCACCGTCACGACGACCTTCTTCACGACGACGACCAGCTGGACCACCTCGACCATCTGGTCCACTGTGACAAGCGTGGTTGAAGGCATCTGGACAACGGTACAGTATACGACTAGCACGAGCACGGTGACCGTAACCGGCAGCACCGGACCAGATACTAGCACAGGGCTGCTGTTGCACATGGACGGGACTGATGGTTCTCAGAACTTTGTTGACAGCTCCCTTCAAGCGCACAGCGTGACTGCGAAAGGGAGTGCGCGAATCAGCACAGCTCAGAGCAAGTTCGGCGGCGCAAGCGGACTATTCAACGGTGCAGGTGACTACTTGTCGATCCCGGATTCCCTAGACTGGGCTTTCGGCACAGGAGACTTCACCATAGACTTCTGGGTGCGGTTCAATGCTCTCCCTAAGAGTGGTAATGCGCAGATCTTCTTCGGCCAAGTGGAAACCAGCAACAAGCAGTTCTTTGGCTGTGTCTATAACAACGCTGGAACGTATCAACTGATCTTTCTCGTGGCGAATCCGAAAATATGGGATGTGAACTTTAACCGCAATAGCCCCGGTCTTTCTATCAATACGTGGTATCACATCGCGTTGGTTCGTTCAGGAAACAACTGGTACTGGTTCCAAGACGGGACACAGCTCGGAACAGCCTACTCGAACGGTACTGCGATGCCAGATTCTGCAGCAAACTTCTTGGTGGGTGCTACTGATGGAGTTAGTTGGTTCAACGGTTGGCATGATGAGTTCCGCGTAAGCAAGGGTATTGCGCGTTGGACAAGCAACTTCACCCCGCCCACTGCACCGTACTGAACTCAGTGAGCTACCGCGATCACGCCGTCCCCACGGTCTTGAGACTCAGAGACGCTGGATACAAGCTTGGCTTCGCATCGAAGGCTTGAGCGGTGAAGCAATGGCAGAAACTGATTCAACTAGGGCTGGAGCACGTATTTCACGCCGTCACAATATCGGAAGGGACTGGATCCGAAGCGCTCACGGTGGACAAGTTGTCCAAGACACTCGAGAGACCAGGCAACGTCAAGCCTGAACTATCGGTCCTTGTGGGATCTGGTCTGACGAAAGAAATCGCACTCGCAAATGCCGTCAAGATGACTACTGCGAGGATCAAGACTGGAGCGCATCGAACAAGCACACCAAAAGCTCCCGATGAGAAGCCAGCGTTCGAGATAAGCCGACTCTCGGACATACTCGAGATCCTTCAGACGAGCAAATAGGGAACCCCGAGTTTTCTTCAGCCGAGACCGACCAGACCATCCGCCTTCTGTAGTTTGTCTTAGGGCACAGTGTAGCTGCGATTCTTGAAGTCTCTCAGCATTTTCCTGTAGCTAGAACCAAGGCGAGAGGGTAGGTCGTCAAGAGATCGCCATGCGTACCTGATCAGTTCCTTTGTCTGTTGTGGCTCTTGTGGTGATGATAGGTAGGTGGACAGGCAAATGCTGATGTCCGACCTACGTCCGAAGTTGGTCGAGTACACCCCCACAAGCATGTAGTCACCGTTTGAACGTAGGCCGATCTCATCCAGCTGCCGATCTGCAGTCTGACGCAATGACTCACCCTTGATGATTCGCCCGCCCGGAAGTGCCCACCGATCATTGTATGGGTAGATCTTCCTGAAACCGAGCAGCACCCGGATCTCGCGCTTGACTGTTCTGTGGATGATTAGGTCCACGCAGGCAATCGGCATGCTCTGCAGAATGCTCTTCCACAATTCGTTCGAAATGCTCTTCTCTTGCCTCAAGCCAGTCCTGCCCGAGATTCGCAATGCTACCACAACTCGATCCTAACTCCGGGCCAGTTCTCTGATGGGTGGTTATGTGCGTTATGGCGCGGCGCTAGGTGCCAATTCCGCCGACTAGTGTCGATTTGGAATCATGGTCGGCCAGTTGAAGACAATAGCACACTCAGAGACAACGAGTAAGCCTCAGACAGTCTTCTCACGCTCTGGCGTGGGGTGAAACTCTTATTGCCGTCAGCCTTGAGAGCGATTCAATGGAGACGTGATTGTAGCATTGCAGAGAGCGCTCACCACGGGTATTACCGTGCAGGACGGGTCCTACCTCGCGGAGTTCTTGCTTTCGAACGGTTACGAGGTACACGGGGTAATTGGGAGAGCTAGCAGTTTCAACACTTACAGAATAGACCACATTCTACAAGACCCTCATACGGCAAATGCGAGGCTGTTATTGCATTATGGGAACCTTGTGGATTCCATCTCAGACTTGATCCATACTCTGAGGCCAGATGAGGTGTACAGACCCAAGGTCTGAGAGGTGAGGACACTGAGGGCGATTATTCTAGCCGGAGGCTATGCGAAGAGAATGGGGCAGCTTGGCGACGATCTACCAAAGAGCCTTTTTCCTGTGGCCGGTAGGCCGGCAATCGAATACATCCTGGACAGGTTGCAGGAAGTACCTCTCGTGAGGGTTCTTCTTACGACAAATCTCAGGTTCAAGTCACACTTCGAGTCGTGGCTGACGGGGAAAGAGCCGCACAACATCGAACTTGTTACTGAACAATCAAGAAGCGAACAGGAGAAGCTTGGAGCGGTTGGAGCCTTGGCTCAGCTGGCGATGCAGCTCGAACCTGATGACTACTTGGTAATTTGCGGCGACAACATATTCAAATCAAGCCTTTGTGGCATGCTCAGCTACTATCAACAGAAGCGAAGAACAGTCGCAGCGGTGTACCTCCAGAAGAGCCTAGAGGAAGTCGCACTTGGTTCCGCTGTCACCCTAGGGGACGGCAACAGGATCCTCAACTTCGAGGAGAAACCAAAGCATCCCAAGACAAGGCTCACCGGCGCTTGCATCTACATGTTGCCCTTCGACTCACTGCTCAGAACTAAGGAGTACCTGGACCAAGGGGAGAACAGAGACGAGCCTGGATGCTTCATAGCCTGGCTGTGCAAGCAGGAAGAGGTCTACGCCTACATGTTCGACAGTTACGTCTGGGATTTGGGCACGCCACACGGCTACGAAGAAACCCAGAGAGCGTTCGAGACCTGATGCCTTTGCGACACGGGGTCCCGCATGAAATGACTCGGCTACGCGTCTCTCTCG
>Ga0315279_10009978_pt1 | contig 11217 bp, 9 predicted proteins | sample YL17G06_20_MG_FD_203694 | JGI IMG/M metagenome (GOLD analysis project Ga0315279, IMG submission 203694) | Sediment microbial communities from Yellowstone Lake, YNP, Wyoming, USA - YL17G06_20 | ecosystem: Environmental > Aquatic > Freshwater > Lake > Sediment | place: USA: Wyoming | collected...
TCTGCACAATCCGCCTTCCGCCAATTTTGGTCGCCAGTTCCACCACAGGCACATCGCGGGTTTCCAGGACCTCGCCTATTATGCCCGCGTCTTTGCCCAGCGGATGGCTTCTGCAAATCTCCAGACACTGCCGGGCGGCCTGCGGTGAAACAACCGCAATGAATTTGCCCTCATTTGCAATCGTCAGAATATCGAACCCGAGCATATCCGCCGCCGCCTGCACGATGGGCCTGACCGGTATGTCGGCTTCGCGAATCTCAATACTCAATCCGGTCGCCCTGGAGATTTCGTTAAGCGTTGCAGCCAATCCGCCGCGGGTGGGGTCACGCATAAACTTTATATCGGGAACCTTCTCCAGCAATTTGCAGGTAAGCCCCGCTATGCCGGCGCAATCGCTTTCAAGCTGCGATTGAAATTTGATGCCTTCTCTCTGCGAGATAATCGTCAGGCCGTGGTCGCCGATGGTGCCGCTGATAATAACTTTGTCACCGACGGCAATCTTCTCGAATCCCAAATCCACGCCCGGCAATCTCACTCCGATACCGGCGGTGTTTATAAAAATTTTCTCCGCGGCCCCCGCCTCGACGGTCTTGGTGTCTCCGGTAACAATGTCAACATTGTTCTCCTCGGCTGCCTTGCTTATGCCGGCTAAAATTTTATCGAGCAGCTCAAACTCAAAGCCCTCCTCGATTATCAGCGATAACGCCAGGGCGACCGGCCTTGAGCCGGCAACCGCCAGGTCGTTCACCGTCCCGCAGACCGCAAGTTTGCCGATGTCGCCTCCATTGAAAAACAGCGGCTTCACAACGTAGCTGTCCGTGGTGAAACATATCGAGCTGGAATCGAGATTCAGCTCCGCCGAGTCGCCCATCTTTGCAAGGGCAGCGTTTTTGAACCTCGGCAGAATATGCCGGCGCAGTAGCTCGTATGACAATTGCCCGCCTCCGCCGTGTGCAAGCAAGATTCTATCGTGTCTGTTTGTTTCCATTACCGCTAACCCAGGCCTCCTGATGTCCTGATTTCCCGATACCGCCGTACTTGTAGTGTGCCGCACAGGCCCCTTCGGAGCTTACCATACAGGGGCCAACCGGCGACTGCGGTGTGCAGGTTTTCCCAAATAGAGAACAGTCCGGCGGGTCTATCAAACCACACAGAACCTCACCACACCGACACCCGCCCGCCTCATCGCCCGGCTCTTCAGTTAAATTGTACCTCTTAAATGCGTCAAAATGACTGTATTTATCCTTCAGCCTCAGCGTGCTCTTTTCGATTTTACCCAGGCCGCGCCAGTAACCGTCTGCGGGCTCGAAGCACTCAGCAATGACCTTTTGTGCGGCGGCATTGCCCCGCTCTGTTACCACCGCAGCATATACCGACTTTAGCTCGGCCTTGCCGGCGGCGAGCTGTTGACAGATTTCGGCAAGCGCCTCGACAATTTGCACCGGCTCAAAGCCCGCCACAACGCACGGCCGAGCGAAATCTTCGACAATCTCCGCAAACGCGCCGTAGCCGATTATTACGCTCACATGGCCGGGACACAAAAAGCCGTTTATATTGTGATTTTTCCCGGATAACAGAACCCTCATCGCGGGGACAACCAGCTTGTGTCCGCTTAGAACGCAAAAGTTGTCGATACCTGCTTCAGAGGCCTCTTTCACGACGACAGCGGTGGCCGGCGCAGTCGTCTCAAAACCAACGGCAACAAATACAACCGTTTTTCCGGGATTGTCTTTTGCTGATTGCAGGGCATCTTCGCTGCTCAGGACGACCTTGACATCGGCCCTGGACCTCTTTGTTTCAAGCGAGCCGCCTCTGCCGGGCACACGAATCATATCGCCGTAGGTGGCGATTATGCAATCATCGCGGTCCGCCAATTGCAGGACAATATCGATGTAGCTCTGGTCGGTAACGCAGACCGGGCAGCCCGGGCCGGACAAAAGTCGCAGCCCCTTCGGGACAATCGACCTTATCCCATTGCGGAAAATGGAGACCGTGTGCGTGCCGCAGACCTCCATTATGTTGACCTGCCGCCCCAAAGTTTTGCAGGCGGTATCCATCACTGCCTGTGCTTTGTGAATCCTGTCAAGCATACGTTATAAGAGTATATCAGTAGATGCGTAGATGAGTGAAGGAGTCCGCCAATTCTGGCGGATTTACTCATTTACCCCGAAACCCTGTTCGGTGTTTTTTGGAAATTGTCTATCTGGGCGAGCAGCTCCCATGTCTGCTTTGCTTCTTCCTCATCAACAAGCGAAATGGCAAAGCCGGCGTGTATCAAAACCAGATCGCCCAACTTGGCCTGCGGCAGCAGCGTGGTCTTGGCCCGCCAGCGGTTGCCCATCGCATCGACAACCGCATTATCCTTCTCCATCTCCACTATCCTTGCCGGTATCGCCAAACACATATTTCGTCGTCCGCCGCTCGTGACTTGTATTTCGATTCCATACTGCGGTAAGACCGGATATCACCGTTCACATCCTCATTCTATTGCTCGGCAGGCATAAGGTCAATGCGGTTGCCCCTCTCAAAAGGGAAACGCCGTAAAAAACGATTGACAGAAGAATACCTCGAATTTATCCTTATAGTTAATAGGCGGTCGTTTTAAGCTGTGATAGGGTAACCCAAATAATATAGGGGGTAGTTATGGATATAAAGCGGCTTCTCAGGGAAAAACGTGATGATATTCGTGCCGCTGCTTCAAGGCACGGCGCATACAATATTCGTATTTTCGGCTCAGTAGTACGCGGCGAAGCTGGTCCCGATAGTGATATTGATTTTTTAATCAACGTAGGCCCAACGACAAGTTCCTGGTTCCCTGCGGGTCTTATATTAGACCTTGAAGAGATTCTGGGCCGGCGCGTCGAGGTTGTGACAGAAAAAGCGCTCAACCCTTATATTCGCGACCACGTGCTCCGCGAGGCCGTAGCTCTATGAAAAATGACATCGCTTATCTGCGGCATATACAAGAGTGCATTCGGCGGATAGAGGAGAACACCGCCGGGGGCAAAGAGCGCTTTATGTCGTCTCATACTCTCCAGGATGCTGTATTGAGAAACCTCCAAACGTTAGTCGAATCGGCTCAGCGGCTTTCCGACAATTTGCGGGCCGGACACCCTGAAATCGAGTGGCGTCGCATCGCGGCATTTCGGAATGTGCTTGTTCACGATTACCTTGGCATTGACCTGGAAAGAATCTGGGAGATTACACGGCAAGATGTACCCCAGCTAAAACAAGTTGTGGCGGATATGTTGAAAAGCCAGACGTAGCTGCTGTCTTGTGGTAGTCCCGGGCGGGAGTCTGGTTCTGGGTTTGAAGCAGTTACCTGTCGCATCGACAACCGCATTATCCTTCTCCGTCTCCACTATCCTTGCCGGTATCGCCAAACACATACTTCGTATCTCGTGCGCTGTTACAGTCCCTTATTTACTATATGAACCGCTATTGCCGCCTGGCCCAGCGAGATGCCGCCATCATTAGCCGGGACGTCGCGATTGAATAATACGCTAAAACCATTTTCCTTCAAGAGCGCAATTAAGCGATTCGTCAAATACCGATTGCAGAACACCCCGCCGCTTAATACAACAGTGCCGAGTTTTGTGCTTTCCCTGGCTTGTTTAGCCATCGCCAGCAGGGCGATGGCAAGCGTGTTGTGAAACTTCGCAGAGATAACGCCGGCAGGCAATTCTCCTCGAATATCGGCAACTATCTCATCTATCGCCCGACCCAAATCGAGCTGCAGAGGCCCGCCGGCTCCCTGAACAAGCTGAAAATCATAAACATCCTCCACGCCATCCTCAGCAATCGCCTCCAGGGCCATCGGCAGTTCTGCCTCAAAATGATTGTAATTGCCTAAGCCGAGCATCGCAGCAACCGCATCAAAGACCCTGCCCAAGCTGGAGGTAGGCACGGTATTGACGCGTTTTTCAATTTGCTCCAGTATAATTTTAGATTTTAGATTTTCGATTGACGATTTTCGATTGTCCCCTTGCTCAATCCTGTCAAGCAGCCATTCGAACTTATCTACACAAAAACTTTCGCCGTAGGTTTTTTTTAACAACCCTAAAACCGGCCTTATTGCTTCCTTGCTGGCTTTGTCTGCCCCGGCCAGTTGATAGTATGCAAGATGGCCGAATCGCTCGAAGCACTCTAACGATGCAATCAAACACTCGCAGCCCCAGATTGCCCCATCCGTTCCATAGCCGGTGCCGTCACAGGAAATGCCGATGACCGGTCCGCTGGTGCCATATTCGGCCAAAACGGACGCGATGTGTGCCCAGTGATGCTGAATTTGAATCGTCCGCAGCCCCGCCAGCGAAAGAGCATACTGCGTCGATAGATACGCCGGGTGAAGGTCACAGGCCGCAACCTTCGGCTCGACCTCAAATAACCTTCGCAGGTGCTCAACCGATTCGATATAGTGATGATATACATCCGCATCCTCAAGGTCGCCTATGTGTTCGCTGCCGATAAGCTGATTGTGCTTTGCAAAACAGAATGTGTTCTTCAGGTCCGCCCCCGCCGCAAATATGTCCAGTTCGGCCCTGAGCTCACTGCCGAAGGGCTGAGGACAATTTTCTTCCATAAAAATCGGCGTAGGAACATATCCTCTCGCCCGCCGAAGCAGCGCCGGCTGCCCATCGACAAAATGCACAATCGAATCATCGACCTGGCGGTAGATTTCCCTGTCGTGCATCAGAAAGGCATCCGCGACCCCGCCGAGCCGCTCCAGCGCAAGGTCGTTTTTGCAAATTAGCGGCTCATCGGAAATATTGCCGCTGGTCGCCACCAGGACTTTCAGACCCTGAGCAAAGAGCAGGTGATGCAGCGGCGCATAACAGAGCATAAAGCCGAAGGTATTGACGCCCGGTGCAGCCGAGGGTGCTATCGCGGCATCCTGCTTTTTTGGCAGCAGCACAATCGGACTTTGCGGGCCTTTCAATATCTGTTCAGCCGATTCGCTGACAACCGCATACTCTTTTATCCTCTCGACTGTATCAACCATCATAGCGAACGGCTTATGGTCACGGCGTTTACGCCGTCGCAATCGCCTCACCGCCCGGTCGTTTAGAGCATCGACAGCGAGATGAAATCCGCCGACGCCTTTTATCGCCACGATTTTGCCGGCCAAAAGCAATCCGGCTGCCTCGGCAATCACTTCATCCGTCTGTGTTTTTATGGTGTTTCCCTTGCTGTCGGTCAGCCGGACTTTCGGCCCGCAGGCGGGGCACGCAACCGGCTGGGCGTGAAAACGCCGGTCGGCTGCATCGCCATACTGGGCGGCGCATCTATCGCACATCGCAAAGACCGACATCGTTGTGTTCGTCCGGTCGTAAGGAATCGTCTTGACTATCGAATATCGCGGGCCGCAGTTGGTGCAGTTTATGAACGGATAATGGTAACGAAAATCTCTTTTATCAGCCATTTCCGCAAGGCAATCCCGGCAGGCCGCTATATCGGCTGTTACCTGCGAAAGCGGCGTCCCACCCGCATCGCTTGTCTGGATAACAAATTCTTTTTCCCCGTCAACTGCGGGAATGTCGATTACGCGACAGGATTTTATTTGCGCCAATGGAGGCTTGTCACGGGATTGCAGACGCGACAAAAACTGGCCGATTCTTTCCTGCTCACCCTGCAGTTCGATTGTTACGCCCTTTGTGTCGTTATAGACGAGTCCCGACAGGCCCAGCGACCGCGCAATCCTGTACACTGCCGGGCGAAAGCCCACCCCCTGCACGCAACCCGTAATGGATATCCTTTGCCTTTTAATCTGAAACCCCTGCTCTCCCCCTTGTCTTCTGTCGAAGACAGAAAAGGGGGTGGTTCTCGGCAGATTATAATTTGACAGTGGAAAGAAAACAATCGCCTCTGGCGTGCCGCTGTGGCGCTCCAGAGGGCCGACAGCCCCCCTTCTTGCTTTCACAAGAAAGCAGGGGGGGCTATTTGAAAAAACAATTCGCCCTTGAGATACAAACCGGCCTCTTATATAATCAGGCCGGTTTGCGCATAAAAGGGTACGAAATGAGCTCATGATATAAGACTCAAGACCTATGAGAATTTTGAATTTTGAATGTCGAATGTCGAATTTTATTGTGGCACTCGTTCTCTTCGCCGGTGGCTGCGCCAAAGAACAGCAGGGCAAAGTAACACCCACGCCCGCCAGGGTGGTCCTGACGGGTCAGAAGCAGGCCGTAATGCAGACGGCTGAGGACGTGCTTGCGGGAATGCATTTTACAATTGATAAAGCCGACCCGAACAGCGGCCTGATAAAGACCCGTCCTCTGCCGGCGGCACAATTCTTTGAACTGTGGCGAAGCGACAACGTCGGCAGATTCAATTCCGCTGAGGCAAATCTGCACAGTGTCAGAAGGACGGTGGAGCTGCGTATAACACCGGATGGCAACGATATATCTGTCGCCTGCACGGTGAAGGCGGAGAGGCTGTCCCTGCCTGAGGCCGAGGTCAGCAGCAGCTCTCGTGCATATAAGATGTTTTCCAGAAGCAGCTCGTCACTGCAAAAGATAAGACTCAACCCTCAACAACAAGCAGGTATGGCCTGGGTCGATTTAGGTGAAGACAAACAGCTTGCAGCGGAAATCATAAATCGGATTGAGGCCGCCCTGAAGGAGTCGTTAGTCGATAGTCGTTAGTCTGCCTTCGGTCCGCCAAAGACGTCGTGGCGGATTGACGAGCTTTGAAACACGAAATACGAGATACGAAATACGAACGACGAACAATGAAGATACTTGTCTGCGGCGGAGCAGGATACATCGGCAGCAATATGACGGCAATGCTGGCTGCCTGCGGGCACAAGCCGGTGGTCTTCGATAATCTCATCACGGGCCACAGGTCCGCTGTCAGAAACGCCGACCTGGTTGAGGGCGATTTGGCCGACTACGAGCTTCTTGTCAACACGCTGCGCAAATACAAAATTGAAGCGGTGATGCACTTCGCCTCCTTTATCGAAGTCGCGGAGTCGATACGAGAGCCGCTCAAATACTACCGCAATAATCTCTCCAATGCCCAGGTATTGCTCTCGGCGATGGAGGCCGCCGGCGTGGAGAAATTCGTCTTTAGCAGCAGCGCCGCCGTCTATGGCATCCCCCGGCAGGTGCCTATCAGCGAAGATTCTCCGAAGGGGCCCATCAACCCTTACGGCGAGACCAAATGGGCGATTGAAAGGATGTGCCACTACCAAAGTCAGACGGGCAGGCTGCGGTATGTCGCCCTTCGATACTTTAATGCCTGCGGCGCAGGGAAAAAATCGGGGCTTGGCGAAGACCACCGGCCCGAGTCGCACCTGGTTCCGCTTATCATTCAGGCGGCGATGGGAAAACGCCCCGAAATACAAATCTATGGCGCCGATTACGATACGCCGGATGGGACCTGCATCCGCGATTACATCCACATCGATGATTTGTGCAGGGCGCATCTATTGGCGTTAGGTAAGCTCGACGAAAGCCCCGAACTTGTTTACAACCTCGGCAACGGAAATGGCTGCTCAGTCCGAGAGGTGATAGAAGCCGTCAGGAAAGTGTCGGGCAAAAACTTTAAGGTGGTGACTGCAAAACACCGGCCGGGCGACCCGCCGTCACTCACATCCGATGCCACAAAGGCAAAGAATGAGCTGGGATGGCAGCCGCAAACACCGGCGCTGGAAGAAATGGTCGCTACCGCCTGGCAATGGCACAATAAGTATCCCGCCGGCTATCCGGATTGAGCGAACGAAATCGGTATTTGAATATTCAGGAGGTCAAGTTGTGGACAAGATTGAAAGTAAAAAAATAAAAAACAAGGTAAAAGGCTTTCTTAGAAAACACGGGATGGACCACGAGAATATCGATATAGAAAAAAGCTGCCGGACCTTCCTTAAGGAAATGGAGAAAGGCCTTGCCGGCGAAAAAAGCTCCCTCGAAATGATACCGACCTATATCGAGACCGAAAAACCGGTGCCGATAAACGAGCCCGTGATAGCAATCGACGCAGGCGGAACCAACTTCCGCGTCGCGGTGGTGCACTTCAATGAAAAAAGAGAGCCCGTGATAGAAAACCCAAAGCTCTACCAGATGCCTGGCATAAAACAGCAGGTCACGAAAAAGGAATTTTTCGCGGTTATGGCGGAATACGTAAAGGATTTTGTCGATGCAGGCAAAAACATCGGCTTTTGCTTCTCATACCCTACGGAAATATCCCCGAACAAGGACGGCAGGCTCATTCGCTTCTCAAAAGAAATCAAGGCCAAAGAAGTGGAAGGCCAAATGATAGGAGAAAATCTGAATATTGCACTCGGCGCAATACGCAAGGACGTCGTGGGGTATCGAAGCGACAAGCACGTCGTCCTGTTGAACGACACGGTTGCAGCCCTCTTGGCCGGCAGGGCGGGCTTCCCTGACAGGACGTTCGACAGCTACATCGGTTTCATCCTCGGCACCGGCACAAACTGCTGCTACGTCGAGCAAAATAAAAACATAAAGAAAGCAAAAGGTCTTGACCGCACAAAAAGCCAGATAATAAACACCGAATCCGGCGCATTCGGCAAAGGACCTCTGGGCAAAATCGACCTGGAGTTCGACAAATCGACAATCAATCCCGGCCAGCAGACCTTTGAAAAAATGATTTCGGGTGCCTATCTCGGGCCGCTTTGCCTGCGTACTATCTGCGCAGCGGCAAACGAAGGGCTGTTTTCCCGCACCCTCGCGGGGCAGCTAAAACAGACAAAAGAACTGACCACAAAAGACCTCGGCGACTTTATGTATCATCCCACAGCAGGCGGCAATCCCCTGTCACTCGCACTTGCCGGCAAAAACGAAATGGACATCGTGACATTATACTGCCTGCTCGATAGACTCATCGAGCGGGCTGCAAAATTGGCTGCGATAAAACTATCTTCGGCGGCGCTCAAGAGCGGCAGGGGCTGCAATCCCTGCCGGCCGGTCTGCATCGTCGCCGAGGGCACGGTCTTCTACCAGCTCAAAACCGTTAAGCAAAGGGTCGAGCACTATCTCAAAAGTTACCTCGAAGACCGGAAAAATATATATTACGAAATCGTGAACGTGGAAAACGGCACATTGATTGGCGCTGCTATTGCAGGGCTGACAAATTAAAAGCCCGCCCCGCCAAAACCTCGCAGCAGGGCGGCGAAATGTATTTGGGGTAAGTAAATGGAAGAAAAATTTGAATTTACGCGCCTGGTTGGCAACGAGCGGCGGATAGGTCCCACGCTCGCCAGCGTCTCCCGACACTGGCAGGGTCAGCAGGAACGTTTCATAATGGTCAGCCCCCACGATGACGATGCGGTTCTGGGGGCGGGCCTGCTTATTCAATTGGCCAAACGCGAGAATGTCCCCGTGCACATACTAATCGTTACCGATGGCAGTATGGGCTACTGCGGCGCCAAAGAAAAAGACACCATCGCCGAAATCCGGCGCAAGGAAAGCTTCGAATGCTACCAGAGTCTGGGCGTGCCGAAAGAAAACATCATCTGGCTCGGCTTTCCGGACTGCCAGGTAAGTAATTACCGCGGCAGAAGGCCTGCCGAACAAGATAACCCCGTGGCAATCGCGGGCTTCGCGGGGCTGCAAAACAGCTTCACTTTCCACCTGCGAAAAATAAGGCCTACGCAGTGCTTCCTGCCCACACAAAACGACCTGCACCCTGACCACCGCATAATTCACGAGGAGTTTCTGATAAGTCTGTTCCACGCCGCCGGAAATATCTGGCCCGAGCTGGGTAAGGCCCTCGATAAGGTGCCCTACGTTCACACTTTTGCCGTCTATTGTGATTTCGCCACCCCGCCGACTCTGCGAATGTGCACGCCGCTTGTCTATCTCGAAAATAAGCTCAAGGCAATCGCGGCATTCCGTTCGCAGAAACAGATTTCTTCGCTGATTGAAAACGTCCGTCACTGCGGCCCGGAGGAATACATACAGGCGATAGACTTCAAGCTATACCATCCTGCCAGCTACCGCGATATGTTCGAGGAAAAAAAACCGTTCACAATGATACGCTGAGAGAGGCCTTGGTCTGTAAGCTGTGGCGTAATCATATTAGCCAATGGTTTTTTGAAACCGGAACATCAGAAGGAAGCACTTTGCCTTAAGCTATCCGAAAGTTGGAGGAATTATGCGATGACAGATTCCAGGAAAGGTAATCGAGTTATGAATGACCGCAGCAGGATTAACCGGCGGCAGTTTATCGGCGCAGCAGTGGCCGGTGCAGTAACTGTCGCTGGTTTGCCATCAAATGTCGAATCTGCCGAACAAATTACCAAAGGCGTCTATCGTGAAAAGCTCCAGACGCCGATTATTGCTCGCCATCAGGTCATAGTCGCCGGCGGCGGACCAGGCGGCTTCATAGCAGCCCTCGCCGCAGCTCGCAGTGGGGCAGACACTTTGCTAATCGAGCGATACCCCTTCCTGGGCGGCAACGGTACGGCCGGACTTATGACCTGCTACAATGGCTTCCGCAACCAGAAACCGCCCGAAGCCCTGCAGACGGTCAAGGGCATCCCGGCTGAATACATCGCCGAGCTTGTGCGCCTGGGCGGTATCGCGGAATCCGATAACTACCCCAAAGAAATCCCGCACGATGTCACCAAAGGCGACGTCCCTTATTGTGTCGGCTTCGACCCTGAGGCCGCCAGGGTTGCGATGCTGAATATGATAAAAAAAGAAGGCGTCAAGCTGCTATTGCACAGTCTGGCCGTGGCGCCAATGCTCGACGGCCCAAAAGTAACGGGCGTAATTGTGGAGTCCAAGTCCGGCAGGCAGGCCATTGCCGCCGATATCGTTATCGACGCAACGGGCGATGGTGACATCGCAGCACGGGCCGGTGCGCCATTTGCCGGTCCCGCCCAAAAGGGAGACCGGATGGATATGAGTCTTATGTACCGGCTCGGCGGGCTGCCGGAAACCATTAAGGATTCGTATGGTGGCATCCGCATCGGCGACCGCGTTGTCAAATGGGGCCCCGGCTTCGGCGGAGATGGACTGGATGCGGAGAATATGACGCGTGCCGAAATGGAGACGCGCCTGCGGCTGTGGGAGCAAATCCAGGAGCTTCGCAAACAGTCTGGTATGGAATCGGTCTATCTGTTGCAAACGGCGACGGGTATAGGCGTCCGCGAAACACGCCGAATCATCGGCGAATATACCGTCACCGAGCAGGATGCCATAAACGGCACACGATTCCCCGACGTCATTGCCATCAGCTCCAATCCTA
>Ga0315279_10009980_pt1 | contig 11215 bp, 19 predicted proteins | sample YL17G06_20_MG_FD_203694 | JGI IMG/M metagenome (GOLD analysis project Ga0315279, IMG submission 203694) | Sediment microbial communities from Yellowstone Lake, YNP, Wyoming, USA - YL17G06_20 | ecosystem: Environmental > Aquatic > Freshwater > Lake > Sediment | place: USA: Wyoming | collected...
CCGCTTCTTGCCAGAGCTGCTGGATTGGTGTCATGGCCGTCGATGTTGACATATAGGTTTTTATTTGATCTTCGTAGGAAAGGTTTTCTATTCCGGTAGCGGCAATCATTGATCCCGTCAAGGACGACGAGTATGTGTCAAATGCCTTTGCGGGGTATTGGAGGAATTTTTTCCAGACGAATACGCAGGAGTCTTTGATCCATTGGTCCACTTTTTTGTCTGATAGTTCTAGGAGCTTCGCTAGGTATTGGTGTAGGGTTTGAAGTCCTACGGCCGTTTCTTCCACGTATGCCTTGAGTGTGTCAACGTCGGTTGCGAGCTTCGCGAACAGGTCGTTTGCTATCTTGTTCATGGCTTCTCTGTTGTGTGGGGTATCGCCTTCCCAGATGTTGAATTTGTAAACCTCTGGTCTCCACCTGAAGGTTACGTATTCTTCTGCTCGTGTCATTACGTCTGTTAACATTCCGAGGATCCCGCCCAAACATAAGCCGTATCCGAACAGCTGATCGCACGTTTGGGCTATTTCCAGGGCTTCGCCAAACGTGGGCCAGGTTCTTCTGAGCTTTGCGGCTCTTTTTGCCTTTGCCTTTTTGTGGAAGGGGTTTCTTTCCGCCAGATCTTCTAACATTCTTTTGTGTCCAGACGAGGCGAACGTTACCCACGAAATGAGGTTAAAAAAGTTTAGTATATCTGCGCCGAGCATCACCCATCCGGTCGGGCCGTAAAATCTTCCGAAGCCCCTTGGTCCGTATTTCGTGAGTAGTCGCCCGAAGACGGATAGCGTGACTAGTCCGTCTTCGACGTTATCAAGTGCCTGGGCTACGGAAGCTATATTGTTTACCCATGATGGCGTTGGAGACGCCAGCGCCTTTAAAAATCTTGCCTTCTTTACCGCGAGCGTTCTTAGCTGTTCTGAGCTGAGCGGTGAAGGGACCTTTAGCTTTTGTGCCGCTCTGTGTGCTGCCATTTCGGCATCAGATATTTTTGCGAGCGTCCCTATGTGGATGATGTCCTCAAATCCTGGTATATTTATTGAGGTCCCGTATTTGGCCTGATATTCTTCTCTCCTTTTCTTAAATTCTGCCGTGCTGAACCTGGGTAAGAATTTTTCAAGGGCTATCCATAGGCCGGATTCGTGGTCTGTGTAGATCTTGTCTGCTTCGCGCCTGTAGGCGGGCGTCTGTTGGATCGCCTTGTAGTATTCGTCCTTCCCGTACTCAAGCTGTTTTAGGATGTCTTCTCTTAGGCTCATTTTCTACCCTCTTTTCGTGTCTGAGCTCATTTTATGTGGCTCAGCCCTTAAAGTCAAGGTTTCTTGTCGTTCTGAGGGGTCTAGGGCAAGCGATCTCCGGGGGGTCAATGGTCTAGTACGGGGGTTTTTAGGGTGTCTGCGGTCTTACCAGGTTTTTAGCTTCTCTCGGTCTATTGCTATCACGTCAACGCCGTGGTGGTTTAGTACTTTCTCAAGATCTGAGTCTAGGTAGTAACAGAGCAACACCATCTTTGCGGGCTTGTCTATCTTGGGGTCGAGATTCCAGAGGTAAAGGTAGCTCAAGCATTGTCCTACGGCCCTTAAATAAGGGCTTGATGCTACTTCGATTATCCATATTGAGTCGGCCCTTTCGGCTATTACGTCAATCCTTTTTGCTGTGTTCAGATACCACATTCTTTTTAGGGTTTCGTCCCCCTTTATTTTTGAAACGTCCGGTCCGCCAACGCGTACGTTGTAGTAAAATTTTATGAAGTCGTGCGCGTGTGAATCCAGATATCTGTGCCACAAGGGCACGTCCGAGGGGAGCATTTGCATTGGATCCCCGCGCCACGTTATGTCAAAGGGTTGTCCTAAGTCCGTTGGCATTATTTTGGCGGTCCCTGCGTAAGTTGTAGTTTCATCCAGGCCTGAATTCGTGCGATTTCCTGTTTGTATTCTTCGTCTCTTTCTTTTTGGAGCCTGTCGTTCTCGTCTTTGAGTGTCTTGAAACCGGTTTTCCAGGCCACGGTTATTCTTTCTGTTCTTAGGTTGCGTATAGCGCGGGCGTTGTCTGACTCCTCCATTGCCTGGCGCTGTACCTGTGTTCTCCATTGGTATTGTGATATTGCCATAGGGTTAGGTCTCCCTTCGTGGATTGTTTGCCCGTGGGCGTTTGTGTACTCTTACTTCTTCGCCTTGCGAAGTTCATCGAGCTCCTTTTGTAGCCTCTCCTTCTCGCACTTCAACTCTCTGTATTCTTCCGCGACGGTCTGCGGCATGTTCGCCTCCGTGCATGGTTTTGATTTGTCGTGACAGTAGCGGTCCTCTACGGTGTAGATTCTTTGCTGTACGGATCTGAGCTGGTCTTCTATGATCTTATAGTCGAGTCTGATTTCGATTTTCTTTATCGTCTCCATCGCCCTTACCATGTCGCCGGCGTGTGCGTAGCGTCCTTCAAACCAAAAGTAAACGGTAAAACAGATTGTGATTAGGGTGACGATCCCGCCGATGCAAGCTATAAGTTCTCGTTTGGTCATTTTCTTTTCCTTTCCCATTTAACCGATCCCCGTTATTGGAAGGTATTGGATGGCCGTTACGCTTGGCACTGTCGATTCAAAATTTATGTGGGTGAAAATGAGGGTAAGGAAGTCCCCCGAGAGGTAATCGATGTGTATCATTAGCTGTGTGTTGTCAACGTCCCAGTCCTCCGGGATGGTTATATAAAATTGGTTTAGATATGAGAGTCCACCTCCAAGCCAGGTGAGGTCGTTAAGAGGATACGAATATACTCCGTCTGTTAGTGTTCCGTACGCGGACCCGCTTGGAAATCCCGCGCCCTTTGCTGAAATGTATATGTTTAGCTCGTGTTCTGCTTCCCTGTCGGCCCTTATGTGGGGGTATGATAGGGTTAGCTCGGCCTCTGTTTGGACATCATTGACGGTTGCGGTGATCGCGGGGGGTATTCCGAAACCTGGATCTGCTTCCCATTGTAGATCTCCTAGCCAGTGTCCTTGGGATGTTGGAAACTCCCTGTCTTCAATGTCCGGTATGTTTTCCATCTATCCCTGATTCCTCTGTGGTTCAAGTTTCCTTTACGGTTTCTCTAAAGTATGAGACAAATCCGCCCACGTGTACCGCTTCGCTTGACGTTATTTGAAAACTTCCCGTCCCGCAAGAGGTTGGCGAGTTTCCCATGGCGATTACGATCCCCCTGGGCTCCCCATCTCCCCCAAAGTCCATTGCGCCGGTATTTCCGAAAACCCCAAATGCTAGGGTGATGTTTGTTTCTCCGCTTACGGTCAAAACGATAGTTGCGATGTATAGATAGAAGTTTGGGTTTGGAAGGAGTATTATTTTTGTCCCCGCTGCGTCCATGTCTATCGCCGCCGTCTGCAGATCTTTCCACCATTTCGGGTATGGTGTCCTTGCGATTATCAGCGTCGGTTTTACTTCGGGCTGCTTTTGTGGCGGCGCTGGCGCCGGCGCTGCCGGCTTTGGAGTGGGCGCCTTTGGCTGTTCTTTTGCGATTTGCTCTTTTAGGGTTTTAAGGTCTTCTGCCGTTAGGCGATAAATGGCCGCGAAGATCTCTACGAGCTCGTCTGTCGTGAATCCAGCTCGTCCCGCTGCCCAGTTTTTATAAACTTTCAGCCAGTCTGTCTTTGGTTTGGGTGTTGCTGGGGTTGCCATTTGGTTTTTATTATGCCTTGTATCTGATGATTACGATACCGGAGCCGCCCGCTGCGCCGGTTCCGTTAAGACCGGCCCCGCCTCCGCCTCCGGTGTTTGCTGTTCCTGCTGCGCCGTTGCCTCCTCCGCCGTGCGTGGCTGTTCCGAGCGTTGTTCCTGTGTCCCCCCCTCCGCCCCCTCCGCCTGCGTAGTCTGTTCCGTGCCAAGTCAATCCCGCGCCGCCGTTTCCTGCTACCGTTTGCGTTCCATTGGCTCCAACAGCTCCGGCCCCCCCGCCTCCTCCTCCGGTGTATGTCACGCCGTTAGGTCCTCCCGTGCCCCCGTTATTTCCTTGTCCAGGAGGCGTCGCAACTCCTCCCGCGGCGTTGTTATAAGATCCACCGCCGCCTGATCCACCATTTGCGCCAGCGACAGCATTTCCATTGCCTCCGCCTCCGCCTCCCTTGCTTGTTATGGCTCCGAAAACCGAATCTTGTCCGAGTCCTCCATTTGCTGCGCCTCCGGCTCCAACGGTGACCGTGTATGCCTGGGGGGTTACGGCTAAAAAGGCCGTTCTATAACCACCCGCGCCGCCTCCGCCGCGGACCCCTCCGCCTCCGCCCGCGACGATTAGATATTCGACGATTAGCGGGATGTAGTCTTTTAGTTTTAAGAATCCCATTGTAACGGAAACGACGTTGAATGTTCCGCTTGATGTGAAGGTGTGTATCCTGTAGCCGTCAGCCTCCGTGACAGTTCCGCCGGCCGCTATAAAGCTCGTGGGTCTTCTGCCGATGTACCTTGGCATTAGCTTATCTCCTCATAGCTTGCGACGATTTCTAGATCGTTATCGGCTCCTGCGGTTGCGCCGATGCTTTTATCTTCTTCAAGGTAGATCGACGAATCCTTATCGATTACGACTAGGGTTGAGTCTGCCGGCACTGAGATTGTCGAGGCTATTTTGTAGGCGGTTCCGCCTATGTCGTCTTGTGAGTATAGGGCGACGGTTACGTCGCAAGCGTTTGTACCGTCGACGTTTGCGACATAGAGGGAATTTACCTTGAGGACCTTTCCGCTCGAAGCCGCGTTGTTAATAATGGTCGTTGCGTTTGTGTCGGCCAGGGCGACGGTCGCCGTTTTTCCGGTGATCGTTGCCACATTTACAATATTAGGAGCTGCCATTTTGTTTCTCCTTTATCCAAAGACCATCGCCATAGCGATTGCTTTTCCGGTTGTTATTCCTCCGGCCGTGGGGACGGCTAGGGTTCTGTCGTCTCTAATAAACTTGGTCCCGTCCGGGGTCCCGGAAGCCATTTGAGCGATTGGGACCTTTGTTGTCGAGTCTAGCTCTGCGTAACCGCTGGCCGCGCCCTTCTTTGTTTTATCTTCGGCTACGGCTAGGACTTCTGAGTCAATGACGTGTTGGTCGTCGGCAAGCGTTCCCGAAAGTCCCGTTACAGAGATCTCGTCTGTTCCGCCGTGCTGATGCGAGGTCTTGTGTGCCTCCGGCGCGAAGGTTGATGGTTTTCCCGTGACTAGAGTCCAGGTTGATGGTTGATCGTCCGCTAGCGTCCCCGAAAGTCCCTGAACGGTGACTTCGTCGCTTCCGCCGTTTTCATGTGTGGTGTGGTGCACTCCTGCGGCTCCTCCTTCTTCATAGTCTTCGGTGTCTGCCATTTGTTTTATTGTCCTCCGTAAAACCAGAACTTATTGATTAGGGATTTGATGTCGTTCTCCTTGTCGATCATTGGCTCAAGGTGAAGCACCAGGGTCAACACATGAGCATATAGCGTCGAGTCGTTCCACGTCTCGCAATCGAGCTCGTAAGGTGGTTCGAGTAGATCGATGCCCAAAGAAAGGGGCATCGTGGAATCATTTAGGGCGAAGTTGTGGCCGGCGTTGAAAGGGATGATTTGGTGGACGCCGATCCTGGCGATAAAGTGGAGCGTCCCCCTTGGTCCCTTTGGAAAGTAAAGGGAGCCGCCCGTTAGGCGGCCCCTTGTTAGCTTGATCTTTGTTACAAGCGGATCTGTCTCAGTGGTGTTCGCGGGAGTGCTGATGTATTGGAGAATGTCCATTCATCGTCACTCTATCCCCTTTTCAAAGTCTTCGATAGGTAAGAGCGTCCCGTTTATATGGAGCTCTATCGTGTCGTTGTTCTCCACGTCCGGGAAGTAGGCGAAAACTTTGTCTCCTTCCCCTACGTAGAAATCAGCCAGGGCCGCTATTCCCATCTGTGCCGCAAGGGTCGCCATGGCGGTTACGATTATTTTATCTCCGCCGTCCGTGTATCCTATAACCACGTCGTCGCTGGAGTCTCTCTCCGCTGAGTAGGCGACACATGACTTAACGTGGACAACGTAACCGGGCGGAACCTGTTCCGAATAAATATATTCCGTTTCGCCCGTTGCCCACTTGTGAGAGTATTTTCGTGAGAGGATTTGTCTCATGGTTTTGTAAGCTCCTAGTATTTCCGAAGCTGCTGAAGGACGACGTCACAAGTATCGCCAGTTGATAGGCCGCTTTCGGACAAAATCCTTAGCCTCAGTGATCCAATCTTAGTTACGTCAAACCAGTCTTCTGGATCCTGAAGGTCGCCGAAGGGTATGCATAGGGCTCCGTGTGGGGCATATCCGTGCATTAGGCACTGGAACCTTGCGTCAGCCGCTCCGCCCCATGTCTCAATGTAGCCGCCCCAGGGCTGGTAGCCGCCGAAGTAGTCTCGCGTTCCGCCATAACCGATAATTGTTGCGTTGCAGTTTGAGGTCGGTGTCAGGTAATGTCCTGTTGCACCACCGCCGACCCTGCCCTGGATGGTTTCTGTGTAAGGGCCGAATTTCGTATCGAGTAGCTTTAGGAGCTGCTCTACGTCGCCATCAATAATAACGTGCTTGTCCTGGTCGGATGATAGCTTGACCTGGCGGAAGAGCTCCCAAATGGCCGCCGTTGCTTTGAGCGAGCGTATCAGCATCATTCGGTAAGGGAAGTCTGTTGGCAGGTCGATGTGCTCATAGGTTCCGTTGCCGAGGGCATATGAATATACGTCCTTTGCCATAAGGAAGCCCTCTGGTGTTATTATTTTTTCGTCAAAACAGTTTGCCCATACCTCCAGGTAGCCTGCATCGCAGGTTGAACCCCCAAGGGCCTTGTTGTGTGTGATTTTCAACTGAGGGTTTTTGAACTGCTTTGGCTCGAAGGCAAGCATGGGGTCATATAGGAAGCGTCCAAAATTTAGGGTGAATATTTGCCTTGCCCAGTCGTCGTTGGTATACATGGGCTTGTTTCCCGCTGGCTTGCTGTTGTGGTAAAAGTCGAGTGCCTGTGCCTGCATTCCCGAAAGGCTCATTAAGACATCGCTTCCATCTACGACTTCGATTTTTGAGACCATTTTGGCCGGGTGTGCTAAGGGGGTGTCTGAGCTGTTTTGTCCGCGGAAGAAAATGGATATAGAAGAGACGGGGTCAGACATGTTAAGGTCGATGGTTTTTGTGCCTGCTGTGTTTGCTGCTTCTTCAGCGAGCACTTGGGCTAATCTGTAATTCATCTTGTTTCCCCTCCTTTCTTAGTTTGGGGTTATGGGTGGCATTGTATTTTCATACAGTGGCCGGGGCCGTTATCCCATCTTCTTTTTTCTGAGCGCCTGGGAGATGACCTTTACCCTGTCGAGGTTTCTCAGGTCTCCTTTTGGGAATCGAGGGGTCAGGGCTGTTCCCTTGATCACGTCCGCGTATGGCGCGAATCCCTGCCCGTAATCCGGAGCAGCGATTGTGACGCCTTCGGCGAATCGCGAGGGTCCCTTCTTCGTGGCCTTGTCCTGCCATCTGGCAGTACCTGCCTTGTTGACGCCCTTTGCGTAGGAGTCGTTCTGTGCGGCTGCCGTCATGGCTGCCTTATGTGACTCCTTCGCAGCGCTGGCCGCTTGGGCCCAGTCGCGCTTGGGGTTTTTGATGCCGATTGTGTAATCTTCTGTGCGGCCCGGGGTTACACGTCCCCATTTTTCTTGGATTGCCGCGATCGATTTGATTTCTGCCATCTTTTGGCCCTCCTTTCAGGGTAATGATATTTTGTCACTTTATTGCACATTTTGTCCTGTTTGTCAAGTCTTTTTTTTCATTCTCTGTGGGGTCGTAATAAAGAGCTTGACTTTTGGGTTTTTGTGATGTGAGAATAAGGCATCTTTCCCCAGGAGGCACAATATGACTTCAAAGAAAGAGGCGGTTCTTTACGCGCTGGCTGGTGTTGCATTGAAGTATAACAAGGGCTACTGTTATCCCTCTCAGGCTCATATCATGTACTTGGTTAAGAAGTGGCACAAGATTTCCATGAGCCGGTCAACCCTTAACCGTATCTTGGATCAAATGGAAGATGAAGGATGGTTTGAAAGGGTCCGGCGTCTTCGTAAGGGTCCTAATGGTAAGCCCTTGTTTGCAACGACGCTATATAAGCTCAAGGCAAAGGTCTTTAAATACCTTGGTTCGCTGAGGGAGTGGCTTGGAAAGTTCTTCCTTCGCTTCCGTGTCCCATTTGTGGGACAACATAAACCCCCCAAGAGTGAGATTTTAGGTGGTGGTATTGGGGGTGAAGGGGTTTTGGGTGTCTTGCTTAGTGAAGAAGGTAGGGCTTCGCCATCAGAAGGCATTTTTTAGCGGCTTCGCCGCCACTTTTAAGAAAAAGAAATGCATTCCGTGTGCCAAATTTTTAGAAAGGGGGTCAAGCCATGCTCATTCGTTTTAAAGAAGGTGTGTATTTAAAGTTTCTTGACGATAGATTTTGGGAACTTGCCAAAATCTTCTTTGAGGAATTTCAAAAGGAAGGTCTTATACCCGTCGTCACCTCTGCCTGCGATGGTCGTCATATGGTGGGGTCGTTTCATCCGGATGGTCTTGCCTGGGATTGGAGGGTTTGGGGTTTGAAGGATCCTGGTTCGACGGCGGACCGGATCCGGGTCCGCGCGCAGGAGCTTAACCAAAAGTATGACATTGTGTTTGGCGATCCGGCGCACCTGGATCACATTCACAGCGAATTTGACATTAAGAAAGGGGGTTAGTTATGGGTCTCGAAACGATTTTAGCCACGGTTCTTCCCGGTCTTATTCCTGCCGCGCTCGATGGGATTAAGATGGTCATTTCAAAGATCACTGGAATCTCGATGGGCGAGCCAAAGAGCTTCGCCGAAAGGAAGGAGCTCTATGGCGCCGAAACTGAGCGCCTTAAAACGCTTGCGGATTTGGATCGCCCATCCGGGAACATATCTAATTGGGTTGCGGATCTTCGGGCGTCTTTTCGTTATGTCTTTGTTGGCCTGATTATTGTCGTTACCCTGGCGTACGCTGTGCTTTATAAGAGCATAGGTGTCCCGGAGGTGTGGGGCGTACTCTCTCAGCTCTCGGGATCCGCGACGTTCTTCATTCTTGGTGATCGGGTTTATCTTGGCCTGAAGATGCAGAAGTAAGGGGCGCGAGCTCCTTTTTTATACGCTCGTGCTCCTTCGGCCAGCACTCATCGCAAATGCCGTGGGTTTCGCTTCGGTCTTCGAAGGGTGGCTTTTCGCCCATGACGCTGCCACACCTCATACAAATTCTAATCATTACCATCCTCCTCTGATTTTTTCGAGATACCTTATAAAACTGGTACAGCCGGTTGTCGTCTCTGCGTTGCTGCAGGCCACCAGCTTTTCGTTGCGGCATTTTAAACAGGGAAGATCCTTCTCGTGTCGAAAGTAGTCTTTATACCACTCAACAAATTCCTCATCTTGTCTCATCATTAGGATCTCTTCCTTAGAATGGCTTGAAGAGGTCTGCCGCCGCCTGAAACATTTGGTGTATGGTTTGTCCTAGAAGTCCCACGGCGAAAAGGCATGCCGCCGCAATGCCCGCCACGATCAGCGCGTACTCAACCGCCGACGTTCCCTTTTGCTCCGTAAGCTGCGCGAGCCTCCATGCGTCGTCAATGATTTCACCAAAGAGTCCCACGGATAAGTGAGTCCTTGTGGATAGGACATTTACGATGCCCATGAGTGCCTGCCTAGCGGAGAGCCCGTTTAGGCGCTCTATCGTTGCTTTTAAAACTTTCGCCTCTCCTGGGTTTAGTGGGTGTTCCTCTTTTTTTGGTTTCGGCATATTGCCTCCTTTCTGCCGTTGATCGACTCCCCCTCTGCTCCAGACCCCTTAGGGGTCATTGTCGATCCCCCATCTTTCCTTCTTTATCCGCTCTTCCTTCCGCGGCGTGGTCCCCTCCGAAGGGCGGGTTATTAGTTTGGAAGTACTAAAATAAATAAGTCGTGGGCCGTCTGGCCTTCCAGGTGTCTCAAGTCTATCATCGCGTTTTGTAGGTCGTGTATAAACTGGGACGTTTCTTCAAAGGTTAGTTTAAACGAGCTCTGTGCTCCCCAGGCGTCGAGGTCCGGTCTTCTAACGACATAGATTTTTGGTAGCATTTTATTAACCTCCTTTACAAAAGTGACCGGCAGAGAAGGCGTTGTGTTACTTGGTTACCTTAACCAGGATTACTGTAAAGAGGGGTTGAGCCTTGGTTCCGCCGACCGATGGAATTAAGGAAGCCGATCCTGCGCTGCCGGCGTTCCCCACATAAGATCCGGCGCCGCTTACCGATCCCCCGGTTGTCCAGCTCTTTTGTCCCTCCATCATGACGATCTGGATTTTGACATTATAGGCCAGCGGCTCCTGGTCCTTTTTCATACCAAGGATTGTCTTGTAGAGTTTTTTAAAGGGGACGTTTGCCGTTATGTCGAGGATCTCCTTTATCTCGTCTTCTGGTGTTAATAAAGGTATCCCGAACTTTGGTAGCGCCTTTGCTATATTTAGGACCATATTCCCGTTCCCAAAGTTTAGCTCTGCGATGCCTACCGAAGGGGCGCCAAGGTATTGTTGGGGATTTTCAATATTGACCTTATTTCCCTCATTTATCTGTCCCTGAAGCTGTCCCTGTCCCTGAAGCTGTCCCTGTCCCTGCCTATTTCCTTCATTGACGTTTAGGTTTGTGTTTCTGTTCTGGTTTCGATTGGAGTTGTAGTTTGAGTTGGTGTTGAGGTTGGTGTTGAAATTTGTGTTTGTGTTCCTATTAGATATGTCTCCAACCGTTGCACTTCCACCCGCACCGCCCGTTGCCGTTTGGTTGTTGTTTTGAATGATGTCGTGAACGCCGCCACTTGGCGGATCGGCCAACACTGGCGCTGCCATAAAGATTAAAACCAAAAGCAATAGCATGACTACCTTTTTCATTGAGTACCTCCTTTATGTTTGTTGTTGTTGTGTAAGGATTTCCACATCCTCTCTGCCGGTTGCCTCTTATATCTGCAATCTGTATGCCAAGAGGATCTATCAACCGGTAGTGTCTTGCGGCCAACCTGACCGCCATATTTAGTCTGCTCACGTAAAACAGGTATCTAAACTTTTCATAGCTGCCAAACTTTTTGTCAGTTCTGCCCTGATTGAGAGCGGGTGAAACCAGCATTGTCTATAAATACACTGAAGCTCCACCTCACCCCTAACCCTCCACTCACAACAACCACTACAATTCTCATACCACGCCTTCATTATACTCACCTCCACAAAAAAAT
>Ga0315279_10009981_pt1 | contig 11215 bp, 10 predicted proteins | sample YL17G06_20_MG_FD_203694 | JGI IMG/M metagenome (GOLD analysis project Ga0315279, IMG submission 203694) | Sediment microbial communities from Yellowstone Lake, YNP, Wyoming, USA - YL17G06_20 | ecosystem: Environmental > Aquatic > Freshwater > Lake > Sediment | place: USA: Wyoming | collected...
GCGGTCCCTTCACCAATCGGCTTCGGCAGGTATGCGATCACGCAGTAGCCCTGGATCGTGTATTCCACGGGATAACTTTTCCGCTCGCCGGGCAAGGGCGAGCGGTTGAGGATCATGCCGCGGCGCGCCGGCCCTTCCTCGAAGTAGCTGTAACGGAAGTTCATGCGGTCTTCGAAGAGCTCCACCCAGGGATTCCCTTTCTTGTGGCCCAGCAGGATGAGGTTCTCGGTGGCCCCGGGGAGCATTCGGAAGTCCCGGGCAAAGACAACGCTCATGGGGATCTGATACCGGGTGCTCAGCGGCGACATTTCGCGGATGACATCGGCCTCCTGGACCGGAGTCAGGTGCGTTCCGGTGATGTGGTCGGCGAGGGCGCGTATCTCCGGGTTCTTCACGTAGGTCTTGATCAGGTCCGTTGGATAGGTTCGAAACCGATAGTCGTTCAGCGTTACCGGGCGGTCCAGGATGTCGGACAGCATCATCAGGTTGGCGTCGGACACTACGACCTGCACCTGGCGCCCTCTGGGAAACAACTGGCCCCAGAAGTGGTCAAGCGCCGGAGTGTCGCCGCGCCCTGCTATCAGCCCCTTCCGCAGTTGCGCGTTCTGGTAGGCCAGCCAGCCGCATCCAATCACCGCGAGCAACAGCAAACACCCCAGGACCAGCGCCACGCGGCTCCGCCGCCCCGGCGCCGGCGAGGATGTGGACTCGTCGGCCTCAAACTGCGCCCTGGGGCGAAACACCGGGACGTAGGAGCCTTTCGGCAACTCGATGACCACGGGTTCCGCGTGCCCTTCGGCCAGGAAATGTTGCACCAGCTTCTTGCGAAGCTGCGAGGCCTGCACCCGCACGATGGTGTCGGCGCTGGAATCGTAGCCCTGCAGCCTCCCGAACACCTGCACCCCGATCTGGTGTTCGGAAATGGAACAGTGCGGGTCCTTCAGAACCGACTGGCAGAGGTACAGCAGCAGTTCCCGGAGCCGTGGCGAGCGGTGGAACGAGGCGCTGGCCGCCACACGCTCGACCAGCGTCGAGCGAACTGCGGCGGACAATCCCGCCGCGCCGGATGCCGCCGCGTTCGAATTGGAGGGCCCCGTCATGGGCGCGCCTGGCGGATGATACCACACGGCCACGGGCAGGATTCAGTCCTCAGGATGAGCGGTTGGATGGCGGCAGGCTTCAGCCGGGCAGGCCCCGCGTCAAATCCGCGCGAATCCGCGCCATCCGCGGATTATCGGCGTTCGAACAGCAGCCAGCCGCCTTCGCGGGCCAGCAGACGGTGGAAGGGGAGTGCCGGCTCAGGTTCCTCGCTGCCGCGCGAAGTCTTCGCCACTACATAGCGGAAAGCGCGCGCACCGGGATGGGTGAGCGGAGGCTGCAGGGTGTTGTCCCAGGCATTGCCCCAGGGCCACGGCGGCAGCAAGCGGACAGGAAAATGTTGGGTGCCCTCCTTCACCAGAAACGAGGAGGCGTTGACGCCGCCTTCTTCCAGGTTGTAGTAAGAGAGCGCGTGATGGAAGAGCGTGTTCTCCGGCCCTTCGTATGCCAGCGCGACCGTCTGCCGCGGGGCCATGAGCCGCGCCAGCCGGACGAACTGATTCATCTGCTGGTTGAAACGCCAAGCCAGCGCGGCATTCCCGGCCAGCACCGCAAAACACCAAGCCACCAGCAGCGCGCGCTGCAGTGAGCGGCGCGTGGCCAGGGGAGGCAGCAGCGCGGCGGTCAGCAGGCCCGCCAGCGGCGCATAGCGGAAGGCCGCCGTCACCAATTGCCCGCTGAATCCCTCGGGCAAAAGCAGCGTTGCCGCCAACAGGGTCAGGACCGCCGCTTTCAGCGCCCCGCGCGCCTCGGCAACCATTGCCGAGGCTGGCTGGAGACCGTGGGCCCGCCAGCCGCCAGCCTCCAGCCTCCAGCCTTTCCCCCATTCCGCCAGCGTCCATCCCAGCCACGCCAGCAGGGGCAGTTTGGGCAGCCAGAAGGGCTGGTCGAAGACCGCCAGATTGTGGGCGCCGACATCCAGGAAACAGCGGGTCAAGCTATGGAGCTTGTTTCTCCAGTGGACGGCGGTGGAGAGCGCCAGCGCTGGCGTCCAAGCGATTACGTAAGCTGCCGGCAGACCGAGCCAGAGCGCGACCGCCATCCACTCTGTCGCCGCGCGCTTTTGCCTGGCCAGCAGCCACGCCAGCATGGCGCCCAGCAGCACGGCGGCGCCGACATACAGCAGCGGGTGCATCCATGCCAGCACGAACATGGCCGCCAGCCGCGCGAAGAATCCTTTCCAGTCCGGACACGGACGGCGCAACGCCGCGTGGACCAGCAGCAGCGCCAGCGGGAGGGCGGCAAGATAGTAAAGAAAGCCGGCCAGCCAGGCGGTGCCGAACAGGAACGGAAACCCGAAGTAAAAGGCGAAGGGATCGCTTCCGGCCAGCCGCAGCAGCCGCCGCAGCGCGACCGCCGTTCCCACCACGATGATTGTCAGGAAAACTTTCACTGCCGCCAGCGCGCCGGCCAGGCGAACCAGCGGGGAGGCCAGTACGAACAGGAGCGAATAGGGCGCCCACGGGCTGTTCAGGAACAAGCGGCCGTGGCACTCGGCGCCGGCGTCGTGGCTGCCCTGCGCCACGATCTGCATGGCCAGGGCGTGCTCGGGCACGTCCAGTCCCGGCGGATAATACACGCCCCAGACGGGGAACAGCGCCAGCGCCAGCGCGGCTAGGAACAACCAGCCTTCCAGCGATGGCACACGGCTCCCGGCTGGCGCCTCCGGCATCATGGGGCAGCCCGTAGCCATTCGGCACTCCTGCGGGCAAGCAAGACCTGCATAGCGGCATTCTACTCCAGCGAAATCCGCAATTCTTTGGGCCAAGGCGTGCTAGGTTGGTAAGTGGAATGCTTGGAAACGTGCTTCTCCTCGCCCTGCTGGCGGCGCCGCAGGCGCCCGCCTCCCAGGAGGGCCTGACACCGCCCTGGCAAGCCAGTACCGCCATCCGGCAGTTGCAGGAGACGGTCAACAAAGCCAACAGCGCCCTGGAGCAGCTCCAGGTGCCGGCGTGGCAGGGGTTGGGCGCGTCTAACTATGTGGCGGTGGCCGATTCGGTGCGCCGCCAGGTGAACGCCATCAACGCCACTCTCGACTACCTGGCCGACCACCCGGACAGGTTCGGTTTGGTGATTCGCGTCTTCATCGCCATGCTGCAACTGGAGCCCTCGCTCGATTCGCTCACGCGGGCCGCGCGGCAATACCAGGGAGGCGAAGCCGCGACCAACCTGGAAGATGCCGCGACCCAACTGCTGAACCAGCGCGAGAAACTGATGAGTTACACCCTGGAACTGGTCGATTTCGTGGAGAACAACGGCACGGCGACCGAGCGGGAGCTGGAATCGTGCCGCCGTCAACTCTGGAAGCGGGCCCCGGAGCCGGCAACCAAAACACATCCCAGGCGGCCGTGAGAGGCTGGAGGGGGCACGGGGATTTCGGATTGCGGATTTCGGATTGCGGATTTCACACCCATGTGCTCGAAACCCGCAATCCGGAATCCAAAACCGTTTTCCTTGGAAAGCTACCTGTGAGACAGAACACTAGTGGGCGCCTGGGGCCTGAAAGCAACTATTTACCGATCCGGCACGCCGGAGCGGTCCATCGGCGGTGAATCGAATGTATACTGGCGAGTTTGGTCGCGTTTTCTCGAAACGCCTCATTCCCGCAAAAAGCTAGCCTGGCTGGAGGAGCTGTGGACTCTCTCGGAGCATACGTTGAGCAGAAGCGCGATGCCTGGCTGGAGGAACTCTGCGAATTCCTCCGTATCCCCAGCATCAGCACCAATCCTGACTACCTGCCGCAGATCAAGAAAGGCGCGGAATTCGCTCTTGAAGCGCTGAAGCGCGCCGGGATCGAGCATACGGAGTTGATCGAAGGCGTTGGACACCCGCTGGTGTATGGCGAATACAGCGGAGCCGAGGGAGCGCCGACGGTGCTCTGCTACGGCCACTACGACGTTCAACCCCCGGATCCGCTGGAGCAATGGGCATCGCCGCCGTTTGAGCCGGCCATCCGCAACGGCAACATCTACGCGCGCGGCGCGGCCGACGATAAGGGCCAGGTGATGATCCAGCTCAAGGCCGTGGAGGCCTTGCGCGCGGTTCATGGCCGCCTGCCGGTCAACCTGAAATTCATCTTCGAGGGCGAAGAGGAGACCGGCGGGCAGGCCATCGACGCCTTCGTGCCGCAATCGAAGGAGAAGCTGAAGGCCGACGCGGCGCTGATCTGCGACACGGCCCTGTTCGCGCCCGACCTACCCACGCTTTGTATCGGGTTGCGCGGCCTGGTGTACACCGAGATCGAAGTGGAAGGCGCCTCGCACGATCTGCACTCGGGACTGTACGGCGGCGTGGCGCCGAACCCCTTGAACGCGCTGGGCTGGATTCTGGCCGGCCTCAAGACACCGGACGGGAAGATCCGGCTCCCCGGTATTTACGACAGCGTGCAGAGGCCCGCGCGCAGCGAGCGGGCGAGCTGGCGCCGCCTCCCGTTCGATGCCGAGCGCATGCGGGCGGAGGAAATCGGTTCCGTGGCCCTGGTCGGTGAGAAGAAGCACCCCTTGGAGCGCATGTGGGCGCGGCCCACGCTGGACGTTCACGGCATCGTCGGCGGCTACACCGGCGCGGGCGCCAAGACGGTGATCCCGGCGCGGGCCTCCGCGAAGGTCAGCATCCGCCTGGTGCCCAACCAAAAGCCGCAGGAAGTCCTGGCGGCGCTGGAACAGCGCGTCCAGGAGCTGACGCCGCCGGGCGTGAAGGCGCGCGTGGTGAGGATCCACAACGCCGTGCCGCTGTTGATCGATCCGAACAACCCGTATATCGAGACGGCGGCCAAGGTCTTTTCCAAGGTGTTTGGGCGCAAGACGGTGTTCGTCCGCTCGGGAGGCTCCATCCCGGTGGTCGCCCTATTTGTGGATGCGCTCCAGGTGCCGGCCATCTTGATGGGTTTCGGGCTGCCCGACGACAACCTGCACGCCCCGAACGAGAAGTTCTCGCTTTCGAACTTCTTCCGCGGCATCGAAACTGTGGCCCGGTTCTTTGAAGCTGTCGGAAAGGTGTAGAACGCAGGCTGGAGGCTGGCGGTTCATGGCGCAACCTCCGGGCTATGGAATCTGCGAAATCTGCGGCTCGGCTCTCAACAGCGAACTGATCCGCCGCTGAACGCCCATCATCACCAGCGTCGAGAGCAGCGGCAGCAGGAGCGCCAGGCGCAAACTTCCGGCCCGCGTCGACAGGCAGCCCACCAGCCAGGGCACGACAGCACCCCCCAATCCTCCGGCGGCAAAGACATACGGCGCCTCCCGCGCCGCACGCCGACCGCTGCGCTCGGTGAAAACGGCAACGGCGGTTGGGAAGACAACTGAGAACCCCAGGCCCGCGGCGAAGATGGCGGCCAGCAACGTAGGATAGCCGGGCGCAAGCAGCAGCGCGGCCGAACCCAGCGCGTTCACAGCCAATCCGGCCCATACCAGGGTGCCGGAGCCCACCGCGCGCAAGGCCAGCGGCGCGCCCAGGCGGCCCAACAAGATGCCCGCCCAGAAAAGCGACTGGCCCATGGCGCCCAGCGAATCGGAACCGGCCGGCAGCCGCCGGATGTAGGAGGGAATCCAGCCGCTCAGCGCCGTCTCGGCGCCGACGTACAGGAACAGCAGGAGCGCGGTGGCCACAGCCAGCGGCCCCGGCCATCCGGCGTCTTCGACGGAGCCCGCTGCCGGCTGGCTGCGGCCGTTTGTTTTGCCGGCATATGCGGCTGCGGCCAGCATTCCAAAAGGCACAGCCAGGGAAGGCAACAGCAGGGGAAGCCCGCCCAGGGGAATCAACAACCCGACAGCCAGCGGCCCGGCAACCGCGCCCACGCACCAGGCGAAGTTCAATATGTTGAGGGCCGCCGCGGCGCGTCCCGGGCTCCGCTCGGAGACCAGCAGGTTGCTGGCCGGGATCACCAGCCCGCAGCCAACGCCGCAGAACAACATCGACACTAGCCCGGTCCAAAACGAGGGCAGCCCGAGCCCCAGCAGGCCGGCCAGCATTGAGGCGAACGCCCCGGCCAGCACGCGAGAAAAGCCGAACCGCGCGATCAACCGGCCTGAAACCGCGACCGCCGCCAGCGATCCCGCGAATTCGGTGGTGAACAGGCGGCCTGCCTGCGCGTCGGTTAGCGACCAGCGCCCGGCCAGCACCGGCAGCAACGGGCCGAGGACGGTCGTCATCACGCCCGTGAACCCATAGCCCAGGTGAACCAGGAGCACGAACCGGTCTGTCTTCGATGACTGCAAACCGGCAGTCTGACACGCCGCACCAAAGCGAATCAACACCGGAAGCGGCCGTCAGCGAGGCGTTTCTCTAAACAGGGAGTCGATGAACTGCTGGGGATCGAAGGGGACCAGGTCATCCTTCTGCTCCCCGATGCCCACGTAGCGGATGGGTAGCTTCAATTCCCGGGCGATGGCGATGACCACGCCGCCCTTGGCGGTGCCGTCCAGCTTGGCCAGGATGATGCCGGTGACGCCCACCGATTCGGTGAAGCGGCGGGCCTGCTGCAAGCCGTTCTGCCCGGTGGTGGCGTCCATGATCAGCAGCACTTCATGGGGGGCGCCGGGCACGGCGCGCGCCGCCGTCCGGCTCATCTTCTCCAGCTCCGCCATCAGGTTGCTCTTGGTGTGCAGCCGGCCGGCGGTATCGACAATAACGTAGTCGATGCCGCGGGCCTTGGCCGAGGCGATGGCGTCGAACACAACCGCGCTGGGATCGGCGCCCGGCTTCTGCTTGATCACCTCCGTCCCGGTGCGCTGGCCCCAGATTTCCAGTTGCTCGATGGCCGCGGCGCGGAAAGTGTCGGCCGCGCACAGCAGCACGCGCTTGTTGTCCGAGGTCAACTGATGCGCCAGCTTGCCGATGGTGGTGGTCTTGCCCACGCCGTTGACGCCGATCACCAGCACCACTTGCGGAAACTCGTGGCACAGGCTTCCAGCCTGTGTGGGTGGCACAGGCTTCCAGCCTGTGTCCTGGGTGCTAGTGCGCCTCAGGATCTCGAGCAATTCCTGCTTGATCAGCTTCGTCAACTGGCCGGCGTCGGAAATCTGCCTGCGGTCCACCTGCTGGCGCACCTTGTCGAGCACTTCGGTGGTAGTCGCCACCCCGAGGTCCGCCCCCAGCAGCGTCGCCTCCAAGTGTTCCAGCAGGTCGGCATCGATTTCTTTCTGTCCGTGGACGGCCTCTTCGATTCGTTCGGCAAGGTTCTGGCGGGTGGAGGAAACGGCCTGCTGCAGGCGCTCAAAAACAGTCGGTGGCGGTGGTGGGCCGAACAGGGTCTGAATCGGCATGGTGGCGCTGAAAATCCATCATAGCACGCAAGCAATTGCGCCCGCCGGAGGCGCAGGCGGCCGAGCCGCGACCATAAAGGGGTGTCTCGGTCTCACTACAGTCGCGCAGGCCCTGCTTTCTCGCGGGCACGTTCCTCGGCCTGTTCAAATATCCGGGGCGTGCAGCGAAAGTCCGTGGCCCGCAGACGCTCCACGGCCGCCTCCATATCCACCAGACCGCGCCGGGCAGCTTGCACCAGAACACCCAGCGTGCCGGTGACCGCAAGACCTCGCCGCCGCGCCAGGCGGACGCCCAACCTGTCATCCATGAGCAGCAGGTCTGCGTGTTCTTCCTGGGCCAGTTGGATCGCCTCGTGTTCGCCGGGGTCTAGCCCGGCAAGCGCCGCGTCTGGCGCTGATCGAACTACCCGAATCACGATCCAGTCCGGGAGCTGGCGCAGCCAGGAGCGCACCGTCGCAGGCGTGCCGGGATGATCGAGTTCCTTCGCAACCGCAGCAGGGACGAGAACACGCTCATAGAGAGCAGGCAGCAGATCTTGGCAGTTGATTTCGACGAGGTAATTGAGGGGAGACGTATCGGCCACGACAACAATCATAGGCGGCCGAGCAGGCCCTTGGCTTCGAGTTGCCGCAGGGTTTCGAGATCCTGCTCCAAGTCCTCGACATCGTAAGCGTGGTCGTAGATGTTCCGATCCTTGAGAAAGCCGTCGAACTCGAACCGCGACAGCCCGAGCATCTGACTGGCCTGGTGGTGCGTCAGCGCCCCCGAGCGGTAGCCTTCAATCACCAGCGCTTCGAGCGCCTCCCGGCCAGCATCGGGGCGTCGGGCAATATCGTCGGGCAGCTCGACGGTGATCTGCATGCGTTCAGCATAGCACGATTCCGCGCGGGACAAACTACAGCGATCCCGTGCTATCGTGCCACTGAACGAAAACGAGACGATGATGCGCATGGCACGCCCGGCCCACCCGGGACAGTTCATCAGGATGGAAGTGATCGAGCCTCTCGGCCTCTCTGTTACCCAGGCCGCCAAGGTTTTGGGGGTGACCCGGCCCGCTCTCTCTGCTCTTCTGAACGGTCGCGCCGCGCTCTCGCCCCAGATGGCGCTGCGGATCGAAAAGGCTTTCGGCCCGAAGATGGACACTCTTCTTCTGATGCAGACCGCCTACGAGATTTCCGAGACCCGGGAGAGGGAGGGTGACATCAAGGTCAAGCGCTACATGGGAAAGCCATCCACCGCCCCCGAGCACGCGAGGCTTTGACCGTAGGCTGGACGCCTGCAGCCCACAGCCTACAGCCTCTGCTTGCGCAAGGCCAGCCAGTCGAAGAATAGGTCGGGGGTCTGCAGCCAGATGGCAAACCAGCGGGCAATCTCTTCCTTCTCGGCGCGCTTGGCGGGGTCGCCCTTGCGGCTCCTGGCAATGCGCTCGGCGCGGCCGCGAACCAGGAGCGCGGCGCGGCGGCACTCTTCGATTGCGGCTTTGCCTTCCGGCCCGCCTGACGCTTGCGCGCGCTGGTAGCGCTCGTGGAGCATGCGCAGCGTGGCCTCGGCGGCCTCGAGCGTGCCGAAGTGCAGCGCGCGGAACAACTCCGGGGCCATGCCGCGCAACTCGGCACCCACGGCCACGCCTGCCTCCTCCAGGACCGACAGCAGATACTCCTCGGAAATGCGGCCGCGCGGGCCCAGGGCGCGCGCCAGCTCGGCCCGGATAGCCTGCGTTTCGGCGCGGCCGGCGCGCGCCGGCTTATGCGCCTCGATCCACGCCAGGACGACCGACTTCTTGGTAACGCGGGATGTCACTTCGGTGGGTTCTTTTTCGCGCCTTCGCTCTGTTGCTTGGCTTCCTGCTGCTCGCGGTAGTAACGGGCCACATCGCCGAGCGGCACCGACTGGTCCGGGGGCTTTTTCGCTTGCGGCTCGCCGGCCGCGGGCGCCGTTTTCGCCGGCCCGCGCGCGGCCTGTTCCTCACCGCTGATCAGCCGCAATTCCCCGGCCAGCAGCAGGTCGTCCGGGAACTTGCGGAGCGCCTTCTCGATCACCTGGTGGGCCTGCGCATATTCCTGGCGCGACCGGTGAACCAGCGAAAGGATGCGGATCGGCCCGGCGGCGTTCCACTGGCTCAGCTCGACGGCGCGGCGCGCATACTCCAGCGCAACATCCGGCTGCCAGGAGCGCAGGTAAACGGCCAGGCCGGCCAGCGCGGCCGAATTGTTGGGATCGCTGGCCAGCGCCCGGTTCCACTCGTTCACGGCCTCTTCCATTCGGCCCAGGCTGGCCAGGATGTTGCCCTGGAGCGCGTGGGCGTCGCTGCGGCGCGGGTTAATCTCCGTGGCTCGCGCCGCCTCCCGCAGCCCTTCCTGGAAGCGGCCAAGCTGCAACAGCGTCCGGGCGAGTTGCGTGTGCGCTTCTTCGGAATTCAGCCGCTTCTGGAGCACCGCCCGCCATTCCTTCTCGGCCAAGGCCCAATCGCGGTTTTCCATATACGCTTGGCCGAGCAGCACGTGCAGGTCGGCGTCCTCCGGATCGCGTTCGAGCAAGCCGCGCACCCGAGTGATGGCCGCCTCAGCCTCACCTGAGTGCAGCTCGGCGGCCGCCAGGTAGGCCTCGAGGCGGGCATCGGAGGGGTCGTCGGCCAGCAGCGCCTCGAGAATGGCGCGCGCCTCGGCGAAGCGGTTTTCCTCGATCAGCGCGATGGCCCGCTCCTCTTTCTCGGCGCGCGACTGCGCCGGCGCCGAAGAACACCACAAAGGCACAAAGAGCACAAAGCACACCAAGATGAAGCTTTGTGCCCTTTGTGCTCTTCGTGCCTTTGTGGTGAAAAACATGCTAAACCGCAGCCAGCTTGCCCAGCTCCTCGGCCGAGGCCCGCTCGACCTCGGCATGCAGGCTGCCGCCGTGGGAGTCCATGGTGACCAGGGCCGGGAAGTTCTCGACTTCCATTTCCCACATGGCCTCGGGAATGCCGAACTCCATCAGGTACACCGCCGGGACGCGCTTGATGCAGCGGGCGTAATACGGGGCGGCGCCGCCGATGGCGTTCAGGTACACAGCGCCGGCTTCCTTCATAGCGGCCAGCGTGCGGGCGCCCATGCCGCCTTTTCCGATGACGCCGCGCAGGCCGTAGCGGCGGATCACCTCGCCCTGATATGGCTCCTCGCGGCTGCTGGTGGTGGGGCCGGCGGCCTTGGCCGCCCACTGCTCGCCTTCCTTCACCATCACCGGCCCGCAGTGGTAGATGAAGCCGCCGCGCAGGTCCACGGGAGGCTCGTGCTTCATCAGGTAGGCGTGGACGTTGTCGCGTCCGGTGAAGATGCGCCCGCGGACCAGCACCATGTCGCCGACGCGCAGGGCGCGCACCTGCTCCTCGCTGACCGGCGCTTCCAGGACGATTTCGCGGCCGGTGAGCTGGAAGCCCTGCTGCCCGGCAGCCGCCACCATTTTTTCCACCGCTCGTGCCGGGTCGCGGTAGAGCCAGCGGGTGATGGCGCCGCTGGAGGCATCCAGGCGCACGCCCAGCCGCCGGAAGGCCCAGCAGTCATAGGCCACCGAGACGAAGAAGGAGGCGGGCAGGCGGTTCTGCGCGCCGATCGTGCAGCCGATCAGCGTGGTGGCGCCGCCGAAGCCCATGGCCCCGATGCCCAGCTTGTTGACGTGCTCCATGATGGAGCGCTCCAGCTCAGCCAGCTCCGGCGCCGGATTGGTGTCGTCCAGCGTGCGCAGCAACTGCTGCTTGGCGAAATCGTAGCCGGCGGCACGGTCGCCGCCGATGCACACGCCCACGGCGCCCGGCCCGCAGCCATGTCCCTGCGCCTTCCAGATGGCGTGCAGGATGCACTTGCGCACCCCCTCCAGC
>Ga0315279_10009982_pt1 | contig 11215 bp, 9 predicted proteins | sample YL17G06_20_MG_FD_203694 | JGI IMG/M metagenome (GOLD analysis project Ga0315279, IMG submission 203694) | Sediment microbial communities from Yellowstone Lake, YNP, Wyoming, USA - YL17G06_20 | ecosystem: Environmental > Aquatic > Freshwater > Lake > Sediment | place: USA: Wyoming | collected...
GCAGCGACGAGAAGCTCGATATCGTCGAGGCGGAGCGCATCCTCAACGAAGACCACTACGGCCTCAAGAAGATCAAGGAGCGCGTGCTCGAGTTCCTGGCCGTGCGCAAGCTCAACCCCGGAATCAAGGGCCCGATCCTCTGCTTCATCGGTCCGCCGGGCGTCGGTAAGACGTCAATCGGTCGGTCCATCGCCCGCGCCACCGGCCGCAACTTCGTGCGTATCTCGCTGGGCGGGGTTCGCGATGAAGGAGAGATCCGCGGTCACCGGCGCACCTATGTCGGCGCCCTGCCCGGCCGCATCGTGCAGGGCCTGAAGACGGCAAGCACCCGCAACCCGGTGTTCATGATGGACGAGGTGGACAAGATCGGGATAGACTTCCGCGGCGATCCGGCGTCGGCACTGCTGGAGGTGCTCGATCCCGAGCAGAACTACGCCTTCAGCGACCACTACCTGGAGGTGCCGTTCGACCTGTCCGAGGTCATGTTCATCACGACCGGCAACCTGATGGACCCGATCCCGCCGGCGCTGCGCGATCGGATGGAGGTCATCGAGTTTCCGGGCTACATCGAGGAGGAGAAGCTCAAGATCGCGCAGCTCTTCCTCCTGCCCAAGCAGTTGAAGAACCACGGGCTGGATGCGAAGCGGCTCCGGTTCACCGAGGCGGGGCTGCGCAGCATCATCCGCGAGCACACGCGGGAGGCGGGCGTGCGCAACCTCGAGCGCGAGATCGCCTCGATCTGCCGCAAGGTGGCGAAGGGGGTCGCCCAGGAGAAGGTCAAGTCGGCCCGCATCACGGCGAAGTCCATTCGCAGCTACCTGGGCCCGGCGCGATTCCGCTTCGGCATCGCGGAGAAGGAAGACGAGATCGGCGTCGCCACAGGCCTGGGCTGGACCGAGTTCGGGGGCGATATCCTCTTCATCGAGGTGACGCTGATGAAGGGGCGCGGCAACCTGCTCCTCACCGGCCACCTTGGCGATGTGATGCAGGAATCGGGCAAGGCGGCGTTCAGCTACGCGCGGTCCCGCGCAGGCGACCTGGGCATTGACCCCGACTTCTACCGCGGGACGGACGTGCACATCCATGTGCCCGCGGGCCAAATTCCGAAGGACGGCCCCTCCGCCGGAATCACGATGGGGACCGCGCTCATCTCGGCTCTAACAGGCCGGCCGGTCCATCGCAATGTCGCCATGACGGGCGAGATCACGCTGCGGGGAAAGGTGCTTCCGGTCGGAGGCATCAAGGAGAAGGTGCTGGCCGCGCATCGGGCCGGCATCAAGACCATCATTCTGCCGGACGAGAACCGCAAGGACCTCGAAGAGATTCCGGCGCACGTGCAGGAGGATCTGAAGTTCCGTTTCGTCGAGACGATGGACGACGTGCTCAAGATCGCTCTGCACGAGCGGAAGAAGCGGGACGTGGTCTTCGACACCCCGTCCCCCTCAGCCGAACCCGAGTACGCGCCGGCCCCCCAGATCACGCAGGCCTCGGGGCCGGTGCATTAGGCTTGTAGGGCGGGTCGCGGCTCGCCCCCCGCCTAATCGGTCTCCGCGGCGGCCTCCGTCTCCGTGACCTCTTCCGTCACCTCCGCGCTGTCCACGAGGAACTGGATGATCTTGCGGTTGTAGACGCGGGTCACCAACCGGTTGATGTCGGCCTGGTCTCTGTATCTGTCGTGGATATCGTCTTCCTTGATGCCCTCGATCTCGGCCACGCGGTGCATTTCCTCGTGTACATCCTCATCGCTGACCTCGATCTTCTCCCGCTCTCCGATCTCATTGAGCACGAGCGCCCGTCTCGCCGCCTGTCGCGCCTCCACCTCCACGCTGGCCCGCCAATCTTCAAACGTCTGACCCGTGTTGCGCAGATACTGCGTGAGCGTCAGGCCACGCCGTTCGAGGTCCTGCTCTATGTCATTTATCCGCGCGTCGACTTCCCGGTCCACGATCGCCTGTGGCACGTCCAGCCTGGCCGCGTCCGCCACCTGCCTTAGCACTTCGTCTCTCACCTCGTCATCGGCCATCCTCTTGCTTATGCTCTCGAGGATCTGTCTGACCTGGTCCCGCAGTTCGGCCACCGTCTCCACATCCCACACCTTCTTGGCGAACTCGTCCGTCACCTCGGGTAGCTGCCGCCGTCTCGCTTCCCTGATAGCCACCTTGAACACGGCCTTCTTTCCGGCGAGCGACTTGTCGGAGTGCGTTTCGGGATAGCTCACTTCGACCTCGCGCATCTCGCCGATCCTCGCCCCCGGCAGCGCCTCGTTCATCTCCGGGAAGAGCGTGTCGGCCCCGACCTCGAGCGGGTAACCGGCGGCGCTCCCCTCGTCCCGCTTCTCCCCGTCGACCAGCATCTCGTAGTCAACGATCGCGAGGTCGCCCTTCTCGATCACACCGTCCTCCGGCAGCTCGCGATACTCCGAGTGCCGGCCCCTCATCCGCTCGATCTCCGTGTCTATCTGCTCTTCCGTCACGGGCACGACGCGGCGGGTCGCCTTCAATCCCTTGTACTCGCCCAGCTCGATCTGCGGCCGGCGGGTGACTGTGGCGGAGAAGGTCAGGCTCCCGTCCTCGGCCAGCTCCGCGTCGCCAACCTGGCCGCGACCAAGCGCCTCAAGTCCGGCCTTCTCCAAGGCGGCATCGTAGGCGTCATCGAGGAGCGACTCGGCGATCCGCTCGCGCAGGGCGTCCTGGTCAATGAAGCGCTCCAGCACAGAGCGCGGCGCCTTGCCTTTGCGGAAGCCGGGGATGTCCGCGCGCCGCCCGAACCCCTTGAGCACCTCTTCCCTGACCTGGGCGACCGGCTCCGGCGGCACTCGGACGGCCAGCTCCACCCGGCCTCCGTCCAGCTCCTTGATCTCGACCTCAACGTTCAACTCTCGCTTCGCGCCGCTGCTCACAGACATCTCCTTTAAGCACAGCTTGTCCGCCCGCCAGAGGCGGGAATGCCCATGAAAAGATGACCTCGCCAGATCGAAGGCGAGGTCATCAGCATCAACCCGGCCCTCGCGAGCCGGCAGAGATCAGATCCCCGAAAACCACCCCCCCCAACAGAGTGGAGCGGGAGAAGGGACTTGAACCCTCGACCCTCACCTTGGCAAGGTGACGCTCTACCACTGAGCTACTCCCGCACCGACCGATCAGCCCGCCAGAGGTTTGCCCGCCTCTGGAGTGCGGACAAGGCCGCCGGAGGCGGACAGGCCGGGCCTCCCCCCGTGGTGGGCGAGGGGAGACTCGAACTCCCACGGCTTTCGCCACAGGATTCTAAGTCCTGCGCGTATACCAGTTCCGCCACTCGCCCTTACGGCCTTTTGCCTGCACCCGTAGGCACCAGGAGTGGCAGTCCTGCGCGGTCATCCCGAACCGCCTTCGCGTGAATCCTGCGCGCTCACCTCTGCGCCGTGACGCACCAGGACAGCACGACCTGTGGCATGATGATACCTCCCGTGCCGTCTCATGTCAACGCGAACCCGCGTTCGCCTCCGTCACAGCCGCGAGGGACCCGAAAGGAATACCGTCACACAGGGAAGCGCCTCTCTCCGTGGCGCACAGGGGCTAGAAACGGCCTTCTGAAAGGGCGCTCACGCTTCGCGCCTTGCCCGTCGCCTCGCCGCGCTGACCAACCCTCCCCGCCTGGCCCCTTCTCGACTTCGCCGCTTGCCTTCCGCCGTCCGCGGCCCCGTCGAAAGGCCCCCGTGCATTCGACACCTTCCATTCCGCGGCCGGTCGTTCCCTCTGTCCCACACCGCCCGCGCCTCGCACGCGTGACCATCCCTGCACCGCGCCCTACATCGCGGCCGCAGCTTCTTCGGTGTGACGCGGTGGCCACGGATTCGCTCATTCTCCTCCCGCCAAGCCTCCCTATCCCCGCCAAACACCGTTTGCAGCCGGGAATCCCGCAGCATCGCCGCCCACCAGCCGCGCGAACCCTCTCTCAAAGGCCGTCTCATCCTCTCACCCTACCCCATATTGCACGCGCCCGCTTTTTTCGCGCGTTAGAAGCTGTCAGAAGTCGCGCAGCGCGTTCAGACGTTCAGATGGTTCAGACCTTTTTCGAGCATTATTCCTATAGGCAGTCTCGCGTAGAGAAAATGTGAAAACAAGGTCTACAAGGTCTGAACCTCTGCACCATCAGGCCGCCGCTTCCCTCTCGCCGAGTAACCCGATTCCAGCCCACTCCACGCGTCCCCGCGCCTCCCTGGTGGTGCCCGGCCGCCGCTCGAAGCCTCGTTCCCTAAGGGCCTCCCCGAACCGCCTCTGAGAGGTGGCCCGTTCCCCGTTGCTCTCGCACCACTGGCAGTAAGCCGCGAAGAGGTCGCGTGCGCTCGCCCACAGCCCTTCGCCGGTCACGCAGCAATCGGCGAGGAACTGCGCCAGCACATCCTCGGCCTGCCGGTAATCCTGCGTCGCGGCCAGCACCTCGGCCGGGGCCAACAAGTCCCCCGCCTCTAGCCATTCGCGACAGCCTCTCACCCCCCAGGCGAGTATTCCCGGAAGCTCCTTCGCGAGCGCGTCGGCCAGACCCTTGTCCTCTCGCCCGCGGAAGCTCACTGTGAACGGTATCAAGCGAATGCGCCGCCAGAAGGCCTCCGAGGAGTCCCGCACCCGCGGCCGGTGATTGCACGCCAGCCACAGCTTGAATGCCGGCGTGAACTCGAAGAACTCCTTGTGCAGCAGTCGCGCCGTCACCCGGTCGCCGCCTGTCAGCGACTTCAGTATGCCCTCGGAGAATCGCACGCCGTCCGAGGTTTCACTCGCCGTCACCAGCCGCGTTCCGCACAGCCGCGCGATATCGTTCCGAATCCCCGCCTGCCGCTCCCGGTCCAGCGTCAAGGTCGCGAAGTCAGTCGCCGCGCCGTAGTCAGCCAACAGCCGCAGCAGCACCCGCAGGAACACGCTCTTGCCATTGCACCCGCCCCCGTGCAGCAGGAACAGACACTGCTCCCGCCCGTCCGCCGTCAGCGAATAGCCGACCGCCCTCTGTACGAAGTCGGCGACCGCGTCGCACCCGTCGAAAACCTCGCCCAGGAATTGCTCCCAGCGCGGGCAGGTCGCCGCCGGGTCATAAGCGACAGGAATCAGCTTGCTCTGCATCCGCTCCGGCGCGTGCGTCAGCAGTTCGCCCGTTCGCAGGTCGAGTGTGCCGTTCCCGCAGTTCAGCAGCAACGCGTCGCGGTCAAAGTCGGCCGGCAGGCAGGCCAGCTCCGGCAGCGTCCGCGCCGCCGCCAGCAGGTCGCGCCGCCGGTCAACCGACTCGCTCGACAGCGCCCACTTCGCCTCCTCGTGGCGCTCCCGGTCATCGCCCAGCGCGGCCGCAACTGACAGCCTGTCCCGCGCCACCAGCAGGGCAAGCTGCTCGACCTTGCCGGTCACATCATCGGCCCACCGCTTGCCCGTCCACAGCCGCCAGGTTTCCAGCTGGTGAACATATCGAGCGAGGTCACCATACAGGTCGCGGAACCGCTCGGCATTGCCCGCGTCGGTGCGCGCGTATCGGGTCAGCCCTTCGCCCTCCACCTCCCCGACCGGGCGCTTTCCTTGCCGCTCCCAGGTGCGCTTCAGTTCCTCCGGTGAGGTTCGCTGCCAGCGCGGGTCGCAGTCGCACCAGTACACGACCTGGCCGCTGCCGTTGCCCTCGGAATCGCTCTGCTCCATGACCTCCGCTGTCTCACCGCACTTCGGGCAAGGCAGGAGCAGCACATCGGCCACGTTGGGCTTGCGCTGCACGCGCACTCCGTAGAGGCCGGCCGCGGCTTTCAGGTCGGCGAACGTGGCGGTCACGTCCCCACCTCCAGCAACGCAGGCTGTCCCTTCTCCTCTACCGACCAGCGCGCAAGAGGCAGCACAACCTGCGGCGCGAAGCCGCCGCGCGCAATCCGCAGACCATGCGCGTCGAAGGATTCAATACTCGCTCGCAGAGTCCGTCCGGTATCGCGCTCGTGGACCTCGACCAGGGATACACCGCGCTTTCGCAGTTCGCCGATGACGGCTGTTTCCAGCGCGTACCCTTCCGGTCGCCGCAGCCGATGCACCCGGCTGTTTGCTTCCTTGCCAAGTAGCTTAACTCCGTGCCGCTCCGTGATGTGTCCGACAGGCCGCCAGCCCCGCGCTGTCTGCGCGAAGACCGGCTCGCCTCTTGCACCACGTCCCGCCGCGTGGTAATCTCCTGGTGGGAAGCTTCGCGAAGCTCTCCCTGTCCGCTCAGCGGCCCGGCCCTCGAAAGCGAAGCCGCTGAGCGCTTCTGTTGGTCCGTTCATTTCTCTGCCTTCCTCTCTGCTCCGATGCTCAACCGCTCCGGCTCCGCCAGCGCTTCCTCCAACGCCTTGACCGGTACTCGAAAATTCGGTCGCCGACCGACCCGCACCGCGCGCAACCGCCCGGCCCGCAGAAGTCGGTAGGTCGAGGTCAGCCCGATGCCCAACCTCTGCGCGGCCTCCTTCGGTGAAACCGTCAACGTCTCACTCATCTTCGTCTCCCTTCGTGGTGCAGGTTCTCCCCGCGTCCGCTTGTAGTTTACCTCTCCTCGCGGTATGATGCCTTTCTAGCATGTGCTAGGAATGAGGTGCGTCTATGGCGCTTACGCTAGAAGAAGCGTGGAAGAACATGTTCGACAGGGTGTGGGGTGCTGTTGACGAGGAGGTTACGGCACGCCTTGACGCCATAGTCATCCGGACAACGACGGGCCACTGGGAGACGCCTAGCGATTCGCGCCGCCGCATAGAGCAGAACTTCCGCCGCGACCCGCATCTTCAACGTTGGGACCCGCGGAACCAGCTCGCCAGAGAGGAGCTCGCTGCCGCCTTTGAGCGCTACGCCATTCCGGAAGTAGCAGCGATAGTGGTCGCGTGGAGGGCCAACCCGCCAGACGACCGGACTTTGCGGAAGCTTCGACGGAGCCTTACGATGCAGGTGCCCAAGGCCCAGGGCAAGCGGCCCGCGCGCTTGCCGAGGCGCGCTGCCGAGAACCTAGAACTGCTCTCCTTCGTGGTCGAGCGCATCATCCCGTTCGCCCAACTGTTGGAGCCACGTTTCGACAAGAAGGACAACAAGAAGGAACGCGACGTTCGCCTCCGGCCGGGCCACCGCGGCCCCACGGTGGCCCTTCCCCTCCAGGCCCTCGCGGACGAGTGGAACCGCTCACACACGGAGTGGCACATGAGTTCAGGGGACGTGCTGATGGCCCAATACTACCGCGCCGCAGCCAGGCCCCATCTTTGCCGCGAATTCCTCCAGCAGGTCGGGTCGGAAATCGGGGAGGCATGGGCGCAGCAGGAGGCGGCCCTTGCGGAACTGAGGGGGTGCTTCGCCAGGCTTTCGGACGCGGAGCGCGCGAAGCTGGCGGCTCCCATTGACGCGGAGGCCGTGATACGAAAGTGGGAGGCTTCTCCCGAAGGCAAGGCTTCGAGAGAAAAGTTGGAGACTCTGCGTAAGAAGTCGCAGGACCTTCGCCGCCGGCAGAGGGCGAGATTCTCGTCGGACGAGGAGTATCAGGAGTGGAAAGCCAAACGCGATGCCGAGCGCGAAGAGGAGTGGCGCGCCTCTCTCACTCGCCGGGACCTCATTCAGAAGCGCGTCCGCTGGCTCGTGTGGCAACTTCCAGACGAGGCACCAGGGGAGGAGTGGCAGCTTTGGCAGTCACCGCTACGCGATTGGTTCCTCCCCGAAGCACGCGGCGAACCTACGCGCTTCCACTTCTGGTCGCGGACGTGATGCCTGCGCGCTCCGACAGGCCTATCGCCCCCCCCTTTTTCTTTGCTCACAATGTCGGAGGCACTCCCACCTCTAGCAGCACCCCCACCCCCTATGCATGGGGTAGGGCCGTGGCTCCGAGGAGCTAGTGCCGACCGGTGTTTCCTTCTTCCTGCTTCGCTTGCGAAGCTGCCCACTTCCCCACAATCGCGACAAGAGGGGGAAGACCGCTTCGAGGGGTGGGGTATAGGTAGGACCTCCCGCGCCTTCCGTTAGCAGCCCCTCGCCCTCGCTCGGCCTACCCCTCCTTTTGCGCGCGGCGACTTCGGAGTGGCCAGTACACACACCTATGCGCCCACTGGCGCGACCGTCAACCGAGGGGGTGGGGTCTATCTGCTGACGAAACCCAGCAGGACCTCCCGCGTCCCACGGTGAACTAAGCTATTGAGGGGACGTATCCTCGCTGAGCTATCGCTCCGAGCAGTCCCACTTCGCTGCCTGCAAGGACGGAGAAGACACCGTGAGAACTTGGCGTTGGTACTCAAAGCTCTTCCTGACTTGCGCAGTCGCTGTGCTCCTCTGGTATGTCTGGCCTACGCCTTGGTGTACCTACCGGCAGGGAGCCTCGTGGCTAAGAATACACCGCTTCACTGGCCGTCTCCAGTATCTAGCCGATGACGGCTGGAGGGACTCAGTGGCCTGGGTAGCACGCCATCATCGGGCGGAAGCCTTCAGGCGCTTTCCAAAGAAGGGACCGGCAACCTGGGGATTCATTGTAGAGTGCCGCAAGAGGGGCCTGTCTGATGATGAGATTCGGGACTACCTTCTGACGGAAAACAAATCCGACCCTCACCTCGTTGAACTCCTACTCGGTAAGAAAACCCGGTGAGGGTAGCTGATAAGAGACCTTGTCCTCAACTTGCAGTCGGACTACTCGGTCGAGACCTTTCCATTCTCGAATCCGTAGTGTCTCGCTAGTTCAGGGTCATCGTTTATGAACCGCACGATTCGGTTCTGCACGTCCACCTCCCAGCCTAGTCCCTTTGTGTGCGCGCGGCCAGGTCGCTCCGCGCGGAAACTCACGACGAAGAGTCCATCGGGCTGCCTGTCCGCCTTCCACCCGATAGTCCGCACGCGCCCCTTCGCGTTCCTCGCCATCTCCCCCAGGTACTGCTCAACAGTCTCCTCGTTCAAGGATGCGATGACCGAGATGGGAATGCGCGCGGACGGCCGCAGTCCGGCAGCGCCCGCGTCCGAGAAGAACCTGCTTGCGCCCTCTCGCTTCACGAGGTCTATCGCTTCCGCCGCGGGGTCGAGCTTCGCTTTTCGCTCTTGCGGTATGACCGGGAAAGCCTTACCAGTGAAGCGGTTGACTACGTAGGCCTCGCCATCCCCGAGGTTGACTGTGCGGTAGACTCCGCCGCCAAGTACACCCACCGCGAGAAGGAAGACTGCCGCGCCCACGACGACCAGCAACCACTTGCCCCTGCTCATCTCCCTCGCTCCTTCATGGCGCGGTACTCTCTGCGCCGGTCCTTCCGAAAGCTGAGCAACTCAGCGTTCCACTTCCACGCTCACCGGGAAACCTCCGGGCGCGCCCTCCACCGAGACTGTACCGTCTACCTCGACGGGGCCGTCAAGCCCAACGGAGCCACTCACGTCAACGGACCCAGAGACATCCACGGTGTTCGACACCTCGACCTCGCCAGACACATCCACCGGCCCGACTACCTCGACGGGCTGCACACCCTCCGCGACAGGCCTAACACCCCTCGGTCCCACCTTGAGCGGCTCCCTCCACGTTGCCTGAAAGCACAGCCACAACAGCGCGAGCGCAATCACCGTTAACAGCGCCTTCGTATAGCGGTCTACCATCCCCCTGCCTCCTCTGTGGCGCTCCCCCTTCCGCGCCAGTCTCTCTGACCGCTCTCTTACCGCAACCGCTTCCTCCCTCCTGCCTTCTGCACCGCCCCCAGGAACCTATCGCCCGGCGAGCAGGCCCGGTGCTGCTCGACAAGGTCGGACTGCGTGACTTCGGCATACCGCCTGACCATCGTCAGACTGCTGTGGCCGAGCATCCGCTGCAAGCTGAACAGGTTTCCGCCCCCGCGCAGAAACAGCGTCGCCGCAGTGTGCCGCAGCCGGTGAGGATGGAGGTTGGAGACCCCCGCCCGGTCGCCCGCCTGCTTGAGTATCCGGCGCAGGTCGCCCCGGTCCAGCCGGTCGCCGAAGTGGGTCACGAAAAGCGCGGCTGTGGGAAGCTCGCCCCGGCCCGCCAAGTAACCCAGCAAGGCCGCCCGTGCCGCCTGCCCGAAGGGTAGCTCGCGCTCCTTGCCGCCCTTGGCATGGCGCACTCGCAGCAGACCGGCGTTGAGGTCCACATCGCCCAGGTCCAGCCCGCAGGCCTCGGAGGCCCGCAAGCCGGTGTCCACCAGCAGGGTGAGCAGCGCCCTCACTCGCGCCCCCAGGAAGCCCCGACCGCAGCTTGACAGCAGGCGCTCTATCTCCTCCTCGGCAAGCGGCCGCACCAGCTTCTGTGAGGCCTTCACTCGCTCCACCTTGGCGATGGGATTGTCGGCGACCAGCCCCTCATTCAGCAGGTGGGTGAAGAAGGCGTTGAGGGTAGCCCGCGCGTGGTGCGCGCCGGCCGCGGAGGTGCGCTCTCGCTCCGCGCCCAGGAAGTCCCGCACCAGCGCCGGGGTGACCTCGTCCGGCCCTGTCCCCGGCGCGTGCTGCTCCACATAACGACGGAAACTGTCCAGTCGTTGCCGGTAGAACGCGACCGTTCCTTCGGCGAGTCCGCGAGCGGCGCAGCGCGCGAAGAACGACTCGACCGCCTGCACCATCGCGTCTTGAGGAGTGGGTGCGGTCAGCACCCGGAGTGATGGGCGGCCTGCCATGCTCGACCTCCGTGCTTTGATTCAGGTCGAGCCCTCCTAGCGTCCGGCGGGCAGGCGAATCCTGCGCGGTAAGGCGGGCTTCGGCGCGCCACAGGAATTCGCGTTTCGCCGCTAGTGCCCCTGAGCGCCCTTCTGGTGGGCGAGGGGAGACTCGAACTCCCACGGCTTTCGCCACAGGATTCTAAGTCCTGCGCGTATACCAGTTCCGCCACTCGCCCCACTCGCCAAACGCACTGCCAACGCGCGGACAGCTGGCAGGGCTTATGATAGCGGGGGCGCGGAGGGCTTGTCAAGCGCAACCGATGGCGGCCCCACAGCTCACAGATAGTCAAACCCAGGCACTGGGAACGGGATCGGGAACACCTCGGCCAATACCCTCGCAAGCTCCCCTTCGACGGGAGGAGCGTTGGGGCCGCCGAGCACCAATGGCGCGGCCTCTGACAGGCCCACTTCGAGCCGCTCCTCGCCGTAGGCGAAGGTGCAGCGGCCGCCCGTCTGGTCGAAGGCCAGCTTCCGCACATCGGTGCGGGGCAGCCGCTCGCGGAGGTAGGGCTTCAGGGCCTTCATGAGGCCGGGGAGATCGAGCAAGCGATGGGTGCCGCCAAGCGGCCGTTCCTTCTTCTCCCA
>Ga0315279_10009983_pt1 | contig 11215 bp, 8 predicted proteins | sample YL17G06_20_MG_FD_203694 | JGI IMG/M metagenome (GOLD analysis project Ga0315279, IMG submission 203694) | Sediment microbial communities from Yellowstone Lake, YNP, Wyoming, USA - YL17G06_20 | ecosystem: Environmental > Aquatic > Freshwater > Lake > Sediment | place: USA: Wyoming | collected...
CCTTTAAATAATTTAAACTTTGACAATTTGAAAGTCTAATGTTAAGCTGAAAAAACTAAGATTTCGCTAAAGGAGGTGCCTGAAGGATGGAGCAAAGGATTTTGACTTTTAATGAATTGATGGTTATGGGAGCAATTAAAGGAGGACATTTAAATCCTTATCAACCGCAAACCTGGGATAAAGAGCCAGATTTTTATCGAGGGCTGGCTAGGCTCGCAGCCATAATCATGAGAGCAAAAGGGGGATTTAATACAGCAGACAGCGAGCAGTTTGAATTTTGGCAAAAAAATAATGAGATAGATGCCTGCAAACAGAAAATTCAAGAAACCATTGAATCATTACAAGCCAAAAAGATATTGGGAGTTGCCCAATAGAGGGCTGAAGCAAAATGCTTTAGTCCTTTTTAATTAATTTTTATTTAAAATCAAAAAAACCGTCCACGAGTGGGCGTTTTTTAAATTTGAAAAAGTCAAGGCTTTAAGTTAAGATAAAATAACCAATCACTAATAAACCAATTAACCAATAAACTAATCACCCCCATGCTCACCAAACTAAATTCAGTCGCTGTCATTGGCTTAAACCCGCAATTAGTAGAAGCTGAAGTGGATGTTTCAGCTGGCCATCCTGATTTTTTTATAGTTGGCTTGGGCGATGCTGCTGTCCAGGAAGCCAAGGTCAGGATTCATTTGGCTATTAAAAATTGCGATTTCTTTTTTCCCTGGAGCAAAAGAATTGTCATTAATTTAGCGCCAGCTGATTTTAAAAAAGAAGGCGCGGCTTATGATCTGGCCATGGCAGTTGGCATTTTGCTTAATGTTTTGGAAATAACTCCCAATTTAAAAGATTGCTTATTTATCGGCGAACTTTCTTTGGAAGGCAATTTGCGGCATACTAATGGCATTTTGCCAGCCGTGATTTTTGCCCAAGAACAGGGTTTTAAAAATGTCTTTGTGCCTTATATCAATGCCCGGGAAGCCAGTTTAATTAAAAGCATTAAAATTTTTCCAGTTAGAACTTTGCCAGAGATAATGGACCATTTAACTGGCAAAAACTTAATTGAGCCAATCCAAAGTACTGGAGATTATAATTTTGAAGTTGAGGAAGAATTTGAAGTTGATATGGCTTATATTGCTGGCCAAGAGCATGTTAAGCGCGCTTTGGAAATTGCCTCAAGCGGTGCCCACAATGTTTTAATGAGCGGCCCGCCTGGCGCTGGCAAAACATTACTGGCCAAAGCGACTGCTTCAATTATGCCTAAAATGACTTTTGAGGAAATTTTAGAGGTCACAAAAATTTATAGTGTAGCCGGGCTTTTACCGCATAATAATCCTTTAATCACCAAACGGCCTTTTCGCTCCCCGCATCATTCAGCTTCAGGCGTTTCCTTGGTTGGCGGCGGCCGGATTCCTAAACCAGGGGAAATCAGTTTGGCGCATCGGGGTGTTTTATTCTTAGATGAATTTACAGAATTTCCGCGCAAGGTTTTGGAAAATTTAAGGCAGCCGCTGGAAGATGGCCTGGTTTCAATTGCCCGGGCTTTAGGTACTTTAACTTACCCAGCGCGTTTTATTTTAATTGCGGCGCAAAATCCCTGTCCTTGCGGCTTTGCCAGTGATTTGCAGCAACAATGCACTTGCTCACCCAGCCAGATTATAAAATACCAGCAAAGAGTTTCGGGTCCGATTATTGACCGCATTGATTTGCAAATTGAGGTACCGCGTTTAAGTTTTGAAAAATTAACTTCTGAAAAAGTGGCTGAAAGTTCAAGACAAATCCGCCAAAGGGTGGAGCTGGCTAGAGAAATCCAGCAAAGAAGATTTGCCAGCTTGCCCTTTATGTATAATGCTGAAATGCGGCCCCAGGATATTAAAGAATTTTGTCAGATTGATGACCAGGGTTTAGCTTTACTAAAAAATGCGGTTAATCAATTTCATTTATCAGGCCGCGCTTATCACCGGACTTTAAAATTAGCCAGAACCATTGCTGATTTAGAAAACTCTGAAAATATAAAAACTTGCCATTTGGCTGAAGCCTTGCAGTATAGATTTAATCGGTAACTGAACCACTAAAATTTATCACTAAAAAACACGAAAAGATTCCGTGTTTTTTGTGTGTTTCGTGATCAAAATTTCGCTTGCCCCGCATTTGCGAAGCATAGTGCGGGGTGGTTCATCTACCTAATATAACTCAACGGATTATATCTTTTGCCACCAAATCTGACTTCAAAATGCAAATGCGAGCCAGTTGAGCGGCCAGTTGAGCCTTCTTCGCCTAAAACATCGCCCCGCACCACTTTTTGACCTTCCTTGACATAGATTTTCTGAAAATGGCCATACAAAGTTGTCTTGCCGCCGCCATGATCTAAAATCACATGGCAGCCATAGCCTGTTTTCAGGCAAACAGCTTTAATTACAACTCCGTCATCAGCTGCCCAGACTGGGTCGCCAAAATCACCGTCAATATCCAAACCAATATGGCGCCAACTAAAATACTGAGATATGCGGCGGGCAGTAGTTGGCCAAGCCATTTTTTCACCAGCTGGCACCTCAACATGAGATGGATTGAGAATCTGACTAATGGCTGCTAACCTTGGCTTGACAGGCACGGGTGCATAATAAGGCTGGCCTTCAGGAATAATTAAAATCTGCCCTACTTGAATATCATTTTCACTGGCCAGTTTATTAAATTCAATAATTTTTTCTTTATCAGACTTATATTTTTTGGCGATTTGGGCCAAGGTTTCCCCTTTAACAATTTTATGCTTAATACCATTGGTTGGCAGAATTACAAGGCTTTGGCCTGGCCTTATTAAACTCTGGCTAGTCAAATTGTTTTCCCATAAAACTGTATCAATAGAAATGCCAAAATTTGCAGCAATCAGGCCTAATGAATCGCCTTCTTTAACAACATATTCTATTGGCTGATCTCTCTGGATTTTGGATGCCTCAATTGAAGAAAATTCTGGCTTGATCACAGCTGAACCCTCGCCACTGATTAGCATATTCGTTTCTTCTTGGCTCAAGAGATTATCTTCAGGTGAAACTTGCGACGGGGCAGAAACTGCTGCGCCTTGAGATTTTTGATAACTAGCCACTCCTGGCTGATTGTCCCGCAAGGTTTCTTCAACATATTGACTTTCTAAATCACTGCCGGTTGTCAGGGCATATAAAACACTTTTTTCGCCAAAACCTTCAGCTTTGGTTTGAGTGGTAAAGATATTAGTGAAACAAATGGCAAAAGTCAAAATAATGACAACAAAATGGGTTATGTATTTATTAACAAATAGATAAACTAATTGTTTCTTTTCTGCTGGAAAAACATGATTAAAGAGTTCTTTAAAATAATATGAAAGCTTGTATAAATTAAGGAAGATATATTTGTAGAAAAAAACCGCCAGCCATTTTAATAATTTAAATAATGGTTTGAGCAGATTAAAAAAGGACTTTATGATAAATTTAAAGCCTTTAATCAGGTTCAATAAAAATCTGATGAAAAATGATTTTATTGCGCGCTTAATATTGTTTGCTCCATTCAATCTGCCAGGCATTTTTTTAAAAAACAAGAGGAAGTTATTAAATCTGGCTTAAACTAAAAAATGCCTTTAAAGCAGTTGAAATTATTTACTTCAATATATCAAGTTTTTATAAATGAGTCAAAGGCAAGACCCTGTATTTTTAAACGTCTAGGCAATAAAATTGTTAAATAATCAATTGACAAAATTTTAGCTTAAAGCTAAAATAAAAATATAAATTTTTAATTATTTTAGCCCCAAAGGGGCCTTTTTAGGGCCATTTAATTGGCTTATTTAATTTAAAATACTAAAAATTATTAACTTTCAAAAGTATGGGATCAAGTGCAATTTTTGTGCTTATTTGTGCTCTTTTGGCTTTAATCTATGGTTTGATTTTAATTAAATTGGTTTTAAAATTACCAGTTGGCAATGAAAAAATGCAAGCCATAGCTAAAGCTATCCAAGAAGGCGCCCAAGCTTATTTAAATCGCCAATACAAAACCATTGCCATTGTGGCTGTGGTCTTATTTGTGCTAATTGGTTTATTTTTAAGCTGGCTAACTGCTTTGGGCTTTTTGCTAGGCGCTGTTTTATCAGCTTTAACTGGCTATCTGGGCATGAATATTTCTGTGCGCGCCAATGTGCGCACAGCTGAAGCAGCCAAGTCTGGTTTAAAAGCAGCCTTGAATGTGGCTGTGCGCGGCGGTGCAGTAACCGGCTTTTTAGTAGTTGGCCTTGGTTTGTTAGGCGTCACTATTTTTTATTTATTAACCAAAGATTTACAGGCCTTAATTGGCCTGGGTTTTGGCGGCTCCTTAATTTCTATTTTTGCCCGTTTGGGCGGCGGCATTTATACCAAAGCTGCTGATGTGGGCGCTGATTTAGTAGGCAAAGTTGAAGCTGGCATTCCTGAAGATGACCCAAGAAACCCTGCGGTCATAGCTGACAATGTGGGTGATAATGTTGGTGATTGCGCTGGCATGGCAGCTGATTTATTTGAAACTTATGCTGTGACAGCTGTGGCTACTATGCTTTTGGGCGCTTTAACTTTTAATAATTTAAGCAGCGCCATCATGTACCCCTTGGTTATTGGCGCTGTGGCCATTATTGCGTCAATCATTGGCAGTTTTTTTATCCGTTTAGGTGTTAAAAAAAATATTATGGGAGCTCTTTATAAAGGTTTAATTGCCGCTGGTGTGATTTCTGCCATTGCCTTTTATCCAGTTACCAAATGGCTTTTAGGCGCTAATGATCAATATTCTGTTTTAAATTTATATCTAGCTTCTTTAATTGGCTTAATTGTGGCAGGGGCCATGGTCATTATTACTGAATATTATACTTCCAAAAAATACAAACCTGTTCAAGATATTGCCAAAGCCTCACAAACTGGACATGGCACAAATATAATTGCTGGCCTGGCTGTTTCCATGAAATCAACTGCCTGGCCAGTGCTAGTTATTTCTGCTGCTATTTTAGCTGCCTATGCATTGGCCGGACTTTATGGCATTGCTGTGGCAGCCATGGCCATGCTGTCTTTAGCTGGCATTATTGTGACCATTGATTCTTATGGCCCGATTACTGACAATGCTGGCGGTATTGCTGAAATGGCAGAACTGCCTGAAGAAGTGCGCAATGTCACTGATCCTTTGGATGCTGTTGGCAATACCACCAAAGCCGTAACTAAGGGTTATGCCATTGCTTCAGCTGCTTTAGCTGCTTTGGTTTTATTTGCTGATTTTACTCATGCGCTGGGCACAGGTTTTAATTTTATGATTAATGATCCTAAAGTTTTAATTGGCTTATTTATTGGCGGACTTTTGCCTTATTATTTTGGCGCTTTGGCCATGCAAGCCGTAGGCAAAGCTGCTGGTTCTGTGGTTGAAGAAGTGCGCCGCCAATTTAAGGAAAAACCTGGCATAATGCAAGGCACGGAAAAACCAGATTATGGCAAAACCGTTGATATTGTCACTAAAACCGCGATCAAAGAAATGATTGTCCCAGCATTAATTCCGGTTTTGGCGCCGATTTTAGTTGGTTTTATTTTAGGTGTCTATGCTTTAGGCGGTTTATTGGTTGGTTCAATTATCACTGGGATTTTTGTAGCCATTTCCATGACCAGCGGCGGCGGCGCCTGGGACAATGCGAAAAAATATATTGAAGAAGGCAATTATGGCGGTAAAAAATCTTTTGCCCATCAGGCTGCAGTGACTGGCGATACTGTTGGCGATCCATATAAAGATACGGCTGGGCCAGCGATAAATCCCATGATAAAAATTTTGAATATAGTGGCCCTTTTAATTGTAGCTCTGTTGCTTTAAATATTTTTTATATATTAATTAAAAACTTATGGGATTTAGTTTTGAAAAGCCATTTGCTCAGGAAAAAAAAGTAAGGAAAATTACAGAAGCAGAATATGAAATTTTAAGGAACATGTCAGATGAGAATTTAGCCAAAAGGGAAGCATTAATGGCAAAATTAGGGATAAATTATGACAGTGGTGATATTGAACTGGAAGTAGAAGGCAAGAAATTAAAAATAACAACAAAAAAAGACGATTTCGGTACAGAATTAATGGATGAAAAAACCCTGATTATTAAAGCTGGAGTTAAAACTCCTGAAAATCGTCCAGAACAGAAAGAATAGCCTTAAAGATTAAGTAATCTAAAAAAGCCCGGGAGCGAAGTCCTCGGGCTTTTTGAGTTTTTTAAAAAATAAGGTTTTATTTAATATTAATGGGATTATTCATGTCTTCTTGCCAGCGGCTAGGATTCTGCTGGATGTAATAACGGATATTATTTAATTCTTTTTCATTGCGAATGACGCGGTCATAGAATGATTTCTGCCAATGGAAATATATTTGATCTTGTAATTTATTTATCTTTTGGGATGAAAATGTTTTAAAACCGCGGACAATTTCGGATAACCCATGTATTGTAGGGAACGGTTTTAAACCGTTCCCTACGGAAACCGCGGTTTTAAAATATTGATCATTTATTATTTTAATAATTCCATGAATATGATTTGGCATAATCTGGAATTCATCCAATTCGCATCCCTTGTAATGATTTAGCAGATCAAACCAACATTCATTCGCAATTTTTCCAAATTCATTCAAAATCATTTTTCCCTCAATAACCTCGCCAAAATAACAAAACCGTTTTTGCGTGCAAATGGTAATGTAATACTGGCCGGGCATTGAATAATCATACCCTCGCCACCTATTCAGTTTTCTGTCTTTGCCAAGATACATATTTTATGTTTTTGTTTTTATTTCCCTGTCATCCGTAGTCCCGCACCGCGGGACAAATGATGGTCCTCAACAATCTTTATCTCCTCCTCATTTAACCCATATAATTTATATACCAGCTGATCAATCTCATAATCCACTGCCTCTATTCTGGTCTTATTTTTCTCGCGTGATTCAGATGTCTTATTTAATTTAAGCATTTCGTCAACGAGGTCAAAAATATTATTATAAATTTTCTTTTCCTTATCATCATTTAAATTGGGGGCGTAAATTGGGATATTTAAAAGAAAACCCTTATCAATTTGAAGCATATCTCCGAGCATTTTACCTTTATTTTTTAACCAAAAATAAACTAAATTTGAATTCAGGATAGCAGTTAAATATTTCAAGTCAATTCGATCGGATACAATTATATTTAAAGCTCTAGAGGCATAATACTCATCTTCGGTATAATAAAATGCTGGTTTGAAAGTGCGCGTCGGACAAGCAACTTTTTTACCTTTCCTAAAAAATTTCTCATCTCTCGGCCAATGTAAATGAAAAAATTTTATTTGGCCACTTTTGTTTTCTCTCCTATTTTCTAGTTGTTTTTTAAATTTTAATAAATTACTATAAAAATTAGAATAATTATCCTTATCGATGTTCTTGATATTACTTTTAGTTAAATACGAAATAAGATTATCAATGCTGCCTAGGTAATATTTTCCAGCATTTGTATAATGTTTATGTAAAAATAATTTTTCACTATTCGTAAAATTTAGATTTAAATCATACAAAAAAGCTTTATCTGGACCACCAATTATACCTTGGGCAACTTCATCCTCTAATAATCTAAAGTTTGCTTTTATTTTGATTTTATTTAATATCTTGTCAGCATCGGAATTTACAAAATTTATACTTTCCTCTGTTTTTTTAGGGGAAATAGAAGCAGAAAAATTAAAAACACCCTCAACCTTTACTCCACTTAAAGCATTCCTTAATGCTTGAATATCTAGATCTTTTTGAGTCACTTTAGAATAGTTTACATCATAACTTTTACTTATTCGTTTCTTTTGAACAACGTAAATCATTGTTTGAATTCCAGCATCGGCAAATACCTTATAATCATTAAAATCAAAAAATGAAATTATTTTACTATCAGATAGAATTTTTTCTCTAAGTTTTTTCGCTCCATAACTAGTTATCCAGTTATTTTGGGCTATAAAACTATGATAACCGCCATCTTTAAGCAGATCTGTCGCTTTACTCGCAAAAAAATACCATATATCCATTTTACCCATGTAGTATTGAGGCATTACCACTTTTGCCTCTTCAAAAATTTTTCTATTTTCATATTCTTTCACATACGGTGGATTTCCAATTACTGCGTCAAAGCCACCGTCTTTAAAAATCTCGCAAAAAGCAACCGTATAATTAAAGGGATCAACTTTATCTAAATTTTTAAAATATTGTTTCAACCCTTCATTCAATTTACCATTAATGAATTCTTCCTTAGCATCTATTTTTTGTAATAGTTCTTTCTTTTTCTCATTATCATTTTCCTTATGAAATTGATTTTTTAATTCAATCAATTCGCCAATTTCTTTTTGGTAATTATACAAATCTAATTTTCCATCAGATAACTTTTCACCGCCAATTAGAGAATTACCACAGCGGATGTTGAGGTTAAGATTTGGCAAAAGATGCTTGCCTTTCAGATCTTCGGGCTTAACCCCTTCCAATGTCTTAATCATTAAATTTAATTTGGTTATTTCTACAGCTTTAGCGTCTAAATCAACCCCAAAAATATTATTTTGCAGGATTTTCCTCTTGATATCAAATTCATCGCTCATTGTCTGGCCAATATTAACTTTATAGATTCTGCGGTAAGTGTTATAAAATTCATCAAAAGCGCGGATTAAAAATGAGCCAGAACCACAAGCAGGGTCAAGCACCCGAATTTTCTCAATTTCAGCCGTGGTTTTAACTTTGGCTAAAAGTTCGCCAACTGTATTTTTTACAATATAGTCAACGATGTAATCCGGTGTGTAATAAATGCCTTGTGATTTTCTTTTCTGCTTTTGTTTGTCGCTAATTTTCTTTTCATCAGTTATCCTTGATTTCGCCAATTCGCCCAAGTAATTTTCATAAACTTCGCCAATGATATGAACGCTTAGTTTGGAAAAATCTATATCTATCAAATCCGTGATGATTGGCAAAATAACTCCATCATTAATTTTAATGTCCTCTTCCTTAATTTGACGATAATCCTTAAATGTAAAAAGTTCAGTGTTAAACTTTTCATCCATTTGCTTAAATTTGATTTTCAATTCCTCGTACTTGAACAGTTTTGATTCTTTAATCTGTCCGATAATATCCTCACCAATAACATTTTTGTCATGGCAAATGTCCATAAATATCAGGCGGTCTAAAATTCTCTGGGCCAGTAAATCAATTTCGCCTGCTTTATCCTTTTCAATTCGGGGATAATTTTTTAACAAATCTTTACGCAAAGAAGATCGCCAGCCCTTAATTTTCTCAAAAAATTGTCTTTTAATTTTTTCTACTGCTAAATCCTGCTGAACTGGATAATAAATCGTAGCTCTGTCTATCCTGCCCTGATTAAAAAATAAAGACTCTTTAGAAAGCTTGGCTAAAAAATTAAGGCCATCATCTGAAAGCAGATCAACATAATTTTCCCTACTAGCATTTGGCCATAATAAGTCGTAGAAGGCGTATTTTTTATTATTATACAAGCGGCCAGTGGGATGAACGCTGTATAAGCGCCATTCCACAAAATTAGTCAGTACTCCCCAAGCCACACCCTCGCCAGAGCAATATTTTAATAACTGCTCTACAAAAGTTTTATTTTGATATGCGCCGTCCAACATGTCTTTTTTATGGGCGTCTTTTGACTCAATGACTAAAAGCTTGGAAGCGGGAGATTTTAAAACAATATCCGGTTTTTTACCTGTTTTAACGTCCTGTGGAGAATTAATCATCCAATCTGAACTATTCCAGCCTAAAAGCTCTAATAATTTAATCGTAAAAGAGGTCTGAATATGTTCTTCATACTTTGACCAACCATTTTCATCTTTGAACTTATCAACCAAAATTTTTAATTTTTTCTTCAGTTTATCATTTTCCAGCTCAACCTCGGTCTTATTTTGCATGATGCGTTTTTTGTCCATATTTGAGATCTTAAAATTTTTCTTAATTTACTCTTATTTTACGCCCAAAAAGACGCTAAGTCAACTTAAAAATAATTGATTTTATTCCTTAAAAATGCTAAAATATAAACAATAATCTCATAATTCCTACCTTCGCTCTTCGAGCTTCGGTAGGCAGGCTTAATCCTTAATTCTAAAAAAATGTCCTATCAAACAAACATTCTCAAAGCCACCAAGGAAAACAAATTTTTTCGCCAAGTGCTTTTTACTGGTAAAAAAAGTCAGCTCGTGGTCATGAGCATTAAAAAAGGCGGTGATATTGGGGAAGAAACCCATGCGAATGTAGAACAAATTTTATTTTTCCAAAAAGGCGAGGGCAAAGCCATTTTAGACGGCGTGGAATCGCCAATAACCAAAGGCGATGTGGTGGTGGTTACGCCAGGCACCAGGCACAATTTTATTAACACTGGCAAAAGCTCTTTAAAGGTGTACACAATTTATTGCCCGCCCAACCATATTGATGGACGTATCCACAAAACCAGAAAAGCAGCTGATAAAGATACAGAAGATGAGGAATTCGGTCACCAAGTGCAATAAAATTTTAAAACATTTTAAGAGGCGAGAAGCAAATTCCCGCCTCTTTTTATGTTGACAAAAATACTATTTAGGAGTAAACTATAAGATACAAAATTCAAACAAGGAGGTACCATAATGATTGGCTATTCTACAGAGCGCATCCGGTTAGCCATTGTTGTGGCTGCTGATGCGCATAAGGATCAAAAAAGAAAAGAAAAAGGAATCCCTTATATCAGCCATCCTCTGGGGGCGACCATCAGATTGGCCTTGATTCCCAATATTCCGGAAGATGTGCTAGTAGCCATGATTTTGCATGATACGCTTGAGGATACCAAGCTATCGCCAAAAAAAATTCTAAAACTTTTTGGGCAAAATGTTTTGCGCATTGTTTCTGCTTTAACAGAAACAGACAAGCGCCTTGCCTGGGAAACCAGGAAAAAGCATACAATTAACACCATTAGAAAAGGGGATTTGCAAATTAAAATGGTGGCTTGCGCAGATAAACTTGATAACTTGCAGTCAATTCAGGATGCTATTAAGGCAGAAAAGATAAAAATTCCCAAGGAAGTGCCTAATGCGCAGGTCTGGAACTCTTTTATCAGGGGCTATCAGTCGCAAAAATGGTATTATCAGGCAGTGCTTAAAGCTCTCTTTGTCAATGTGGCTTATGATGATTTGCCACTAATATTTGGCAAATACATGCGTTTGGTGGAAAAAATTTTCGGGGAAAAA
>Ga0315279_10009985_pt1 | contig 11214 bp, 14 predicted proteins | sample YL17G06_20_MG_FD_203694 | JGI IMG/M metagenome (GOLD analysis project Ga0315279, IMG submission 203694) | Sediment microbial communities from Yellowstone Lake, YNP, Wyoming, USA - YL17G06_20 | ecosystem: Environmental > Aquatic > Freshwater > Lake > Sediment | place: USA: Wyoming | collected...
CATTGGGGTTGCTAATGGGTCTGATGCTTTAATTTTGGCTCTAAGAGCTTGTGGTATTAGCAAGGGAGATGAAGTAATTACTGTCCCTCATACCTTTATTGCTACTACTGAAGCTATCACTCATGTGGGAGGCAAGGTTGTCTTTGTAGATATTAATCCCAAAACTTATACTATAGATGTTTCAAAAATAGAAGAAAAGATTAGCAATAAAACAAAGGCTATTATACCAGTGCATTTATATGGTCAACCTGCTGATATGGATCCCATTATAGAACTTGCTAAGAAATATAATTTAAGAGTTATTGAAGATGCTGCTCAGGCACATGGGGCAGAATATAAAGGCGAAAAAGTAGGTTCGATTGGAGATGTTGCTTGTTTTAGTTTTTATCCGGGGAAAAATTTAGGGGCTTATGGTGATGCCGGGATGATAACGACTAATAACGAGGAGATATCCAAAAAGTTAAAGTTACTCAGAAACCATGGCAGGATAACTAAAAAATATGAACATGAAATAGAAGGATACAGTAGTCGTTTAGATAATTTGCAGGCAGCAATTTTGCGGGTGAAATTAAGGCATTTAAATAAATGGAATGACATGCGAAGAAAAAATGCCAGAAAATATAATGAATTATTAAATAATATAGACAATGTTATTGTGCCTTATGAAGCAGATTATGCCAAACATGTTTATCATTTGTATGTTATAAGAATAGAGGGGCGAGACAAATTAAGAGAAGTTCTTAAGTCTAAAGGTATAGCTACTGGAATACACTATCCTATCCCTTTACATTTACAACTTGCTTATAATTACTTGGGGTATAAAAATGGAGATTTTCCGATTACTGAAAAGGCTAGTCAAGAGATTATCTCATTACCAATGTTTGCGGAATTGAGTGATGAGCAAATTGAAAAAATTGTTGGATTGGTTAAAAATTAATACAAATTATAATAAAAAAGTTAATTTAAATTTAGCATATTTTAAAAAAGATAAAATTTGTGAGTTTACAAAAAATAAATGAATTTGATTAAAAGGAATAATATGAAAAAAGTCTTAATAATAACTCAATATTTCCCCCCGATTGGGGGGGTAGGAGTATTAAGAACTACAAAGTTTGTTAAATATTTACCTGAGTTTGATTGGGAACCGATAATATTAACGACTGGAGAAGATTGCTGTCCAAAGGAATTATGGAGAGACCTTACTCTTAAAAAAGATATACCAGAGAATGTACATATTTATAGAACTAAAATGTGTAATTCTTATATTGTTAATGATCAAGGTATAAGATGGATACCTTTTTTATTACGATCATTGGATAAAATTATTAAAAAAGAACAACCTAGTTTAGTTTACTTAACAGGAGGCCCATTTTATCCATTAATAGCTGGACCATTTATTAAATTTTTTTATAAATTACCATATATAGTTGATTTACGCGATCCTTGGAGAGTAGCTATATCAACAAAAAAATCATCAGGATTAAAATTTTGTTTGGGGAAGTTAGTAACTCGTTTTTTAGAGCCTTTAATTATTAGAAATGCTTATAAAGTTATTTGTGTAACAAAAACTATGATAAGAAAATATTTATCTATATATCCTACACTACAAAATAAATTTATCCTGATTACTAATGGTTTTGATCCTGATGATTTTAAATCTATTATTCCAATTGTTTTTAAAAATTTTACTATTGTATATACTGGTAAGTTTAACAATGCTGATCCGGTACCTATTTTTAGAGCAATAAAACTTTTAAACTACAGAAAAATAAAAGTTCAATTAATTCATATTGGTGCGATAGAGTCTAAAATTGTTTCAACTGCCCAAAATATTGGTGTTGAAGAAGCAATAAAATTTATAGGTCCAAAGTCTCATTCAGAAACTTTATGTTATGCAATGGGTGCTAATCTTTTACTTGTTTTAGGAAGTCATACAAACATGGCATTACCTGTAAAATTTTTTGATTATATTGGATGTCAACGTCCTGTATTAGTATTAGCTTATAAGGAAGAAGAATTAGCGAAATTTGTAAGTCATATAAAAGGCATTAAATTAATTGAAAATGATAATCCTCAAGCCATTGCAAATGAAATAGAAAAAATTTATATTAAATCTTATCAAATAAAAATAGAGAAAAATAAAGTAAAAAAATATTATAGAAAAAATATTACGCATGATTTATCGCAAGTTTTTGATAAAGCGTTTTTATAAATGGAACTACAGAATAAATTCTTAAATGCTAAGAAAAAATTTATTTTGACTTTCCTTAAATAGATTATATTATTTTTTATAGAAAAGAATAAAAAGGTGTCAATATTATTTAAACTTAATATATAAATATAATAACAAAAATAGGAAATATTATAATGAAAAACTTTAATTTTGAAAAATAAATAATTTATATATCAGAAAAGGAATATTTGACTAAATATTATAGACTGTTACCGTTAATAGAAGTAGTTTCATTGAGCTCATTATTAATTTTCTTTATTAAAATAGAAATATTTTTTATATTTTTCTTTTTTTATTTTTAGGAGTATTTTTAATTATTTCAATATTTTTTAGTAATAATATACTGTTCCCCTTTAACAAAAGCACTATTTTAAGTTAGGATAAGCTCAAGAGTAGAAAGGAGACTTATTCTATGAAAAGACGAAAATGGAGCAGTGAGCAAAAGTTAAAAATCGTACTGGAGGGTCTATCTGGTCAAATTGAAATTAGTAAACTCTGTAACAAGTACCAGATTTCCCAGCCACTATATTATCACTGGAGAGAGCAATTACTCCACTTTGGTCACCAGGCTTTTGAGACAAAAAACATTACCAAGAAAGAAAAAAGGTTACAAAACGAAAATCAACAATTAAAGCAGATCATTGGTGATCTGACCATCGAGTTAAAAAAAGCGAGTATCTATCATGAAAAGAAAGAAATCCTTATCGGTAACAGAAAGAAATGAATCTATCCTAGCCAGTTTGAAAGATCTCAAGGTAGATCACCCGCTTTGGGGTTACCGTAGATGCTTAAGCCTATCTTTGCTACCGGCAGCATATCATAGTCAATAAAAAGCGCATCTACCGGTTAATGAAAGAACAGGGTCTTTTAATTATCAAGATAAACCGATACCAGGCGAAAAGAAAGATTTCTCGTCCCCAGCCGAAGGCCTCTTATTCCAATCATATCTGGGGAACGGATATGACCAAAATCAAGATCGGCTCCTGTGGTTGGTATTATCTGGTCATCGTCCTAGATTGGTACAGCAAGGAAATCATCGGCTATTGCCTATCTCTACAGTCTAAAAGCAAGGATTGGCAGGAAGCCTTACACCAGGCAGTCCAGAAGCGTTTTCCAAAAGGTATCAAAGATAGCCTCACCAGCACGCTTTATCTGGTTTCTGACCATGGCTGTCAACCGACTTCTCTTTCCTATATGAAGGCTTGTTCTACCCTGGGGATTAAGCAGATCTTTACCAGTTGGTCTAATCCCAAAGGAAATGCCGATACCGAACGAGTGATCAGGACCATAAAGGAGGACCTCATCTGGCCTTATGATTGGGATAATCCTTTTGATTTTCAAAGAGCATTAGGTAAATGGGTAGATAATTACAATCAAGATTTTCTCAGCAGGCTTTGGGTTATCTTACCCCTTGCGAATATTACCAAAATTATGTTAAAAATAAAGAGCAAGTACTAACTTAAAATATGTACGCTTAATAGGGAGCATTACATAAAGATATAAGAACAAAAAAATAATGATATAAATTTCTGAATTTAATTTACGAAAATGTTATAAATAGATAAATGATAAATAAATTATAAAAAATACTTGCATACAGATTTCTTTTTAAATATTTATTTAATTTGTATTATGGTGGTATCAATGAGTAAGAACAATAAATTTCGTATTTTAATAGTCCCTTCTTGGTATCCAACAGAAGATGAGCCCATAAAAGGAATATTTTTCAAAGAACAAGCAATGGCATTACAGAGAGTTGGATGTGATATTACTGTGGCTTATCCAGAACTTTGGAGTCTAAGAACATTAGGAAAGAGTAAGCGCGAAAAAGGCATTTCATTTTGCATCGAAGATAATTTACCCACATATAGATTTAAAGGTTTTAATATTTTTCCTAAAACAGCATATTTGAGAGGAAATTTATATAATGATAAGTTGAAAAGATTATATATAGAAATATTAAAAAATCAGGGGAAACCTGATATTATACATGCACATTCTTTTTTTTGGGGAGGATATGCCGCTTCTAAATTATCTAAGAATTATAATATTCCATTAGTTGTAACAGAGCATTCGAGAATTAATTATAATGGAATATTTAAGTTATATCGAAAGAATATTATTAAAAGTATTGCAAATACTGCTTCATATATTATAAGTGTTGGGCTAGGATTAATAAAAGAATTTAAAGAGTTCCACGTAGAAGGTAAATTAATAATGATACCTAATATGGTTGATACAGATAAATTTAAACCGGAATTAATTCATTATACTAAAAATGATACATTTAAATTTTTTTATTTAGGTTTGTTAACTCCTAATAAAAATGTTGATCTTTTAATTAAAGCTTTTTCTCAAGTTTTTAGAAAAAAAAATGCTCAATTAATTATAGGAGGATATGGAAAAGAGAGAAGAAACTTAGAAAAACTAGCTATAAAATTAAAAATAAGACAACAGGTAATATTTTTAGGGCAGTTGTCTAGGAATGAAGTTATTGATCAAATAAACCAATGTAATACAGTTGTTTTACCAAGTAGATATGAAACTTTTGGTGTTGTACTCATTGAGGCTTTATCATGTGGCAAACCAGTAATTGCAACAAAATCTGGTGGACCTAATGATATAGTTAATGGAAGTAATGGATACCTTGTGCCCGTAGGAAATATCAATAAATTATCTGATGCAATGTTAAATGTGAAGAATAATTATAATAAGTTTAATCCTGTTGAAATAAGAGAAAATTGTATTAATAAATATAGCGAAAGAGTGGTTATTAATAAATTATTAAACTTATATTCCCGACTGATTAAAGATAATTAAAATAAAATAATGTTTTATATATAGTTATCAAAAAGAATTAATAAATTGTTAGGCGAAATAGCAAAAGAGACGTAAATAATTCTTAAATAATAATTTAATGGTGGAGAATAACGAATGATTAACCACATCAAAAAATATATGAGAATTATCACTCAAAAAATTATTAAAATACCATTCTTCTACAAATGCGTAGAACGTTTGTACTTTCTTAGTTTTCCTGGTTCACAGCTTTATTGGAAGCATAGATATAAGAGTGGAGGAACTTCTGGTGCAGGTTCATATAATAGACTAGCAATATTTAATCTAGCGGGAAATCCCCACCTGTAAAGGTGGGGATGAGAGCAATTTCCTGTTTCTTCCGTTCGTTCTTTGCTATAATGAAGATATGAAACTATATAAAGCGGCTCATACGGTATATAAAACCCAATATCATATCGTCTGGATAACCCGATACTAAAGAAAAATTTTAGTAACCGGAGTAAATAGTTATCTGAAGATAAAACTTCAGGAAATAAGGAAATATTATCCTGATTGAGAATATATAGAGATAGGAATAAAGAAAGATCATGTTCATTTGTATATGGTAATTCCCCCAAAGTATGCAGTAAGTAGAGTAGTGGAAACCATCAAAAAGAATACCAGTAGATCTCTAAGCAGTAAGTTTGCTTTCTTGAAAAAGGTATATTGGGATAGAAAAGGCATTTGGGGTAAAGGGTATTTTGTATCTACGGTAGGGATAAACGAAGAAATAATCCGAAAATACATAAAACTACAAGAAAAGGAAGAAATAGGACAAGCAAAGCTTGAGTTTTGAGTGTACCACGCCTGTAAAGGCGTGGAAATCGATAGCTGATATATTAAATTCATTTGTTAAAGAAAACAATATTGAGTCTATAATTGAATTTGGATGTGGGTATGGCAATCAGATTTTTTTGTTTAACTATTCCATGTACATAGGTTTTGATGTATCCCCTACTGCAATTAAGATCTGTAAAGAGAGATTTGCAGGTGATAAATCAAAAAGTTTCTTTTTATATGATTCACTATGTTTTGTAGATAATCATAATATTTTTCAAGAGGATTTAACAATCTCTTTAGATGTAATCTATCATCTAATTGAAGATGAGGTTTTTAATGAATATATGAAATTACTTTTTTCATCATCAAAAAAATTTGTTATTATTTATTCAAGTAATTATAACAAAAATCAAACTTATTACGAAAAAGACAGAGAATTTACAAGGTGGATTGAATTAAATGCACCTAAATGGAAACTTTTAAAAAAAATTGATAATAAATACCCATATGACCCCTTAGAGATAGATAATACAAGTAAAGCAGATTTCTATATTTTTATAAAAATACAATAAAAAATATAAGTTATGCAACTTTGCCTAATAGCGGGCATAGGTTTTGCTATAGCTTGCACAAATACTTCTCTTCGCTCGGGACTTCGTATGTCTGCAAAACGTTAAGGCAATATCTAAGGATTAATTTATTATAGGGAGAATTATTTTAAAATGAAAATTTTGCATATATGTCAATATTTTCAAGAGAATATGGGTTATCAAGAAAACATATTACCTGTAGCTCAAAAAGAAATTGGTAACGAGGTATATATTATTACATCCAATAGAGAATGTGAGCTTTTTATCAATAGGGAACAAAGGATAAAAGAAATTGGATCTAAGGATTATAATGGAGTAACGCTTATAAGAAGTGATATATATTTTGAAGCAAAAAATAGATTTGTTGTATTTAAAGATCTTTATGGATTAATTAAAAAAATAAATCCAGATTACATTTACCATCATAATCTAACTTCGCCATCGTTATTTACAGTAATAAAATATAAAAAAAATAATCCCAATATTATATTAGTGTGCGATTCCCATGCAATGTATGAAAATACCATGAGAACTACTAAGAGTTTTTTTTACCATAAAATTATTTGGAAAAATATAATAAAAAGTAAAATTAAATTTATTGATAAAATATTTTACGTTGCCCCTGAATGTATGGATTTTATACGAGAAGTTTATAAAATACCTAAGAATAAATTAAAATTTTTACCTTTAGGGGGGGATATTTCTAATATTGATAATTATGGTTATATAAGGAAAAAATATAGAAATAAATTTAATATTAAAAAGAGCGAACTACTAATAATACATGCAGGAAAAATTACACCTCTTAAGAAAACAGAAGTATTACTAAATTCTTTTAAGTTTGTTAATGAAAAGGATATTAAGTTAATAATAATAGGATGTATCGAAAATAGGTATGAAAAAATATTAACAAAGTATATTAACAATGATAATAGAATAACTTATTTAGGATGGAAAAATGCAGAAGAATTATCAAAAATATTTTGTGCAGGAGATATTCTAATACAGCCAGGGTCGGCTTCATCTATATTTGAGCAGGCTATATGTGATGGATTACCTATTGTTTTAAGCAAAGGTAAGCTGGGGCTGTATTTAACTTCGAAAGGTAATGGAATCGTTTTGCAGGAAGTTAATGAAAAAGAGATTTCAAAACTAATAATAGATTTGAATCAAAATAGGGAATTTTTAAATAAAATGCATAAAAATGCAATTAATTTTGCACAAGAAGAACTTTCATACAGAGCAATAGCTAAGAAAAGTATTATTTTTAACAAAAAATACTGATTCCCAATTACTTACATGGAAGTGCAAGATATTTGGTTGAAAGTTATATCCGATAAGATTAAAAAATGTATGTTATAATTAAAGTTGTATTCGCTAACTTTAGCGGTAACTCCACACCTTATAAGGGGGGGGATAAGAGTAGTTTCCTGTTTTTTCCATCCGTTCTTTGAGATAATAAAAGTATGAGACTAGGAAAAGCAGCTCATACAGTATAAAGGCCCATATCATATCGCCTAGATAACCCGATACAGAGAGGAAAATTTTTCTCTTTTTGCCTTTTCTTTTATTAATAAAAAAAATTATAAATAGCTTGGGAAATCGAAAATAATATTATGTAAGTTTATGGAATTGAGCTTTTAGGTAGTTTAATAGGACTTTTTATAGGGCATTTTTTATACGAAATGAATTCAGAAGTTGTATGTTTCTATTATATTATAGTTTGTACTTCAATACGCAAATTTGAGGCTTTCTATAAGTAAAGAGCAAGCGCCTTGTGGTATGGAAATTAAGTAAGTACTGAGATTATTATAGATTATAGAAGACTCTATGAAAAACAATATGGTGAAAAGGAACTGAAAAATATTTCTCAAGGAAAATTTGGGGACTTTCGAAAGCTTTTTCAGAAATATGATTGGGATAGATATATTATAGCGGAGCAGCCTATCGAACCATGAGAAAAGATTTTAGATATTGAACATGGAAACGGCTATATGCTATGAATGGTTAAAGATAAATTTCAAGAACTTTGTTGGAAATGGTGTAGATATTGCTCGTTCTCGTCTTCGGGAGGTAAAAGAGAAGATTGAAGAACTTTATCCTTCAGAAATTTTAAAATTTAAATTTATTGAAGGAAATGTAGATAAACCCCTTCTTTCCCAAATAACTATTTTGATACCATTGTTTGTATAGCTGTTATTCAACAAGTTTATGATATCTTTTCTTTAGTCAATGAATGTAAAAGAGCGCTAAAGCGTGGTGGCTACGTGATAGTACAAGTACCTAACATCGCATATTTCAAGTATAGAATATTATTATTGTTCGGAAGACTACCAATTAATTCATCTCCGTATAATTGGCAGAAAATTGGCTGGGATGCAGGACAAATTCATTATTTTGCAATGGAAAAACTATGCTGGCTTTTCGAAAATCAAGATTTTCATATAGATAAAAAAGCGGTAGTGGTTATTTTGCTAAATTAAGGAATTGGTATCCATCGCTTTTAGCGGGAGATTTAATTGTAAGAGCAAGAAAGTGATTTATTGTGTTTATAAGAAACTTATAATTATATTAAAATTGGGACCATTAGTAGTAAGAGTTCATAGCATCTGTAATATAAGGGTAGTTTTATATTTGTAAAAATAGTTTATGGTAAAATTTATCAGATTTAAATCTTATAATTCGGAGAGGTGATATATGGCTTATATAATAAAGTTAAATACTTTAAGTAATTATAGGGGTGAGTTAACAGCAATTGAAAAAATTCTTCCTTTTGACATAAAACGAATTTATTATATTTATAATGTTCTAAATAAGAACGTTGCCAGAGGTGGTCATAGGCACCATAGTAATACCCAAGCTTTAATTTGCTTGAAAGGTAGATGTGAAATTTTAAATAATGATGGGAGTAAAAAGGAAAATTTTGTATTAGATAGTCCTTAAAAATGTTTAATATTACATCCAAAAGATTGGCAGGCATATAATGCATGATTTTAGCAAAGATGCAATCCTATTGGTATTAGCATCAGAGTACTATAATCCTAATGATTACATCGAGGAGGGGTATTAATGATTGAATATGAAAATTTAAGAAAAGTAAATGAGCCTTTTTTTAAAGATTTAAATTATAGCTTTAATGAATTATTAAAAAGTGGACTGTATATTTTAGGCAATAATTTCAATATATTTGAAAAGGAATTTGCCTCATATTGTGGTTCATCTCTATGGGAAAGCTTGTGATATGAACCCAATTATTAAAATAACAAAAAGATATAATTTAAAACTAATAGAAGATTGTGCTCAAGCACATGGCTACAGAATATAAAGGTAAAAAAGTTGGAACTTTTGGAGATTTAGGCGCCTTTAGTTTTTATCCTACTAAAAATCTTGGTGCATTGGGAGATGGGGGAGGTATAACTACAGATAATGTTGAATTAACTGAAAAAATAAGGTGTTTAAGAAATTATGGAGAAAGAAGGGAGTATCTTAACGACTTTATAGGGTTTAATTCAAGATTAGATGAAATTCAAGCTGGATTCTTATCTGTAAAATTAAGAAAACTAGATGAAATTAATATTCACAAGAGGAGATTGGCGAAAATTTTGTATTAAGAATTTAAAAGATGCTTATATTAAGCCAGTAATAGATAAAGATTACTTTGATGTATATCATATCTTTGCCATTAGGTATTCTAAGAGAGATAAACTTAAAGACTATTTGCTAAAAAATGAAATTAAAACAGCAATTCACTATCCAATCCCGCCACATAAGCAGAAAGCTATGTAAGGAATTTTAAATTACTTAAGTTATCCAATTTAAGAAGAAATACATAAAACTATTCTTAGCTTACCTATATCTTATTTTCATACAGAGAGTGATATTTATAAAATAATAGAAGTCATTAATAAGTTTTAAAATGAAACTGTTACACTTAAACAATGTAGAGTTTCATATATAAATATTTTACTAAATAAATTTAAAAACATTATATAGCGTGGGGGTGATTTTTAGGTGAAAGGTATATATAATCTTAGCAAGTGGAAGTGGTTCAAGGCTTTATCCTTCAACTATATCTATTACAAAACAGTTATTATCAGTATATGATAAACCTATGATCTATTATCCATTATCTATACTTATGTTTGCTAATATTCAAGAAATTCTAATAATTTCAATGCCAGAAGATAAATTAAGATTTCAAAAATTATTAAAAGACGGAAAACATTTATGTTTACATATAGAGTATGCTATTCAGAAACACCCAAATGGTTTAGCAGAAGCATTTATAATAGGGGAAAGGTTTATTGGCAATAACAGTATATGTTTAATATTAGGTGATAATATATTTTACGGAGAGAGTTTCCCAAAATACTTAAAAAAGTTGCACAGCGTATACAAAAATGATTGCTGCTCTTTGACAAAATACTCTTAAAACGCTTATATTAATTAGTGTTGCAGAATAGACTTTATTATATTAGTGTGTTCAACACGCTAAGGAAGATCTGTTATGCAAAAAATGTTATATTTTCTGTAGTAATCTCCAATACCAAAAGTTGCAGAATTAGGTCTAAAATGATTAAATTTTTTATAAAAGCACTGATTGTGGATAGTGACGTAATGTAGATAGTTCCTTCAGAATTACCCACATTACTTGGACAACCTTTCAGGTTGCCCACACTCTCCACAATACTTCTATTATTTATCAGTCCCTGAAAGAATTAAGTGTTAATAAAGAACTAAATAGCAACCAAAATCGTATACGCTGCCAAAAAG
>Ga0315279_10009988_pt1 | contig 11212 bp, 8 predicted proteins | sample YL17G06_20_MG_FD_203694 | JGI IMG/M metagenome (GOLD analysis project Ga0315279, IMG submission 203694) | Sediment microbial communities from Yellowstone Lake, YNP, Wyoming, USA - YL17G06_20 | ecosystem: Environmental > Aquatic > Freshwater > Lake > Sediment | place: USA: Wyoming | collected...
ATCCCATCCCCATAAAGGTCCTTGACATCCCCCAAAATCTCGTTAAGCTGTCTCTTAGATAATCCCAACGGATTATCCATAGGTGTATCCTCCTTTCAGCTCCCCTGAAGAGCTTGTTTGCATAATCTGAAAAAGGAAGGATACACCTTTTTCTTTTACCCGCAAGAACAATTTCCACACTTTTAAGTATATTGCCGGGTGGCGCAAGGGCTTGACCGGGTTACGTAAAACGTTATAATATTATGGAGGACGAGTGACGATATTATACATCACGTTAATATTTTCGCAAACTCTGAATGATTTTCAAGTAAACGACGAAGATTATGCCAGCTCCGCCATTCAATCATATCCCAGCGTCTCCGGATCCGATTCCAGTGGAGTAGTTATATGGTATGATCTAAGACCGCCGACGCATGGCACGGCGGTTTTCGCGTGCCGGCTCGACCGCAGCGGCGACACGATCGGCATGAATTACCGGATCAGCGAGGATACCCTCCATGGTTGTTATGGTTTTCCCTCGATCGCGAGCGATTTTAATGGGAATTTTACCGCGGCCTGGGTTCAACCGCTAAATAATTATATCCGGGGTCGGCGCTATTCCCATGATGGCTTACCCCTCGGTCCATCGTTCGCGATCAACGAATATTCAAGTTCCTGTAATCCGCCTTCCATCGCGATTGATTCATCCGGAAGAACCGTTGTTATATGGGCCGACAACCATGAAGGGACCCGCCGGATTTATGGGCAACTATACCGATCGGATGGCTTACCCGCGGGAAATAATTTCCCGGTGAGCGATACTATGTCGGTAAACCCGGTTTATACTGACGTCTGCTGGAACCGAGGAGATCTGATAACCGTTGTCTGGGCGGCAAACAACCGGATCCAAGGCCAACGCATGGATTCGCTGGGCAATCGGATCGGCAATATTTTTTGGGTGAATGACGACACGCTGATAACCGGCGAATCGTTTCCGGCGATAAAACCGGATTTAACCGGCAATTTTCTTATCACCTGGACCGGCATATATCAGGGGCAAAACGTCTACGCGCGGCTTTTTGACACCGCGGCCGTTCCGCTCACGGGAACCGTACAGCTCGACGCGGCGCAGATGGACACCAGCGGCCGGTCGGATATCGCCCTGCAGGATTCGATTTGGTTCGTCGTCTTTCAAAACGGGCTCGGCGGTGGAGTTTATCTCCAATGTTTGGATAACCGCGGCGTTCTGGTCGGCGGCAATCGTCGGGTCAGCGAACCGGTCGGCTCCCGCAATTACTGGCCTAAGATTAGTGCTCTGGGAGACAATTATATTATTACTTGGGCCCGTCGGTTCTTCAACAATATATATGATATCATGGGACAAATGATCGTATCGGACGGATCCCTGATCGGCTCGAATTTCGTGATGTCGGACGATAAGGGCGGCGCGCCTCAATATTGGGGCGCGGTTGCGGCCGATACATCGGGTAATTTTTTTATTGTCTGGGACGATTTCCGTAGTTTAGACAGCATCTATCATTATCCCAACCAATTCGGCAAATTATTTCATCCTGATGGACAGCCTTTCCATTGGGACACGATTATCGGCCAACTGTCCGGCGGTCAGTTCTCGGCGATCGCGATCAATGATCTGGGGTTATACGTATCGGTTTGGTCGCGCGTAAACGCCGCGGATTCATTGCATCAGGTCTTTGGCCAGCGTTTCGACCGGAACGGCGTATTCCTAGGCTCCAACTTCCAGATCAGCGCCAGCCCGCCATATACCGGTTTGGGTATCAATAGGATATATGCTCTGCAAAATAATCATTTTGTCGTCATCTGGAATGAAATTCGACCTGATTCCGATTATATACGGATATACGGACGTTTTCTTGATCCCTTGGGCATTCCATATGGCAATGAATTTGTCATAAGCCTTGATTCGACCGCGCATAACGAGTCTTACAGTTTGGTGGATGAGGGTAACGGCCGTTTCATTATGTGCGTTGCCCGGGGGATCGATACGGTCAACATAACGATCCAGGAATTCGATTATTCCGCCAATCCGGTTTCCGGTCCGGTAGTGCTGAACGAAACGCCGACGCTGACTAATTATTTTGCCGGAGCCAAAGGACTCCGGCGATATCTATTTGCCTGGATCGCCCAATCCGGGCATATTATCTCCGGTCAGATGGTCGATACAAATTTGCAGATGATCGGGAATAATTTCCGCATATCCGATGATTCAATAAGTGTCAAGGATTTTCCCCGAATGGTATCCAACGTTCAAGGGATGTATTTGGTCGTATGGCAACAGGATCATGTATATGGACAATTTTACGATTCCCTGGGTACCCGGATCGGGAATAATTTCATGGTCGATAATGACACTACGGGCGCCGAGCAATGGCTGCCGGACGTGTATTCTAAAAACAATAGGATCTATTTTACCTGGAGCGATACCCGCAAGCTTGCTCACTGGTATGATATCTATTGCAAGGTCATGGAATGGCCGACCCTGCCGTATGCCGGGGAAAATCGCCGCCAAAATTATGCCTACGTATTGTCGATCGCCCCGAATCCGTTCCGAACGAGAACCGATATCCGGTTGCAGATACCCGATGACCGTGAAAAAACTGCGTCCTTAAAAATTTATGACGCGGCCGGAAGACTGGTAAAATCATTTTTATGTATAACCGGATACCCGGCAAACCGTCTGGTTTGGAACGGAGCGGACGACAACGGTAGGATCGCGCCGGCCGGGGTTTATTTCGTTGATCTGGTCATGAGCGGCACCCGTCAAATCCGTAAAATCATTAAAATCCATTAAACCAAAATAAAAATAAGAAGAGGGCGGGTTGCGAGTCCGCCCTCTATGGGAGGTGTATGCGTAGGGTGCGACTTTTCTATTTTGCGATCAGGCCCTCGGTCTCCGGCAAACCGAGCATCAGGTTCATATTCTGGACGGCCTGGCCGCTGGCCCCTTTGAGCAGGTTGTCGAGTGCCGCGATCACCACAAGCTGGTCCGCATCGTCGACCTCGAACCCGCCCAGGCAACAGAGGTTGTTATTCTGAACATCGTGCAGTTCGGGTATGCGGTCTAGGATCTTGACGAATGGCTCGGTCGCGTAGATTTCCTGGTATAGTTTACGGACTTCGTCGCCGGAGATCCTTTTTTTCAGGATGACATGGATCGTGGACATGATGCCCCGAAAGACCGGCAGGACGTGGGGTGTGAACGAGACGCGGGCAAAGCCCAAGCCCTGGATGATTTCCGCGCGGTGGGGATGATCAATGATCTTATACGCGAGGATGTTGTCCGATACGTTCTTCGGGTCGTTCCGGTAGGAAGGGGTTTTGCCGGCGCCGCTGTAACCGGATTTGCAGTCGAATATGATCCGCTCGGCCAGCCCCTTCCGGACGACCGGGAACGCGCCGAGGATGCACACCGTCGCGTAGCATCCGGGATTGGCGACAATCCGGGCCCGTACGATCTCGGCCCGGAAGATCTCGGGTAAGCCGTAGGTCGCTCCGGCCTGGAAACGCAAGTCGCGGCTCAGGTCGATGACCCGACCGTTCAACCCGCCGATCGCCTCCGTGGCGAACCCTTCGGCCATGCATAGGAAAGTGAGGTCCGGTTTTTTGGCGTTTATCTCGGCGAGATCGTAATCCGTGAAAACGAGGTCGCCGCCGCATTCCGGATGGACTTCCCGGACCGGCTGGCCGGCATGGCCTTCGGAGTTAAGGCAGACCAGGTCGATGTCCGGCCGCGCGGCGAGCAGCCGGATCAGTTCTCCCCCCGTGTACCCGCGGGCGCCGATCAACGCGATCTTTTTCTTCATGCCGGGTTAAGGTTAGGGCAGGAACGACTCTTCCAGGTTGAGGATATACCGGGTCGCCCGTTTGACCTGATCGTCGGTCAGTTTGATCCAGAACAGGGTCCAGTGGTCGAACTTGCGGCCGCCGTCGGATTTTTCGAAATACCAGCCGTTGACCGGATTATCGGACCGGGAGCGCCAGAACAGACGAGGGAATTTTTTCACGGTCTTGTACCAGATGTCGCCGCCGAGCCCATCGCCTTGGGCCGAGCGAGTGACGCAGAACTTGTCAAGGTAATACATCTCGTCCACCTTCCGGATGATGGACATCGCCCGGTAGGCGCGGTCGACAAAGATCCGCTCGACCGGCTTCGAAAAATAATCCCGTTTCAGGACGCGGCCGAAACTTTTCTCCAGCAGAAGGCGGACCCGGTACTTGTCGGCTTCCTTCCAGGATATCAGTTCCCGGATCCCAGTGCCGAGTTTGATATAGGTCCCATCACCCGCGTCGGTGAAGAGTTCCCTCAACAGGGACCGGCCGGACGTGATCTGGATCGGCAGTCCGGCGGTGGCCTTTTCGAGCAGGGATTTGGCCTCCCGCACTTTCAGCAGCATGCCGTCGGTGATGACGCCGCTGCGGATCAGGCCGCTCAGTTCCTGGGATAGGTTGATGCGCGGAATGACATTGCCGAGGCCGTCACGGATGCCGCCGGTGTCGGTGATGATGATGTATTTCTTCGGTTTCAGGGTCAGGACCGCGGTCTTCGCCGCCTCATCCGCGTTGATATTGTAAAAGCGGCCGTCCGCGCCGACGCCCAGGCAGCTGATGACCGGTATCCGTTTCGTGCGGACCGCGCGCATGATGTCCGCGGTGTCGACCGAGGCGACCTGGCCGACGCAGCCGAAGCGGCGGTCCGGGGTGGGCTCGGCGAGGAAGACGTCCCGGCACAGGCCGAGCGCCCGGCCGTTGTATTTTTCGATCGCGGCGACGATCTCGTCATTGACGCGGTCCAGGGTCCGTCGGATGATGGGCAGGTCTTTCTTGCCGGTCACGCGCTTGCCGTCGATCTTTCGGGTTTTCAAACCCGCTTCGGCCAGGGCCTGGTCGATCTGCGGTCCGGCGCCGTGAATCACGACCGGGAACAGGTCCAGGCGGCAGAGATAGGCGAGATCCAGGCCGATGATATCCAGGGATTCGGCGATGCTGGACCCGCCCAACTTGATGACCGCGAACCGGGCCGGGTCGCCGCGGTGGAAAAGCTTGACATACCGCTTCGCCTCGCGCTCGGCGCCGATCGTTTTCAGGAACTCGATGATCAGTTCGTAGTTTTTCATGATTTTATAATTGCCCAAAGAGCCGGCAATAAAGGGCGCGGCCTTCTTTCAGGTCGCGGACCCGGATGAACTCGTCCGGCCGATGCGCCTGGGCGATATCGCCCGGCCCGAAAACGCAGGCCGGGATACCGGCCTGACCGAAAAGGGCCGCTTCGCTCCAATAATTCACTTCGGATATATCACTTGACGCGCCGCAGGACTTAAGCATGCGGACGAGCACGGAACTTTCCGGTATTGGCCGCAGGGACGGCGCCGCGTAAACCTCTTTTATTTTAATTTTATCATTACCGGCCAGCCGTCGGAGGTCGCGACATAATTTTTTCGGGGTCAGGCCGGCCGGATTGCGGAAATTGATCTTCAGGGTGCAGAGTTCGGGCACGATGTTCGATTTCGTGCCGCCCTTGATAATGGCCACGTTCAGGGTCGGGTTCAGTCCTTGGTATTGGTAGCGGGTTAATTTTTTACGATAACAGGCCAATTTTGTTATGAATCCAGCCGCGCGTTCGATCGCGTTGATGCCCTGGTCCGGGTAAGCCGAGTGCACGGTCCGTCCCGGGAACGAGAGATCAAAATTGCACACGCCGGGATGGTAGCGCACGATATTGAGGAGCGTGGGTTCGGTCACGATGCCGGATGTAAGCCCGCGCTGGTACCCGCTGGCCAGGAACGTGCGGATCCCGGTGTTCTTTCCATTTTCCTCGTCGCACGATAAAATAAGCATCAGGTTGCGGGGCGGGGTTTGGATCAAGGCGGAGAGCAGGGCCGCGATCGGCCCTTTGACGTCGGTCGCGCCCAGCCCGTATAGCTTGTCGTTTTTACGCCGCAGTTTGAACGCGGACGAGCCCGACCCGGCCGGGACCGTATCCAGGTGGCAGTTGATAAAGAACCGGGGCTGGCCCAGGATCGCGATGACATTGACGTTTCCCTCCGGAGTTTTCTGGCGCACGACCCGGGCTTTGGTCCGGGTTCGGATCAGGTTGGTAACGTACCCGGCGATCCGCTTGCAGTTGCCGGGCGGGTTTTCGGAACTGATGGAAATAAGCCGGCCGAGGATCTCGATCGGGTCCATGGTTACTTCCTCCGCTGGCCGGCCAGGGTCGTGGACAGACCGAAGAGTTTGATGAACCCGCTCGCTTCTTCCGCAGACCAGTTCGCGTGCTGGGCGTAGACTACGTCTTTGCCTCGGATCCGGTAGACCGACGAGTATTTCACCGCGGTCAGACTTCGGGCCTCGAGTTTCAAGGTCACTTTGCCGGTGACGCAGCGCTGAAGGCGGTCGATGAATTTTTCAAGATCATCGCGCAGGGGATCAAAATAAAGCCCGGAGTATACAAGCTGGGTCCATTTTTCACCGATCACCCGTTGGAACTGGTTCTCTTCCTTGGAAAGGACCGCTTCGCTAAGCGCCCGGTGCCCGGTGATGAGCGCGTGGATGCCGGGACACTCGAAGGCGATGCGGCCCTTGATCCCGATCACGCAGTCGCCGGTATAAATGAAGCGGCCGATGCCGTATGCGCCAGCCTGCCGGTTCAGGGTTTCCAGGATCGTCCGCCCGCTTTGGCGCCGGCCGTTCAGGCGGACCGGAAGTCCTTTTTCAAAACCGATCTCGATATAGCGCGGTTTATCCGGCGGCCGGCCGCGGGTCAGGACATAAGCTTCCTCGTTCGGTTCGTTCAATTCGTCGATCTCCGAACCCGAGATCGTGACTCCGAATAGGTTCTGGTTGACGGTGTATTTTTTTTGCCGCGGCGGGACCGGAAAGCCTTTGTTTTTCAGGTATTTCGCCTCGAATAAGCGCGGGCTGCCCGGGATCTCGGCCTGCAGGTCCCGGATCGGCGCGATGATCATATAATTGCCGAGTGCGCGGATCGAAACGTCGAACCGCACCTGGTCGTTGCCCATGGCCGTGCAACCGTGAGCGATCCGGTCCGCTTTTTCCCGGCGGGCGATCGCAACGCAAGCTTCCACGATGACGTACCGGTCCGCGCAGAGCAGGGGATAGGTGTCCTGGTACAGGCCGTGGGCCTTGATGATATAGGCGGCGATTTTTTCATAAGCCGGCTTGCGGCAGTCGAGCGTGTAGTGCCGGAGCGCGCCGAGGGCCTGGGCCTTTCGTTCCAGCGCCTTTTTTTCGGTTATCGTCAGGCCGCCGGTGTCCGCGTAGACCGTCACGACCCGATACCCGCGGTCCTTAAGCCAGGCGACGCAGAAGGAAGTGTCCAGCCCGCCGGAAAAAGCGAGGACGACCTTTTTACCGTTCTTCATTTTAGAGGATCATCGCCAGGAGTGCCTTGGCCGTGTGCAGGCGGTTATTCGCTTCTTCGTAGATCAGGGATCGATCGTTGTCGATCACCTCGTCCGTCGCCTTGACGTTCCGGCGCATGGGCAGGCAGTGGCTGAAGAATGCGCGGTTCGTGAGTGCCATCTTGGCGCGGTCGACGATGAAGTGTTTCAAACCCTCCCGGATCGGTTTTTCCTCGTCCCACCGACCGAAATATTTCAGCGAACCCCAGCTTTTCGCGTAGACGAAATCCTTACCCTGGTAAGCCTCTTCGATATGGTCCGTGACTTTTATCGTCCGGCCGTTGTCGCGCGCGTTCTTATTAGCGATCGCCATGAAATCCTCGTCGAGGTCATAGCCCGGCGGCCGAAGAATGGTCAAGTCCATGCCGAGCCGGGTGGCGCAGATCGCGGCTGAGTTAGCGACCGCGGTGTTAAGCGGTTTCGGATGATAGGTCCAGGTCAGCAGGAACTTCTTCCCGGTCAGGTCCCGGCCGAAATGCTGTCGCATGGTCATGGCCAGGGCCAGTTCCTGCAGGGGGTGCAGGATCGTCTCCATGTTGATGACCGGTTTGTCCGACCACCGGGCGACCGCGCTAAGGACTGGGTCTTTTTTGTCCTGGGCCCAGTCCTGAAATTTTGGAAAGGCGCGCACGCAGATCGCGTCGCAGAACCCGGCCAGGACCTTTACCGCTTCTTTGACGTGCTCCTCGGCTTCACCGTCCATGACGATCCCGTCGCGGACTTCGATCGGCCAGGCGTCCTTGCCCGGCTGAAGCACGACCGCCTTGCCGCCCAGCTGGAAGGCCGCGAGCTCCATGGAGGTACGGGTCCGAAGCGACGGATTGAAAAATAGCAGGGCGATGGATTTGCCGGCAAGCACGGGCCGGGACGGGACTTTACCGTCTTTCATGGCCTGGGCCAGATCGAGCAGGCGGACCAGATCTTCCTTGGACCAGTCCTGGGTTGACAGCAGGCTCCGGCCTTTTGATCCTTTGTCTTTTCGACTATCTGTATAATTATTCATAATAATGGTATAATTATACAAAAAAATAAAAGATTGTCAAGAGGAATCTTTATAGATGAAAGGAAGCAGGTTACAGGTATCAGATAACGGATTACGGTTACTGGATTCAAAAAAAAAGCAGACGGCGGTGTTTAGCCGCCGTCTGCGCGTTTCGGTTAAAGAACGAAGATCTCTAACCGGATTTTATTCGGTCAAGATAACCTTTTCGATGAGGTCGTAACCGGGCGTCGATAACCGGCAGAAATAAATTCCGGCCGGCAACCGCTCGCCTTTTCCGTCGCGGGCCTGCCATGTCACCGTATGCTGTCCCGCCGATTTTCCTTCTTCGACCAACGTGGTCAAGAGCCGGCCCTGAATGTCGTACATGGCGATCCTTACCGGCAGGGCTTGGGTCAGCGTATAGCGTATGACCGTACGGCCACGCGCCGGGTTAGGCTGCGCGAGTAGGATAGGACCCGTTTTCGATTCGTTGCGTTCATCGGCTCCCACCAGGAGACTGTAGCGGTACATGCCCGCGCCCTTGGTCCCGCAGAACAACCAGTTGTTCGGGTAAATATTCAGGGACGTGACGTAGATATCCTGAAGGCCGGTGTTCATCACCGTCCATCCGCCGCCGCCGGTCGTGCTTTTATAGACGCCGGTGTAGGTGCCTGCGTATATCGTGTTGGGATTCACGGGATCGACCAGCACCGCGTAGACGTTGGTACAGCCCGTATTAGACCAGGTCGCGCCGGCGTCCGTACTCTTAAAGACGCCGCTGCCCGAGGCCGCGTACACCACGTTCGCCAGTGTGCCGTGCACGGCGATATCGTACACCTGACCCGTGAGGCCGGTACCGGACGGGTTCCAGGTGAGCCCTGCGTCCATGCTTTTGTACATTCCGGTGTAACCGCCCGCGTACACGATGTTGGAATTCATGGGATTGACGCGTATCGCGTCACAGGTGCTGTAGGCCGTGTTCAGAGTGTCCCTTATTAACCAGGTGGCGCCGGCATCCGTGGATTTTGAAACCGCCATTAAATAAGTGGTGGTGTAGACATAACCGCCGCTGTAGAGGATGTTGCTGTTATTAGGATCAATGACCAACGCCCCGCCATCCGCGTAATAACTGTCCAGGGCGATTGACCAGACGGACCCGCCGTCTGTGCTCTTGTAGAGCTCGGCGTTTCCTCAGCCACTTCCTTCCAGCGCGTAGACAACATTAGGGTTGGTATTCTGGACCGCGAATTCGCAGATATTGCCGCAGCTGACCGGCGTCGGCAGCAAGGCCCAGTTGGTGCCGTAATTCGTGGTCTTGAAGACGCCGATCGCCTCAAATGATGTGTACATCACGGCTGGATTCGAAGGCGCGGTCGCGAAACTGCAGATCGAGCCGAGGTTCAGGTTGCTGTTGATGCTGGTCCAGGTGGTCCCGCCCGAGGTGGTCTTGAACATGCCGTTGTTGTCTCCGGCGTACACGAGCGAGCCATTGGTGGCGCTCGTCGCCAGTCCGTATATGCTGTAGCCGGCCATGCCAGTGCTGGCGGAAACCCAGGTGGCGCCCGCATCAGTCGTTTTGTAAACCTCGTTGTACCCTCCGGCATAAGCGACATTGGGTAAGGCCGGGCTGGTCGCCATGGAATAGTTGTAGTAATTGGTGCTGGTTTGGGTCCAGGTACCACCGCCGTCCGTCGAGCGATAGATGCCGGTGAGGTAAGTCCCGGCGTAGACGTAATTGGAATTGGTCGGGTGTACGGCCATTGAATAAATGTAGTAAGCGCCAGTTGGGATCGTACCGGTGATATTGACCCAGTTGGTGCCGCCGTTCGTGGTCTTGTAGACCAGCGGGCAATAAGTGGCGGCGTTGGGATCATACCAGTAACCTCCGACGTAAATCGTGTTCGGATTGGTCCGGTCGACCGCGACGCAATTCGCCTGGCCCTGGTTGGTGTCGACCACGGTGGTGGTCCAGTTGACCCCGGAATTGGTGGTTTTGAAGAAAGCCGTGGTCCATTTGCTGCCGCTCCAGCTCATGCCCGAAGCGTATACCGTTGCCGGGACCGAAGGATTGACTATGATGCCGTAGACGTATGTGTTCGTCAGGTTCGTGCTGGACCAGGCCACGCCGCCGTTCGTGGAACGGTACATGACGTGGCCGCAGCCCGCGTAAAGTTTGCTGTCGTTGGTCGGGTCGATCGCCAGGCAATAGGCCTGGCTGGCGATCGAACCCACCGTGGTCCAGGACGTACCGCCGTTGGTCGATTTCGCCACGCCGGTCGGGCTGGTATAGGATGTGGCGTAAACGATGTTGTCGTTGGTGTAGGATGCGACCACCGAGCGGACGTTTCCACCGTATGGCCCGATCTGCTCCCAGGCGCCGAAAACAACAGCGCTGAGGACGATCAGACCGATCATTATTCTTTTCATGCCCATATTGAACCTCCTCCTCTGATAACGCATATTAACCGAATACTATTTTGTTACGACTTAGACCTCTTTTATATAAAAAACATAGACTTAAGTCTATTTTTAACCATTATACCTTAACTCATTATAATTATTCATAAATAAACTAGTTTGTCAAGAGGGATGTTAATGGGGAACGGGTCGCAGGTTGCAGGTAACAGATTTAAAAAGATCGGGGGACAGCCCCTTTGACGTCTGTAAAGGGACTGTTTGGGCTCAAGTTACTAGTGCAACACTTAATTTCTGGTATAATATATCAGAAGGAAGGAGTTGCACATGCTCCACTACCACAGGTTAGATGTTTTTGAACGTGAGGAGATCAGTCTGG
>Ga0315279_10009989_pt1 | contig 11212 bp, 12 predicted proteins | sample YL17G06_20_MG_FD_203694 | JGI IMG/M metagenome (GOLD analysis project Ga0315279, IMG submission 203694) | Sediment microbial communities from Yellowstone Lake, YNP, Wyoming, USA - YL17G06_20 | ecosystem: Environmental > Aquatic > Freshwater > Lake > Sediment | place: USA: Wyoming | collected...
CGCCGCCATTGATCAGGACCTCCACCTTACCCCAACCCTGATGTTTGATCTCATGGGGCAGCCGGCAGGAGAACTCCCCCGATAACGACGCGCCATGCACCGCACAGGGCTGATCTTCCGGGATGAGTAACCGCAAATCCCCACTGATGGAGTGCAGGCTATAATGCCCCCCCTCAGCGATGGAGGTCTCGATGGTGCCATCGCCGCTGACTGTCTCAACGCTCAAACCGCTGAGCTGAGAGCCAAGCAGGGCGATATCCCCAGAGACGGTGCGCACACGAGCCTCACCTTGTATGGAGCGCGCCTCAATATCACCAGACATGGTCTGAACGCTGATATCCCCCACGACGTCATCCAGGCGCACATCGCCGCTGACCAGGTGGAGCACAAGATCACAGCCCTGCGGCACGCGCACCGCCAAGTCTTCCGCGCCGCCCGGTACGGACCTGATATTCAATGTCTGGCCGCTCTGCGTCACGGCGGCCGGCCCGTCCGTCGGCTCAACGGCTACCTGGGCCTTGCCCCAACCCTGTACCCTCACATCTCCCGAGGTCGTCTCGATGACGACGACGCACTCCTCGCCGACCTCATACGTCTGTTCGCATCTCGATTCTTTCATCTGATCACCCCACATTGATCCAAGAGGATCGCCCACGACACAGGATAGTATGCCGCGGGCGACCCGATTACCGGCTGCGTGATTCTAGGACACTTATCTTGGCCAGGGCCTCATCAACGGTGAGTTTGCCCTGCTCGACGGCCCGGAGGATCTCCATGAGCTCGGGAGACTTGGGCTCAGGGGCAGGTGACTCGCCAAGGCCGAAAGGCTCAGAGTCAGCCTGGCGCTCCCGCACGCCCACATCAAAAGGCTCTGTAGGCTGGGCCTCTTTTTCATATCCTTCAGGGAGCTCCTTAGCGGCCTTCACCGTGACATCGCCCGAATCGGCGACCAAGCGGAAGGGGACCCCGCCACCGTTGATCTCGATCTCCGAGTCGTGATGGCGCTGGCTCTTGACCTCATGGGGCAGACTGCAATCCACCTCACCACTTGACGAGTGGATGGAGAGCGTACACTTTTGATCCTCGGGGAGGAGCAGGTGCACGTCGCCGCTGAATGCGTGCAGATGATACTTCCCCCCTCCGACCAATGCGGATTCGATGGTGCAATCGCCACTGAGTAGCTCATCATTCAGATCAGAGAGGGCCGAGCGCAGTATGGATACATCTCCCGAAAAGGCACGCACGGAGAGAGCGCCCCGAAGCCCTATGGCCTCAACATCCCCATTCATGGCCTCAAGATTGACCTGCCCGTCAATGTCCTCGATCGTGACGTCGCCATTGCACACCGTGGCGTTCAGGCTACAACGACGGGGCACATGCACGGTCATATCTCCTGCGCCAGCCATGCCACCAGGCGCTATGTTGAACTTGGCCCCCTCGCGGTGCACCTTCGCGGGGCCGTCCGGGGATTGGATCGCTATCTGGGCTTTATCCCAGCTGTGAACCTCCAGATCACCGGAGGTCACCCGGATGCTGACAAGACACTCTTCGCTGGCCTCAAAGGCCTGCTCCTCTAGCGTTGTGTTCATGGCCTCACTCCACATAGATCTCGACATGCTCGCCATCCTCCTCATCCTCAACGTCAATGATCTTGCCAGAGACGCCCTCTTTGATGGCCTGGACCACCTGCTCGACATTCACACCACTCATCTCGGGGGCAAACTTGGCTCCCATGCGCATACCGACGTTAACCAACCCCATGGGGATGTTGACGTTAACCTTGTTCTTGCCCGTGTGCAAATCGGTGACGCGCACTCGAAACCAACGCGGTGAGGTGCCGCTGCCCTCTGCCTGGCCCTTCGTGCTGGCGGAATCAATAGCCTCTAGCAGCCTGGCACCTTCCTCGGCAGTGATCTGCCCTTTCTCGATCATCTTGAGAACCTGCATACGTTCCTCGTTCGTGGTCATGTGAACCTCCTCGCGCTCTGATGCAGCCGCCTCGTAAAGGGGCTGCAAATGGAAATGTCATGCAAACCAGCCGAGGCAATACTCATACCTCGCAAACCCTTGCCAGAACTCAGGTCAGCTCCAGGCTCATCTGCTCCAGGACGCGCAAAGTCTCAAAGCCCAACTGGCCTAGCGCCCGCAATCCCTCCGGATGGGATGCCGAGATGTACGCCCGCAGGCTATAACGAGGCATATCTTGTATCAGGTTGATCAGACCCTCGACAAGCGGCAACTCCCAACGGCCTCGTTGGCCTGGCAGCACGTACAGCTCTAGTTCATTAGGCCCGTGAAGCAGGTGCGCGTTGACGCTTCCATAAGCCACAAGCTCGCCCTGCTGTTCTGCAACAAGCTCAGATAGCTGCTGCCCATTAAAGGCAAGCTGAAAACTCTGCCCAAGCCACCACCACAAGCCGCGACGGAAACGCTGGGCGCGAAGGGGATGCCTGAGCAGAACCTCTCGGGGAGTGCTGACCGCGACGAGCTGGTACAGCCGCTGGCTATCCCGGGCATATGCTCGCCGCAAGGGAACCGTGTCCAGCCCTGGCGCGAGCGGCCAGTTATACTCGGCCAGGTTGAGCTCATGCAAAGTATCGAAGGTGATAAAGCCGTGATGACGGTATAAAGCCAGCGCCGCCTGGTTATCTGCGCGCACTTGCAGGAGGACGCGCCGGCCCCGATCCCGCCGCACATGGGCGATGGCCGCCTCGAGGAGCTGCCCAGCGATCCCTCGCCCGCGGAACTCGGGCCTCACCGCCACGTTGCTGAGGACCCAGGTAGAAGAACGCTCGCTCTCCTGGCTCAGGCTGGCATTGCCCACGAACTGGCCACCCTCGATCCACACATACCCGGTAAAGAAAGGCGTGACGGCATGGGCCGCCCAGAGCATAGGGCCTAAAAGGGCCATCTGGCGCATATCTCGGACGATAGAACTGCCGGTCACGGCCAATTCCTCGCCAAAGGCCGCCTCAATGAGCCTGGCCAACGCCCCCAGGTCGCGGGCGGGGTTAAAAGGGCGAATATGGTCCGCAAGAGAGCATTTACGGACTGCCTGAGCGATCATCATCACTTGACCTTAAGCAGTTTGACGGCCTCTTCTGAACTGATTTGGCCACTGGCAAGCTGCCCTAAAATGGCTTTGCGCTGTTCAGCAGATAGGATCGTCTCCTCATGCACCTCGTAGCCCAGACCACGAATCAGGTCGCTGAGGCGATTGCGCACTGTAGGATAAGAGATGCCCAGCTCTTCCTCAACCTTGTTGATCCTGCCCTCACAGCGAATAAAGGTCTCGGCAAAGGCGAGCTGCTCCGGGGTGAGCTGGTAGAACCTGCCCAGGCCGAAATGCCCTTCGACGGTCGTATCGCAATTGCGGCAGTACAGGCGCGTGACTTCGAGAATGTCGTTGCAGACGGGACAACGCCCGATAACTGGGTGAGCCATCCCTTGTGACCTCTCCTTTATCGGTGATCGCATACTTGAAAATATCAATCATGTCCTTAAATAATATAACACACAAATTGATTTTTGTCAATAGTCAAATGAGACTTAACGCAGTCACCCCGCGATCCGAGGATCGCGGGGTGACTTGTGTCGAGTTTGGCCAGCGATGAATTACTACTGCACAACGCGAGCAGTGGCTTCCTCAGAGGCCGGCGACAGAGCCACAGGCAGCACCTGCTCCATGGACTCAACGAAGACAAAGTCCAGCCGCTTGCGCAGCCGCGAAGGCACCTCCGAGAGGTCTTGGCGGTTCTTTTGGGGCAACAACATGATCTTGAGACCCGCGCGGTGAGCGGCCAGGGCCTTCTCGCGCAGCCCCCCGATGGGTAGAACCCTGCCACGCAAGGTGATCTCGCCCGTCATGGCTACATCGTGGTGCACAGCGCGCCCGGTCAGGGCAGAGATCAACGCCGTGGCGATGGTGATGCCCGCTGATGGCCCATCCTTGGGGACGGCTCCCTCGGGCACGTGGATATGTACGTCAACCTTGTCGAAATCAACAGCGCCGATCCCCAGGGCGTCCGCCCGCGAGCGCGTATAACTAAGCGCGGCTTGCGCCGATTCTTGCATCACATCACCCAATTGGCCGGTCAAGATCAGAGAGCCTTTGCCCGGCATGATCGTTACCTCAACAGAGAGCGTATCCCCACCCATCTCCGTCCAGGCCAGGCCAGTGGCCACGCCGACCTCGTCTCGTTCCTCAGCCGTGCCGAACGAGTAGCGCGGTGGGCCGAGGAACCTGGTGAGAGATTGCCTGGCGATCTGCCTGGGCGCAAACTTGCCCTCGGCCACGCGCCGGGCCACCTTGCGGCAGACGTTAGCGATCTCGCGATCGAGGTTGCGCACCCCAGCCTCATGGGTGTACTCACGAATTAACGCCCGGAGAGCGCTATCTGAAATGCTTAACGTCCGCAAGCCGTTCTGCTCAATCTGATGCGGGATGAGGAAATGTCGGGCGATTTGCCGCTTCTCCTCTTCCATGTAGCCCGGGAACTCGATGACTTCCATGCGATCGCGCAACGCAGGCGGGACCGGGTCCAGGATATTCGCCGTGGTGATGAAAATGACCTTGGAAAGGTCGAAGGGCACTTCCAGGTAATGATCGGAGAAAGCGCAGTTCTGTTCCGGGTCCAACACTTCCAGAAGCGCCGATGAGGGATCACCACGAAAGTCCATGCCCAGCTTATCAATCTCATCAAGGATGAACACCGGGTTCTTGGAACCAGCGCGGCGCATGGTCTGGATGATGCGCCCAGGCAGCGCCCCCACATAGGTGCGCCGGTGTCCACGGATCTCGGCCTCGTCGCGGATGCCCCCCAGGCTCACGCGCATGAATTTGCGCCCCAGAGCGGCCGCGATAGACTTGCCTAGCGAGGTTTTCCCCGTCCCTGGGGGACCTACAAAGCATAGAATGGGGTTCTTCATCTTGTCGGCCGCCAGGCGATACACGGCCAGATGCTCCAAAATGCGCTCTTTGGCCTTGGGCAGGCCATAGTGGCTCTCCTCCAGGATGCGCGCCGCATTGGCTATATCCAGGTTGTCCTTCGTCTCCTCGTTCCAAGGCATACCCAAAACCCAATCGAGGTAGGTGCGAATGACAGCCACCTCGGGTGAAGCAGAGGGCATGGCGTTCAACCGCGCCAGCTCTTTCTCCACCTTTTGGCGCACTTCATCGGGCAAGGTCATCTCGGTGAGCTTGGTGCGCAGCTCGTTAACCTCCTGCATAGCAGGGTCGGTCTCACCCAACTCACTCTGGATGGCCCGCATCTGCTCGCGCAGGAAGTATTCCCGCTGGCTTTTATCCACCTCCTGCTGCACTTGGGAGTGGATGCGGTTCTCCAACTCCAGCACATCCAGCTCTGAGGCCAGAATGATGCTGATCTTTTGCAGGCGCTGGGTGCAGTCAGACATCTCCAGCAACTCTTGTCGCTTGGGAACGTCCAGCTCCAGGATGGAAGCAACCAGATCTGCAAGCCAGCCCGGCTCACTGGCGTTCATCGCCGCCACATAAGCATCATCAGGGATGCTGCGGCTATACTGCACGACCTTCTCAAACAGGGCTAACACCGCGCGCATCAGGGCCTCGGTGGAAAGGTCCATCTCGCCAGTCTCATGGACAGGGGAAACCTCTGCCACCATATAGGGCTGCATCTGGGTATAGCGGACGAGCTTGACGCGACGTTGCCCCTGGACCCAGATGCTTGTGGTGCCATCGGGCATGTGCAACTTGCGTCCGACGACAACCTCGGTGCCCAGTATATAGAGATCGTCACCGCCCGGGTCTTCCATCTCTGCGTCGCGTTGCGCGATCACCACCAGGCGCTGATCCCCCACTATCGCTGCCTCGACAGCCTTGAGCGAACGATCACGCCCCACAAATAAAGGTGCCACCATGTGCGGATAGATCACGGTATCGCGCAGGGGCAGCACCGGAAATTCCTCGATATCAAAGTCCTCCGTGATGGACTCGAAATCCTCTCCCAGCCAGTTGCTGAACTCGCTGGGATTGGTTGCCATCCGATTAGCCATTCGGCTGCTATACCTCCGTCAACTGTTCATGCCTCACATAATACTATACCACAGTGTAGGGCGATTATCAAAAGCCCCTAATCCCTGGTGTAGGTGGCCCAGGCGTCAGGAGACTCCCAGGCCTCGACGTGCTTCAGCCCACCTTGGGGCAGGCGCTCCTCCAGTTCCTGGTAGATCGTGCGGGCGATGTTCTCCGCGCTGGGGTTGATTTGGTCGAAGGGAGGCGTCTCGTTAAGGTTCTGATGGTCGAAACGTTCCAGGATAGCATCCAGTTCTTTCTTGAGCAAGGCAAAGTCAAAGGCCATGCCCGCCCCATCAAGCTCGTGGCGCTCAAGGCAAACCACCACCTCATAACGGTGCCCGTGCAGGTTTTCGCACTTGCCCCGGTAGTTTCGCAGCGCATGAGCAGCATCGAAATGCCGCCGGACATTCACTCTATACATTGCGCTCCCTTCTGAGCAAGCTACAGAGAGATTATCCCACTTTGCCCACCGAATGCAAACGCGGCCAACAGAGTGCCATCTGCTGAGGGTGTTGAAAAGTGGGAGTGAAGCATTTGCATGACGAAATGAGCATAAGACAGCGCAGCCCACTGCAAATGCTTCACCCCCAAAACAATGGCGACAAGATGTTTTTCGACACCTTTCCGTTCTCTCTGTTTGCGGGCACCAAGGTGATGCTGGTACAATCTGCAAAGCATGTTCGCAACCCCCTCTCGCCTTGAGTGTTAGGAGTTTGGGAGGTGGAAGCTCAGGGAGTTCTGCATGTCAGAGCAGGATGAGAGCGCTCGCATAGAAGCCGCCAAGATGGATCCTGATGCCTTTGGCGAACTCTATGCGCGTTATGTGGATCGCATCTACAACTATATCTTCCATCGGGTGGGCAACATCCACGACGCCGAGGACCTGACCTCCCGCACTTTCTTCCGTGCCTTGTCTCACCTGAACAGCTATCAGGATCAGGGCTTGCCGTTCTCTGCCTGGCTTTATCGCATCGCCCACAACCTGGTGGCCAACTGGCATCGCGACCGGGGGCGCCGACATGTTGTCGCCCTCGACGAGCTAATCATCAAGAGTCTGCCCCATGAACACCCGGAGGCGATGGCTGAGTTCCAGGATAACACCCAGCAACTCGGGGCCGCGATTCGTCAGCTCGATGCCACCCGCCAGGAGCTCCTGGTGCTCAAGTTCAGTGAGGGATTATCGAACGCAGAGATCGGCAGTATCATGGGGCGTAGCGAGGGAGCTATCAAGTCGCTTTACCATCGTACCCTGCTGGCGATGCGCAAGGATCTCCTAAAGAAAGGCCTGGACGTCGAATGATGGGACGGATAGGGCGAACTCTACGGCATCCTCTGCAAGCGGCGCGCCGCTTGTATAGGCCATCCAACGTACCTCAAGGCTTCGAGGGCGCGGTGCAAGGCGCTCTGCGCCCAGTAGAGCCATCGGCCAGCTTCCGCGAGGGCTTGCGGGGGAACCTCGCCCTGGCCGCGCAGCACAAGATGGCAGGATTAGTCGTGGAATATCCCAAGCCATTCCGCGAGGGCATCGTCCTCGGATTATCCACGGGGCTCCTGGCAGCGGCGATAGCGGTTATCGTGCTGCTCTTCCGTTCGCGCCTCTTCGGGGCCAGGCGCTAAAGCACAACCAGCTCCCTCGCCCGGAATCGGGCGAGGGTTCACTTCTGAGAGAGGGACATCCATTGACCCAATACACACATATCACGGGCTGGGGCAAATATATACCCAAAGTTGTGCTCACTAACGATGATCTGGCCGAGATCGTAGATACCAGCAATGCCTGGATTATCGAGCACACAGGGATCAAAGAGCGCCACATTGCCACGGGTGAAGAAACTGTGGCCTATATGTCAGCCCGGGCGGCGAGGGACGCATTGGCCATCGCAGGGCGCACGCCGGAAGACCTGGATCTGATCATCGTCTCCACCTCCTCTCCTGACCGGCAGTTGCCGGGAGCCTCTTTTATCCTTCAAGGCATGCTCGGCGCGACGCGCGCCGCAGCCTTTGACTTGCGCTCAGGATGCTCTGGGGTCATCTACTCCCTGGCTGTAGCCCGGCAGTTTATCGGCTCTGGCACCTACCGCTGTGTCCTCGTCGTAGGGGCAGAGGTGGTTCTCAAGAACGTCAACTGGCGTGACCGGCGCACTTGCGTGCTCTTTGGTGATGGCGCGGGCGCGGTGGTCTTGGAAGGGAGCGAGATGCCGGGGGGCATCCTGTTCACGGGGCTCGGCGCGCAGGGCAAGGATTATCAGGCCTTAACGGTCAAAGCTGGCGGCAGCGAGTACCCTATGTGCCCCATCACCACCAAGCGTAACTACCACACCATCGAACTCGATGGCCGCAAAACCGCCGATTTCGCGGTGCGCACGCTATTGCGTCGCCCAGCCGAGGCCGTTGCAGGGGCCGGACTCACCTGGGACGACATCGAGCTTTTCATCCCCCATCAGGCCAACTTGCGCCTCATCGAGCTGGCCTCCGAGCGGCTGGGGATTCCTATGGAGCGGGTCTTTGTCAACGTGGACCGCTATGCCAACATGTCCACCGCCTCCATCGCCGTAGCCTTGACTGAGGCCGCGGAGCAAGGACGGCTCAAGGCTGGCGACCACGTGCTCCTGACCGGCTTTGGGGCAGGGCTGGCCTGGGCCACTGCGGTCATCCGCTGGGGCGCTCCCACTGAAGGACCACCAAGCGCGGCCGGCTCAGGCTTTCTTGGTGCTTTGCGCCGGGCATGGCTGCGCATCCGGGATAGGATTCGTCGCGCGGCCGTGAATCTGTCATTGTGGTCCTGGGAACTGCGCAACCGCCTAAAGCGTCGCCGCGCAGATAAGAAAAAGGCGTCAAAGAAGTAGGGGCAAAGCATTTGCCTGACGAAATGAGCATAAAGCAGTGCGATCTACTGCAAATGCTCTGTCCCTACAGAATGATGACAAAGAAGTGTTGAAAACGATCTTCCCGTGTGTTAGAATACCCCCAAGAACGGCCTGTCCGGCACAGATAGGCCGGGCGAGTTTTTGACGGAGGAAAGACATGGACACGCTTTTTGGCTTGAACCTTGGCCTGGGGACCATTCCCCTGCTTTCGGAGGCCGTGACGCGCTCGATCTCGGCCGAGAACCCCACGGGCGCTGTGAGGGGTGGGGCGAAGGAGATGCCGGATGAGAATAACCCCGGCTCGCTCCTGGGGCAGGGCTGGAAAATTCGTCCCTGCATCACCCTGGAGCCTGGCACAACCACCACCCTGGCCGACATCGCCGGCCCGGGGGTGATCCAACACATCTGGATCACGGTGCGCCCCGAAGCCTACCGCTCCTGCGTGCTGCGCATGTATTGGGATGGCGAGGAGAGGCCCTCCATCGAGGTGCCCCTGGGCGACTTTTTCGCCAACGTCCACGGCCTGCGCTACAACGTGCTCTCCTTGCCCGTGGCCGTCAACCCCTCGGGCGGCTTTAATAGCTACTGGCCCCTTCCTTTCCGCAGCCATGCGCGCATCACCGTCGAGAACCAATATTGGGAGCCGATCCACGGCTTTTTCTACCAGATCACCTATGCTCTGGGCCAGGTGCCCGCCGAGGCGGCCTGCTTCCACGCCCAATGGCGGCGCAACGTGACCACGCGGGAGTATCCCGAGCATGTGCTCCTGGACGGCGTGCGCGGGCAGGGACATTATGTGGGCACGGTGATGGCCTGGACGCAATTCTCCAACGGCTGGTGGGGCGAGGGGGAGATCAAGTTCTACATTGACGGCGACGGCCAGTTCCCCACCATCTGTGGCACGGGGACGGAGGACTATTTCTGCGGAGCCTGGGGCTTTGGAGACACCTTCTCTGCCCCCTTCACGGGCTACCCGCTATGGCGCAAGGAGCCGGGCGAGGTGCCCCGGCACGGGCTTTACCGCTGGCATATCATGGACCCCATCCGCTTCCAGAAGGACCTCAAGGTCACCATGCAGGCCCTGGGCTGGTGGCTGAAGGGCAAGTTCCAGCCCCTGACGGATGACATCTCCTCCGTAGCCTACTGGTACCAGCGCGAGCCGCACGCGCCCTTCCCGGCCCTGCCCGACCTCGCCGGGCGCTGGCCGCGATAATATTTAAGAACCTGGCAACCAATGCTATAGGCTGCCCAACGGCCACGAGCTGAGCCGCCCGGCCAGCCAAGGTCATTCGCCAGATGTGTGGAAGTGGGCATAGATAGAATCCTTTGTTAGCCCGCCGCATGTTTCTTCGGAGGCGGCGGAGCCTCGCCCCTTTGCACCTTCTCAGACATCTTTGCGATGAGGTGCGTGATCACCACTCCCAGGTCATAGATGTCAAGAACTCCATCCATGTTCGGATCCTTCAAGTCGAGCGTGCCCTGCATCTCATGGATCCGATAGGCCAGCTTGAGGAATTTGGAGAGGACCAGCTTGGGGATGTCGTCCAGACGCTCAGACCCGTACCACTCAAAGATATCCCTATCCCCTTTGCTCGAGTTGCATTTCTTGCACGCACAGACACAGTTATCGGATGAGTCAAGGAGAGCTGCAATCCTGGGGTCAACACCTGCTCTTGAGGCTGGGACGATATGGTCGGTACTCAGACCACCAGTGGCTCCACAGTAAACGCAAACCCTCCCCTTCTCTAGTTCCCTCTCGTAGTCCCGAATTGATGAGGACCAGCTCATCTCGCCCGATTCGAGCTTCTTGTAGCGAGAAATCACAAAGCCGTAGTTGGCCTCAAAACCGGCAGCGTTGGCGATAAGCTGGGCGTAGTGCCAGTAGATAAGGCGACGCACCGTATCAACGTATTTCGGAGGCTTGAGAGGCATATCCACCTCCTTCGACCTTCAGGGTCACAGCCCTTGGGGCGACGGGCTAACGGAGCCGAGCTAAGCCGCCACGCGAAGCGCGGTCGGCTTCATCCCCGTGCTAGGCTGCCTATGGCTGGCATATTACTGCGCTTGAACAGGGTCTGGGATCAGAGCTTTGGTGGCTTCGCGCAGGTTCTTGAAAAGCTGGTCTATTTCCCAATGAGTCATCACTACTATGTCTCCAGCTCTGTAAGTTGTTTCACCTTCTAGGGGGCCACTCGACAAGCTGAACTCACTCACTCCAAGGTATTCAAAATCACGCTTGCGCAGTTCGCCTCTGTTATGTTGGATAACATCTCGAATGACTTTGTGCTTC
>Ga0315279_10009991_pt1 | contig 11210 bp, 10 predicted proteins | sample YL17G06_20_MG_FD_203694 | JGI IMG/M metagenome (GOLD analysis project Ga0315279, IMG submission 203694) | Sediment microbial communities from Yellowstone Lake, YNP, Wyoming, USA - YL17G06_20 | ecosystem: Environmental > Aquatic > Freshwater > Lake > Sediment | place: USA: Wyoming | collected...
AGGTTTATGATTTGGAGTCCGCTTATGAGGAGTGTTTGGTAGCAGTTTTGGGCTTCTTCTTTTCCTATTTTTTGGCAGACGGTTTGGATGGTTTCGCTTATGACTATGGTGGGGAGTAGGGCTTCTTTGCGTTGGATTAGTTCTCGTAGTTTTCTGGATGTTTTTTGTCTGTCTTCTGTGCTTGTTGAGTAGTAATGTTCGATGAGGAATCTTGTGTCTAGGACTTCTTTCAAGCCTAGTATTCCTCGCGGAGCTTGTCGATTTCTTTCTTGATTTCTTCTACTTTTCCGTATTTTGAGTAGATTCCTGCACAGTCTTCGAGTTTGCGAGTGGGTTTGAAGAGTATTCCTTGATCTGTGACTTCCACGAGCAGTTCGTCGCCTTCTTTGATCTTGAACTTTTGTCTGAACTCTACAGGGATGGTTGTTTGGCCTCTTCTCGTTACCTTGACAACGTTCTGCATGTGCGTTTGCCTCATGCAATGAAGTGCAGGTACTATCATAAAAACATTTCCTACCAATGATGCTGAGTAGGATTGTTCATGGTTCGTCTGTTTAGTTGAAAGGAGTGTGCGGTTTGCCTAGTAGTGTTGAGCGTTCATATGCCTGATTGAGTAGCAACGTTATGGTAAGTGGTGCCAGTTCTGTTGCTTGGAATGGTGTCTTTTTTCAGGAGTGAACACAAGTTTTTGGGACTCACGTATGAGAGAGATGGGGTGAAGCTGAAGAAAGCCTATGCTGATTTGTGGGTTTGAGTGGTTGATGAGGAATGGAGAGAGTTTTCAGCGGCGAGATTGGAAGTAGTCGTCGTTAGTGGAGAAATAATAGCGGACTACTACTTCTGATGCTGGACAGCTGTCTTGTGGTGGTTTGGAAGTAGTAGACGTAACGGTTTTTTTAGCGTCTACTACTTCCAGTGCATTGAGGGAACAGCGGAATTGTGGGCATAGTTGAGAATGGTCTGAAGGTCTTGCGCTGAAAAGCGATTTTGACCCCTTGTATGTACCTTGAACTGTAGTTAAAGAAGAGTATCGAGAGTGTGAATAGGTTGGCGGTTACGAAAGGGTAAGAAGGCATCGGGGTTTGTGGGATGGGTCACATATAAGATGGAGGATGAGGATAGCGAATGGAACAAAATAACATGCATGCTAGCGAAATATGTAGAATACGCGAACGTCGGAGGAAACAAAACAGGAGGATTCGGAATGGTGAAACTTGTTGAGTTCAAAAACTAGAATAGCGAAATGCTGCTTTCAATCTTGGCAGGAATCGAGATATTTCTGAAGATACGCATCCAACCCTATTATCAACCATTTAGCTTCATTCTCGTGCCTTATCGATGGTAGTCTCCAATCAGGTCTTTGTGATGTCGAGTATGCAGGGAGATCTTCAATCAGTCTGAAGAACAATGAACTATAACCCGGGTTCCCCACATCGATAGATGCATTATCTTTTGTGATAAACTCAACATCTCTGAAGGATTCTGCACCCCATCTAGCTCGAAATTTGAAAGGAACGTCCGCGAAATCTTCTACAACAATAACATGCTCATTTTCCTTGATCTCTTTTGCAGACGCATTGAGTTCTCGCTCAAATTCTTCTCTCGTCAGAACGTTTGTGACAGGCAACATAGGCAACTCGAAAAATCCTACCCTGATCACTCTGTTGAAATTCTTCAGAAAAACTGGTAAATTGTTCAAATATCCCCTGAAACCCGCTAGGGCTATACTCTTCAATTTTCTTATTCGAAAGCATTTCGCCTCGTCTTCCAATTCTCTCACGTTTATGAATGGCAATCGCCAGAAGGGATCTTTAACCAAATTCACCAGGGTATTGGGACTTAGCTGTTCTTTCTCCTTCGCAAGACTCATCACCCCACAGAGAAAGCCATCATACAGAAATGCCGCTTCTTTACTTTGCAAGAACTCTGAATATGTCAAAGGTGTGTTAAGCGATGAGTATATCAGATTCTTCAAACCCGAGTAATCTAATTGGACAGAATCAGCGTGTTCTTTGAGGTAAAGCATTCCTTCCGCTGGAATCATTGCGATTCCTTCAGCTTCTCTTCTTCTCGCTGCCCTGCCGAGTCTTTGCATGAAAGCCGGAGCATTGCTCGCTTCAATAAAAATACTCCCTACGTCAAAATCGATTCCTACTTCGAGAGCGCTCGTGCCAATCACAATCTCACGCCTTCGCAAATTTTCTCTATCCTTCGCTGGAATCAGAGAATGTATTGCTGAGACGGTATTTTGACCAAATTCCTCTCGAAGCCTTTTCGTCAACTTGATGCAGAAAGCTATGGAGTTGACTATCGCAAGAGTCTTAATCGTTGCCCCAGAACATCCGTTCCTTCGATAAAGTTGTCCAATATGCTCTGCAACTATTTCTACGTCCTTCTCATCCGTCAAGATATGGTTTTGAGGAAGGGGCAAGACCTCTAGTTGCATCCTTTGCCGAGCAGTGTAACCTTCTGAACTCTCCTCTGCGACAATGTCTTTTGCCTCTTTGAAAATCTCTCTTAGATGGGGTAGGATATCCGACGGTGTTGCAGTAGCAACAATTAACTGTTCTATGTGCTCACGTAGTGCACCTAAAATAAAGATCAAATTTGCTAATGTTGTCCCATAATACAAATGAAATTCGTCTATAACCAGAATTTTGAACTTTAGTAAATCCTGAAATATCTCCGCTGCTCGATAATATTTCCCTCTGAAAAGTAGGTGAAGTGTGTCGGGGTTCGTTATCAGCAGAATGTTCTTAGCGCGAACAGACAGAAGTTCTGCCAGAGTTGTTCCCTTGCTCTTGGGCTTCACTCCGGCCATTTCTTCTAATCGGCTTCCTGTTGCTACAATAACCGCATAATCCTGATTCTCCCCAAACGGTTTTTCATTAATGGCATTGGCAAGAGGAGTGTACACTGTTTTCCCCATGCTACGAAGAAGTGCACATATCGATTGTGATTGATCCTGGATAAGTTCGTTTGTGGGAAGTACTATAATAGCGCTTTTTTCTGCTTGCGTGATCCTCAAAAGAAATGCAAGAGTTTTGCCGCCACCTGTCGGCGCAGTTATTGTTATGAGTTTATTCTTACAAGTCAACATTTCAGTTTGGTGCGACATCAATCTGATATTTTCAAACGGCGACGGTTCTTCGCTGTAAGCGAGTCTTAGAGGGAGCAGTTCGAACTTCATTTTTACTCAAGAGAACTGTACGTTCGTAAAAAGATCTCGTCTTGGAGCTGCAACTCTTAGAGTTTTTCTGTCCAGCTTGCCTTCATAGTACTCGCCTTGTATCTTTGCGTTTGTCGCCACTAGCCCATTAGGTAAGACGACGACATTTCCTTCGAGAAGTTTTGATTCTTCTGGCAAGTCAGATATTGCTACAGGATGATCTGGATAGAAGATGCCTTTCTTTAATTCAGTGTCTTCTAATCTCTGATAGAGTAAGACGGCCGGAGAAAGCTTCTTTCCTAGTCTTATCACTCGCGTTCCTGTATTTCCCACAGTGAAGAATTGGTATGATGTGAGTGGTGGATACTTCATATAGCTTCCAAGTTTGGGATGAGCAAGTTTTGCCATTCGCGGATGAAAGACACTGGTTTCCATTGAAATCAGAAATGTCGAGTCCACACTATTGTATGATATTCTTTGTGGAGCCGTTGAATGGGCAAACTCCGCTTTTCCCCCGCTCAAGACTGCTATGTCTGACTCAATAGGTTTGGCAGGCGTCGCATAGGTCAAAAATATCTTGTAGTCTTCTAAGTAATGGGGTTTGGTTCCCGAAGCATTTCTTTGGGTCTGTGGTAGCGCAGTGTTAATTGCGTACATGAGTGCAGTGTTATGGATAATCTCGGTTGGAACGCCGACACGAATTTCTCGAGAAACATAGAAGAAAAAGTCATGAGAAGTGATTGTTGCCCTATGAATCTTCATTACTTCTTCGACCCAGATTCCCTTTTCGCCATCTCTTCTGCTTGGGATGCGAATTTGGTGGCGTCATTGTAGAGTTTTTGTATGAACTCCTTCGAGATACTGAATTCTCTGGTTTTCTCGATGAATGTCCTAAACTCGGCTGGTTTCAATATTGCAGTTTTATCGCTGAAAGCGGCGAGTTTCTTGTATTTCTCAAGAACTTCAAATGTGGCTTGCACAGGGTCTGTCTTGTAGTCTCTTTTACACAATTCCAGATTATACTCAAGTGGTGTCAAGAGTTCTTCATAACCAACTGCAAGGCCTACAATTACGTTAACCATGTCTCCTTTTGTTCTTGTTTCTGCACCGTAGGATTTGCAGGTCATCAATGTTTTCAGATATGTTATCAGCTCTTCTGATGTCACCGAAGTTAGGGTCACTACTGAAGGGAAATTCGCCAAGGGCACTATGCTTTCCACATATCCTAAGGCTTGACCTGTCGATTGAGTGGAGGTTGATACCGCGTTAAAGGTCGTGATCTCTGAGATCTCTTCCCATGGTTCCAATGAGTATGCTGTGCTGTATTCTATTCGATGCTTAATATTCCATCGGCCTGATCCTCTGCCTTTCTCTGTGGACACTGCTCCGAATAGTGTGCAACGTGGGCACCTCAAGCAGAGATTGTCTTTTAGTTCACATTCTTTTTGTGCTTTGTCCAATTCCAGCCCATTGTCTCCTGCAATTCCTCGAATCAATGTACTGAAGTGTCTATTCTCCGGCGCTTTCTGTTTTGACGCTAACATGGCGACTCTGGTTGTTGGCGTCATGTCGTCGATTGATTTGGGCAAGACTGTTACGTTAAGTTCGCGGGTTTCTTCTGTTCTGAAGATAGAGTAATCGTGGGTTTGTCGCAGCATAAGTATCTGGATCGTGTTCGGTCGTCTTAGTATGGTTGGTTCAGAAAGCAAGTGTTGTGTTATTTCTTTTGGTATGAACTGCGAATATGTCACTTTTTCACCTCCTTTCGCGGAGTCCCAAAAGTAGATACTCTTTCATACTGTTTGAGGAAAACTGCGTAGTCGATTTCTCGCAGGATCCGCAACCACATCCTTTCTGTGACTAGCTCTTTGAGTTGCTGTAGCGAATCAATTGCCCTCTTGAGATGATCGCATGCAACCTGGCTGAGAGGTTTGGTTGATGCATTGCTGTGGATGTTGACTACGTATCCGACAATGGCGTCCTTATTTTCAAAACGTCCGGATGACACGGACGAAAGGAGTTTCCCAACAGGTCCCATCAAGCTACTTTTGGAATCTCCCCCTCTTTCTGGTTGATAGTCTTCAAGGTATTCAAAGAGGTTTTGGACAACATCTTCTTTTAGATTCTTTGTCTTTTCTGGATCGGCGGTACTTTCCTTTTCAGTTTGTATGTAGATGTAAGGTCTACTCATATTCATCTCCTCATTCACATTTCAATTATCTGGCTTTGTCCAAGTATTGATGAGTTTGACTAAATATCTGTTGTGAAGATTGCCGGAAGCCTGCAAGTATTGGTTCAAGATCCGACCTGGTAGTTCTTTGCTCAAAGCAAAGAGAGCATCTTTTCCCACGTTTGTTTCCCTTCTCAAGACTTCTTCGATCAGTATTAATGCTGCGACTCTCGAAAGCACTTCGTCTAACTGTTCGAGACTTATCCACTCTTTTATTTCGAGCTCACTGTAGACATTGGTTAATCCGATCTTTCTTGGGACTTCTAGGTATCCAGCAACGGGAGTAGGGAACTTGATCTCAAAGGGGATGTTAGAGAATGTGACAGAAGCAAGAAACAGTCTTGCCAGCACTGCGCCAAGGAACATTTTTCTTAGGAAATATGCTGTGTCGGACTCTTCGATTTTGCCCCTTCTCCACCTTAAGCCTGAAACCATAAGCATCACATAGTTGGGGGCATCCATCTTTGCAGTGAATCTTGCAGTGTCTCTCGAGTAAGCCTGCAATTTGTTCTCGATTTCTGTGGGAAGCTTGATCTGTCCTTCTACAACTGCAGTCGATAGCTCTCTATAGGATTTGTATCCTCCATTTTCATTAGGGATACCAAATAGATCTAAGAATTCTTCTGGTGACTCGAGGTCATAGTTGTCTTCGAGATATCTTGTAATGGTCCCAATGCGCCAGTTCTTGCTTTTCTCGACGATTAACTTGAATGCTTCAACGTTTTTCTCATCGAGCTTCTGTCTCAAAATGATATCAGCCCAGGCTTCTGTTTCCTGCAAAGCCCTAATTCCGTTGCTCTGAGCGCTCAAAAGATGCTCCATTGTCTGCTGCCAGACTCCATTAACTTGGGCACCGATTTGAACTTGTGGAAATACGAAGATAGTCTCTTCGGGGTTTTTCAGGAATATTGAGCGCATTTTTGCTTCATAGCAACAGAGTTTGCAGATTTTGACTTTGTTCTTTCCGCCTAGACAAGTTCCGCCTTCAACAAGGTTTGTGAAAATCTCTGACTCGCCGATAAGGGATGCTGCAGCTTCTTCGAATGGCACGTTTGAACACAATGCGCAAGACACCCCGCCTTTTGCTTTTCTTTTCCCTTCTGCGTAATTTTCAAAGATCTCCTTTGCCAAGTCTTTGTAGGAAATCAGAAGCGGTTTTTCTATTTCGCCAACAAGCAGTTCAGCAACGTCACTGATAGGAAACCTTGCCTTTGCAAGGTTTTTGTCGAAGATGCTGACTGTGATCTTAGAATATACTCTGCGGAGTTTTTCGACAACTTCTGTTCTTCTTAGTTTGCTTAGAACAGGAGAAGCCGCTAATTCATGATAAATGCTCAGTCCATCATCCGCACTGGTTATGTGCGAGACTTTCCAAAGCTTTGGAATCAGCGACATAGCTTCAGATTTCTGCAGCCCGAGATCTTCACATATTGAATCTGTAATCAGATTCTCTGCTTCATCATTTTTGAGGCTTAGCTTGTAGACTTCCTTCATTACTTGCGTAAGGTAGAGAATGGCTCTTACTTCTTTGAACTTCTCTTCAATCAGTTGTGGGTCTTCCAGAGCATATTTTTTCTTTATTAGTCGCATCCATTTCTCTCTTTGAGTTCCGGTCGGTGGCAGTTGAGGGTTTAATGCAAAGCGCTGGTCACCGATGTACTTCCAGAAAGCTCCAATGGTTTCACGGCTTACGAAGAGCAACTCGGGTGCGATAATGACAGTTTCTGTTATTCGACCAAAAATCGCCTTTCCTATTCTTATAGGATCAATGTTTGATATATATTCACTGATTTCGTTTTCCAATGCTCCCCGTATTTCTTTCTCGGTAGGATCAGCGATTGGTGTCTTTGAGATAAACAAGGTTCCATACGAGTAATATGAAACTGGGATTCCGCCTTTTTCTTTTATCGTCTTGATGAGAGATCTGTGAAGTATTTGGGTGAGTATTCCTCTTACCATAGAAACTTTGTAGTAGTAGAGATGTAGTCCCAACTTGTTCAAAGTTCTTTCCAATTTTGGGCTTCTCGAGTCCGAAAGCTCTCTTATACCTGCAAGTTCGTCCGCAAGCATGATAATGTCTATCAGTTTTGGATTCTTTGGTGATTTCTTCAACATATCGGTGAGATGAGTAATTCCTTCTGACTCTTCCATGGCACGGGCTAAAGCGATGCATTCAATGACTGCTTCATCATTTTTTACCCCGATCTCTTCGAGGATACTTGCAAACTCACCGTCGCTAATCACATTGCTGTCTTTATGCAGAAAAACGCCTTTACCGTTTGAGAGCACTTCTTGGGCTTCAGTTTTGGCTTTTGCGGCGTCGTGGATGAATGCAGCTGACAAAATAGTGATAAGATCTCTGTCAAATTCGCCGAGGATTCCAGTGATAGAATCAGCAATGGACATAACGTTCAATGAGTGTACTAGGAGTGATTGGGTAGCTTTCCTCTTGGCCCGTCGTAAGTGCCATTTTCGGCTTAGACCTGCTTTGATTGCAGCGTAGTATGTTTCCTCAGGCAAAGCCATTCTTATCTATCTGTTGTTAATTGAGTTGAGTATAAATAGTTTCACCATTAATTTTCGGCTTTGACCTCTGTAAGCGCAAACATGGTCACTGGAACTACCTGCGATCAAAAGCCAGAAAAATGATTGCTTTAATGCCATATCTCAGTTGATACGCTGATGGTTTCATTATTTTGCAACGCCTTTGATCACTCTTGCTTACATGTTTGTTTGTGTCCGCATCCGCCCATACATCTGCGTTTTGCGACAGTTGTCTGCGCAACTCTCATAGGTGATCGTTCCTCTAACTAGTTCGCTCTAGCACGCATTCAACATCTCCCTCGACCGTAGAACTAAACTGAAGCCCTTGGCTCACGATGCGCACTCGTGCCAATGTCTTCATCGTTCTTCGTAAAGCATAAATCGTTGATCTTGTACTGTATTTTTGGTGATACAAAATGGAGAAGACAAAAGTCAAGGTGCTCAGTGGTTACCGCGTGACAATACCCGAAGAGGCCCGCCACCGCCTCCCACTAAAGATAGGCGAAGAACTAGAATTCACCATGGAGGGAAACCGTCTGGTGTACAAGGTCAAGGAGCTACCGGAAGACCCTGTCCTTGCCATGCTCGGAGTAGCCAGAGGCCCGCACAGAAGACTCGGCGAAGTTGAAGAAGCCGTAGCCAACGAACTTGAACAGAAGATCAAGAGGAGCCGCAAATGAGATTCGTGGACACGACGATCTTCATAAAATGGGGTCAAGCAACGCCCACCGAAGCGGCTCAAAACGAAGAACTATCCCTCTGCGGCTACATCCTATCAAAAATCCGAGACGGCGAAGAAGCCCTCACGAGCACCATAACCAAGGACGAAGCCCTCATATGGTTCTCCCGATACCAAGCCTCCAGACTCTCAGACTTCATACGAAGCCTAACCGCCCTAACCAGCATGACAATCACCGAACCAACACTCGAAGACGAGCTTGAAGCAACACAACTATACGGACAGTACCCCCTCGGAATATCAGACCTAATCAACCTACAAATAATGAAAAGACACGGAACAAACCAAATCTACACCACAGACAAAGGCTTCGAAAAAGTCCCAACCATAAAACGAGTATTCGAAGAACTAAAGAACGAACCCCAATACAACAGCTTCGCAGCGAAGCTCAAACCAAGACACTGAAAAACCGCTCACACCCTAAATCACTGCCACACCCGCTCGTATCCCCACCCGCGCGTTTCTGTCATGCCGATAGCCACAACCCAATGATTCTCTCAACCAAAGCACCTTTCCACCTTACCCTCAGGAATTGCAGTCATCCGAATCGTCTATGCCGCTTCACCCAATGAAAGGCGTTGCGGTTTGATAATGAGACTTAAATAGTTGAAACACGAGTATCCTACTTATGCTTCAACTATTCGCAGACAGAAAACAAGAACTCCAATTCCTCGAACAACACTACAAAACACAAACACCCGAACTCATAGTCATATACGGCAGAAGACGAGTAGGCAAAACCGAACTCGCACTCCAATTCTCAAAAACCAAACCTCACGTATACTTCCTAGCCGACCGCCGACCAGAGACCGAACTAATCAACGAACTAAAACAACGAATGAGCCTCTACCTCAAAGACGAAAGCTTCCAGAAACTAGCCGTCAAAGACTGGATCGAACTCTTCCAAGAATTCACAAAATGGAACCAAAACAGACACACAATCATAATAATCGACGAGTTCCCCAACCTCATCGAAGCCAACCACGCCATCCCCAGTATCTTCCAAAAAATCTGGGACCAAAACCTCAAAAACACAAAAACCATGCTCATACTCCTCGGCTCATCAATAACCATGATGGAAACCGAAGTTCTAAACTACAAAAGCCCACTCTACAGCAGAAGAACCGCCCAATGGAAACTAGAACCACTCAAAATACACCACCTAAAACCCTTCTTCCCCAACTACGACACCGAACAGCTAATACACGTCTACGCCTGCACAGGCGGAATCCCCGCATATCTCCTGAAATTCGACCCGCAAACCAGCTTCTGGCAAAACGTCGAACAAAAAATCCTAGCAAAAGGCGAATTCCTGTACGAAGAAGCCGAATTCCTCCTTCGAGAAGAACTCCGTGAACCACGAAACTACAGCCTAATCCTCAAAGCCATAGCCCAAGGAGCCAAAACCTACGGTGAAATCCTCACCCAAACAAGCATGGACAAAAGCATCCTCTCAAAATACACCAGCGTACTAGAAGACCTAAACTTCATAAAAAGAAACCACCCAATCGCCATCAAACCCAAACCTAGGAAAGCAACATACACAATAGCAGACAACTACCTAAACTTCTGGTTCAAATACATCTTCCCAAACAAGACAGAACTCGAAACAGGCAACACCCAAAATATCCTAAACAAAATCAAACAAGACTACAACACGTACCTAGGCCACGCGTTCGAACAAGCTGTAACAGAACTTCTAACAGAAATGAAGACAAAAAACAAGCTACCCTTCACGTTCACGACTATAGGAAAATGGTGGTACAAAGACAACGAAATAGACCTAATCGCACTCGACGAAGAAACACAGACCGCAACGTTCCTCGAAACAAAATGGAGCACCCTCAACAAACAAGACTGCAACAGAATACTGCAAAACCTGAAAACCAAAGCGCAACAGTTCCGCTGGAACCGCAAAAAAGAAAACTATGGAATAATAGCAAAGAAAATCACCCAAAAACAAGACCTAACAGAACAAGGATACATCGCCTTCGACCTCGATGACCTTGAACCACTGATAACCCACAACAGCTAAGGTGCCCTTGCATTCCTGTTTCATTTGTTCTGCTCCTCGAAGCGTCTAAGCACTTCTACCGGAACAGGGTTAACATACTCTAACCCCACACGCCCACAAAGCCGCTCAAAATCCGTGTCCGTAGTAACAATTCCCTTAGCCTTTTCCTGCAACGCAAAAGCAACATAAACGCAATCAAACACGTCATGCCTCAGCTCCTCAGCCAACCTGAAACTCTCAACAATCGTCTCCTTCCTGAGACCCGGATACTGCGGCCGATCATACGCCTTAACAAAATGCTCAACAGCCTTGCCACTTTCCTTCTCGGGACACCCCCACTTCTTGGTCATAATCCAATAAGCCCTAACAGGAAGAATGTTCATAACAAGCGGAACATACGCACCTCTCAAGCCTTCGTCGACAACAGCGGACACGTACTCGTTCCCAGGGTGATCCTTCACAAGAAAAACAGCCAAAACATTAACATCCCAAACCAACCTCTCTTTACCCGCAT
>Ga0315279_10009992_pt1 | contig 11209 bp, 7 predicted proteins | sample YL17G06_20_MG_FD_203694 | JGI IMG/M metagenome (GOLD analysis project Ga0315279, IMG submission 203694) | Sediment microbial communities from Yellowstone Lake, YNP, Wyoming, USA - YL17G06_20 | ecosystem: Environmental > Aquatic > Freshwater > Lake > Sediment | place: USA: Wyoming | collected...
GGTTCTTCATATATTAATCTAAATAATTTTTTTGTAAAGGGGGCGGGTTGATGCCCGCCCCCTTTGGGAGGTGTATGCGTAGGGTGTGACTATTTAACGAGCACAAGCTTTTCGATGCGCTGGAACTCGTCGTTCCGACCGCAGCGGAAATCGAGGAAATAAACGCCCGCCGCCGCGGCACGGCCGGTATCGTCCTTTAGGTCCCACGCGATCTCGTAAGCGCCGGCTTTCATCTGGGCGTCGACCAAGGTCCGGACGCTCCGTCCGGCCAGGTCGTAAATGGTGATCCGGACCCGGGTGTCGCGGTCGATCCCGAAATTCACGCGGGCCCGTTCCTGGACCGGGTTCGCGAACGCGCAGGCGAAGCTGACTTTGTCCGACCTTTCCTCCGCAATGCCGATCGGACGAACGCGGAAAGAGTAATAAGTGGAGCTGGACGGCGCGCCGACCGGGTCGCAGCCCGCGTTCGGGTTGATCCAGCGGTCCTTGGCCCAGAGATAGTAATCGATCTGGGTGTTGAGCGGCTGGCTCGGGATCGATGCCTGGTACAGGCTGCCCGACTGGAGGGTCATACTGAGCTGCTGCCAGGAACCGGAATTGACCCGGTAGAAAAGGCGCACCGAGTCCACGCCGCTGCGGTCCGTGACCGTCGATTGCACCGGGAACGGTCCGCCATAACTCGTGTCGTGCCAGGCCGTGGTGCCCGTGAAATAAGGCGGTTCGTTATCGGTCGGGACCGTGATCTTGAAATCGTCGATCCACCAATCGGCGTAATTATTAAAGAATGTATAGGCATCCACCAGAAAACGGATTTTCACATTATTGCTTATATACGAGTTAAACGGGAATGTCTCTTCTTTCCAAGGTATCGTATCGCCGTTCTGCCAACTATATTGCCATAGTCTTGCCCAGCTTGTCCCACCGTTGGTCGAAACGAGGATCCGGGCGCTGTCCAGAAAGATCCCTTGTTCAAATCGATATTTATGCCAGATTTTCAGTTCGGGACTGGTGAACTGGGTCAAATTAATACCGTTTTTGAGTGTGAGCGTCATCACCGTATCGTTGACCGTGCCGCTGTATGCCGAATGGGTCGGCGAGTGGTATTGATTCGCTGCCCGGTTCCAGTTCCTGGTTTTGTCCCAGTAGTTGAGGAAACTGTCGATGCCGGAACCATATTCAAAATCGTCCTCGTAGATCACAAAGGATCCCGGCGCGGTGCCGATCGTCAGGTTATAGAAAATGGTGTCGCAGAAATCCAGGCTGTCGTAAGCACCGTCCGCGCGGAGGATCAGCCCGATCCGGGATACATGGCCCTGGGGCGTCAGGGAGTGGATGGTGAAGGTGAAGGGACTGCTGGAATTCGACGCGGTCCCGCCCGGCGCCAGGTTGCCGAAATCGTATGTGCCGGCGCCGATGGTGATGAAATTATCAAACGACTTGAGCGTGCCGCTGGTGTTGTTGGCCTGTGCTCCGCCGGTGTTCTTGATGTCCACGGTCATCCGGCCTGTCTCGCTCGGTTCCAGGATGCCGTTGCCGTTGCCGCCCGGCGCCGGGTCCGTGATCGACTTGGAAAGGATCGAGATCCAGGGTTGGTTCATGGACGGCGTGCCGTTCAAAGCCCGCCAGACATTGAGCCGGCCCCAGCCGAAGTTGTTGTTCGGATACGGCCCTCCGGCCGACGGCTGGTCGGCGTTGTCCAGCAGGATGCTGTAGACCATGGTCGGCGATAGATTCTGATTTTTCGAGAACAACAGACCGATCGCGCCGCAGGTATGGGGCGTGGCCATGGATGTGCCGCTTAGGTTATGGTAGGTACCGCTGCCGTCGCCCTTGGCCGAGCGGATGTTGACTCCGGGCGCCGAGATCTGCGGTTTGATCAGGTTCCAGTCGTCGCGGAGCCAGGTCGTCGGATCGTTGAACGGAGCCTGGTCAGGCGCCGGGCCGCGCGAGGAGAAACTGGCGATCGCATCCGTCGAATCCGTTGCGCCGACGCCGATCACGTTCGATCCGGCGCCGGGGCAGCCGACCGTGCCCGCATTGGGTCCGCTGTTGCCGTTGGCGAAGACCGGCACGATCCCGAGGGATATGTAAGTCCTGTTCACGGGGTAGAAAAACGTGTCCGCGCCGTTTGAACCGCCCCAGGAATTGGAGACCGCCTTGATGTCGACCGAATCCTTGAGGTCGGCCATGAATTGGAGACCGGTGTTGCACTGGGCGTAACTGCCGGAACCGCCTGAATTCAACATCTTGGCCGCGACAAAGGTCGCGCCGGGCGCGACGCCGATATCGTCCGCGAACGGACCGGGTCCGTCGCCGCCCATGATCGTGCCCATACAGTGGGTGCCGTGCCAGGTCCCGGTCATGTCGTCATAGGGCGTGGTTTGGCCGTTGATCACGTCCAGCCAGTAGCCGGACCACTTGCCGGCCAAAGCGGGGTGGGTATAATCGACGCCGGTATCGCACATGCCCAGGATCACACTCTGACCGGTGTAGCCCGCCGCCCAGCAGGAATCGGCCATGATCTTGCGGATGCCCCATTCGGCGGCCCGGCCGGAGGGCGCCGGGTCATAGACCGGCTCATTGATCGCGCGGACTTCGCCGTTATGGCTGATCCAGCGGACGTCGCCGCGCTTCTCGAGTTCTAAAATAACCCCGGTCGTGGCTTCCACGTAAAAGGCGTTCATCACCCACCATGCAGTTCCGACGCAAGCGTCTTCGGGCATGGTCCTGAGCCAGGCGATCGCCCCGGCTTGGCTTTCCTGCGCGATGCGGCGATAAGCGGCGATCTTGTCGTGAACGGAGGAATTTTCCATGACGTCGTAAGGGTAATCTTCTTTCATTATTACTATACAGGGGATAAGCGCGCGGGGTGATGTTTCCCGCATTTGCTGTTCCAGTTCGGCCGTCAGCTTGGGATTAAGGCTTGCGCCCAGCAGCAGGCTTAAACCCAAAACGAAAAGTGGCATACGACCTCCTTTGCATATGTTTATTTATGCACTATTTAATAATAATAATACAAACCGGTATTGACGCTGACCTTGGTTTTCAATACCTTTTCACTATATAACAAATTATGTATATCGCCCTATCGAGAAAACATAAAAAATCCCCGGTTTTTCGAAGGATTTACGGTATAATTATTCACTATTGACAAATCTCGAAATTTTTGGTAATATGTTTTCGCGCTTTGTTAAAAAATGAAACGAAATTATAAGACGCGCATTGCCGCGGTCCGGGATTATCTGAAGGCCGGGACCTTGAAAGAAGTCGCGGCTCGCTACCGGATCCATATCGTCACCCTCTGCCGCTGGGTACGCCAGTACCGGCACGGCGGCGCGCGCAACCTGAAGGAAGAACCTTACGTCAAACCCTGGAACCGCAGTTCCCGGGACCTGGAAAGGACCGTGATGATGCTGAAAGAAGAACGGCCGAGTTTGACCGTGCGCCAGGCCCGTTTGATCCTGAAACAGAAGGACCTTTCGATCTCGATCAGCGGGATCTATGGTATATGGCGCAGATATAACCTGGTCCGCCGGTCCATTGTTGATCCGCTCACGCCTTTCGGCCCCCTGACCCCGGAATTGAAAGAATCCCTGGCCGAAGCCCGGATCCGGCTCCGCCGCGACAAGGACCACGGCTCGCTGAAATTAGCCGCCGGGATCCTCAACCGGATGCCGTATTTCCCCAAGGAGGGTGAAGAAGTCCTCCGGCAGATCCCGGAAAATTATCTCAATGCCCGGCGCCGTCTCGACCGGCTTTACCCGCAATTCGTGAAGATCCCAATGCCCGAGTTCCGGGAGCGGATGCGCCGGATCAAGATCGCGCTCGAAAAAAGCGGGCTCTATTATTCGTCCCTGATCGCCGGGCTCAACGAGCTGAACGCCTTGCAGTGGATGCGGACCCCCCGCGAGGAGATCCGGCTTTATCGAAAACTTATGCGCCGCAAAGGAGGGCTGCGCGACCCGGTGATCAATTTCCAGCTGACCCTGCTCAGCGCGACCGCGAACGTGGAACTGGGCCGGATGAAAGAATCCCGGGAGCTCATCCGGAGATCACGCCGGCTGCTCCGCCTCCTTCCGTACCCGGCTTTTTATGAATCCTACGGCGATCTCATGACCTTTATCGGCGATTACCGGACTTCCCTGGTTTATTATCACCTGGCCTTGAGCAAGAACCCGGATCCGCCGACCCGGGTGGGCCTGGGCAAAAAGATCGCCCTGAGCCTAGTTATATCCGGGGATTATCCGGAAGCGACCCGGTACGTAACGAGGCTGAACATCAAGCCCGGGACCGAGTATTACGAAGAGTTCGTTTCCTGCCGGGCCTTTCAATGCTACGGCCTGGGCAAGTTCGAGCAGGCCGCGTATTTCGTGCGGGAAACCCTGGACCGTTCGGAAAAACAGCAGTTCCGGAACACGATATATTCCGCGGCCATTGTCCGCGCCGCGGTCGCCCAGGCCCTGGGCAAGACCGAAGAAGCCCGACAGACCCTGACAAAATACCTGAAGCTGATGGAAAAATACAGGATGGTCCGCGAGGGGGCGCTGCTGAATTTCCTCTTGAGCGGCCGGTTGCCGAACATAAAGTTAAGGAAGCTCCCGATCTTCCAGATGATCGCCCGGATCAAGACCGCGGACCAGACCGGCCGGATCGCAGATTTCCGCCGGGCGATCCAATACGCCCGGCAAAAGGGCCTGGCGGGTTTTCTGCACCGTTATATAGTATTTTATCCCGGTATCGTCCTCGGCCTCCTGCGCCGCAACCGCAAAACCCATCTTCCCCACACGATCCTCAGGTTCCCGATCTTCAATAAGGAAGTCCCGGCCTATAGCCTGAAATTCCTGGGCCGGACCGTTGTCTTCCGTAACCAGGAATACCTGAAGTTCCAGCTGCGGCCCATGGCGGAGGCCCTGCTGATACATATCGCGCTGAAAATGGGCGAGCCTGGTCAGTCGGTTCCGGTCGACGAGATCTATCGAAATTTTTGGCCGAAGAGCGCAGACGCGGCCAGCCGTCTGTCCCACCTCCTCGTCGCGCTCAAGCAGGAACTAGCTCTGCCCGCGTACCTGATCTCTTTTTCCACGCACCTGGGTGTGAAAAGCCTCGTCAACCGGGGATTTTACATAACCACCGATTACCAGGATTTCGAGAACAACCTGATGGAGGCCCACGCCCTGGAACGGGCCGGAGAATGGCAATTCGCGCGCGCCAAGTTCGTCGAGACCTTCCGTCTTTTCCGCGCCGCGCCTTTTGTCCGCATTTACGATACCTGGTCCGATGAAATGCGGCGCCGGGTCATCGGCCGTTTCGAACAAGAGGCCGAGCAGTTCGCGCGCCTCTGCTGGGTCCGCAACAACCGGCCGGAAGCCCGGCGGGTGGCCGACCAGCTCCGGAAATTACGGGTGACGCTTAATGCCGACCCCAATAGTTCATTGACATAAATGGGTTTTTGATTATTCTTATCTACTGATGATTTCCTTGGACAAGGTGACTAAAACCTACCAGCGCAACTGGGTCGCGCTCGATGATGTGTCCATCGAGATCGCCAAAGGCGAATTCGTGTTCATCACGGGCCCGACCGGCGCGGGTAAGAGTACCCTATTAAAACTTATTTACAAGGACGAGGACCCGACCAAGGGCACGATCAAGGTCCTGGACCAGAATCTGCGTTTTTTAAAACACAAGGACATACCCCGATACCGGCGCAAGATCGGCGTGATCTTCCAGGATTTCAAACTGCTTCCGGACCGGACCCTGGAAGAGAACGTGGCCTTTGCCCTGGAGGTGATCGATACGCCGCCCCGGGATTTGAAAAAGAAACTGATGGATATCCTGACCTATCTCCGGTTAAGCCACAAGCGTTATTTTTATCCCTACCAGTTGTCCGGCGGCGAGCAGCAGAAGATCGCGATCGCCCGGGCCCTGGTCCGGGACCCCTATATCCTCCTCGCCGACGAGCCGACCGGAAATTTGGACGTCAAGAGTTCCCACGACATCCTGGACATCCTCCTCGACATCAATTACAAAGGCACGACCGTGCTCATGGCTACCCATAACCAGAACCTCATCAAGCGGACCAAGAAGCGCGTCCTGCGGATCGATGAAGGCAAGCTCGTAGAACAATCATAACATATGGCCATCGGCCTCGGCATCAGGGAAGGCGTCCGGACCATCACCCGCAACAGCTCGCTCTTTTTCCTGTCCCTGCTGGTCGCGGCCATATCCCTTTTCTTACTTTCGATATTCGCCCTGGTCACGGTGAACCTATATACCCTGGTCCAGAACCTGGACGAGAAGATCGAGATCATCGCGTTTCTCGACGAGCGGGCCGACGCGCAGAACCTGAAGGCGAGCATCCAGAAGATCAGCGGCGTCCAGGAGGTCATCTACGTCTCATCGAAGCAGGCGCTCACCGACCTCCAGCGGGAAATGCAGGGGTCCCGCGAGGTCTTGAACATTTTCGAGGACAATCCCCTGCCTGCATCCCTGCGGGTTAAACTCCGTCCCGATCTGCGCAACGGCAAGGGCCTGGAGCTGATCAGCGGCAAGATCATGCTTCTCACCGGGATCCGGGAGACGATCTTCGGCGGCGAGCTCGTCGACCAGCTAAAAAAGATCACCAAGATCATCACAGTCTTCGATCTGGTCTTGCTCGTGATCATCATCCTGTCCGTCATTTTTGTGATCTTCCAGACGATCAAGCTGACGATCTTCGCGCGCGCGCCGGAGATCGAGGTCATGAGGCTCGTCGGCGCGTCCGACTCCTTTATCGCCATCCCGTTCACGTTCCAGGGCCTGATCCAGGGACTGATCGGCGGGGTCATCGCCTTTGTCCTGACCCTGGTCACGGTTCGGATCGGCAGCTCGTTCTTTAATCAGCTATATTTTCCCAAAATGTATTTTTTCGTGGCCAATCTCCTGGCCGGCGTGATCCTGGGCATGATCGGCTCGGGCATCGCCCTGCGCAAGTTCCTTAAATGATCGTATTCCTGCTCATCCTCAGCCTTACTCCCCAGCTCGACCAGAAACAACAGGAGCTTGATCAGCTTAAATCCCAGCTCGACGGGGTGCGCCTGGAACTGAAGAAACTGGAAAAGGAAAAGATCGGAACCCTGGCCCACATCGAAAAACTCGACGAGAGCATAAATTTGTCGGTCAAATACATCGACGAGGTGACATCCCAGGAAAGCGCGGAGCGGTCCCGGGTCGGTGAGCTGACCTTCGACATCGCTCGGCTCGAGGACAAGATGAAGGTTATGAAGAACGACATCCGGGAACGCCTGGTCCGTCTCTACAAGTGGACGCCGTTTTATAAACTGGAAGTCCTGTTTTCCGGTAAATCCCTGCCCCAGATCCTTTCCACGTCCTATTACCTTCAGATCCTCGCCCAGGACGACCAGAAGCGGTTCTTCGAATTCAAGGCCGACTGGGAAAGATACCTGGCCGACAAGAAGATGCGTGAGGACCTGGTCGAGACCCTGGAAGCGCGCCGGCTCGACAAGGAAGGCGAGCTGGTCGAGCTCAACCAGGAGCGCCGGGAGAAGAACCAGATCCTGGACAAGGTCGGCAAGCAGGAAAAGGAAAAGCAGGAGATCGAAAAGGATTTGAAAAGCGCCCAGCGCAAGCTGGAAGAGCTGATCGCAAACCTGGAGAAACAGCGCGAAAAGACGCCGTCCGGCAACAATTACCTGGAGGTCAACAAGGGTCGGCTGATCTGGCCCTGCGCGGGAGCGGTTGCAACCAAGTTCGGCAAGGTGGTCCATCCCAAATACAACACGACGACCAAGAACAACGGCATCGACATCGCGAGCGGGTTCGGTGACAACGTCTTCGCGGTCGCGCCCGGCAAGGTGGTTTACGCCGGCCGATTCATGGGTTACGGCAATTTGATCCTGCTCGACCACCTGGACGGATATTATTCCCTATACGGGCACCTGTCGGAAATGCTGGTCAAGGTCGGCGACGAGGTGACCAAGGGCCGGATCATCGGCCTGATCGGCGAGAGCGGATCGCTCTCCGGGCCCCTGCTTCATTTCGAACTCCGCAAGGACGGCAAACCCGTCGACCCGCTGGTTTATCTTGAATAGACCGAAAAAAGGGGACAGGCTACTTTTTTATCACTCAAATCTATCCGATTTGTATTAACTATCCAACAAAATTATAATAAAACTATGTTTTCTAAATCCAAAAAAGTAGCCTGTCCCCTTTTTTCTTTTCCGATACAGGATTATCATGCATCATGAATCAACAAAAAACCGAATCCCGGTTCGAAACCGAAATCTTTTAATAAGATGATGGAATTTAACTATTCTACTTTAATTATTTTTTTTATTTCAATTGATTTATTGTTTTCAATCTGACACCAATAGACCCCGGCAGGTACGGGATTTCCCCTCATATCTTTGCCATTCCAGTAAATAATGCGTTGGCTAGATTTATTACAGCTATTATCCAGATACGCAACAAGCTGGCCGAGACAATTAAAGATCTTTATTCTTATTGGTCGGCTCGGATCCGATGAATAAGCAAGCGCAATCGCGTTTTTAAACGGATTCGGCGATGCCTGGATAAAAGCATTCGCGGGGATATTACCTGGGCTGGTTTGATCTTCTTTGATCCCGACCGGTTGACCGAGCCAGGGTTCATAATCCACATGATCGCTGACAGGGTTGCCCAGGCCGTCCGGATTATAGAGGGTGTCCACGCTGGACGTGTCTCTCGGACCAGTGGGATCGCCCCACCAGTTGTTCTCGGCATTGATCCAATAGTTGTTATCGTAGTTTATAACTCCATAATAAAGATTGTCGTAAATACTATTGTTTGTTATTATCGGCAAGACTCCATCCATACAGGTAATCCCCAGGGTATTGTTAAAGATCCGGTTATTCATTATTCTTAAACTTGGAATAAAATACTGGCAGGCAATACCACAGTAATTATTTTTTATATCATTGTATTCTATCCGCAGGGGTGCAGCCAAGTTGGTAACGCCAGTCCCGGCATACTCGATCGTGCAGTAGTCCAGTACGCTGGAATCGAGCGCGTCCACCCAAAAAGTGATTCCGGACCAATCCATGGGGGCGGGCACGGGCTGCAATGAAGTGAAGATGATGCGGCTGCTGGCTGTGCCGAGGGCGATTAAACGACCCGAAATGTATATGCCCGTAGATCCGGTATTAAATTTGAAGGTATTCCCCGCTGGGATCGTCAACTGTCCGGCCGGATAAACACGGATCTGACCATCCACCTGACAATCCGTGCCGCCGACCGCCGGATCCCAGGTCCGGGCGTCCATAATCGCAAATTCTTCCACTTTTATTCCTACGCCATTGTTGGAAAAGGTGTTGGGCACCAGGAATCGCGGCAGTGGGCCATCAGACAATTCCAGTCCGATCGGATTGTTACTAATCACGTTGTTGCTGATCTCGACTCCTAGACTGTCGCTTTCATAAATACAGATCCCGCTGTGAACGTTGTCGCTGAACTGATTCCCGCGCGCTACGCTTCTACCGCCGGCGCAGTAACCATCATAGCAGCGGGTGATCTGCGAATGATCGATCCGGAGAAGCGTATACGGGCTGGTGACGGCGACGCCGCTTACGGCATACTCGATCGTGCAGTAGTCCAGCACACTGGAATCAAGCGTTATATACTCAAAGTTGATCCCGGACCAATCCTGGGGGGCGGGCACGGGCTGCGATGAAGTGAAGGTGATGCGGCTGGTATCGGTGCCGATCGCAACCAGGCGGCCAACAACGCGAATTCTCGGACCCGATGATTTAACTTTAACTCCCGGTTGGATTGTCAACGTCACGCTGTCGATTATGTTTATATCAGAGATGAGGTTGTAAACCGTATCCGGCGGATTGCCGGTTGGCCCCCAGGTGGTATTGACCGCGATAACTCCGCCTACGTCCACGGCGAATAGAGGTAATATTAACAGAAAAACATTAACGATTAATTTCTTGATCTCTCCTCCAGCATATAATTATTGTTAATAATACATGAATGTCAAGTGTAGGAATAAATGTATAGTTTCGATGCAGTATCTTACGAGATCACGGCATATTACAACAACAAAACCAGGTAGGTTGGTTTTTGTGTATAGTTTCAACGATTGAATATAAATCCCGTTAGAGAACACCATCCTCTAACGGGATAAATATAAAAGCTTACAGCATGTTCAAAATCAGCTTGCGGTCAAATAGTTTGAGTTCGGTTTTGTCTTCCAGGAAGCGGGTGACGTCTCTTTTAATATCGCGGAAATCGATTCGCGTCAGGTTCCCGGCCAAAAATTCCTTAAAATTGGCGGCATTCACGCGGGGATTTACCCCTTCAGTCTGTTTAACGGCGTTATTCAGAAGAGAAAAATTCGGCTCCTGTTTTCGGGTTAGGTACCAGATCAGGTCGTAAAAATCACGGCCCTTGGTGTACTTCCGGTAAAAGCAAGCGTGGAGCTTGAGCGCGTACAGGGACGGCAGATCAAAATGGGTGACCGTGAAAATATAAGTTTGGTTGATGATCGAGACCTGCGTTTTCCACCCCGGAGGCGGGTTCGAATCGATTTCCACCCGGATCGTCAGCTTGTGGGCTTTGATCGGCGATAATCCGTACGGGTAGAGCAGGTTTTTGAACTTGACGTCGATGCTTTGCACGGTCCGGCGGTCATTACCGTCCGCGTCGATCGCGAATCCGGAATGTTCCAGGTCTCGTTTCAGGCCGGCACAGAGCTCGTCGAAATTATAGCCTTTCCGGTAGAATAGGGAAAAGTCCAGGTCCTCGGAAAAACGGCGCAGACCGTATAAAAACCTCAGGGCGGTTCCTCCGACAAAACTTATATTCCGGAAAAACCCCCGGGTATAAATATCCCGCAGGATAAGTACTTGTAGGAATTCCCGGAGACGGCTGGTTTTATCTTCGACAGTCATTGCCCCGGCCAGCAGGTTGCGAATAATATCTTCCATGGTTACCGTCCCTTGGTCAAAACGATTAAATTTTTTACCAGGTTCACGTTGGACCGACCGAATAAGACGGCATACGCGGTCAGTTTGCCTCGGTCCAGGATATCAAGATTCTGCAGCCGCAGGGATTCGATAACCATGGTCGCGTCCCGGAACCGGCCGTGGTTCAGGTAAAGATAATCGAGCAGGGCTTTTTCCGGATCCGCGATATGGATATTGAAATTATTTTCGTCCTTTAGCAGTCGATA
>Ga0315279_10009993_pt1 | contig 11208 bp, 7 predicted proteins | sample YL17G06_20_MG_FD_203694 | JGI IMG/M metagenome (GOLD analysis project Ga0315279, IMG submission 203694) | Sediment microbial communities from Yellowstone Lake, YNP, Wyoming, USA - YL17G06_20 | ecosystem: Environmental > Aquatic > Freshwater > Lake > Sediment | place: USA: Wyoming | collected...
ATGCGAGGCAGGAGCAGGGACCGGCGTGGGACATGCGTGCCGGCACACGGTGCAGAGCCCGCAAGGCCGACGTGGAACGAGGCACGAGAAGGAAGTGACATGCTGCGACACCTCCGGCTTGGAAATGTGCCTGCGCCAGGCCCGGTGAGGGGCGCAAGAATCCGCCCTGGTCGCGCAGCAAGAAGCCCCTTTGCCGCGCACGCCGCGGGGGATTGCGGAAATGATAGCACTATTGTAACGTGCTGTCAAATCCGTGCGTTCTCGGCTCGTGTGATCAGAGTGGGAGTATCCTCAGCCTCGCCTTGACTTGGTCAATCGTCATCAGTGCGCCACTCTCCAGTTGTTTATCGTAGCGAGACAGCAACGGTAACAGCAGTGCTTCCAACGCGCTCGGCATGACGTCCTGGGTACGAACCTGAATGACGCTGGGACCGCCAGAGTGGGTGAGAGCGAGCAGGGTACCAAAATCCAGATCGTGTGTGAAGACCACGTACCCGTTTTCGCGCGCCCAGGCCATGATCTCCGGATCCGCTGCCTCGGCACCAGCGACATCGGACCAGTGCACAGCCGGCCATCCGTAACGCTCGAACACAGCAACCCAACGCGGCGACAGGTTCATGTCGACGAGCAGCTTCATGTGGCGGCTACCGGCAGCTCAACTTCCTGAACGCGCCACGCGGCGTATTCCAGCGCTTGGCGGATGTCCTCTGCTTCGAGGTACGGATAGGCCTCGAGTATTTGGGAGGGCGAATGCCCCGAGGCCACCAGCCCGACAACGGTTCCCACCGTCACACGCATGCCCCGAATGCACGGTTTTCCCCCCATGACGTTCGGGTTGAAAGTGATTCGCGATAGGTCTTGCATAGTTCTTTCCCTTTTCCGTCCCGCGTATGCAAACAGCGTTGTGGTATCTGAACGGCCGATCTTTGCCTTGCACCCCATTATAGCCCGAAAGAAAGCACACTGCAACACGCACGCCCAACGTCGCGTTTAGGGGCTCTCCACAGTGCCAGAAAACTGACTATGATTCTGGTTGATGCCACGCCCAGCCAGGTTCAAGTGGGGCCAAACAACCGCTTGCGGGTGTTTTACCGAGTAGATGCCGCCGGCGGTTGCAGAGCGCGACAGACAGGCGAGCAAGGCGGATCGTGCAGATGAGGACAAAGTGGCCTGGTGGCGCATCCAAGCCGTCCGAAGGGCACACAACCCTTCGGACGGCATTCAGCCTACGTGCAGACCGACAACCGCCAACCTCTCACCGTCAATACGTGAACGTCGTCACCAGCACCTCGTCTCCGTCGGTGCCGGAGCTGCTCGGCGGCTGGATGGTCTCGCTCTGGCTGCTGGCCGACCCGTTGAGCCACCAGCGCACGGTGTAGGGGACGGTCCGGTTCTGACCACAACTGGAATAGTAGTCCACGTACACCTTGTACGTGCCGCGTGGCGGGTTCGTGTTCCAGAAGATGTTCTCCGGGCGGCCCACCACGATGCCGTTGCACCGGTTGTCCAGGTCCAGTTGACCCGTCGAACCCTGGCAGGTCTTGCTCCTCTCACGGTAGTAGATCTGCTGGCCGCATGGGTCGACGACCCATAGGTCGAGGTCTGCCGTCACACTCCACTCCAGGCGCACGTTGAGCGAGCCGACGCCCACCGAGGGTGTCGGCGCTCCCATGCAGGGCGCCCGTCCCGCCGTCAGATTGGCCGGGTTGACCACCATCGGGCCAAACGGCGCCGGATTCCAAAAGTTGCCCGGCGCGCATGACACCCAGTCGTAGTGTGGCTGTGTGATGTTCACGCTGCGTGTAAAGTAACCCAGTAGCTCGGGCGGACTGTCGCTGGCGCGGTGTATGTAGACCTCCACCGCGACGGTGTAGGTGCCCTGTGGCAGAATCCAGTAGACCAGCCCGTCGGCCGGGCACTGCGGTGAGTCGCGTCGGATCACCGAATTGGAGCGCCCTACGGCGCTAAAGGTGCGGTCATACTCGGGATACTTGAGCGTATAGGCCTCGATGCACAAGCCAAAGCTATAGCCCGAGACAGCCTCGAACTGAATGGCGCCTGCGCCCTTCTCGCCAGCGCCCGAGCAGCCGCCCTGCGGAATGCCATAGACGTAGACGCTGTTGAGGTCTTGCACGTCGGCGGTGATCTTGGTGCCGTCGCGGCTGACGGTGCCGCCGATGCTCTTCCAGCGGCCCTCCTCACGGTCATAGTCAAAGATGACTCCCAGGCCGGCGCTGGCACGCGCGCTGGCGGGCAGCGGAAGGCTCAGCCCGATGGGCCGCGCAAAGGTAAAGCCCTCCGGCCCCATCGCGAACAGGCTGCCGGCGAACTCAAAGCCGGCCGGCGGAGTGTCGGGAACGCGCAGGCTGCTCGAGGTGCCTTGGTCGATGGTGAAAAGCATCTCGCCGGACTGGCCAGAGGCCGTCCTGGGCACGGCGCCGCTGGGAATGGCCAGGCTGGCGCCGGAGCCGTGCTGCACCACGGCCTCTTCGTTCGTCTTGACGACTTTCGAGGCCGGCGCGGGGGCTGGCCGCCGGATGATGGGCAGATAGGAGCGGCTCGGCCCGCTCGGCGTCGGCTGGCGAGTCGCGGTGTTCGTTGGTGTGGGCTGCCCCGTCGCGGTGCGTGTCGGGGTGGGCTGCTCGGTCACACCTCCCGTGGGGGTCGGCGTAGGTGTGCGCGTCGGGCCCGGCGGGTTGGTGGGCGTGGCAGTGGGCGTGGGTGAGGCGGAGGGCTGTCCAGTCGAGGCTCGCAGCAGGACGTCATCCAGGTAGGTGCCTTCGTCGGTGATGCTGTTGTCACTGTAAAAGCCGAAGCTCACCCACACGCTAGGCTGGCCGCATAGGTTGCCGAGACGAGGAAAGTCGCTCAGTTGCACGGTCTCCGCGCACCAGCCACCACAGGTGGCCTCCAGGTCCCCGCCCCAGTCCTGACCGTCCCAGTTCTCGCCGTCGGTCGAGGCCACGACCCAGAGCGGATCCCATCCACCTGCCTCCGTCTTGGTCCAGTGCTGGAACGACAGCTCTGCCTGAGTCGCCTGGCTGAGGTCAAAGGGGCCGCAAATCATCCCGCAGAACATGTCGTCGGGGTAGGGACCCGGGGGGTTGACGGCTTGTTCGCCGCCTGCGGCGCAGTAGGCACTCGCGCTGCCGCCGTGCGCCTTGTACGTGGTGCGGCCCCAGGTGGGGTCTCCGTAGAGCTCCCACGCTGTCCCCGGGAAGTCCCCTTCAAAGTCCTCGCTCATCAGGGTCGTCCAGCCCTGTGCGGCCAGAGGCATGCTCACAGGGACTGCCGCAGGGTTCAGCACGCCCTGCGGGGGAAGATGTGCGGGTCTGACCGGCGGGCCTTTCGCCTGCCCTGCACCGGCAGACGGCAGGGCCGACCCCGCCAGTAGCAGGACCAACGTCAACAGACACAACACGGACAGAATCCAACGGCGCTTCATCGTGATCCTCCTGGGGTGATGGTGATGCGGTGCCAGTCCATCGGCGCTGTGGTGCAAGACGCCGCGGCGCAGCCTGGTGCGACCGGGTCAGGGTCTCTGTGCCTGTGTGGGGAGATTGTAGCACGCGCACACGCCGCACGTCAAGTCGAAAGGGCCTCCCAAGATGATGGTCTGCCGACCTGGCCCCTGGTAACCGGCAACCGTCCACCCGGCCTCGTTCTGACGCCGCCACTTAGCGATTCCTTGATGACAACCTGATAAGTTCCGGATGAAATCCTCACAGGCGCGGACTATACTGTCCAGTAGAACGACACGAGCAGAGCGTGGCTTTCCCGTTCTGCGAGCACGGGGCAGGATGACATGCTCTGGTGCCGTGCCAACATCGTGAAGAGGAGATGACAGCATGAAGCGAGGGGGCATAGTAGGTCTGATCGTAGTGGCCATACTGGCTGTGGGCGGCGCCGCCTTCTGGGGCGGGATGAAGGTGGGACAGGACCGCGTGCTCAAGAACCCGGCCGCCTTTATGCAGGGCCTGAGGGGCCAGGGCGACTTTGCTCCGGGCAACGGCGGCACCGGGCGGCAGTTCCAGGGAGGCGCTACGGTAGCGGGCGGCAATGTGACGGGCACCGTGGAGTCGATCGACGGCACTACGCTCAAGGTGACCACGCAGAGCGCCACCGTCGTGGTGCAGACGACTGATACCACGCTGATTCAGAAGACCGCAACGGTAAAGGTCAGCGACCTAAAGGTAGGCGAGGAAGTCGTGGTGTCGGGCACGCAGAACGCTGATGGCAGCTACACGGCGCGCTCGATTCGTTCCGGGATGACAGCGCCCGTCGGTGGGCCAGCGCCATCTGGCACACCCGCAACCAACTAGCTGCGACGGAGGCAAATGCATGAACCACCGAAAGCGATGGATATTCCTGGGGCTGGCCCTGGTGCTTGTCGCCATGGCGGCGTGGGTCGGCGTGAGAACGCTCCGCAGCCGTAGCGCCGCAAGCAAGGCCACCAGCTACAGCAGGCTGGTCGCAGTGACACGCGGGAGCCTGGTGGCATCGATCACTCCCACGGGCGAGGTTGCGGCGCAACAGCAGGTGGATCTAAGCTTTGACGTAAGCAAGATCCCCGTGCTCGGGGTGTACGTCAAAGCCGGACAAACAGTGAAAAAGGGCGACGTCCTGGTGCGCATTGACCCGGCCTCGTTGCAGCGAGCGCTGGACCAGGCCAAGGCGAACCTGCTTTCAGCAGAGGATGCGCTGGAGACAGCACAGGAGCCCACTACTGAGCTTGGGCGCAAGAAAACCAAGTTGGCCCTCGCCCAGGCGAAGGCTGCAGTGAGCGAGGCCCAAACGGCGCTGGACGAAGTGCAGAATAGCAGGTCGGCGACAGCAAGCAAGGCGCTCAGCGATGCCAAGCTGCAACTTCAGCAAGCCAAGGACAAGCTCGCCGCCTTGCAGAACGACAAGGCCACGCAGGAGCAGATTGACCGTCTGCAATGGCAGGCCAACATCGCCGAGGTGGCGCACGGCGGTCTCGTGGACAATCCCAATCCCACAGATGAGAGCCGCGACCGCGAACTCCTGGCCCGCAACCGCATGTTGGATGCCCAGGACAGTCTGGAGACTGCCAAGGCGCGCGCGGAACTGGACCTGCTCAACGCCCAGAACAACGTCACCACAGCGGAGGAAGCGCTGGCCAAGCTGCAGTCGGGCGCCGACGCGGTCGAGCTGGCGGGGGCCAAGTACAACCTGGCCAAGGCCCAAGACGACCTCGCCACGGCCAGCGCCGGCCCAGACACCAAGGCCCTACAACTGGCCCAGGCCAGGTACGATGCGGCCAAGGCCTTGGCGGAAGAGGCACAGGCGACCCTCGACTCAGCTACCATGGTGGCCCCATTTGACGGCACCGTGATCTCCGTGGGCGTCGAGGCGGGTGACACCGTCTCCGGCGGCACTGTGGCCGTCACCCTCGCCGACCTCTCGACGCTGCGCATCACGGCCATCATCGACGAAAGCGACATCAGCCAGGTGCAGGTGGGACAGACGGCGCAGATCACCTTTGACGCCTTGTCCGGAAAACGGTTCACGGGCAAGGTGTTGGAGATCCCCCTGGAAGGCACGTTGTCCCAGAACGTCCTGACGTACAAGGTGCCAGTGAGCCTGGAAGGCACCGCCAACGCAGGGCTGCGGCCTGGCATGACCGCCAACCTCAAGATCACGGTAGGGCAGCGCCAGAATGCGCTGCTGGTGCCGATGCTGGCAGTGCAAGAAACGGATAGCGGCTCCGTGGTGCTGCTGAAAGACGCCACTACGGGTGAGAGCACCGAGACGCCGGTTGAGCTGGGCCTCAGCGACGGCACGAACTGGGAGGTGCTGCGCGGTCTGAACGAGGGCGATCAAGTGCTCGTGGAGTACAGCACCTCGTCCACACAGTCAAGTAGCCAGTTCGGACCCGGTGCGGGTGCGGTCTTCTTCGAATCTGGTGGCGGCGGCCCGCCGCCCAACATGCGATAGCACGGGGAGGAACAACGTGAAGCATTGGAAACTATGGGCGGCTCTGGCGGGCATCGCGGTCCTGGCGATTGTCGGGGCGCTGGTGCTCAAGAGTCGCAGCACAAAAAGCACAACAACTACTTATACCAGATTGGTCACCGTCCAGCGCGGCAGCCTGGTGGCGTCTCTCACCCCCACGGGCGAAGTGGAAGCCAAGCAGCAAGTGGACCTGAGCTTTGACGTCAACAAGATCCCTGTGCTAGAGGTGAAAGTCAAGGCCGGCCAGGAAGTCAAGAAAGGCGATGTCCTGGTGCGGATCGACCCGGCCTCGCTGCAGCGCGCGCTGGATCAGGCCAAGGCGGATCTGCTTTCGGCAGAGGATGCCTTGACCGAGGCACTTGAGGGCGTCACCGCTGTGGAGCTCACCAAGGCCGAGTTGAACCTGGCACAGGCCCAGGCCGCGTGGACGCAGGCTCAAGAGGCCGCCGGCGCCCAGGGACTGCGCCAGGCGCAGTTCAATCTCGACAGCGCGCGGCTCAACCTGAGCATCAGCGGGCACAGCACGGATGTGGGCAGGACCGTACGCGACCTGCAATACAACGCGGCCTGGCACGCGCGCAAGCTCGACGACTTACGGTCCAAGCTCGCGCAGGGCAAGGCCACACAGGCCGACGTGGATGCCGAGCAGAAGACGCTCACGCAGCTTCAAACCCAACTGGCCGCCGCGCAGGCCGCCGCCAATGTGGCGCTCGCGTCTGCCCAGGGCAAGGTCACCACAGCAGAGGATGCGCTGGCCAAGCTCGAGTCAGGCAGCGACACGTTGGAGCTGACGCAAGCCGAGTACAACCTGGAGCAGGCACAGGAGAATCTGGCCAAGCTCACGGCTGGCACGAATACCAAGGCCGTGCAACTGGCACAGGCCAGGTACGACGCGGCCAAGGCCGTGGCGGAAGAGGCCCAAGCTACCCTCGACTCGGCTACCATGCTCGCCCCTTTTGACGGCACCGTAATCTCCGTAGGCGTCGAGGCCGGCGACACCGTCTCCGCGGGCAACGTGGCCGTCACCCTCGCCGACCTTTCCACGCTGCGCATCACGGCCATCATCGATGAAAGCGACATCAGCCAGGTGCAGGTCGGGCAGACGGCGCAGATCACCTTTGATGCCTTGACCGGAAAAAAGTTCACGGGCAAGGTGCTCGAGATCCCCTTGCAGGGCACGCTCTCGCAGAACGTGCTGACCTACAAGGTGCCAGTGAGCCTGGAAGGCGCGGCCGGCGCAGGACTGCGGCCCGGCATGACCGCCAACCTCAAGATCACGGTAGGCCAGCGCCAGAACACGCTGCTGGTGCCGATGCTGGCGGTGCAGGAAGCGGACAGCGGCTCCGTGGTGCTGCTGAAGGACCCCACTACGGGTAAGAGCACCCAGACGCCGGTTGAGCTGGGCCTCAGCGACGGCACGAACTCGGAGGTGCTACGCGGTCTGAACGAGGGCGACCAGGTGCTCGTGGAGTACAGCACCTCGACGTCAACATCGACTCAATTTCGCAACCAGGGTGGCTCGATCCAATTGATCCCTGGCGGACTGCTGAGGTAAGCCCATGAATACTTTCGAGAGTATGCGTATCGCCTTGCGCTCTTTGGCGAGCAACAAGCTGCGCTCGGTACTGACCATGCTGGGCATGATCATCGGTGTGGGAGCGGTCATCGCGCTGGTGGGCGCTGGCGCCGGGGCGCAGGCGCAGGTGGCCGAGCGCTTCTCGAGCCTGGGCACCAATCTGCTGGTCATCTCGCCGCGCGGCGGGTCCTTCCGTGGCGTCGCCCAGGGCTCCAGCAGTTCCCGGGCTCTCACCAACGACGACGTCGTGGCCATCGCCAACCAGGCCACCCTGGTGGCGGCCATCGCGCCCGAGTACTCTACCCGTGCGCAGGTAGTCAACGGCAACAAGAACGTCCAGACGAGCGTGCTGGGGGTGACGGCCGAGTACCTCAGGGTGCGCAACTACACCGTAGCGCGCGGGCGCTTCCTGGAGGCTCAGGATCTCAGCGCACATGCCAAAGTGGCCGTCCTGGGCGCTGCGGTGGTAAGTGACCTGTTCAGCACTACGCTCGTCGACCCGTTGGGTAAGACCATCAAGATCAACCGTGAAAGCTATGTGGTGATCGGCATCCTGGCCAGCAAGGGCGTCAGCGGCTTTCAGAACATGGACGACCAGGTCTTCATCCCGCTCACGACAGCTCAGATCAAGTTCGGTGGAGCGGGCAACACGTCCCTGCAGTCCATCAACGTACAGGCGATAGCCGCCGACAAGATGGACTTTGCCCAGGCCGAGATCACCGCCATCCTGCGCGCCAATCACGGGCTGGCGACTTCGCAAAGCAACAACTTTAACATCCAGAACCAGGCTCAGATCGTAGAGACGGCGCAGCAGACCACGCAGACCTTCACGCAACTCCTGGGCAGCATCGCCGCGATCTCGCTGGTGGTAGGCGGCATCGGCATCATGAACATCATGCTCGTCTCGGTGACGGAGCGCACGCGTGAGATCGGCATCCGCAAGGCGGCAGGAGCCATGCGGCGGGACATCCTGATGCAGTTCCTGGTGGAGGCGGTGGTGCTCAGTCTGGTGGGCGGTATCACCGGTGTCATCATCGGTTACGCTGGCGCAGGGGCAGTCACCCAGTTACTGGGCGGCACGCGCGCCCTGGTCACGGGCGCAAGCGTGGCCATGGCCCTGGGGGTGTCCATCGCCGTGGGTCTCTTCTTTGGCATCTACCCCGCCACGCGCGCCGCGGCTCTGAATCCGATCGATGCACTGAGGTACGAGTAGCGGGAACCGCGAACAAGAGAGCCACGCACTCGTGCGTGGCCTGACATGACAAACCTGCTGGAAGCAGGTTCCAGGGCGCCTTCGCCCCAACCCGCTTCCAGCAGGTTTCGCGTCTCCGCCAACCGGCAACCGGCAACCGGTTACTGGTAACCGTCAACCGGTAACCGGCCACCCACCGCCTACTTGACTGGCAGCGCAGCCGCCTCGTCCGCAGACGCGACGGTCACGGAACCACCTGCACCCACAACCTTGGAGGGCCAGGTGACCGTACAGACCGACCACACCTGACGGTCTGTCATGCGCTGTGGCCCAAAGTTGTACTGCACGCCTTGCACCCACACGGTGACTCTGGGTGTGGCCGGTCCGAGGCCATGATCGGAGTAGTAATGGAGTCGGACGCTGTAGGTGCCGTTCTCCAGCTTGCTGAGCCTGATGTTCTCGATGGTGCATTGCTGAATGCAGTCAACGTCCAGCCTTGGATCGTCGCAGGCCACGCCCCGCATACCCCAGTCAGGGTTCCGGTTGCTAAAGTAGCAGTCGCCAGAACCATTCATCGAGCCGCCTGGTCGGATCAGATGCAAGTCAACGTCCGTGCCGAGCTGCGGCCACGACAGCAGAATGTGCAGCGTCATGTCGTCCTTGGCATCAAAGTTGTTGGTCTCGCCCAGGTTGGGCTCGTACTTGCCGTTGTGATTGCTGTCTTCGCAGCCGTCCGAGATGCCCTTGTTCTCCTTGCTGTCGTTGTCTGGGTCGAGTTCCTTGCGAAAACCGTCGTCATCCACGTCCGGATTCCTCTTCTGGAAGGCGCCGGCATCGCTAAAGAGATACTCGCGCATGTCGAGCCCGTCCGGCACGAGATCTCCGTCAGAGTCCGCTTTGGCGGGATCGAGGCTGTGGCCGCCGCTGGCGAACCGGTTGCGCTCATCAAAGTCGCACACGCCGTCTCCATCCGAGTCGTCCATGGTGTCGGGAATGCCGTCATGGTCCACGTCTTCGTCGGATCTGACTGCGGGAGCGCCCGCGGCCCCGGCCGGCCCGACCCACACGTGCGCGATGGGATCGTCCGCGAGGCTAACCCACTTGGCCCTGTCCCACGGGTCGAGCAGATGGATGAACTGCCAGTTCACGGACAGCAGGGTGAACTCCCAGTAGCCATCGATGACGCGCATGTGCCCCGAGATGCGCGTCATGATGGGACGACTGGCATCAATCCAGGCCTTGATCTGCGCGAACGTTGGCTTGCCGGCCTGCGCCGGAATGGTGGCCGGGGCGACTCCCAGTGACCAGGCGAGGCCATTGGTTTCCGCCATATCGGGTGGTGCCGCGACGCCGACATTGTGTGCGAGATCACCCTCTGGCTGGCCGCCCTTGAACATCTCGAAAGTGATGCGATCCTGGCTCAGGTGCCCCCCGTAGTAGGAAGCCATCATGGACATGGACGCGCGCACACAGTAGCGGTTGCCGTGATCGCCTCTCTGCGCGTGAGGCGCATCCCACGCCTGGTTGCCGGTCTCTGCATCCCCATCCAGGCAGAGCATGTTGGTGTCCTTGTGCTGCAACTGCCAGGTGATGCCCAGGGTCTTGCTGGCCAGGGCCTCAGGCCCAACGGAAAGGGGAGGCAGGGTCAGGCTGCGGATTTCGACCGCCGCCGACCACGGGCTTTCCCCACCGGCAAAGATGATCTTCACCCGCCAGAAGTAGGCGCCGGCCGGCACGGGCGTGGTTGGGGTGTAAGCGGGTTGCGTCAGCACCGTGTCGGTCATGGGCGAGCTCATGTCATTATTGTTGTCCAACTGGAAGCGGTAGCCGGTGGCCCCCCTGAACGCGTTCCAGCTCACGGCAAAGGTGGCCCCATCGACGGCGGCGCGTGCTGCCGGATAGAACCAGGAAATAACGGGCCAGGCGTTTTCCCGGCCCTGCGAGGCCTCATTCGCCTGGTAGAGAATCCAGTTATCCGGATAGCCGGACCCCGCACCTGGGCGCAGGCCGATCGACTCGCCGGGAGCCGCCATCGCGTTGGGATCCTGGTCTCCCAAGCCCCGCGCCAGGCCGACGTACCAGACCTCGCTCCACAGGGCGGCGGCGGAAGCCGGGGTGGCATCCGCGCCAGGAGGCGCTCCCCAGGCCACGAAACCGACCACGGGGGAGGGGGGTGCATCGGTCGGCGGGAAAGGAATCGGCGGATTCCAGGGCGAGTGGTTCTTCAGGATCATGGGCAAGAACGCGAAGTTGACCGCATTCACGGCGAACTTGTACAGTGCGCACTGATCGGCCTGGTCTTCAAAGATGTTCACCAGGCCCGCGGCGCTGTGCAGCGTCGCCACGTTGTCGCTGAAGTTATAGTCGTCCCTTGAGCTCCCCAGGCCATCGAACACGATGACCACAAACGCTCCGGCAGGCACGCTGGGCAAAGCCGCGGGAATCCGGTACCAGTGGTCGTCCT
>Ga0315279_10009995_pt1 | contig 11207 bp, 11 predicted proteins | sample YL17G06_20_MG_FD_203694 | JGI IMG/M metagenome (GOLD analysis project Ga0315279, IMG submission 203694) | Sediment microbial communities from Yellowstone Lake, YNP, Wyoming, USA - YL17G06_20 | ecosystem: Environmental > Aquatic > Freshwater > Lake > Sediment | place: USA: Wyoming | collected...
TTGGCAATTTAAAATTTCCGTTCGCAAACCGAGCAAAAACCGAACATTAGGATCTTACTAATCGATAGTGGCGGGTCCGCTGGGATTTGAACCCAGGACCTGCGGCTTTCTTCGACTTGCGCCTAGAAGGCCGCCGCGCTTTATGGGGTTTATCTATCCATGCTGCGCTACGGACCCCGGAAAAGTGATGTAGAATGTTGAATATAGTTTTATCTGTTATCGATTTCTTGGAATAGGGTTGTAGTTATGGTTTCTTAGAAACTTTTCGCCTTAAGCTTTTTAAACCTCTGTCTTTTGTTATATACTGGGGGAGGGTAGATGTCCGAGATTCCAGTTCCTCTCGTAAACTACATATACCTCATAAAGAATCGCAGATCTCCTTATTATGACATTGTAAAGTTTCTCATGAAAGATATGGAGATGCACTATCACAGAACGGGCGAAAGCTCCGAAACCGTCTACACGATCAACCCGAGGATTTTGCAGGAGATGATCGAGAAGAGGGTTAACGATGAAAAGTTGACGACAGTGAACGTTTGTCGAACGGTTCTCGCCATGTTGTATGGAGCCAAGCTCAATGAAGAAAAGGATTTCTTCGTGACCACGACGAGCAGTGGACGAAGAAACTACCACGTGAAGGTTAACAATCGCACGCTGAATTCGATGTCAAGACTGCTGTAGCCTCTTTTTCCTATTCAACGTAGATCGCTGGCCGATAAGGAGTAGCCATCGCCGCTCTTTGTCTGGGGTCATAGCGCTGCTCATCGTCTTCGCTGTGGACCGCGATTTCCGCTTTGAACCTCTCCTTCAGAAAGCCTGTTGCCTCTGCGATTACTTGTTTTTCTTCAAGCAACCCGATCTTTAGGAGGTCTCGCCTTCTTTCTGACGGTACTCCGCTCAGGTCTTTGATTGTTTTCGAAGCGAATTTCGCGATTTCTCCAAGGTGTTTCTTCAAGTCTTTGTCTGCAGCCAGTTCTTTCATGAGTTCATTCATCTTGATTTGTTCATGCGTTGCTTTTTCCAGTATTTTGAGGTAGACTTTCCATTTCCATTGGCTGGCCGTGTAATAGCATATCTTCTTTGGCGTGATTTTTGTTGCTTTCAGAACGTTTAAAGTGTCGTCAATCGCCTCTTTCAGCAGGTTTTCTTGTTCCTCTGCAAATATGTCTTTTTGTTTTTCGTTTATCTGCGGCCATTCAGCGATTGAGATGAAGCTTTTCTCGCTCATCTGGCTCCATAGTTCCTCGCAGATGTGTGGTGCAAACGGCGCAAGCAGCTTCAACCACATCTTCAGTGCTTCAAGCAACATCTTTGCGTCAGCGTTGCCTTTTCTGCGTATGTACCAGCGGAAGTCGTTCCAGACTTCGAAAAGGGCTATTTCGAGCGCGGTTCTTGTCTTCATCTGTTCTAGGTTCTCGGTTACTTCTTTGATTCGACCTTGCAGAGTGCTTGTCAGCCATTTTTCCAGATGACCGTTTTCTTTGGTCTTGGCGTTTTCGATAATGCCCTCTGCGAAGTTGTAGAAGGATTCGAGTTTGGCTTGTATGTCTTTGGCGTTTTCTGCTCTCCAGTCTGGGTCGTCCATGCCTTCTGCGCCCATCAGCAGGGCGCATCTTGTGGCGTCTGCGCCATATTGTTCGATAGCGTTTTTCATGGTTACGAAGTTGCCTTTTGATTTGTGCATTTGTTTGCCTTCGATCATGAGCATGCCGTTTACGCCGATGGCTTTGGGCCACTGTTCAGGCGGAAACAGTGCGGTGTGATGGAATATGAAGAAGGTTAAGTGGTTGGGTACAAGTTCTTTGGCAGAGACTCTCAAATCAACTGGGTACCAGTATTGAAACTCTTTCCTCATTTCCTCCAATGCTTTGGTGTTTATTCCTGTTGCTGTGGCTGACTGTTTCGCGTTTCCTTTTCCGCTAAAAATGTAGTCGAAAACCTCTTTGGTCAGAGCCTCTGGACTTATCTTGTGTTGTTTTATGTGTTTGTTTATCGTGTAGAAGGCCATGTATATCGTGGAGTCGCTGAGTGTTTCGATGATCCAGCCTTTCCCCCACGGCAGAGGTGTGCCGAAACCTGTGGTTCTCGCGCATGCCCATTCTTTCAGCCAATCGATCACTGTTAGGAACCACTGGGTGGCTGTGTCTGGATAGATATTCATCTTGCTCAAGGCTTGTTTGGCTTTTGCTTTCCATTCTAGGTCTGAATAGTTCAGGAACCACTGGTCCTGTAATACCTTAACTATGCATGGCGTCATACATCGGCAGACAACTTGTTCTGGCAGATCATACATGCTGTCTGCGATTCCACGGCTCTTGAAATCCCTCATCAGGATGTCTTTGACGGTTCGAACCGTTTTTCCGGAGTATTCTCTGCAGTTTTCCTTCAGAATCCCGCTGTGGAATTCTTTCTTGTACAGTTGATTTGTTGCCTCGTCAGCCTTCGGGTCGTTCTGGTCTTTCACGCTAAGCTGCTCAACGATTTCAACGGCTGGATATTCGCCGTAGCCTTCGACTTTGATCAGCGAGATCGGTTTTATGGCTTTCACGGTTTCAGGGTCTATGCCGAATTCTTTGAGGCATTCTGGTTTTTGCTGCAGGTCTTTGAGTGCCAGCCAGTCGTAGGGTGCGTGGGCTGGAACACTGTAGACTACACCTGTGGCTTGGGCTGGGTCGACGAACCAGCCTGGCAAAATGGGCAGTTTGGCCTTTGTTTCTGGGTTTTCGAAGGTTTTTCCGATAAGCTGTCTGCCTTTGATCTGGCGGTGGGTTTTTACAGTTCTTCCTTGTTCTTTGAGCTTTTCGGCGGCTTGTTCGCTTATGATCCATTTTTCGCCGTTGATTGTGGCTTCAGCGTAGGTGGCATCCGGGTTTAGCCAGATGTTTGTGACGCCGTAGATTGTTTCAGGCCTGAAGGTGGCTGCGGGTAAGAATGTTTCCTTGTCCAGTTTGAACTTTATCAGAGTGTATTCTTCGGGTGTGACGCCTTCGCCCACTTGTCTGTCATGGTCTCCTGTTGGGCTTTTGCATTTGGGACACCACACGACGGGATGTGTGCCCTTTGTTACGTAGCCCATGTCTCTCAGGTTCGTGTATTGCCATTCTATGAATTTCTGGTAGGTGGGCATTATGGTGTTGAATTCTCTGCGCCAGTCGACGGAGAATCCCATCCGTTTGGCGGCTGTTCGTCCTTCGTTTGTGTAGTAGTTTGCCATGTACAGCGGGTCAACGAACTTTTGGAGTTCGTCTTCTGGTACGCCGTCGATTTCTCTTAAGCCTCGTATGAAGTCTTTGTCGCCTTTCTTGATGCGTTCGCTCGCGCCGACCAGCGGCTGTCCAGTCCAGTGCCATGCCCACGGGAAGAGCACGTTGTAGCCTTGCATGCGTTTGAAGCGTGCGTATGCGTCTACGCGTGAGGCAGTGAAGGCGTGTCCGGCGTGGAGCGGGCCGTTCATGTAGGCGTATGGGAAGGTGACGAAGAATTTCGGTCTTGCTTTGTCTGGGTCGGCTTCGAAGATTTTGGCGGTTTCCCAGTTTTTCTGCCATTTTTGTTCGGTTTGTTTCGAAAACTTCATAAAGCGTTTCTGAATGGTTCGAGGGGTATTAAAGATTTCGTGTTCACGAACAGAGAACGCTATCCCTCATACCTAACACCGTAAAGACTAATCTACACACTTGCATTAAACCTTTACTACTCAACAATAAGCTTTGCACCTCTAAGCGTGAAGGCAAATTTTAACCCCCTTATATATACCTTGAACCCAGGCTCTGTGAAGTTCGCGTCACCCGACCAGAAATAGCATTCCCCGAGATTTTTGTGAAAAACCGTCTTCTAATGCGACTATTAGCTTATTTGTCATGTGTTAGGGGGAATATTGCATAGTTCCCCTTGCGTTGGCTTTTATATTCTATATATGGCTTATCATACTAAGGAAGAACGGTAAAAGAGGCGTTCCGTTGGATCGAGAAGAAAGAATTTATGCTTTGATTGGTGTTCTTTTTTTACTCGTAAGTCTTCTTATTCAGATTTTTGAATGGTATGGGGTTACTCCTCAGTCTCTAGCACCCTATTCGATGATTATTACATTGATTTTTGCGATTATAGGGATTATTTTCTTGGCTCTACTTGCTCGGATTAGAAGTCAACAGAAGTCATCTAAGCTTGACCCAAGATTTAGGCGTCTTCACATCTATTTTTCAGATAGTCAGGATAGCCCAACATCTAAAGAGCTTCACCGCCCATACTACGTTGTGTACGAGGTTACGAAACAAGCCTATTATGTTCCCGAACTGATATTCCCATATCTTAGACAACAGAAAATTGCTTGTACTACATACCCGAACAAAACTGCACTCTTAAACCACTTTAAGCAAGCAGGAATACACCCTAATAATATTCAACCTCCAAGCAGTGACCTTGACCTTGGTTTGTGGCTTAAGCCGAATGGTTCTCTTGTAGTGGCAGAACGTAGATTAGAGCCTGAGATGTTGGAAAAGCTAAAGAAACTCAAACTTGAAGGAAAGTTCAAAAATTATCAAATTGCTTTCCTTAATCCGTGGTATTGTTGGTTTTTCCCTTGTCGTCGCGTAGAGAATTATGCGTTTCCTCCAACTAAGAGAATCTTGGTGAAGGGTAAAGAAGCTTTTGGTGCTCCTGAAGAAAGTTTGGATTTGACTCGTTTTAACAAGATAATCCCTATGGACAAATGCACGCCACGACCCTATGAGGACATAACAAAATGGTGCAAAAGAAAGAAAGGTTGGAAGTTTGAATCACGAACGTTTACAGTAGAAGAACTTGCGGGTGATTACCAATAAGCATAATACTACTAAAGAAGCGTAGAATGAGATTCCGCAAACTCTTTCGTTTGGTGAAAACGAGCCTTATGAGTTTTCTTCTGAGCCTCTAAGCTTTTCGAGAGCTATTTCAACGGCATGGCTGTAGTTCTTGAATTTGCCTTTCGCTACCTGTATCCCTACCCATTCAAGAAGTGCTTTATCCACACTAACGGTTTTCTTTTTCCTAGGCTTAGGCAATCGTGACATTTTTGAGCCTCATATTGATTCATAATATGTTCACACATAAAACATTTACCATAATATGAACCGTGATAAGATAGAAAAGGCATTATAACCAAATATGAATGAGGTTTTAAAGTGCCTCGAACACCAATAAGCATAACACTCCCAAAAGAATGCGTAGAATGGCTAAACAGAAAAGTTGCGAGCAGAACCTACGCTAACCGTAGTCATGCGATTGAAGTTCTAATTTTGGAAGCCATGAAAAACGACAAGAAAGGCTAGGCTGAGCCTTTAGAAGCATTCTGAATCAGGGTTATCCACTTGTTCTTTCCTTCAATTTTGATTCCGCAAGCCTCTGCTGGCGTTTTACCATCTAAGCCTTCATGCGGTCTAAGATAATTGTGGAAGATTTGATAACCTGTGAGTATCGGGGTTTCTTTTGTCTTTAAGCCTCTCATCGTCTTTTCTCTGTCCCTTATCTCTCCATTGAAACGTTCCATCTTGTTATTGTTCATATTACCACTGAGCTTTATTGCGTTAATGTGTTCTTTGCTGTGCTTTTTTCTTAATACGACTAATACCGTAGATCATCATGAGAATACCAATAGTAACTGCAATAGAACCCCAAGGCAGCATTTGCAAGCCGATCAGTACTAGGAGAGCACCCACAAGGATGGATATTCCTGCAATAATGCCTCCCCTTCTCAGCAAAAGACCCATGAGATCGTAGATCTCAGACTCTTCTTCTGTCAACCTCAAATTCCTCTTTCTGTGAAGGCTCCATTGTTCTCATCTTAGTGTTGCTATTATCATTATTGTGAACGGTGCGGCAAGGCTTAGTGTGAAGCCGCTTGAGAACGCTGTTATCAACTCGCCTGAGCTGCAGTACTGCACGATTATTGGTAGCGTCGTGTCCATCGTGGTGGCTCCGCCAGCAGCAACCGGAGCATGCTTGTCAATTTTGACCAGCAGAGAAATGGAGACTATAGTCAACAGTTCCCTTAGAAAGTTCACGACAAACCCCAGCGTACCCCATTCTGTTCCGAACAGTTGACCGACCAGAGGCCCAGCCAACGTGTACCAGCCGTATCCAGCGCTCACCGCTGCCGCAGCAACCACGTCAATTCTGAGAATTAGCCCACCCACAGCTCCGCCCAGAATGCTACCACAGGCAACAGCGAATGGAACCACCAGAATCTTAAAGCCAGCTTGCCGAATCTTGCCCATCGATTCTTTATCCATCCCAAAAACCAAACCCATGACAAAAACTAGCAGCATGAGCGAGCCGTTAAAAACATAGTCTGATACCCAAACACCCGCTGTGACGTTTCCCCAGTTGCTGTTCAAATAACCCAAGACTGCCCCAAATATGAGTGACGCCAGAATGTACTTTATCATTTCAAGCCCGCCACTTTTCCGGCTGCCTTCACAAAAACCACACTGAACCCAACAGCAAGCAAAACGATCACGATTGCGTTCAACCCAACTTGGGGCAACGAACCTAGAAGCTTATTGTTGGAGCCTATGCTGAAGCCGAGCGAAAAAATCAGCATAACTATGACACCCATGGTGACCTTGTTGAGGTTGACATGCCTCTTGTTCCGCAGCAGGTAGCCCGACAGTATGCCAGCGACTAATGCAGCGGTGAGGCTTGCCATGTAGATTATTACTTGAGGATCGAGCACAACCTGACACCTGACTGAACAGACCAGCAACCATTTTGATTCTGTCTGCTTTTAAAATTGCGCACTCAAAATGGAAAAAGAGAAAATGGAGTTGTTGAAGCTTATGCGTCTTCGAAGAACTCTTCTGCCTTCGGCGGTGTCGGTGGTAAGCCTCTGCGTTCGCGTATTTTCGTGATTATTTCTGCCTGCATCTGCTCTGGCACGGGTGCCCATCGGCTGAACTGGGTCGCCCAGAAAGCTCTGCCCTGCGTTGATGAGCGCAGTTCTTCTGCAAGCCCGAACGATTCAGACACAGGCATTTCCGCTTTGACGATTATCATGTCTTCATCGTTGACCATGTCCAAAATTCGCCCACGACGTTTCTGCACGATCGCTATCACGTTGCTCACGAATTCATTTGGAACCTTGCATTCGAAGCTGATGAGTGGTTCTAAGAGTTTCGGGTCGCTCAGCAGGAAGGCGCACCATATGGGTCGCCATGTCATTGGCAGTATCTGTGCTGGTCCACGGTGCACAGGGTCTTCGTGAACTGTGACGTCTTCCAAGTTCACCTTCAAGCCGTACGTGGGCTCTTTTGCCAAGACGGAAGTGAACACGGCCTCGCGGAAACCTGACTTCACGTGGTCCATGATCTCGTCGACGTATTGTCTTCCCTTTATCCTGTTCACAAGTAAATTGTTGGCCTCAATCGCCACGACGCTACGTGCGTCATCCGTTGACCAGCCAAAGCCTTTGAGAGCTTTCTGCCGCTCATCGCGCGTCTGCATCTCGCTGATCTTGCCTGTCCTGATCGCTTCGATTATTTCGTCCGGTAGTTTTTCCATCGTTACCCAGAGCTTGTTGTGCTTGTTGGGGCTCTTGCCCATTATCGGTGGACCCTTGTAATCGTGACTGATGGTTTCACGGTAAATCACGATGGGCTCGCTGATCTTCACTTTCAAGCCTGCCTCCTGCATCCTGTAGGCCGTGATCTCAAGGTGCAGCTCGCCCATACCGCTCAGCAAGTATTCACCGCTCTCCTTGTTGATTATGAAGTGAAGGTTCGGGTCTTCAGTCGTAAGTTTGTGCACGACCTTGTCAAAAAGCGGCAAATCCTTAACGTCAGCAGGCTCAACCGCAACCGTGACCACTGGGTCTGAAACATACTTCAAACCCTCAAACGCGTGTGTCTCTACGTCCACTTCTGCAACGGTTTCACCCACATGCATTGATGGCAAACCGGAGATTGCTGCAATGTTGCCCGCTGGCACTTTGTCGATGATCTCTCTGTCTGCAGCCATGCTCATGTAAACCTGTTGCACCACTCCCTTCGTGTGAGCAGTTATCAGTTGAACGGTCTTTCCCTTCTCAACAGTGCCGCTGAAAACGCGTCCGATGGCAATGACGCCGCTGTGTGGGTCAACTTCAATCGTGGATATGCACATGAGCAACGGCCCGTTCGGGTCGACTTTAGCCATCGATTTGCCCACTGTGCTGTTCGGGTCTCCAGGCCAAATCTGGCCCTGCCTGAAAGGCTGAGCCTGCAGCGGATTGGGCAAGTGCTCGCAGAACATGTCCAAGATAGGCTCGTACAGTGGTGCTTTCTTGCTCAGTGCATCAACTTTTCTTCCAACATCCTCGTATTCTCCCGTGTAAGCGTCAATGATTTCCTTGAAGGTAACACCTTTTGCTTTCATGTGCGGCAGATTCAGGCCCCACTTGTGGAGGGCTGAACCGAAAGCGACGCTTCCATCCTCAACACTAACCTGCCAATCCTTCTTATGCTCAGCAGGAGCATACTTCTCAATAAGACCGTTAACTCTCGTGATGATCTTTGCAAACTTGCGCTGAATCTCTTCCGGAGTCAGCTTAATCTCCTTAATGAGTCTATCAACCTTGTTTATGAAGAGAATCGGCTGGACCCTTTCACGCAGGGCTTGCATCAGAACCGTTTCCGTCTGAGTCATTGGACCCTCCACGGCATCAACCACCACGAGTGCCCCATCAACAGCGCGCAGGCTCCTAGTTACTGCTCCGCTGAAGTCAATGTGCCCAGGCGTGTCGATCAGGTTTATGAGATAATCCTTCCCCTTTAACGTGTGAGCCAGACTTATGTTTGAAGCAAAAACAGTCATCTGTCTCTTCTGCTCAAGCTCCCAAGAGTCAAGGAAGAGCTTTTGCCCCGCGGTCTTCTCGCTGATGATGCCCGACGCAGCCAAAAGGCTGTCTGAAAGAGTTGTTTTCCCATGATCCACATGGGCTATGATGCTGGTGTTCCTAACCATTTCTTGATTATTCATCAGCTTGACAATGTCTTCAACCTGTCTGTAACGTCCCATAATCAAACCTTCCTTAGATTAACATGATCTTCTCGAACGCGTGAATTGTCCTAATCTTATGGAGCATTTTGATTCTCTCTGCTCAAAGCTGAGCTACATGGAAGTGAAAAATGCAACCTATTAACTTTATGCCGATTGTTTTGAAGTATTCGTTGACAAAAAGAATGACAACACACTTGCGCAAACGTGCATCATTCAGACCGAATGAGGCATTTCCTTCTATGAACAATTACAGCTAAAAACGTTGTCATCATTAGTACGACCAAGATTACGTTCGACGTGAATTCAGGTGTTATCGGTTGCGGCGCATCGTAGAAAGCTATTGATGAGCCATCGGTCGTGGCTATTATCGTTCCTGAGACGTGAGTTCCATACGTCGTGACGTTCTCTGCGACTAACCTGTCTATCGTTTCTTGGTGTGGATGACCATAGGAATTGCCGATTCCAGCACTGATAATTGCATACGAAGGTGCAACAGCGTCAAGAAAAGACTGTGTTGTTGAGTATCGACTTCCATGATGCCCAATTTTGAGGATGTCGCTTCGAAGCTGTAGACCAGCGTTGAACATGCTTTGTTCGGCATCTGCGCTTGCGTCGCCAGTGAACAGGAAGCTTGTGTTGCTCACTTGAAGCTTGACCACGATGCTGTTGTCGTTGACATGTGAATCGTCAAACTCGATGGGTTGAACAGGGTTGAAAACGGTCAGGTTTGCAATATCAGTCAATTGAAGGGTTTGTCCTCGGTGAGCGGCGGTCAGATTGTGGTTTTGCGCCAAAGTCAAAAAAGTCGTGTACGTAGTGGAACTGTAGTTCTGGTTGTCAATCAATGTCTGGTTCACGTCTATGGCTGAGTTCAAGACGGTAACGAGTCCGCCAACATGGTCTTCATGTGGATGTGTCGCGATCATCAAGTCTATACGTGTCACACTTAGACTTCCTAGGTAGTCCAAGACTGTCTGTCCCGCATCTGCGGGTCCACCATCTATCAACACGTCGAAGCCTGATGAGTCTATGAAGATGGAATCACCTTGCCCGACGTCAATGTAATGGATCGTAACGTTTGAAGAGCTCCTCGGTACTACGGACATGAGAGTGTTTGTCTTGCAGTCACAATATGGAACCCACATGATTACGAGTAAGCCCATAGCCAAGGCAACAAAGAAAAAAGCGATTATGGATTCTGTAGAACCGCAAGCTTTTTTGGATGATCTGGTGTTTTCACCAACCTTCTCGTTCATTCCATCATCGTGATCAGTTCATCTGTTGTTTCCTTGTCGAGGTAGAACCCTCTTCTCGGCAGTCTCTTCACTCCAAAGAACAATAGAGCATTGCTGAGCGGAATGGGTTTGGTTGCTTCATGAAGGCTTTTGAACCTGATGAAGGAGACTCTCCGAACGTTTCCAACGAACTCCTTGTACTTCTTCTTGGAGTCTAGAACTGTTTCTAGACCGTATTCGCTCCATAGTTTTTCAGCGTCCCCGACTTTTCTTTCAATAAAGTCTGCATAGCCCATGATCTCTCCAACGGGTCTGGTTACATAGAACACAAGTGTGGATGTTTCTTTTGGAGGAGCTAATCCGAGCCTCATGTAGGAGTGTATTCGTTTTCCGTTGTGATTCTGGCGGCAGAATTCGTTCCAGTATTCACCTTTAATCATTATGACGAACGCATGTTTCGTACTCATTGTATCACCTCTGTATTAACCTCAGTTTGTACGTTTCAGCATTTAAAATTTGTTGAACCAAAAGTGAATGCCTAATCCGATTAGTTTAAATCTGGGCTTTTGTCATGGGTTACAGCAAAATATCAGGGTTCAGTGGAAACTGCAGACCTGTAGCAAAGGCATATTTTGCGCAGATGATTCAATTGCTCACCATACAGAAAGATTTAATGCAAACGAGTATGCTCCGCATTGGCGTTTTGCCAGCGGAGGGCATGAACCAGAAGACCAGCCTAAAGGGCTTCTAGTTTTTAGTCTTAGCGTTTTGGACGGTGCTTGTTTTGAGGGATGTCGCTGGTCTGTCTGTCAAAGAGGTTTTCGAGGCTTTTGAAACCGCGCTCAAAGGTTTGACCAGCGAAGAAGCTGTAGAGCGTCTTTCGAAGTACGGCCTGAACATGCTTCGGGAAAAGAAACGCGCTTCCATTGCATACAAGTTTCTTGTACATCTCAAGGACTTGTTCAG
>Ga0315279_10009996_pt1 | contig 11207 bp, 10 predicted proteins | sample YL17G06_20_MG_FD_203694 | JGI IMG/M metagenome (GOLD analysis project Ga0315279, IMG submission 203694) | Sediment microbial communities from Yellowstone Lake, YNP, Wyoming, USA - YL17G06_20 | ecosystem: Environmental > Aquatic > Freshwater > Lake > Sediment | place: USA: Wyoming | collected...
TGCCAGCGACTCATCGGCAGTACTGACAAAAGGCTGGATATTCTCCGAACCCATGAGGCGGGAATGGCAAATGGTGATATCGGTTTCTCCAATGCGCCTGCTAAACCATCCACCACTTCACGCATCGTGCACGGGAGCACAGAGACATTGTAAATGTTCACGCCTGCAGCAGGACATTGAATAACCGCCAAACACGCCCGAGCCGCATCTTCGCGATGCAATAAACTTTTACGATTGGAGCCATTCCCCATCCAAATAAAACGTCCCCGGTCAATGGTGCGCAGCAAACGCACCACGTTGCCCGGATCACCCTCGCCGTATAACGTAGCCAGGCGCAAAATGGTAAGCGCCATACCAGATGCCTTAGTTATTTCAATCGCGCGCTGCTCGGCTTGATATTTGCTCTCCGCATACGTTCCTTGCGGGTAACAGCCCGAGTCTTCCGCTCCACCGTTCCTGCTGCTGCCATAGACCGAAACAGAGCTTATCAAGACAAAATGGCGCACCCCGGCCTGCGCCGCCGTCCGGGCTACATTGGCCGTTCCAATTTCATTGACCGCCTTGAAGGGCGCCTCACTGGCTTTAGACTTATCAAAGATATGAGCCAGGCCAGCCGCATGAATGACGCAATCGGCACTCTGAACAACAGGTATAAGGCTTGCTGGCTCACGTATATCCGCAGGACGGTAATCAATATCCGGAAAAACAGTCTTTTCTAGCTTGTCGGTAGCACGGACATGCAAATCGGAGGACGTCATCTGCCGGACAATTTCACTGCCCAAAAAGCCATTTGCACCTGTAACTAAAAATGTTCCCATGTCCACTAGCGAAGTATTTTTTTAATCTTTAAAATGCTAAGATATTCTTCAGCAACCTTCTCGTTGACTTTATTTGCATCAAAATGCTGTAAACACCGTTGTCTTGCTGCTTTCCCCATTTTTTCTAATTCATCCGGATGATCCAGCAAGTGCTTTAGCGCCTCATATAAGGCTTTGTCGTTTCTGGGTGGTACAAGAATTCCAGTTTCCCCGTCAACAACAGCATCAGTAATACCATAGATATTCGTTCCAACTGTTGGAATACCCATAGCGGCGGCCTCGATAACAACGGTACCAAAGCCTTCACGGTAACTGGGAAGACAGAATATATCGGATATTGCCAAATATTTTTCGGGACATTCCGTATATCCGATATAGTGAACTCTTGAGCATTGATTGGCGCCGATTAAATCTGTAGAACTCGTTCCTCCGCAATCCTTATCATGGGGGCCTATTAATAATAAATCCGCATCATAGTTCATGCTCAGAAGTTCATGAAATGCTGATATCAACTCTGCAATACCTTTATCAGGTGATATCCTTCCCACGAAAATAACAATTTTTGCAGACAAGGCAATGGAAATGCTCTGCCTAATATGGTGCTTTTCCGATAATGACCATCGAGCAGGGTTAAAACGAATCGTATCAACGCCAGCAATAGATCCCTTGCTTATGACAGCTATTTTCCTGGAAGATACAATGCCTTCATCGACCAAGAACTGCGCTTGACTTTTGCTATCGGCATAGCATTTCGTATTCAGGACGCCAATCAGCTTGTCAGCCGTACGCGAGCTCCATCTCACAAGTCCTTTCAAGGTGACCCACGGTTGGCCCGTAAAAGTATGAACCCGTATGGGGACTCCTGATATGAAGGCAGCCAGAGCTGTCAGCAGACCTGCTTTTGGAGTCGTTGAATGGGCAATATCAAAACGATTAATCAAAAAAAATTGTGTCAATCTGAACAAGGCAATAAAATCCTTCCAGGGCTTTAATGAACGAGGGATGTTAATTATTTTAACACTTAGCCCCTGTCCTGTATTAATCATAGACCATTCAGGACCCTCTGACGAAATCAGGACGACCTGCATTCCTATGTCTCTCAAATATTCCACCTGCCACTTGAGCTGGAAAACCATGAAAAAAGGGACGGTTGAAATCCGGCATATTTTCAAGCCTTTCAATTGACGTTTTAATTCATGATCGTCGATACGATCAGCGACAATGGGATGCTTCATTTAGATTGTTTCCAAGCCTTGACAAGCTGACGTATCCCCTCCTCCATCGGGATACGATGAATATATCCCAGTTCTTTTTGAATCTTTTGAATTGAATAGACCGAGCAGGTTGTCATGGCATTAATTCGGGATGAGGTTAAGGGGACGCCCGGTATCGACCCAAATAGCTGCGAGAGCCATCGGACCAGTCGTTCCGGCACCCTTAACGTCGGGGGTGGGCATCCCAGTTCATCCGCGATGACTGCTACGAACGTTTCCAGGGGGCGATGATCCGATAAATTAAACACCGCACCTCTGGAAGCCGGTGCGCCGCCGCACAGCATCAGGGCCTCTGCCACATTATCCACATGAATATAATTTGCTGAAGCGCCAGCTTTTCCTATAAAAAAGAAAAAACCTCTATCAATCATTTTAATCAACTGAAAGATAGATTGATTTCTCATTGTGGGCCCAAAAATATTTGATGGACGCAATATTGTGCAAGTAAATGCACCTTCCTCCGCAAAATCCATGACCAACTGATCAGATTTTGTTTTCGTTTTTTCATATATCCCAACTGGATTCATCTTAGTCGCCTCTGTTATAAGACCACTATGGTGTGGTCCGTATACACCAACACTACTCAGTTGTACCCAATGACCAATTCTTCCAGAAGCAGCATTACATAAGTTGATTGTGCCATTTATGTGAACCATATTCATTTTGGATTGGTCTCTGACTTCCGCAGCACAATGATAAAGTATATCTACACCATTAACAAAATTATTTAATTTCTTTGAAGAGCAAGTTAAATCAGCTGAAATTAATTCAATTTCTTTTGGAAATCTTACTGCACTTGCCGACTGGCGGGATAAAACCTTAACAATATCACCTTCTGCTAAATGCCGTTCTACAAGACGCCGTCCAACAAAACCTGTACCTCCAGTAATTGCAATAATCATTTTATACCACGTGTCACTGAGCTTACCGGGAGCTTCGCATCATTGCTAACTGGTAGCCATAAAGACATCGATATGTGTTTTGCTTATCGCATAGACTTCTTCCCATCAACTTGGGAAGGAGTCGGAAACGATGAAGGATGCCCACGAACATGACCTTCGGATCAAGGCGATTCGGCTTTATGACGACGGGATCGGTTTCAACGAGATCCTGCGTCGGATGCAAAGAAGCGACTTCTGGCTCACCAAGTGGCTGCGCCGGTTCCGGGAGTTCGGCGAGGAGGGACTTCGAGACCAGCGTCGCACCCCGTAGCATGTCCGGAACAGAACTCGAGGGTCGCTTATCCGCAAAATCCTGGCTCTCCGTGACGAACTGGCGGCCCACAAGACCCGCCGTGCGGCTTTCACCGGCATCGGGGCCGAGACGATCCATTATGAGCTCCATGACCGGGGTGTTCGTCATCATCCGGTCATCTCGACCATTGAAAAGATTCTGGCCGGGCCGGCAAGACGAAAAAGGTCAAGGTCAAGCGTACTCCCGGTGGACCGCCCTATCCATATGTTCGATCCCAAAAGATGGGTGATCTCCAGCAAACCGACTTGGTCGGTCCCCGCTATCTGCGAGGACCCCGGGGAATCACTCGGTTCTATTCCTTCCACACCATCGATGTCGTCGGCCAAACGGTCTCGGTCAGCCAGTTCCCCGATAAGCAGACGATCTCGCTCTGCCGCCATCTCGTTGATTCCTGGCGATCTATGGGACTTCCCAGAGTCGCTCAGATGGACAACGAGATGGCCGCTTCGGGAGGCGGCCGCTATCGCTACAGCCTCTCCCAGATCATCCGGTTGCATCTTCTCTTCGGCATCCATCTTGTCTTCATTCCAAAGGGGGAGCCAGACCGCAACGCGACCGTGGAGATCTTCAACAACACTTGGCAGATGCGGGTCCTGCGGCACCACTGCGCCAATCTTCGGGCCGTTCGGCGTTGCAGTAATCGATTTCTCGAGTATTATCACGTCCGGAAGCCCAGCCGGAGTCTCACCGTGGCTGACCATGGAACCCGTTTTCCCGGAGTCCTCCGAGATCAACTCTGGGCGACTCTCCGTCATCTGCCCACCGGCTTTACTCTCGATCCTTACTTCGACGCCCAAGGTCATCCGGCCCTTCCTATTGCCAAAGGCTTGGTCTTTTGGGTTCGCAAGGTCGATGCTCACGGTTGTATCGAGTTCAACGGCGCCGAATACTTCATCCGCCGAAAACTGGAAAGGCAGTACGTCGTGGCGACGCTCTCCACGCATCACCGGACGGTCTATATCAAGCATGATGGAAAACTCGTCAAAACGCTTCCGTTCCCCTTTGCGGGGAAGACAATCGATCCCCTTTGCTGAACAACTACCTATCGATGTCCTTACGGTTCCAAGCATTAAGAATCACCTATCGATGTGCTTACGGCTACCAATTAATTCCTTTGAACGGTGCCAAGTCTAATATTCTTTGGGGAATTCGTTGGGGGCAGCTTACGGAAACGATGAGATCGGGGCACAGGCTCTCCACGAAGGAAAAAACCGTTTCCAAGGAAACCTTTCTCGAATGGACGACCGGAACCGAGGATCGTTCACACAAATCGTTAACCTTGAATACCGTCTGCCTCCGGATAATCCTCGCGATACTAAAGCTCGCAAATTGGATTATTTTAAATAATGTGTAATGCCAATCCGTAGCCCGACCAACTTTCCAGAGAGCCTTGACGACGGAATGGCCATGATAATCACCGGTGATGATGGCGACGCCCTTGATGCTACAGGGATATATTTGAAAAAGATTCGAGAGGATCTTTTTCGCAAAATAGTTCCCGTTCGAGATGACGACGATATTCTTTATTCCCTATCCTTTGCGGAGCCAAAGATGATCGATGGAATATGTCCCAAGGTTCAAGATCAGAGCCGGCTGGTCCCGATGCGGCATCTGCGTTGTATTAGCAACATCGTCGGGCGGGCGCCTAGGATAGGAAACTCCACGCAATCGTAGACATTTTCGTTCAGACCACCTTTTCCTTGAACATTTTTCTATAGAGATCCCATGCCTCTTGAAGTGTCCTTTCCAACGTATAGTGTGCTAACACACGATGACGAGCGGTCATGGCAAGGCGCTGAGCAAGGCGCGGATTTTGCACGAACCAGGCAATCGCCCGGGCCATGTGATGAGGCGACTTCATTGGGACAAGGAGGCCAGTCGAATCAGGCTGGATCAGCTCTGCGTTGGGAGGGATAGATGAGGCGACAACGAATTTTGCCGCAGCCATCGCCTCGAGAAGCGAAATGGATAGCCCTTCCCTTAAGGAAGGATAGGCGAAGATGTCCATTGCGGCCAGGAGCGCGGGGATGTCTTTGCGAAATCCTAAAAATAAAACCTTGTCCGAGAGGCCCAATGACCTTGCCAGGTTTTCTAGATTTTCCCTTTCCGGACCTTCTCCGACCAACACTAAAGTAAAAGGGCTCTCGGGAATAAGGGAGTGAAGCGGCAGAAGCGACCTGATTAACGTCTCGTTGTCTTTCTCCGGTACCAATCGACCTGTGTTGCCGATGACCAAATGGTCTTCGGGAATTGCCAGACTGCGTCGCGTCCGGATTCGGATCGCTTTGTCAGACACGGAGATGAACCGCTGAGGGTCAATCCCGTTGCAGATGGTCACCAACTTTCTTCGCGGCGCGGTATGGAGCCGTTGCGCTTGCTGGGCGATGACATGGCTCACGCAGAGGCTTTTTGTTGAGGCCAACGCCGCCAGATACTCAAGAAGCGTAAAGAAAAGACGCTCTAATACGGAGGAATAAGACGTCACCGTCCAGCCAGCCTGATGATGAAGGATCACCGGGATGCCGGCCATCCTGGCCACGATTCTGCCGAGGAACCCGGGCATTGCGGTATACGTATGAACAACGTCATAACGGCACCGGCACAGCAATCGGTACACTCGGATCAATCCATTAGCGTCGGCCGCAAGAGAAATATCTCGAGGGATGATAATGTCGTTGATGATATTCAGCCCATTTACCGTCTAGAGCGCTCGAAGGGTCCTCTCATCAGTCGTCAAAACATCGACTCGACAACCCTGCTTTCTCAAGAACCTACACCATTCCTGGATCAGGTAGGTTGCGCCTCCGCACCGGGAGTCTCCGATAATCTGAAGCACCTTCATTGGATGGCTCCCATAGGAGGCATCCGCTTTCTTTTTCGCCAATCAATCCCCTCCGGGAAAACAACAGATTCGTTTCAAAACCTCCGCCGTGTCTGCCGCCCGACGGTCCCAGGAGTGCTCCCACTCGACGAGTCTCCGCCCCCGCTGGCCCATGCGCTTGCCTTCCGAAGGATGGCCGTGAAGATATGTGACCGCAGAGGCCAAGGCTTTTGCGTCGCTGGGCGGAATAATCAAGCCTATTCCGTTCTCCCTCACCAGGTCCGCAACGCCCGGAAAATCCGAGACGACGACAGGAACGCCGCAGGCCAAGGTTTCGTAGACCTTGAGGGGAGATAGCCCGGTCAACGAGCGAAAGCCACGATTATTCTTGGGAGACAATCCGCATAGAGCATCGGAGATAATCCGAGGCATATCATGGTAGGAGCACAACCCCAGGTAGTGGATTTTTGGGTTCTGCGCTGCGGCAGCCTCGACCCGGGCTTTCTCTGCCCCATCTCCCGCGATGACCAAGGATACCTGCTCGGGCCAATCTGAGCGAGCGACGGCTTCCAGCATTGTCTCTATGCCCTGCCAAGAGGCCAAGGATCCGAAAAATAGCGCATAACCGCGATCGGAACCTTCCGGCGCACAAAGGCCGGGCTGGAATAAATCCGTGTTAGCGCCATTGGGTATGACATGGACCTTTCGATTCCCGCTCTCTGCCACGACCCAGTCAGCAAGCTGGCGGGTCACTGTGATCACAGCCTTAGCCCATTTCAGTTGGCTTCGCATGAGGGCAAGGAATAGCCAGGCAAAGGGGCGTGTCCAGGGCCACGCGATGAAGACATCTTCGTAGGGACCGTTGACCTCTTGCACGACGGGAAGACCCCGCCATCGGGCCCATAGGGCCGTCGGCCAGCTGGCGAAATGCCACCGGATATAGATAACGTTGGGTCTGGGTTTTTGCATCCATATGTGCTTCTGAGCACGAATGAATTCGAGCAAGCGTCCGGCCGGCCCTGGAAGCGTTCCGCAACGGCCGTAATCAGGTTCAAAGAGACAGACCTGCCAACCCCGTTTTACAAGGCCGCGGACGATCTCGTGCACGTGGGCAAAAGAGGCTTGGCCTTCGCGGGTGGCCTGAAGGCTCAGATAATAAAGACGCATAGTAAATGACCTGCCAATCGGGCTATCGGAAACTTGCATCCCAACAATTTGGTCTTTATGGATAGGCCGAAGCGCTCGTCGAGAACGCCCTTCGGCCAACCCTACGCAGCTTTCCTCCCGCAGCCCAGCCGGAAGCTATCCGCGCCGCGGGGAGGCCGTGTGAATCCTTTCCCCGGACGTTCCGAGAAGAGCGGGAATGTCACTGTCGGGCTCGTCCGTCACGAACAATCGTCCGATTAAGATGGCATAAATGACGGATATCCCAGGTCTGACGAGGTGGGAGAAAAAGAATTCTGCGATCGTGAAACAAAGAATCATGAGGAAGACGTCCTGCGATGAGGGGTTTTTCCTGGATATAAAACCGACCCAGAGCGGATATCCAAGCAAAAGGAAGCCCAAAAGGGCTCCCGGCATTCCGCTCTCGGCTCCAAACTTCAGCAGTTCGTTGTGAGGGCTTGCGGTTCCGGTTCCGCCATACTGCTCATTCTGCTGCTTGAATCCTCCCCATCCCGCGCCACATAACGGGTATGCCTTGATCATTTCCCAGGCCGCGTTGGCGAGTTTTTTTCTAACTTGGGCGCCCACTGCGACTTTCCCTGGAGACAGCCGTTGATTGATCATCGATAAAGCTCTGAATTGCTCCAGAGGTGTGCGCGGAAATACCGTCCTAAGCAGATCACCCCCCCCCGTCAGCGTGAGGAAGGCCGAGGCCAGAAAGGAAAAGATCACAAGGCCCCCGGCAAGTCGAAAAGACCTACGATTTATCCAGAGAGCGATCCCTCCGATGAGGGCTGCTCCCAGAACACTGCCCCGGGACAGAGAAGTGATCAGTATGTACGATGCGACTCCAAGGGAGGCGATGTAAGGAATCTTGTGCTTTGCACGCCCAATGTAGCTCAGGGCCGCGACAAAAACTATGGATGCCAGCACCCCGTAGTCGTTTGGACTGATAAAACCCCCGCTGTACCGAGCTTCGCCGAGCGGCATGTTGTAGAGGTGAACATAAATGCTCGGGGCGCTCCGGAGGGCGATTTCGACCACCATCGCCATGATGGTCCCCCAGAAGACATATTTGACGTCATATACCAGCCCCGTGATGATGAGGCAAATGGCGATGTATGCAAAAACGGAAAAATCCCTCAGGTCCCTGAATCCCTGCAACAAATCGTTGGCGTTATGCAACAACCCCACATAGGTCGTCAAGAGGGACCAAACAAGAGTCAGCACAAGGATCAATAGATAGACTCTCGCGCGTTTCGAGACTTGTGGTCGTCGTGCAAAAAAAAGAAAGAGAGTCAGGAGTCCCACGCCCAATAATTGGACCAGGGTAAAGCCCCTGGACAGGGGGCTTCGAAACACGAGGAAAAAAGACAAGGCAAAGAGCCCTCCATTGAGCGCGACTGCCCTAGGATCCTTGGAGAACTTCATAGACGGCTTCAAGTTTGTGTTTCTCTGCATCCCAGTTGAGCTCCCGGCCCGCTGCTTGATACGCGTTTTGCCTCAGCCTCATCACATCCCCGTCCCGTGACAGCCTTGAGAGCTGCTCAGAAAGGGCTGTTGTCTCCGCAGAAGCGTAAACCCTCCCGCATTGATTCCTCTCGATGATCTTCCCAATCTCCTGCAGGCCGCCGTCCGCCAGTATCGCAATCCCGGCCAGCAGATACTCGAAAAGCTTATTCGGCAAAGCCAACCGGTTGTTCGTGTTTATTGGCAGAAAGGGGATGACGCCCACGTCGGCTTCCGACGCCTTTAGTATAACCTCTGAAGGTGGGACCGGGCCTGCCAGAACCACTCTTTCCCACAAGCCCAGTCTGGAGATTTCTTCCCTAAGACCGGGAAGCATAGGCCCGAACCCTCGGATCACCAATCGTGACGTGCATCCTTGGGGCAGAATAGAAAAAGCTCGGACGAGAGATTCCAGACCTCTTCCCGGGATTAGTCCGCCTTGATATATAAATGTGATCGGTCCCGCGTGCGACCGGGGCGCGATTGGCACGCCATCGGGGATATTCCTTATCACATAGGGCCGTTTGACCTTGTACCGCTCAACAAAGAGGTCCGCGATCCCATCGGAAACGGTGATGCAGGCTTCCACGCGATTCAGAAGTCTTTGTTCGAGACGCTGCAACCACCTCTTATATCCCAACTGGAAAGACATCATCTCGGAAAAGACCTCGTGTGAATCATAGACGACTCTGATCCCATACCGGCGACCCAGGACGACGGCGGGCCAAAGGGCGTTCAGATCATGGGCATGAATGACATCGGGGGCCAGGCGCTTCACGGATTGCGTGTGTTTGAGGAGTGATGTAACATCTCCCATGAACTGAAACAGGCTATTGCCCGTGCGTAGTGCCTTCCAGGCTCTATTTTGTCTTGACCACGTCGGCATCGGCCTCGGTTCGGCTTTCCTCGCCATCTTCAAGGTCCTGGCGGCCAAACCACTCAGTCGCGAAGGCGGGACGAGGGTTATCTCCAGCCTCGACACGACATCGAAAGGGGGGAACTGCGATTCGCGCTCGATTCCCCCAGCCGACACGAGATGACCGCCGTCCGCGAGGGTTTTGCTTTCGCGCCACACGCGGGGATCTCCCCGCACGGAATTGGCGACGAGCATTAAAACCTTCAAGGATTACCCCCCATTTTCCTCTCCCTTCGTTGCGCGTGTCGAGCCGTCATCGGACACCATGGACAAAGGAAGCCCGCCACGAGCGTAAGAGGTCGAGGATGACCCGTGTCCAGGGACGGCGAACGAGAATGAGGCGTCCTAAAAGGGCCATCAAACCCATGGTTGCGATAAGAGGGAGGCTTGTCCCAAGGGCGCATAGCAAGGCCGCCCCCAGAAATTGGAGTAGGACGAATACTACATCCTTCCTAAGCTCGATATGGAGAAGCGCTGCCGCGCGCGCCAAAGTCAGCACGCCGAGGACAAGGAAGATGACGCCCGTAGCGATGTTCACAGCGTTTATAGGTGTCATGCCAAAGAGAAAAAGCAGGGTCACTAAGGTAGCAATCCCGATGATCAGGCCGACGAACGAATTCCAGGTGTTATAGGGACGGAAGCTAACCGCATCGATCACGTTGCGCAGCAATTCGAAGCCTAGCACGCCGGGGATACCCACGACGATCAAGAGGGTGAGCCCTGTGCTCTTGATGTAGCCAGCGTCCATGTTCAGATAACGCCGCATGAAGAATGGCATGACAACGAGGGTTGCGAGGACCAGGACGACGACGATGTCTGTCAGGAAACTCAGGATGATCCGTCCTCTGCGTACGTTATCTTCGGGGTTTTTACTCCTCATGTGGGGGAGCAGGACCACGCCAACGGAGCTGACGCTGAAGCCTACGTATCGCAGCAAAGAAAATGACAGGCTATACCGCGCCGAATCCGCGCTGAATCCCAGGGAGGAAAGCACGAAGATTCCCCCGCTCAGAATCCATGAAAAGATAAAGAACAGCGGAAGCCGTGGCACTCCGAAAGAGAGGAGGTACTTGACGCCTCTCCCTAACAACGGGAGCCCTCTGTTCCTGGGGCGGACGACTTTCATGAGGATAGCTGAAAGGACAAGCAGGGAGATCACAAATTGGCCGACGCTCAGTATCCAGACAAAATCCTGGATCTGCCTGGCTCGGATTGTGATGTAGAAGAGCAACGGCGACAAAGACCATCCGAGGCTGAGACCGGCGGCCTTAACGAAATCGAGATTCCCCCTCAGAAACGCGTAATCGAGTGTATATAAAACATTTCCCCCGAGCAGAAAAACCAACAGCCAGGCCAGGCCGGCTGGCGAAAGGCCGGCCAGGCTGGTCTTGCCGACCGTGGCGCTGAAAACGGTACCTTTGAATGCGAGAAGAAGGGCATCGGCCAGCAGA
>Ga0315279_10010000_pt1 | contig 11205 bp, 7 predicted proteins | sample YL17G06_20_MG_FD_203694 | JGI IMG/M metagenome (GOLD analysis project Ga0315279, IMG submission 203694) | Sediment microbial communities from Yellowstone Lake, YNP, Wyoming, USA - YL17G06_20 | ecosystem: Environmental > Aquatic > Freshwater > Lake > Sediment | place: USA: Wyoming | collected...
TCTCGCCACGACAACCCTGCCGGATGCAGACAAGAACATGAAGGCAGCCTCTCAGATCCTCAAGCTGTTCCTCGTCTCATGTTTCGGTGTGACTGTTCGGATTCATGGCTTGGCAAGTCCCCTCATGGCTGAGGCGATCACCGCTTACGGTCGTTATGTTCTGCAATCCACATGGGACATGGCTAAGGAGGCGGGGCTCAAGCCCAAGTATGGAGACACGGACTCCATCTTTCTAGACAATCCACCTGGAGACGATGTGAAAAGATTCGTAGCGACGATTAAGAATCGCTTCGGCTTACAGCTGGCATACGACCGTGTCTACTCAGTCTGCGTCCTAAGCTCCGCCAAGAAAGCATGCTTCAGCATTCTACCAAGCGGAGAATCGGAAATCAAAGGCTTAGCGATCGCAAAATCCAACTCCCCCACATTCTTCCAAGCAACCTTCCAAAACTGCCTCACCAAATTCTCCATAGGACGACGCTCCCCCAGCGACTTCGAACAAGCCAAACGACAGGTGCCTGAGGTTGTTAGAGACGCTATCCGCGAACTTCGAGACGGAAGAATCAGCCTATCCAACCTAGAGTACCGCGTTGAGCTACGCGAGGACCCTCAAGAGAAATCAAGAGCGAAGATGCTGCCGCAACCCTACCAAGCAGCCTGGTTTCTGCTAAAAGAAGGAAAAAGAACCTCCAAAGGCGAAATTGTGGGTTTCATCAAAGTTCACCCATTCAGGTTTCAAGGAAGACAATTCACAGTCAAACCAACCTCGCAGACCAACTCAAGAGAGATCAACGTGGAATGAAACGATCAGGGGAATCCCGAAGATCTCGGAATCAAGAAAAAAACGAGCCGCAGTTCTTGCCCCAACAGACATCACGGTTCCAGCCCCAACGAAGTTCTGTCGGCAATGCGGAGCCAAGATTCTCCGCGATAGCAAGTTCTGCGAAGAATGTGGGACGAGGCTCTCATGACGTGGTAGTCGTCTCTGGTACGATAAGCCAGAAGTCTGAGGGCGCGTAGCTTGCCACACTTGGGGGCAATTTCCAGAAAGTTGATGCTGAAGTGCGGAAGGATCAGGAATTCACAATGCAATAGTATTCAGTGTCAGTCGATCGGCAATTGTACTTAAGGCAAAGTATCATAGAAAAGGAGATCTTCATGAGGGCTTTTCCCAGAAGTCCGTCTCAGCGGTTTCGACAATTCTCTCCATGTGATTGAAGGCCTCTCTGCAAACACCCAATGCGGTTCTTCCCGGGAAATCTGGAAAGCTGATTTCAGTCTTCGTGCTCGGTAGTCTGAGTGTTGCAGACGATGGCAGTTCCGTGTGAGATGGTTCTCTCAGTGGCGTGACACTGGATCGTGCTGAGACACCGGAGCCTGCCAAGATTGATTCAAAGAGCGGCATAGGGCTCACCTCACCTCTAATAATCCACGATGTCCCTGGAGTGCTCACTTCAATAGTGAAGTCGCGTACAGTCGGTGGATATCCTCTATGAACAATCACTTTCCTTTTGTAGCACAGCGGATTCTTACCAACCTCCTGGACCTGCTGTCTCCACCATTTCAGAAATTTCAGTGCGTCAGTGCGGTTGAGGGCCTTGGCGACTATTTCAAATCCGTATTCGATGAGACGATCTTCCCGAGTGAGGCCGAGGGAGTACTTTTCGGCAAAGTCGTACAGCATGATGTCGAGCACGCTCCTCCAAGCACTGAGAAAGGCGCTCAGGTTGTAGTTGAACTCCTCTGGATTCTCGGAGGTTCGCTCAAGTTCGTCCAAGAAGTGCCGGGCTTCTCCGAGCTTTCTTTTCGCCTGCATCTCACGCTCCATGATCCTATCGCCACCAGATCTAGAAACCCATTTTCGACCTGAGCGCATATGCTTGATTTAGCAACTGAAGTGACCTAGTGTTGAGGCGTGTGGGTACACTAGGTGTGGCCGCGGGCGAATCGTTAGCCATAGGATTCCTACGCAACAAGCGATTGTCTTCGAATCCTTTATCTTTCACTCTCATTCATCGGGTCCCAACCTGCTTCTTGGCCCGTCTTCTTCTCTTCTCGGTCCGCGTCCTAAGCATGCGAAGCCGGATAGATCTATCTCCCTGATCTGGACTCTTCTTCAGCCAATCTATCACCTTCTTGCTGACTCGCTCAAAAGAGCGCTCGCCTCGCTTTCCGAAATCGTGGTCGCCTTCATAATAGAACAGTTCTGCACGATCATTCTTCTCCTTCCAAGCGGCTATGCCGCGTCTGAGTGGATCTTGCTTACCATATATCAGCAGAGTTCTCGCCGCGATCCTGTCAGCATAGTCAGCTGCGTTCGTATGGGGGACGCAACCCTTTGGGTCTCCTGTATGTTCTGCGATCGGCCCGCCTATTATGACTAGACTCTGAACCATCTTTCCATTCTTGTTTGAATGGTAGACAAGCTGACTCGAAGCAACCGCTCCGCCGCCACTGAACCCAACGAGATGCAACCACCTGTATCCGTTCTCCTGAGCATACTTGTAGACCCCTTGAATAAACGCGTGGGGTATGCGATCGTCGTCACTTCGCCTCGATCCCACATCATAGGACTCGCAGCGCACACCGAATTCAGTTTGTTCGTGGATTCTCTTGCACAACTCCTTATCCCTGTCGATGAGCAAATCGCCTTTAAGGGGACCCGCAATCACACCCTCACGGCCATCGGGTCTTAATTTGCCACCCGAAAAGTACCATACAAGATGATCTTTTCTGCCCGGTTTACTGAAACGGCCAGGTCGAACCTGTCCACTCTTCAAGCGTGGTTTCCAAACTCAATGTATGCCTGCCTGACTGAGCCGTGGGCTCAGCCGCGTTGAAACTGTTTTTCGCACGTCGAGGGAAATGGCTCTGACATCAATCTGCGTTCTGCTTGTTGCATTTCCGTTCTCTATCGTTCTGCCGAATCCGATCCACGATCCCAACTACCTTGAAATCTCCGAGGCATACTTTACAGCTGTCGATACCTGGTATTCCATAGAGGTTCGACTAGACTACATAAGAGCGGCTGATGGCATGTGATATCGATAGTAGGCGCGGGGAGGATTGGCAGCGCGAGTGCATTCAATATCTTGCGGATGCGGATCGCGGACGTTATCCTCGTTGACGTGCAGGAAGGCCTTGCCGAAGGGGAAGCCCTCGACCTGATACAGTCATCCCCAGCGATCGAATTCGATGGCAAGATCATGGGAAGCGCCCGAATTTCCGACATCGAAGGATCAGACATCGTCATCGTAGCGGCGGGTGTTCCCAGAAAGCCCGGCATGTCCAGATCTGAACTGCTGGAACGAAACGCGGAAATCGTGTCCAAGATCGTCGATGAGATCGTCAGGTATGCTCCCGAATCCAAGATCATGATGGTTACTAATCCGGTCGACGTCATGACGTACTTGGCTTATCGGAGGTCTGGTTCTGAGCGGAACAGAGTCTTCGGGATGGGTGGCATCCTTGACACGTTGAGATATCGTTCCTACATTGCGCTTGAACTCAACGTTTCACGTGAGGATATTCGAGCCCTAGTTATTGGCGAACATGGCGACCACATGACCCCACTCGTGGACTACACAACCATCTCTGGCATACCGGTCAGGGATTTTCTTGACGAAAAGACGATAGGGCGTATAGTCGAGAGGACGATCTCAGGCGGTTCAGATGTGATCAGTCTGAAAGGCGGAACGGTCTATGCGCCAGCCGCTGTGATCGCGGTCATGGCTGAGGCCGTCATCCGAGGGAGGAACCGAGTAATGACCGCTTCTGTGGTCCCCAGCGGAGAATACGGACTAAGAAACATTGCGATAGGTCTCCCGGTCGTTCTGGGCGAGAATGGCGTTGAGAGAATACTCGAGTTGCCACTCGATGATGCTACGATGGGCAGCCTGATGCAATCGGCGAAGATGATCAAGTCAGCGATAGAAAAAATTTCCCTCTCGCCACATTAGGCGAATGCCAACGACGCTGCGCTTCGTCGCTGTCCCGTGCGGTTACGGCCTTCGTGCCAGGCTTGATTATCAGGGTGCTCAAGAAGGAAGGAGATCGGGTCGAAGCGGGTGAAGTGATTCTCATCCTTGAGGCGACGAAGATGCAGAGCGAGCTCCGCGCCAATAAGTCGGGCGTGATAGCAGATTAGTGCTAGAGAAGGCGAGTCAGTAGGCATGCGCCAAGTACCTGCAATTATCGAATAGTGGCTTTCCAAGACTCCGCCGATACAGTTTGCTTTCTATCAGGGTTCACTTCAACGACCTTTATGAGAACTGTCTATTGTACACGACTTCCATTATTGCGGAAAAATGCCAACAAAAAAAGGAAAGCTAATAACCGATTGAGAGCTCAACGAGGGCGAATGGTGAGAAAATGAGCTTCATAGCAGACAGGTGCGGAGTGAAACCCTCAGCAACAATGCAGATCCTAGATCGAGTAAAGGCGTTGAAGCGGGCTGGAGAGGATGTGATAAGTCTCTCCGTTGGCGAGCCGGACTTCGCGACTCCGGAACATATCCGAGAATATGCAAAACAGGCACTCGATGAGGGCTACACTTTCTACCCGGATGCAGCGGGACTTTGGGAGCTCCGAGAAGCGATTGCGGACAAGCTTGAGCGCGACAACAACATAGATGCGAATCCAGCCTCCGAGATCATAGTTACAGTAGGCGCCAAGGAAGCCATCTTTGCCGCTATGATGGCGACCATTAGTCCTGGCGACGAGGTAATAGTGGCTGATCCTTGTTGGGTAAGCTACGTTCCATGCATTGAGCTCGCGGGAGGCAAGCCAGCATATCTTCCTCTGCACGAGTCGGAGGGATTCCGTGTATCGCCAGATCGGCTTGAGAGAATCGTCAACAGGAAGACAAAGATGCTGATAGTCAACTCCCCAAACAACCCTATCGGCAGCGTGATGAGCAAATCTGATCTTGGGGCCGTGGCAGAACTCGCAAAGCGTAGAAAGTTCCTGGTCCTGTCGGACGAGATCTACGAGAAAATTGTCTTTGATGGTGAAAGGCACCTCAGCATCGCGTCATTTCCTGGGATGGAGGAATTCTCAGTCACGGTCAATGGTTTCTCAAAGTCCATGGCAATGACCGGTTGGCGCTTGGGTTACCTAGTTGCCCCTAGTAGCATTGCGAAATGTGTGACCGCAATCCACGGCCACCTAGTTACGGGAGCATGTTCCTTCGCACAGCGTGCTGCGGCACTTGCGTTGCGAGACGAAAGGACTGACAAGACTGTCAGAGATATGATCGAGGAGTATCAAGTACGACGCGACATCGTTGTGCGTGAACTGGCGAAAGTTAACGGGATCTCATGCTTCTCCCCAAAGGGTACGTTCTACGCTTTTCCAAACATCGCATCCATCGGGTTGAAGTCCCAAGAGCTTGCCATGAAACTGTTGGACAGATCCAAGGTTGCAGTCGTACCAGGTGATGCCTTTGGCAAATGTGGCGAGGGCTTCATCAGACTGTCATTTGCCACATCTAGAGACAGACTGAAGATCGCGTTGGAACGCATACGAGATGCCGTATCTGAACTTCGATGAGGCCTGTGAAGAGCGATGCAAAGGCAGGAAAAGAAAACACAACGACTGCCACTATCCTGCAACGAAGAACATCTCATAAGGGTGCCTTCAAGGTCGCTTCGACATCATCTTCGGTCGTGGCTCCTGAGACGTTGGAGAAATGACTCGGCGCAAAGTAGACTCCTCGATTGAGAAGACCGAAATCCAGAACGCTCAGGAGCCAGCAGTCCGCAGTTTGTGAGCTCTCCTCTCTACCTCTTTGTCTGTGAAGGATGCATGGAACAGCGAACCGGCGGCCGTAACTTGAAAACTCGCGCCTGAGGTGCTCGATAGCCCCCTGGTTCCATCGCGTAGCATTTCTTACATCCGGTTTCAGATGTCCATAGATCATGCGGCAGCTGCTCTATTGTAGCTAGGCCGGCTGACCGGGCTTGTGGGTGGGATGCGAATTGTTCGTGGCTCGCTCAATTCTGTTCACAACTTGAGAGCTGGTCCTGTACGCTGTAGCTGTTAGGGCATCAGTTGACCGTTACATTAATGAGGGGTGTGAGAACTAGAACCGCGTCGATTATCACAATTGGAGAGGAATGGATGTGCGTTTCTCTGAGCTGCATATGCCTGATGCTCCGAAGATCGTAGTGACACCGCCGGGTCCCAAGTCCAAAGAGGCCTTAGCTATACAAGCAGAACTCGAAAGTAACGTTGTCTCATATCCAAAGGCGATCCCGCTCGCCTTTGAGGAGGGAAAGGGAGCAACAATCAGGGACTTCGATGGGAACGTATACATTGACTTCTTCGGCGGCGCAGGTGTCCTAGCCGTTGGACACAGTAACCCCGAAGTGCTTGAAGCAGTTTCGAAGCAGGAGAAGTTGCTGGTTCATGCACTTGACTTTCCAACGAGACCGAGACTGGATCTGATGAAGAAACTGGTTGAGATAGCTCCCGGGCAAATGAGAGGTAACGCCAAGGTCTTCTTCGGGGGCCCAACGGGCTCGGATGCCGTGGAGGCGGCTGTCAAACTGGCCAAGGTCGTTACGGGCCGGCGAGGCGTGTTAGCATTTGAGGGCTCATACCACGGCATGACCTCCGGCGCACTCTCGCTATGCAGTGGGAAAAAGTTCAAAGAGAATTATCTGCCGTTGCTTCCAGAGATTCACTTCGCGCCATATGCGTACTGTTACCGCTGCGCCTTTGGAAAGGAATACCCAGGATGCGGCCTCCAATGCGCGCAGTACGTGGAGCACCTCTTCGATGACCCGCACTCGGGGATAGTGGATCCAGCGGCGATAATAGTTGAAGCGGTTCAAGGCGAAGGCGGCTCGATTCCACCCCCCGAAGAGTACATTACAGAGTTGAGAAGAATCGCCACAGCCTACTCAATTCCACTGATCATCGACGAGATCCAAGCAGGCCTTGGAAGAACAGGGAAGATGTTCGCTTCCGAACATTCTAACACGACACCTGACATAGTGACGATATCTAAAGCAATAGGCGGCATCGGATTCCCGTTGTCGGTCTGTATGTGCCGCAAGGAATATGACAAGTGGACCAGCGGTGCCCATATCGGAACGTTCAGAGGGCAATGCGTCTCGATGGCCGCTGGGCTAGCGGCATTGAAATTCATGGAGAAGAACGATCTGCCGAGATATGCCGCTGAACTGGGTAGACGCATGTTGGCGCAGCTGAAAGAGCTGGAGGAAGAAAGCAAGTATATCGGTGACGTTCGAGGAAAAGGCCTCATGCTCGGAGTTGAATTCGTAAAAGACAAGAAGACCAAGAAACCGGCCGACGACGTCGCGCGAGAAGTCCGCAAGCGATGCTACATGAAAGGGCTGATCATCGAGATGGGCGGTCACTACAACAACGTCGCAAGATTCCTGCCACCCCTGGTGCTCACCGAAGAGTTAGCGGACAAGGGCGTCGCCATATTTCGCGAAGCAGTAAAAGAGGCTGAGAAGAGCCTATAGGAGAATGAACTGAATTGAAGATCAGGACAGCCATGCTTGGAGCGTCGGGTATACTCGGTCAAGTATTCATCGAGAGACTAGCGAACCATCCCGATCTCGAGACCAGCGCTCTCGTGGACGTTACAGTCGGGAAACGCTACGTGGAAGCAACGAAGTGGCGCCTTGGAAGTGATATGCCTCCGGGCGTTGGTGAAATGAAGATCTGCTCGCACGACTCTCTGTCGAAGAAGGATATCGATCTCATCTTCTCGGCGCTTCCTGGAGGCGTCGCTGGACCGATAGAGCTCGATCTGGCGAAGAAAGGATTCTTCGTCATCAGCAAAGCAAGCGATCACAGGATGGAGGAAGACGTTCCACTACTTATCCCCGAAGTGAATGGCGACCACCTGAGCCTCGTCGACAAGCAGAGGAAGAAACGCAGCTGGGAAGGCGCCATCGTGACTGATCCGAACTGCAGCACAACCATACTGGCGATGTCTCTCAAACCGCTCTGGGACAAATTCGGCATCGACAAAGTCGCCGTCACAACGATGCAAGCGATATCTGGCGGAGGATACCCAGGAGTGCCTTCCTTGGACATTCTTGACAATGTGGTCCCGTACATACCGGGCGAAGAGGAGAAGATGATCGTGGAGGCGAAGAAGCTCCTAGGTACAGCAGGAGATCCGGCGCAGTTCTCAATCACGGCAAGCTGCAATAGGGTCCCAGCAATGGACGGCCATTTGGAGTCTGTCTTCGTCGCCACGAAGAAGAAGGCCGAGCCTGACGAAGTGAAGGAAGCATTCAGGCAATTCAAAGGGTTGGATCTGCACAGCTCTCCAAAGCAGCCGATAATAGTTAGAGACGAACCGAACCGGCCTCAGACACGACTCGACCGAGACGCAGGCAACGGCATGAGCGTCGTCGTGGGCAGAGTTCGGAAGGATGAGGTCTTCGGACTCGCCTACACAGTCCTGGGACACAACACCGTTCGAGGCGGAGCAGGCGGAGCCGTCCTCGTCGCTGAATTGTGCCACAGGAAAGGTTACCTTTGATCGTCATGAAGTTCGGAGGCTCATGCCTAGATACCCCCGATGACGTTCAAAGAATGGTAGGGATAACCAAGTCTGAAGAGAAACACCAGCCCAAGATCGTGCTATCCGCCTTCAAAGGCATAACAGACCAGCTCGTCGCTCAGGCCAATTCGGCAAGAGACGGCAAGTTCGACATCGAACCGATCGAGCGTAAGCATCGACAAATCCTCGACGACCTGCCTGCATCGATAGGAGCATCGGTAGAGGCGAGAGTCACTGATCTATTGGATGATCTGCGCCACACTCTGACCGCAGTCAGCTACCTCAAGGAGCTGACCCCGAGTACAATGGACAAGATAGTCACCTTCGGAGAACGGTTGGCGATTCACGCGACCTCCGGGTACATGACCGAAGCGAACCTCAAGAGCAAGCCGCTCTCCGGCATCGAAGCAGGCATACTTACAAACAGCAACTTTGGAAACGCCACTATCCTTGACAAGTCGTGTGAGCTTGTACGAGAGAGGGTCGGCTCAACCCATATTCCATTGATCGCAGGATACTTTGGTCACGACGAAGCTGGAAGAATTGCTACACTCGGCAGAGGCGCATCTGACTACATCGCAAGCTACGTCGCCTCCGCGTTAGGCTGCGAATGCGTCCTCTACAAAGACGTAGACGGAATCATGACCGCCGACCCGAAGGTAGTGAAGAACGCAAGGCTCGTGGCGAAGATTGATTATCCGACCGCCATCGAGCTCGCACGCTACGGTTCGAAGGTGCTCTTCGAAAAAGCCATCTATCCCGCGATGAAGAACGGTCTCCCAATCAAGGTGACGAGTTTCCCACGTCCGGGAGAGGGAACTGTGATCACAAGAGAAGGCAGCGCCCAAGTGATCTCCTCGCTCAAGAACGTTGCCATGGTCGATGTGCGTGAATTGCCGGATCTCAACTCAATCGCATCTATGCTGCAGTATTTCGGATCCGTGAATACCGAGGATCCCGTGATGGTGACTCGAGCATCGCGCAACGATATCTCACTGGTCACTCTCGAACGTTGGACAGACGCAGTAGTTGAATCTGCAAGAAGTCTCGGCACCGATGTAACGGTGGCGGTCAGGAAAGGGCTAAGCTTGATCGCGGTCATTAGCACCAGTCTGGACATACCCCAGGTCTACGAGTCCCTCGTCAAGGAGAGAATCAATATTCACGCTATTGGGAAGGCTACCTCAGGAAGAAGCATATTGGTCGTCGTGGACTCGAATGATGCTGAACGAGCCACAAGGACCCTCCATGACAGGCTTCTGCCTAACACATGAGGCGCGTCGGAAGAACCATTCACCACCGAAGACGTATGACTGGAATGCGCAGTTGCGGTAAGCCGATAGACTAGGACTGGGCAGCAGAGAACTGGTGGAGATCGACTCTGTCGGATCAAAATACGACAAGGGTATGGGCAGGTTCGTCAAACAGACCTGATAACCTGCATAAATCGATTACTTGAGTTCCAAGTACTTGTATGCGTTCATCCCTTCATCGAAGCTGAAGCGAATAGTACGGAAGTCCTTTGTGAATTCGAACACTTTTGCAGCGTTTTCTGTCGGGTCTTTACGAGCGATTATTGTGTCCTTAATGAATCTGGCAATTTCTTTCATCTCGGACTCTCGCATTCCCATCCTCGTGACTTCGGCTGTGCCCAGGCGTAAGCCCTGTGCGCCTTGCAGATCCATCTTATTGCATATGATGTTGGCCTTGGCGACAGTTCTGGCCGCATCCTGGGGAGGCATGTATCTCTCTGTTCTGAGGAGCACTTGGTGAGATTGAGTGAAACCTTTCTGTGCTCCGATCACGTCGAACCCCTCTTCGGAAAGGGCTTGTCCCAAGGCCTTTGCGTTCTTCACAACTTGAGCCATGAAAGCCTCACCATATTCAAGAAACTCGGCCATCGCGTATGCGAATGCTGCGACATTCATTAGGTGATGATTTGTTGTCAGGCTCGGGTACAGACTTCCCGCGGCTTTGTGCCAGACGGCTTCCTGGTTGCTAAGAATAATGCCCTTCTGAGGTCCCGGAAAGGTCTTATGGGTGCTGGCCGTCAGCGCATCAGCGTTGAGTGTCAACGGGTTTGGCCATTGCCTTCCGGCTATGAGACCCAAGACATGAGCTCCGTCGTAGACGATCTTCGCACCAACATTGTCCGCTGCATCTCTCAACTCAGCTATGGGGTGTGGGAAGATGTAGAAGCTGGAACCCAAGATGATGATGTCAGGTTTTAGCTTCTTGATCTTCTCGTTAGTAGCATCGACATCAACATTCCATTGCTCGACATCGAATGGGATCCAATCGGGCTTGTAGTTGACTACTCGATTGCTTGTTGCTATCTGGTGCCATTCATGTCCGCCGTAGGCCGGTTCAATTTCTAGAGTTGTTCCTCCGGGCTTTGTGAACGCAAGTATACATGCGATCGCTGCGAGGTGCCCGGAGATCGGTCTAAGGTCAGCGTACCGAGCCTGAAAAAGCCGTCTCGCTAAATCTTGGGCGAGCTTCTCGATCTCGATGACATACCGTGCGCCTTCATCCCATCGTCTCTCTATGTCATGTTGCTCATACTCTGCGTATCTGTGCATCAAGTCGGACGCTACGATCTGCCTCATTGTAGGGCTAGAGATGTTCTCTGCAGCTAGAAGATTGATGCATCC
>Ga0315279_10010001_pt1 | contig 11205 bp, 14 predicted proteins | sample YL17G06_20_MG_FD_203694 | JGI IMG/M metagenome (GOLD analysis project Ga0315279, IMG submission 203694) | Sediment microbial communities from Yellowstone Lake, YNP, Wyoming, USA - YL17G06_20 | ecosystem: Environmental > Aquatic > Freshwater > Lake > Sediment | place: USA: Wyoming | collected...
AATCTTCTTTGAATTACAAAATGGGCAAATCAATAAAGCTGGTAACCCATCAAAATATATTCCACAACTTTTACAATGCCACTTCATTTTGGTATCTTCTATACAATCTCCTTATAATAATTTATCCTTTAATGGGGGTCATCAGTAATTGAAATCTGTTCACGAAAAACATGAGTCGCTGAGGATATGTTTTTAAAGAAGTAATCTCAGGGTTATAGTAATGTTGAAATGAAATCGATAGGATAAGGATGTGATAGTTTTATTCCTTTTTCTTTTGCTTTCGTAGTTCATAGGATAGTTCGGTTAATTCCCGATCTCTTCCCCTTCTTCCTTTTCCATTTTTTCTCATCCTCAATAAATAAATCAGGTTCTTTAAGGATAAATATTTCTCCATTAAGTTTTATTTCTATTGGAGATCCATCGTTTCTCTTTTTCAATACTTCAATATTTACCTTCATTATTTCACCTAATTTTTTATGCGATTTTACGCAGGCGTAATTAACTTATAAGGATATGTTTTTAAAGAATAAAAACCTGCGTAAATTTTTATCTTTTCCAAACATTTAAGTAGTGCTACACGATAACAATACGCACGGAGAAAAGTATGTGGAAGAAAGGATTGGTTTTAGGAATAATAGTTATATTCCTGGGGGCTGGTGCTTTACCAAGTATAAGTGGAAAATTAGTGACAGTGAACACTGCTGATAATAACATAAATAATTCAACAGGAAAAACTCGAGTAATATTAATCGGGTTAATTAAAGATAAAGTAAAATATGATTATCATCTTTATGAATTTACATGTATACTGGTTGTTACGATACAAAAATTTTATGATGGAGATATAGAAATTAATGTTTTAAAAAATTGGCCTTATTGCTGTTTGGGATACTATTGGAAAATCGGTATTTTTAGTAATCATATTATTTGTGGATTGTTTTCAGTACCCTATATCCCATAATACGTAATTTATTTAATCACTAAGAATCTCCATCTTTTTTTCTTTTTCTTTTGTCATTTGATTCGCACAAAAAACACGCGGTTTTAAGGATATGTTTTTAAAGAAAGAAATTGTTACAAATCTGTAGATGGAGACAAAGGAAAATGATAGATGAACAAGACTTTAATAATTGGAGAGGGGAGATAGAGGATTCGTTGTATATATTACGGATGGAGGTGAAGAAGTTAGAGGCGAGATTAAAACTATTAGAGAAAAAAAATAATGTGATATTGTAAAGATATGTTTTTAAAGAAGGAATTATTACGAATTAATAAAGAGGATTTTGTATGGAAAGTAAACATCTGATTATTGCTGGAATATGGGCTTTTGTTATAATTATTATCATTGGTTTTTTTACTACTGGAATTAAACTTGAATTTGTTGGGTACATTGTGTTATTGTTCCTGGCATTTATATTTTCACTGATCACGGAATTTCTCTTAACTAGAAAATAAAAAAACCGTGTTAATGCTTCTATTTTAAGGATATATTATTAAAGAAAAAAAAAGATGGGTGGACTGATAATCCAGTGATAAAAAAAGTTGGATTTCCGACCGTGGACAAAATACTCGATGACATTTTGAAAACATTACCGCTGGAATCCCAGGAAAAAGTAAAGGAAATGACATGCGATGATTTCATCATCAAACAGCATTTCAATCTTAGACTATTGATTAAAGAGAAATATTTTTATAGGAATAAAGCGCAAGAGCAACTTATCACGAGTTTAGACAACAAAAAAGAGTACAAATTTCTAGATGGTGATGTTTTCTCACAAATCGTCTTGGAAAAACTATACGAGAGAATTAAAAAAAATAGGAAAGAGAAATAGAGGTGAAATAAAAATAACTGAGAATATTGGATAGTCGACAATAGATGAAATCATTAATGACATCTTACAAGTACAATCGCAGGAATACCAAGAAAAAATAAAAAAAATGTCAATCGATGATTTTCGCGAGATGGAACACTTCAACTTTGGACAATGAATTAGAGAAAAAATACTTTTATCAGAACCCCCTGAAAGAACAACTGATCGCGAGTCTTGGATATCAGAAAGATACCTTGTTTCTCGATGGTGATAGGTTCAGTCACATCATCCTAAGAAAACTATATGAGAGAATCACAAAACAAGAGGAGAAAGGGGAGTCTAGTCTGAATTAATATAGGAAAAGGGTAGACGCAATGAGGATTGCTCTACCTTTATTTGACTCCCCAAAATTACTATCTTTTTATTGCTTAAAAACTTTTGTTTGCATCGAGGTATAGGTTTTTAAATAAAAAAACGAGTCATATGCAATCGATTAATCATTTAATGTTGGTTAAGCATTTTTACAAATTTTATGAAAAATATTAGAAAAATTGGATAAATCTGTTAGAAATGTTATGAAAAATACAGAAAATTATAAATATACGTGGAAGTTCTGTTTTATTGGAGACGAGGAGGAAAGGTTTGAATCTTCAAATTATCCCCTTATTTTTTTTCCCTTTCCCCCTATTATCTACTCGGAAGTAAAATGAGAAAAAGAGGAAAGGGAGCAGTTGTTCATATTTTGTTTTTCGTTAGTTTATTCATATTTTGTTACCTCGCTATTTTCCCTTTCCTCCAATTATTTAATCGAGCCATTTAGGACAACGCAGGCACATTTTAATTCTGGACGACAACTGCATTATACGACCATAGTTTGAAGGCGATGTTTTCATAAAGTGCCTGGTTTTAGTCCAAATGCGAACTTTTGAGTTATTCATCCGCGTGAGCTCGGTGGTAGTTTTATATATTAGATGTATATTCAAACCTAAAATAAAAAAAGAGATGAATAAGATGTATAGAGAAAGTAGTAGTGGCGATCGTTTTGGAGGCGCACCACGAGAAATGCATAAGGCGACATGCGCAGATTGTGGGAAAGAATGTGAAGTTCCGTTTAAACCAGATGGTTCAAGACCTGTTTACTGCCAGGACTGCTATAAGAATCATAGGCCAAAGAGATTTTAGATAAAATTTTCGAAATCACCTAGATTTTATCAATCTTAATTCTAATATCTTTTTTTCTTTTTTCTTTATTTAATATCATACTCGATTAGCACAAGACAAGGTTTCTAAGGATATGTTTTTAAAGAAGAAATAAATTATTTTAATTATCAAAATCCCGTTCCTTCAATAAAACGAAAATTAGTTGGAAAATATGAAGACAAAATTATTTATTATTATCGGATCGCTTTCAATATTCATTGTTTTCTTTAGCGGATGTATGCAACAGAGTTCTACCAAGTCATCGAACCAAGAACTGGGTTTAGAAATATTAAATATTGGAGAAGCTGTGCCGCATGGCTGGAATTATACAGTTTTTACTCAAAATTTAGAAGAAATACCAAGACCTCATAGCCTATGGAAACCAGTTGCTATTGTAAATTTTACCAATCCATCAGCGTATTTTGAAGTAGCAGGGGGTGAGTATAGACATCTATCACTTTGGCTCTATTTTTACAACATTTCGGAAAAACAAGAAATTATGGGTATTATAGTCAATGAATTTATTTACTCTTGGTGTATTCCTATCTATTCCTATCTATTTCAATGAAACAAATAAGTACATAATCGTTACCTCCCCGTGTTATATAAATAGTGGAGTCTTCACAGAGGAAACACAAAGTTATTATATTGTTTTAGAGAAATCATTGAAAGAATATTTTAATGAATTTAAATAGAACTCGTGATCTTAAAACTCGCTCAAAATTTATCACCTTTAAAGTCGAGTTAAACGTAGAATGATATTAACATATTAAAAAGGTAAGTTTCTTTCCTATGTCATTTTTCTCTTTTTCATCGATTCATACACACAACCTGAGTTAAAACCGTGTTACAGATTCTCCGGGATAATAAAGATTAAGAACCGGTGGTGCTATTGCCCGGTAAATAGGGGGTAATATGCAATGTCTTCAACCAAGGTACAAACAAGCGTTGTATTCATGACCATAGTTGTTTTGTTGATCAATATTCTTCCGAATGGAAGCAACATCCTGGCTGCACCAACCTCTCCTTCACAAGGAGGAGTGAAAGATGACCTTGATCCGTTGGTGGACCTCAATATCACGATCGATTTCCTGTACATCCGCGGCCTTGATGCTACGTATCAGCAAAGCCCGCCTGATTTCTTCCTCAAACTCTGGATCAACGGGGACCCTTTTGTAAGCCCCCTGTGGAATGATACCCTCCGGGTGTACAACCCATGGAACGTGACGTATAATATCCCTGATGACACGGAGAACGTCTCCTTTCTCATCGAGCTTTGGAACAACCAGGACGGTTCACCAGTGCTCTGTGACCTGAGCGGGACACCGAACAATGGGAGCCTAGGGTACAGCCTCGTACTCACGTATCACGTGAAAACCGGTCACTGGGACGGTGACGACAGGATCGGCGACCCGAGCGGGTACGGCCGGGCGAACGGCTGCGACGACGGCAGCATCTACACGTCCGAACAAGACTGCGAGCTTGGGTTCACGATCACCTTCAATGATTACGACGGTGACGGCATCCCGTACTGGATGGAAGTCCATGAGTACGGGACCGACCCGATGAAAGACAACCGCGGGGAGGACGCTGATGCGGACAACATCCCGATCGAATGGGAGTTCTGGTGGGGGTACAACCCCTTCGTGCATGATAACCACAGCGTGCTGGATCCTGACAACGACAGCATCTCTAACCTCGAGGAGTACTACACAAGGTCCTTCTCCTCCGACCCCTTCAGAAAAGACCTGTTCCTGGAGATGGATTACATGGATGTCGGTCCCAACGGCGAGCGAAGCATCGTCCCGGAGGATTCGCGCGAGCAGCTCAAGGATCCCTTCGCCCGCAGAAACATCGTGTTCCATTTCGACACCGGTGAAATCAACGGTGGCGAGCTCATACCCTTCGACCCCTTGATCACCATTGATGAAGTCAGACCGCTGTACAACAAATATTTCTTGCACAATGATTCCACGACATGGAGACGCGGCGTCTTCCATTACGGCATCTACGTGTATTCGACAAAGCCGAACGGGTACGGCTTCAGCGGCGATGTCGACCCGTTCATGGGATATAATCCTGGCACGAACGCGTTCATCATCTCCAGCAAACAGATGGAGAAAAACGCCCGATGGAACCTGAAACCCCTCTCCTATTACTATGCTTCAGCAACCATGCATGAGATGGGCCATACCATGAGTCTGCGCAGTGGCCATCCGCCTGGCTGCGACAACCATTTCGGCGGAGCCCCCTGGCAGCTCGGATACTGGATTTATCGTAACTACAAAAGCATCATGAACTATCGTTACACCTACCATATCTTTGATTACTCAGACGGTTCCCATGGGAAACGGGACTTCGATGACTGGTCGAACCTGAATCTCTCGTATTTCGAGATCCCTGAAACTATTTACTAAGGATTCGATCACTTTTTTTTCTTTTTTTAGAAGAAAGAATCGTGCAACCATCCATTCAAAAGAAACAATGATACGTATTGAAAATTGTACAATATCGTTCTCAGAATCACCTTTTTTATCTTTTTGTACAAGAAAGAGAAAAAAAGCCTTTTGTAGTATTACATCACTCTCCTGCTTGAAGGAAATGTTATGGGAACAAACATAAGTGGCACAAGGGCTGCCAGGCTGGTTTGGTGAACGACATGAAGAGAATCTACAAGTATTTTTGTATGCTTTTCATAGGGTCAATACTGCCGTTTCTGATTGCTGAAATATATCTTCAAGACTATGTGACAATCGGAGATCTCGCTCTCCTTTCAAGTGCTATTCTTACGTCCTGTTTCATCATCGAACACCTGAAAGAACCAGTGATGCGATGGTCAGAGCTTCGAAACAAAAAAATTGATTATTTTGACTGGACACACAAAAAAGAGGAAGCCGCAGAAGCGTCGTCTTATTATTTTCAAAAGAACCTTTGGTGATGCTCAAGAAGGAGCATTCACCATGAATTTTCCAACCTGTGCACGCTTCTCCTAAATAAGATCTTTTTTTTTCGAACCAAAGGGAAGCGGGGAGTCGAGGCGGAAGGAGCAGAAGGAAGAGAAGGAAAGAACGGAAGAATTCCCCTAGGTTATCAATATTTGACTCCCCAATAACAATATCGTAGTTATCCCCTAAAAAAGATGTGGTGGGTTTTACGGTTATATCAGTACTTTTTTTGTCTTTTTATTGCCATTCGTTCAAAAATTCGATGAAAAGAGGCTTAAAATCTCTGGGTTTCTTCAATACGATTGTGTATCATTCGTATAAAAACATGAAGAAATAAATCTTCGTAAATGGGTTTTCTGTCAGGCAGCAAAGAAAAAAAAGAATGCTATTTGTATATATTTTATAGTGAGTGTGTTCGACCAAGGAATTATAAGTGACAGATATGATACAATGTATTGTGGAGGAAATCTATCAGTGATACAATGCGGGTGAGCGTACCGTTAAGGAGTTCTCTTACCTTGCTGTTTTTCTTCTTCTCAGCACGGTAATTGCCTCGAACATCCAACTAACGGGCGTCCGAGCAGGCCAGGACCACAAATTCTACCTCATGACGAGGTTCGATAAGGCGTACAGATCTTTTTCTGCGTAGAAGGCGAGGACAATAATCCAGAAACGGATCTCGTCGTCCTGTGGTGTTTTTTCCCTCGCACGAGATTCTCTCCATGATAACCTCTATACAAAGTAGGACTTTTGGATATAAAAGGGTTTTTTACTCAAAATTGAACAAATGAATAATTCAGCCTATTATTTTTTTATTTTTTACTATTTTGTCGTAGTACTATGAGAACGGCCATTAAGTTCAGGGGAAAAGGGATGATCGTGGGAAAATCCTTCAAACTCTCGCCGGAATAGAAAATTACAGGAGATTCCAATGAAGAATAGGGGAGATTCATCAGCAGTATCTTGAATGACACAAAAACACTCGACTTTGTTGGTCGATAACATAGTTACATAGTCTTTTTTTTCATTTCGTCCAAGTTCCGGATACTAGATTTTTAATATGCAGAACATCATAATCCTTCTTAAGGAAGGAAAAATATGAGAAAAATAATACCATTTTTTATGATAGGAATGTTAGTCCTCTCTGGACTGGGGGCTAGTGCTCTTTCGTTCGACAAGATAAAAACAATCGCATCATCCGCAGCAGACGATACCTATGACATGGTGATCATCGCACCCAAAAAATTTGTCTCGGATCTCCAACCACTCGTCGACCATAAGAACAACCATGGCGTGAAAACGTTTGTGAAAACAACCGAGGACATCATGAGTCAATATGAAGGAAGGGACGACGCTGAGAAAGTCAAGTACTTCATCAAAGATGCGTTGGAAACAAAGAACATCACCTACGTCCTGTTAGTAGGTGGGCATGTCGGGCAATTCTCCAAGTGGTATGTTCCTGTTCGCTATGCGAATCTCGATGACGGGTCAAACTACAGTTTTTTCCTCAGCGATTTGTACTATGCTGACATCTACAAAGGAAACACCACGCAGTTCGAGGATTGGGACAGCAACGGCAACGGCATCTTCGCGGAATGGAACACGAACGGGAAAGACGTCCTTGACCTGATGCCTGATGTGATTGTCGGCCGTCTCCCCTGCCGAAGCCGCTTTGAGGTGAAAGCGGTCGTCCAAAAAATCATCAGCTATGAATCAACACCTGCTGGTGCATGGTTTGACCGTATGGTCTGCATCGGCGGTGACTCGTTTCCAGGAGTAGGCGATCCGTTCCCCTACGAAGGCGAAGCAACGTGTAATGTGTCTGCTTCGTACATGACCGGATTTGATGTCGTGAAACTCTACACCTCGACAGGGGCATTGACCGGTCCTGAGGAAGTCCTTAATGAACTCAACCTGGGATGCGGATTTGTCATGACCCGTGGAAAAGGAGGCACCGATAAAATGCGGACGCTCCTACCAGACGGAACACAAATCGTCCCCCTGACCAACAAAGTGGTCCGGCAGCTGAAAAACAAAGACAAATACCCAGTGGTGATTCTTGGGGAATGCATCCACGGGAAATTCGACGTCAGTCTCTTCAATATCTTCAAGCTTCTCAAAGGCGACCCGAACATCTTCAAGGACTTCAAATTTAACGATTGTGTCGCCGAATGTATCGCCTGGCTATTCGTCAAACAAGCAAGCAGCGGGGCTATCGCGATGATCACCAACACCAACATTTGCTACGGAGATTATGGAGATAAAAACCACAACGGAATCCCTGACGATGCAGAACGCTATGGCGGGTACCTCGCGACCGATGTGTTCAAACAGTACGGCCAGAGCGGGGAACACGTCCTGGGTCAGATCTACTTCAACACCCTCAAAGACTACGTGCAGAACTTCCCGGTGAAAACCCAAATATACGACTGTAAAAGCGTGCAGGAATGGACGCTGTTCGGGGACCCAAGCCTGATGATCGGCGGCTATCAATAATCATTTTTTTCCCCTCCTCTTTTTTTTTTATTTCTTGAACGGTCATAAAATATTATAACCAATTGATTTAAATATGACATGAGTAATTTAATCTTTAATAGAAATAGGGGATTCTATGAAAAAAACAATTTCAATCGGTATTGTGTTATGTTTTGTCCTTGGAGGACTCGGGGCAGCAGCAATCCAACCAGCGACACATGTGAGCCAACAAAGTATCCAAAAGACACTCACGCTTTCTCACACTGATATCACCATCACGGAACAAGATGAAAACTACCTGAGTGTCTCATTTTCCCAAAATGACCAATTGTTGTTGAACCCAGGGAAACCGATTCTTCCAAAAGTCACCCAGACCTTCGAACTTCCTTTTGGCGCGACACACATCGATGTCCAAGTCACGTCATCAGAAACAAACGAGCAGATCTTACCAAAACAGATACAACCGTCTCCTCAACCGATGCCATATTCGCAAGCGACGAACTCGGTCTCCTATCCAACCAAAGATGAACAACTCTACCAGAGCAGCACACCGTATCCATCGGAGACCTACCACTACAACGTCGGCGTAGGGATCAACGACCAAGGAGAACATGTTACGTTTGTGACCGTCCATTGGTATCCTATCCAATATACCCCCGCGCAGAACAGGATCACGATTGCACACACCGCGGACATCACGGTCACCTACACGCCCCCGACATCAACCCCGTTTCCCCAGAAAACAACCTATGACCTGGTGATCATTGCTCCCGCTGCTTTCGCACAGGCGCTCCAACCGCTTATTGACCATAAAAACGCCCATGGCCTTGAAACCACACTAAAGACGACAGAAGACATCTACAAGGAGTACACCGGCATCGATAAGGCGGAACAGATCAAATACTTCATCAAGGATGCCCTCGAACAATGGAACGTCAAATACGTCCTTCTTGCGGGTGGACTCAAATCCACTTTGTATGCGAAGCCAAAGGATAACGCCAACATCGGCGCCAAAGGATGGCTTATCCCTGCCCGGTACTCAAACATCAGGGAGGCAGGCGATTCAGGGTTCCCAACGGACCTCTACTATGCAGATATCTACAAAGAAGGTGGAGTCTTTGACAACTGGGATTCTGATGGAGACGGGATCCTCTCGGAATGGCCTGATGATGTCTGCGACCTCATACCAGATGTCGCCGTAGGACGTCTTGCGTTTTCAACGGTCAAGGAAGTGCGAGAGGTCGTCAACAAAATCATCACCTACGAGACCACCGCCTACGGGTCTGACTGGTTCAAGAAAATCATCGTCTATTCAGGAGACGGGTTCATGGACCAATTTGATCTGAACATCCAATGGGACACGAACGGGTGTGCCGACGGCGCCTACACGATCAACGGCCAAAGCTACAACCCTGAGGGAGACCAAGGACCGGTTGACGTTCTGAACGTCACCGTCAATCACACCGCTGCATCTCAGGTGACCTTCAACCATGATGATCATCTGAACCCAGCGCTCCAACATGGATATCCAGCGCCCCCGATCGCAGAGATTGTCTCGGTCTCAGAGGGAAACATCCTAGGGAACACGGACGTGACCTATCAACCAACCGAAGGGGAAGCATATTGCAACGATCTGTTCTGGTGGGCGAACGTGTCGTACGTGGGCGGCGTGCTCACGATCCGCGGGAAAACCTACGACCCGAAACCCTATGGGAACCTGTCAAGCATCCATGTCTGGGTCGAAAACAGCCAAGGGGACGTAGTATTCTCAGCCTGGAGGAACAACTCACCGATGTACTATGAAGGAGAATGGGTCACCGGTGAGAAGGCGATCCATGGCAGGGGAGGAGCATTGTACTACATGCCTGATGACTTCAGCACGGAGATCAACTGGTGCTCCAATGGGAACTTCACCGGGCCGGAGTCCGTCATCAGTTCATTCAGCGAGGGGTCCGGATTCGTCTTCATGTCAGGGCACGGTAGCCCAGGGTACTGGGGTGACCAATACCCGGGGATCCCCGGGAACCGACAACACGGCTCCGTCGATGGTCTGTTGGTGTCGAATCTTCGAGCGTATCCACCCTTCGTTACGGGCCGCCCGCTCTGGCCGATGAAGAAACTCACCAACGACGGCATGTACCCCATCACCATCGTCGGAGGATGCCACAACAGCCTGTTCAACGTGTCACTCATCCCGTCAGCGATGCATCTGTATTGGGTGATTCTTGGGAGAGACACCGGGCTATGGACCTATGGTCAACTCACCCCCCAATGCTGGGGCTGGTACATGGTCCAGCTTCCGAAGATAGGCGCGATTGCCACGATAGGTAACACTGGCCTTGGCTGGGGTTGGGAAGGAGAGTTCTGCACGATAGGGGCAGGGGACGGCTGGATCAGCTCCGAGTTCTTCAAACAGTACGGCGAGCACTACGGACAGGAAGGCTACCAGAAGCTTGGGCAGGTCTATCAGCAAACCCAGACCAGCTACGTCAACAACTTCAAGGACTTCACGCTCCCCGATTGCTGGTGGAGCCCGGATTATGGCTGGGATTCCATTGATGCGCAGGCAGTCCAGGAATGGATGCTCCTCGGAGACCCCAGTCTTCAAATCGGCGGGTATCAATAAACCCTTTTTTTTTTATTTCTTTGTAAAAAACCGCACATGAACAATGATTGAATAAAGGAACATTCGAGGCGGGATTACAAACCAGCGATACCGAGCACCAGCCGAGTCACTTCAGTGCCAAGTACCGTTAACACGATCGCTGAGAACC
>Ga0315279_10010002_pt1 | contig 11204 bp, 4 predicted proteins | sample YL17G06_20_MG_FD_203694 | JGI IMG/M metagenome (GOLD analysis project Ga0315279, IMG submission 203694) | Sediment microbial communities from Yellowstone Lake, YNP, Wyoming, USA - YL17G06_20 | ecosystem: Environmental > Aquatic > Freshwater > Lake > Sediment | place: USA: Wyoming | collected...
CAGACTGCTGCTGAAGGCGTCGGGTAAGCAGGGTGTTCCACAAGGCGGGGTGATTTCGCCCTTGCTCAGTAATGTGTACCTCAATGAGGTAGACAAGATGCTGGAACGGGCGAAGGAAGTCACTCGCCAGGGGCAGTGGATGAGAGTCGAGTACGCCAGGTTCGCTGATGATCTGGTGGTCCTGGTCGACGCTCATCCTCGGCAGGCATGGCTTCGCAAGGCGGTAGAAAAGCGGCTCCGAGAGGAGTTGGCCAAGCTCCAGGTTGAGGTGAACGAGGAGAAGAGCCGGAAGGTGAACCTACAGCAAGGAGAGAGTTTCGGATTTCTGGGCTGTGAGTTCCGTCGCATCCGCAGTCGGCGGGGACGATGGATGCCGCTGTATACGCCGCGGGGCAAGAAGCGGACGGCATTGCTGCGCAAGCTCAAGCTGGTTTTCCGGAGCTATCGCTCTCAGCCCGTGAGTGGGTTGATCGAGCAGATCAATCCCATTCTGCGCGGCTGGGAGAACTACTTTGCGGTCGGTCACTCCAGCCGGTGTTTCTCGTATATCCGCAACTGGGTGGAGAAGAAGATTCGGTGCCACTTGGCCGGAGCCCGTCAGCGCCAAGGCTTCGGGTGGAAGCGGTGGAGTCGGGAATGGTTGTATGGGACGCTTGGACTCTTCAACGAGTACCGAGTGGTTTACCAACCGCCTTCCTGGGCAGCCGCCCCGTCTCGATAGGCCTCATAACCCTTGTCGTGAAGTGTGCAGGAACGCGTAGTGCGGGAAATCCGCACGCTACGTGTGATGCGGCGGGAGCTGGAAACGGGGGCTCGGGGGCATCTCCGACCTACCGCGCCAGTTCCCGACCCTACCAGCCAGCTCCCGAACGCTAGGTGCCAAGAAAAGAAAACGGAGGAGTGAAAGTAGAAGCCTGAACATGCCGGTGAATATCTGAGATCACTTGGGAGAAATCAATTATTATCAGGCAGATGCGATTTTGGCGAAGGATAGGATGCGGCTCAGCTCCGCCACAGTCACACAAAGGGTATGCACACCCGGCGAAAGGCGACGAGCGCGGATCGTTGCTGTTCGCGTTTGGTAGTGGAATCTATTCAACATGCGGGGTGGGTGGCGGGCCCGAGATCTTGTGGAGTAGATCCTGGCGTTTCTTTGCTTGGAGTTGCTCCACCTTCGTGAGTTCAGCCTTCGCTTCTTCCTCCCGACCCATGGCACGATAGGCGGCGGCAAGGCGGAAGTGGGCGTCCGTCTGTTCGGGGTCCAAGCACACAGCTTGTTTGAGGGCTGCGACTGCCTGCTCGTATCGCTGCTGCTCGGTGTAGACAATCCCCAGGTCAAGATGCGCAATCCGCACGTTCGGATCGAGGCGTAGCGCCTCCTGAAGAAGCGGCAAGGCCTGATCAATTTGCTTGCGCCGCACAGCAATGTCGCCCAGGTAAGCCTTGGCTTGCGCGACCAATCCGCCGACCTTGATCTCTTGCCGGAACTCCTCTTCGGCTTTGTCGAACCCCCGCTTCTTCCAATAGAGATAACCCAGGCCGAAGTGCACATTGGGATTTTGAGGAGCAGCGGTCGCCGCGGCCCGGAATTCTTCGATGGCTTGGTCGGTCCGATCCAGACCGTCGTAAGCCTCTCCCAACAGCATATGTGCCGCAGCCGAGTCGGGTTGGTGACGGAGCAACCGGCCAAACGCTTGAATCACCTTCCCGTATTGCCCGCTCCAAAGATAACTCTGAGCGAGCAGGTATTCCAGGGTGGTATTCGAAGGCTCGGCAGCGACGAGTTCTTCGAACTGCCGGGCTGCCTCGGCATGGTCGCCGGCGCCGTAGCAGGACATGGCCAGAAGCGTTCGGATTCGAGAGCTTTGCGGGTCAGCCTTCAGCGCCTCTCTGAAGGGTGTGATTGCCTTGCGGAAGTCACCGCTCTTGAAGTAGGCCAATCCCAGGTTAGCCAGCAGCGAATCCGAGTTAGGATCAAACTTCAGTGCCTTCCGGTAAGCAGCGATCGCCTCAGGATACTTGCCCATGTGGACGTAAATCTGGCCGAGGTCGCTTAGGAGCTGGGGCGAGCGGGGATTGCGGCGAACCAAATCCTCATAGATGCGGGCAGCCTCCCCATAATGCCCCTGGGACTCAAGGTGCTGCGCCCGGCGCAGGAGTTCGCCGGCTTCCTCCTGGCCGGCGGCAGCGCAGATCACCACGAAGAAAAATACGGCGATGAGGAAGACGCAAGCGGGACTGTGCCCTCCGCCAACGCGCCGTTGTGACCACCTGCTCGAGGCTGTTACCTGCAATTTCACCGAGCCCATTTTTGGCATCGGGAGGATTCAACCCAACAACCGCGAGGCGCAGGGGTTACATAACGCTAGGCTTTTGAGCTCTGCCGAAAGCGTTGGGGAGAAACACCCGCTGCGCGACGAAAGACGCGGTTGAAAGTCTTGATGCTACCAAAGCCGGCTCCTGCCGCCACGCGATGGGACGGCAGGTCAGTCTCAAGGAGCAGCCGTTTGGCCCGCTCCACGCGGCACTGTGTAATCTCCGAGCCGATCGATCGGCCAAGGGCCTTGAAGAACCGCCTTTCCAACGTTCGCCGAGACACACCTGCTTGTTCGACGACATTCGGGACGCCGATGGTGTGCCCGGCGTGATTCTTGATGAAGCGCAGAGCGCTTGCGACGCAGGGGTCATCTTGCACAATGAGGTCACTTGATTGCCGGGTAACGACACAAACCGGCTCGACCTGCACAACATTTTCCCCGTCCAAGTGGCCGGACATCAGGTTGTCGAGGAGTTTGGCGGATTCGTAGCCGGCCTTGTCCAAATCCAAGGCTATGCTGGAGAGAGGAGGACTGGACAGCTCGCACATCATCTCGTCATTGTCCACGCCCACTACCGCGATGTCATCGGGCACGCGCAGTCCGGCGGCCGCACAAGCCTGGAGTACCTCGCGTCCACAAATATCGTTGCAGGCCATCAGGCCAACGGGCTTGGGTAGCGATTTGAGCCAGTCCAGGAGAATGGGTTGCTCATCTTCCCAATTCTCGATCCAGTTTGGCCGCTGCATCCAGTTCGCTAACTCGATCCGGTGCGTCTGGCAATGGAATCCCTGATCCCTCAAGCATCGAGAGAAAGCTTCTTCCCGGTGCAAGGACCACGCGCACCCGACAAATCCGCAAAACGCGTAGTGACGCAGGCTTCGCTCCACCAGGTGTGCCACTGCCATCCGCGCTATGGCTGCGGAATTCGTGCGGATTTCGCCGAACTTGTCTCCGCGTCTGGGCGAGCGGAATTCGTCCAGTGAAGAGGCGACAAAAGGCAGCTCCGTGGCGCGGATGAGCTTTGCCATTTCAGGCGAGTGCATGCGGGCGATGATGCCCGTTCCGCTCCAGGATTTCGCCTTGGGCAAAGCCTGTTCGAGATGCCCGGGAGCAACATACAGCGACCACGGCCCATGCAAGCGAGAGTAACGCACAATGCCCCGAAGGAGTCCTCGACCATACTCCGTCGAGGTCTCCAACAATAAGGCCACCTGGGGCATCCGGGCGACGATGGGTCTTGTCCTCATGCCTCCTCCGGCTTGGATTTCGTATCGCCGGCCGTGACGCAAATCAGGGCACACTACGGTGCTTATACCCGGATCCCATTTAATTTTCAAGCTTAACTGTGGGAGGTTCGACAAATCGGCTCTGACGCAAAATGTCCGCGAGTTTCCGCAAACTGGGGACTGGACATGTCAGTGGCTCGGCACTAGCATGCCGGCAAAAGTAAGAATCGAGCGTTGGATGCGTGGTCAGTTTTCGGGACTGTTCGTAGTCATCTCCCGTTGCTTCGGCCTACCGCTGGTGCGGTGGGCAGCGTGTATCCCGGTATCGCGTGGGGGGGCTGTTTGCCGTAGGCCTCTTTTGTGCCGTTCGATTCAGGCCCGGCAAGACGATTGAGTGATGCGGAGACTGGTAAGAGGAGGACTGTTATGCGCTTTTGCAGAACGCGCCTTTGTGGCTCGATAGCGGTTCTGAGTCTCTCGATCCTTCTGTTTGCAGGGGGCACGGCCCTCGGGCAGGATGCTCAAACCGGGTCTCAACCGGTCTACCTGAATCCTGCACTGCCGTTGGAGCAGCGCGTGGACGATCTGGTGTCTCGGATGACCCTGGAGGAGAAAGCGTCGCAACTGGTGAACCAGGCGCGAGCGATTCCGCGGCTGCAGGTTCCAGCCTACGATTGGTGGAGCGAAGGATTGCACGGAGTGGGCTTCGCCGGCACGGCGACGGTCTTTCCTCAGGCCATTGGCTTGGCGGCAACCTGGGATACGCCGCTGATGCAGGAGGTGGCAACCGTGATCAGCACGGAGGCGCGCGCCAAACACCATGAGGCCGTGCGACAAGGGAGAAGGGATATTTTCGAGGGGCTCACGTTCTGGTCGCCAAACATCAACATCTTTCGCGACCCGCGGTGGGGCCGCGGACAGGAGACGTACGGAGAGGACCCCTTCCTGACGGCACGGATGGGCGTTGCCTTCGTCACTGGAATGCAAGGCGATGATCCAAAGTATCTGCGAGTCGTTGCCACGCCGAAGCACTTTGCCGTGCACAGCGGGCCGGAGCCGACGCGGCACACGACCAACGTGAATGTGTCGAAGCACGACATGGAAGACACGTACCTGCCGGCCTTTCGCACTACGGTCACGGAAGGCAAGGCGGGCTCGGTGATGTGTGCATACAACAGCATCAATGGCGAGCCGGCTTGCGCCAACACGTTTCTCCTGCAGGATCGCCTGCGCGGGGCATGGAAGTTCAAGGGTTACGTGGTGTCGGACTGCGGCGCCATTACGGACATCATGAGCGGGCATCACTTCGTCAAGACGATGCCTGAGGCGGCGGCGATTTCACTCAAGAAAGGGACCGACAACGACTGCTGTGATTTCACTTCGAAGATGAAGGACAATTCGGACTACGTGATGTACGCGGACGCCGTGAAACAGGGACTCCTGAACGAGAAGGACGTGGATGTGACGTTGAAGCGGCTCTTCCGCGCTCGGTTTCAGCTCGGGATGTTCGATCCGCCGGAACTGGTGAAATACGCGCAGATTCCCTTCAGCGAGAATGACAGCGAAGCACACCGGCAACTGGCGCTGCAGGCGGCCCGCAAGACCATGGTGCTGCTGAAGAATGACGGTGTGCTCCCGCTCAAGCCGGCGACGAAGAATATTGCGGTCATCGGGCCGCTGGCGGACTCTGTGCGCGCACTGGAAGGTAATTACAACGGTACACCCTCGCGCGCAACAACGGCGCTGGACGGAATTCGCAATCAGTTTCGAACGGCGCACGTGACCTTCACCCCCGGGACGAAGTTTCTGCGCAGTGCCGCTCCGGTGCCGGCGGCGTCCCTCCGCACCGGGGACGGCAAGGTGGGATTGACGGGGATCTACTTCCACAACAAGGATCTTTCGGGAAAACCCGTCGTGACCCGGACCGCTGCACAAGTCGACTTTAGTCCAGAGCACCCCCTCCCGGAAGAACTGGGATTGGAGGATTTCTCGGCGGCAGGGGACTTCTCGGCGCGATGGTCCGGCGTGCTGACGCCACCGGATTCGGCGACGTATAGGCTGTCGGTTGAAGGCGCGGGCGGAGCACGGCTCTGGCTGGACGGAAAGCTCCTGCTGGACGACTGGATGCAGCACTCCGAATTAACCACACGCACCAGCGAGGTGAGACTGGAAAAAGGGCGAAGCTATCCTCTGCGGCTCGAATACTTCTATGGCGGGTCGGGCTTCTACCGCGGGGTAAGGCTGCTCTGGTCCGAAGTCAAAGGTGACGACACCGTACAAGCTGCGTCGGCGGCAGCACGGGAGGCCGATGTAGTGATCGCCGTGGTAGGCATCACTGCAGATCTGGAAGGCGAAGAAATGCGCCGCGCGGATCTGCCGGAGGGCTTCAAGGGCGGGGATCGTACGAGTCTCGACCTGCCAAAGGAGGAAGAAGAGCTGCTCAAGGCAATCAAGGCGACAGGCAAACCGCTGGTGGTGGTGTTGATGAACGGCAGCGCCATGGCCGTGAACTGGGCGAACCAAAATGCGAACGCAATCCTCGAGGCGTGGTATCCGGGCGAAGAGGGCGGGGCCGCGATTGCGGAGACCCTGGCGGGCGTGAACAATCCTGCCGGACGCCTGCCCGTCACTTTCTGTAAGAGCGTGGATGATTTGCCCCCCTTCGAGGACTACTCCATGAAGCGAAGAACCTACCGGTATTCGGACGTGCAACCGCTATATCCATTCGGTTACGGTCTGAGCTATTCGCAGTTCGCTTACAGTAACCTGAAGCTCTCAGCGGCAAACCTGAAGGCAGGCAATTCTCTGGAGGTAGATGTGGATGTGCGGAACCTCAGCCAGCGCGGCGGAGACGAAGTGGCGGAGTTCTACTTAAGTTTTCCGAAAGTGCCCGGTGCACCAATCCGCGCGTTGCGCGGATTCAAGCGGGTCCATCTGGCCCCGGGCGAAACGCAGCGTGTGTACTTCAAACTCGATCCGCGGGACCTGAGCTGCGTCAATGAGGCCGGAGATCGCGTGGTCGCAGCGGGCACCTACCGCATCTATGTGGGCGGGGGCCAGCCTGGAACCGGGGCACCCGGGGCGGAAGCGCAGTTCTCGATGGAAGGAGAGCTGAAGCTGCCCGAATAGTGGCTGCTATAGAGGCAGCGAATCCAATCGCGAGTTCACGGCTCGTGCAAACGTGAGTAACGCAGAATCCCCCGAAGAAGTCCTCGGCAAGATTCGGTGGAGGTTTCCAATAGCAGGGTCACCTAGGGCGTCACGGCGGTGGAGGGGCTGCTCCATCTCATGCCTTTTTACAAGCTCGAGTTTCGTATCCCCGGCCCTGACGCAAATCAGACCTTATCATACAGTTACGAATGGATGGTTGTTGATTTTTCAGGCGCAATTGCGGGGGAGTTCAGCCAAGCTCTTGTGACGCAAAATGTCCAGGACTTTTCGCAAACTGGGGTCCAGACACCTTGGTGGCTCGGTGTTAAGATTGCGACCGAAGCTGGGGCTCAATCGTCGGGAGCTGGGTCTGTCTCCGGGATTCTGCCGTTATCTGAGAGGGAGGTGGAGTTCACTCGCAGCCCAGTCTCGCGTGACCCAGGTAGGCGAATACATCGAACGAGCCTCGCCCTGCAAGGGGCAGCAACGAGTTGTGATCGCGCTCTGTTCTTTAGCAAAGCGCTCCTACGGTGCTGACAGAGCACGTTTGGTGAGGTGGCGGCGGGCTTGACCGCCACAAACCAATTGCTTCAGCGTCGCTTGGCGGCGCGGAGGAGCGGCTATCGGTTATCGGGAACGCGTCGGAATCGTTAAGGTGGAGGGACGCTGGGCCCTTCCCTTGCACGGCCGAGTCATCAGGTGAGTCCTTTAAGCGTCGGATCTCTTCTGCTTGTTTCCTCGGGTGTCGGGTTGTTGAGAGGCGCGGCACGGGAGCATGAAACGCCCGGCTGCAACCTAATTCCCGTGTCTTTTCGAGGTTTTCAACACGACTAAGGAGGAGATGTATGAGGAAGCAAGTGTGTTTGCCCCTTTTTACGTTGCTCTGTTTTGCGCTGCTCTTCTTGCCGAGCATGGTCCTGGCCCAGGTAAAAGCCACCATCGTCGGCTCGGTGACGGACCCTTCGGGCGCGGCCATGCCGGGGGTCAAGATCACCGTCACGAATACTGATACCAGCGCTACGCGCACGCTGGAAACTAATGCGACCGGAAGTTACATTGCCCCCGAACTCGTTCCAGGTCATTACGGAGTGAAAGCTGAGTTCAAGGGCTTCCGGACGTATTCTCGCACTGACATCGTTCTGAACGTTAACGACACGCTGCGGGTGGATATTCCCATGCAGATCGGGGAGGTCACCCAAAGTGTAACTGTATCCGAGGCCGTGGTGAAAGTGCAGACCGAATCGGGCGAAGTGAGCGACCTGATTTCCCCCAGGCAGGTGACCCAGCTTCCGGTGAACACGCGCAACTTCTTCTCTCTCGCTACGCTGACCGCAGGTGTCACCACCGACATTCCGGATTTCAACCTGCCGATTCCTGTGGGTTCCGACAGCGGCATCCGGTTCAACGGCCTCCGCAATGACCACAACATCTGGATGATCGACGGGGGCGAGAATTACGACCGCGGTTGCGGTGGGTGCGTCACCGTCATGCCCTCGATGGACGCCATCTCCGAGTTTAAGGTCATGACCAGCAACTACGGCGCCGATTTCGGCATCGGCTCCGCAGGCACCGTGAACATGATGTTGAAGTCGGGCGCGCGCGATTTCCATGGATCGGCCTACTGGTTCCATCGCAACGACGCCGTGGACGCGGTCAACTTCTTCACCAACACGGTGCCACGCAACCCGGATGGGACGCGCGCGGCCAAGCCCCCCGTTCTCCGCGTCAACATGTTTGGGTGGAACCTTGGGGGCCCCTTCTACATTCCCGGCAAGTACAACACGGCCAAGAACAAGACCTTCTTCTTCTTCAACCAGGAGTGGCGACGGATCCGCCAAGGAAGCGTCGTCAATGCGGCCGCGGCGAATGAGGATATTCGCGCCGGCGACTTCAGCAACTATCGTGGGGGTGCTCCCATTTACGTCCCGAACGTTAGCCCGGGCGACCCGGCGATGCTGGCCAAGTTCGCCGCTGCTGGGGTGACTCCAGGGCAGCCGTTCCCTGGAAATATCATCCCCGATTCCTTGATCGACCCCAACGTCAAGGGCTTCCTGGGCACCGGCGCGGTGCCCCTGCCGAATGCACCTAACGACCGCTACATCGACTCCCGCATGGTGCCTATCAACGTTCGCGAGGAGATTATTCGTGTGGACCACCAGGTTTCCGACAAGCTCTCTGTGATGGCCCACTTCATCAACGACGCGGTGGTCCAAGAGACTATGACCACTCTCTGGAGTGGTAGCACCTACCCGACCATCGGCACGACCTTCAAGAACCCCGGCAAGAGCGGAGTATTGAGAATCACCTACACGATCAATCCTTCGTTGCTGAATGAGTTCTCGTACAACTACAACGGCAACCGCATTGACCTGAAGCCAACCGGAATCTTCGCCAAACCGAGCGCGATGACCATCAACGAGTTCTTCCCCAGCAACAAAGCGAACCGGTTGCCAACCGTTGGGCTCAACAAGTACCTCGGTGTGACCTACGACCCGGCCTCCTGGCCCTGGTGGAATGCCGCCGACAACCAGCAGGTCCGTGATGATGTTTCCTGGATGGTTGGCAGCCACGCCCTCAAGTTCGGCGGCCAGTTCATGCGCTACCGCAAGAACCAAGACCTCTTTGGCAACACCCAGGGATCCTACAGCTTCAGCGGCGACTTCACGGGCGATGATTTTGCCGACTTCCTGCTGGGTTATGCAAAGTCGTACTCCGAACTCGCGATCCAGGACCGCGGCCATTGGCGGACCAGTACAATGTCGTTCTACTTGACCGATAGCTGGCGAGCCACGAAGCGGTTGACAGTGAACTTAGGTGCGCGCTGGGAAGTCATTCCGCATGTGTACGAGATTCAAGACCGGCAGTCGGATTTCTACCCTCACCTCTATGATCCGGCTCAAGCTCCTCTTTTCAACCCTGACGGCAGCTTGGATACCACCGGCCCAGGATTTACCACCGTTCCGGGCGTTCCGCTCTCGGACATCCCCTTCTATATGAATGGGATTGGTTTGGCGGGCAAGAACGGTATTCCGCGCGGCATGGTGGATAACTACTACAATACCATCGGCCCCCGCATCGGGTTTGCCTACGACCTGACGGGCACCGGTAGGACTGTGTTGCGCGGCGGGTATGGGCTGTTCTTCGAGCGGATTCAGGGGAACGACGTTTACAATGGTGGCCCCAATCCGCCATTCTCCTTCTACCCGGGCGTCGATATAGTCTATTTCAGTGACCCGAGCGTCAGCGCCCTGAACGGTCAGAAGGCGACCGTCCCGATCTTCCCCGGGAGCGTCTACGCCCTGGCGAAGGACTACTTGGTTCCGACCAGCCACCAGTGGAGCTTCGGTCTTCAGCACGAGCTGATGCCTCGAGCTGTTTTGTCGGTTGCGTACGTAGGCAATCAGAACTCTCATCAGCGGATCGAGCGCAACATCAATACGCCTCTGCTTTCCGATCCGCGACGGGCGGAGGTGCGCGCTGGCACGCGGGGCGTCAATGCCATTCGCCCCTACCTGGGCTTCAGTGGCATCTCGTACTGTGAGAACGCAACGTCCGGGAACTACAACTCCCTCCAGGTGAACTTGCGAATGGACAATTACCGCGGATTCACCCTGCAGACAGCTTACACATGGTCACACGCTATCGACCTCCAAAGCGGGGATTTTTACGGTACATTCAATCCCTATGACATGGGGTTCGACCGCGCTAGCTCCGACCAGGATCGGCGGCATGTCCTCACGCTGAACTACATCTACGACCTGCCGTTTTTCAAGAGCCATTCCAACGCCTTCGTGCGCAAGGCGCTCGGCGGATGGCAAGTATCCGGAATCACCACGTTCTGGACTGGCATGCCGAGGACTCCATCCTATCCAGGCGACTATGCTGGCGTCGGTTTCGGGAGTGTGCGTCCCAAACTCGTCGGCACGGTTGCAGGGCCGAAGACGTTGACGAACTGGTTCAACACGGCAGCCTTCGCCGAACCCGACGAGCTTACGTTCGGAACTGCGGGGCGGAACATCATCTGGGGTCCCGGCCGCAACAACTGGAACATCTCGCTCTTCAAATTCTTCAGCGGCATCCCCATCGGGACCAAGGAGGGAGCAGAGCTCCAATTCCGCGCTGAGTTCTTCAACGCCTTCAACCACACCCAGTACCACGGCATTGAAACCAGTGTCCTGTCAGGGGCGTTCGGACAGGTCACCTCAGCTTACGACCCACGCACCATTCAGTTCGGACTGAGGTTCTCGTTCTGAAATTCTGCTGCAAGTTCAGGGGCGACTCGGCAACGGGTCGCCCCATTTCTTTCTGTTGTAGCTCAGGAACCGGCGCCGACGAAGCCTTTTGGCTGGCCTTTTCGGATCCCTGTCCATACCAAAAACTCCTTCCGCGTTGAATTTAATGGGATTAGTGGCCTTGATCAGAAACACGGCCAGAAGTTCGACCTTGGTCCGATTTACGGAGAAGCACCCCTTCTTTCCTAGGCTGCACGCATTTTTGGTGGCCCACAGGA
>Ga0315279_10010003_pt1 | contig 11204 bp, 5 predicted proteins | sample YL17G06_20_MG_FD_203694 | JGI IMG/M metagenome (GOLD analysis project Ga0315279, IMG submission 203694) | Sediment microbial communities from Yellowstone Lake, YNP, Wyoming, USA - YL17G06_20 | ecosystem: Environmental > Aquatic > Freshwater > Lake > Sediment | place: USA: Wyoming | collected...
AAACCCGCCCCAACGGCCCAAGGGGAGAACCTTGAGGCCTACTCGACCGCCATTCCCCATGGGGACGAGATTCTCGTGGCGGGAGCGGATTGCATCACGGGCCAGAACTGCGCGGACGGCGCCGAGAACTGGCGGTTCCTCTACAACCCCCGGAAACGCCCGCAGTGGCGGGTGGTTCCGTCACCCGTGGTCGCGGAGGGTGTGATCGTGGGCGCGCAGCCGCGGGGCGCCAACGCCCTTTTCGCTTTCCGTCCAGGCGCCGCGGGCAAGGAGATTCCCTACGAGTCGGCGGCGTGGACAATCGAGGGCGGCGGGCCGGACGTTGTAACCCCGCTGTACTACAAAAAAAGGCTGTATGTTCTGGACGGCGACAGGAAAATCATGCGTTGCCTGGAACCGGAAACCGGCAAGCAGATCTGGGAAGGTGATCTGGGAGGCGCCGACATATTCCGGGCCTCACCGTCCGGCGCGGATGGAAGAATCTACTGCATCAGCATGGGGGGCGAGGCGGTGGTTCTGAAGGCGGGGGACGCTTTCGAGGTGCTTTCCCGCACCCGGATGGGCGGCGCTCCTTGCGCCTCCTCCATCGCGATCGCCGGTGGCTGTCTTTTCATCCGGACGGCGGACAAGCTTTACTGTGTGAAGAAGTGACCGCATCCGGGCGGCGGAATGCGCTTGAACAGCACAAAGAGAAAGGAAGCGAGAATGGGCATGATGGAGAGCGTTGCGGGAGGCGGATTCGCGATTGTCGTGGAGTTCACTCCCCACTCGAAGGACGAAGTAAAGCGCATTGCGAACATTGCGAAGGGATTGGCGGGCGCTAATAAGGAATTCTCCAAGCACGGCATCGTGTTTGCCGGGGTCTCGCTTGCGCCGAGCGCCGGAAGTGATCTCTCCGCCGATTATTCAGCTTTGCCCGCGATCCTGAAGGAAGAAGGATTCCCCGAGAGTCTGGAAATCTGTCCGCGGGTTACGGTCAAGGACGTGGAGGCCGATGCCCTGCGAGCGCTCCTGATCTCGTATTGCGAGGGGGGATTCGCCTACGTTTTGGCGGCGGACGGACACGGACGGACACGGACAAGCGCGGAGGATGCTTGCGCACCGTCCCAGGCGGACCTGCCCCAGTTGGTGAAGGCCGCCAATCTCGAGGTCCTGCGCAAGTGCAAGACCCCGGAGACCTTCGCTTCGGCGCGCCTGCTGCACGCTGGAGTTTCAGCTGCGCCTTCCGGTTACGCCGGCTGCGTGGTTCTCGATCAGTTCGTCGAGGTTCCTTTGATGGAGCGGGCGGAGGATGCGGCGAAGCGCGCGGGCCGGCAGCTCGCCATGTTCCGCGCGCTGGGTTACGCCGGCGCGGGCCTGAGAACATCCGGAGGGTTCCCGGAAGTCCAGGAAATCGAGAAGGTGGTCGAGGCGGCGCTGGAAATCAGCGACTGGGAGGCGCTCAAGGCCAGTAACGCCTTGCCGATGCCGCGGGAAGCGGCTCGGCGCGCCGGTGCCGGCGCGGCACAGGGTAATCCGCTTGCGGGAAGCGGCCTTGTCCAGATCGCCGAGTTGATCCACGCCTCGATCCCACTTCCCGGCGCGGCCATGAAGTTCATGCAGAAGATGGGGGAGGAAGGATTCACGAAGCCCAACCGCGGGCTCCTGGTCATTGAAGACCTCATTTCCTCGCAGGCCCGCCAAGGCGCCGACTACATTGATATCAACCTGGATGCGTTGGGCGATCCGAACGCCCCCGAACTCATGCGGCGGTTCGTCCGGCTGGTCCACAAGTACGGGGAGGGGGTTCCTCCCTGCGTTGATAGTTCGGACGCGCGGGTGCTCCAGGCCGGGCTGGAGGAGTGGAACCGTCTGGAGGGGAACCGCCCGGCCTTGGTGAACTCAGTCCCCTTTATGGAACTCGAGAAGTGCCGCCCGCTCCTGGAGCTCCGGAAGCGTTATGCGTTCAGTATCATCTGCCTTCTGGTGGGCGCCGAAGGGCCGCTCAAGTCCACCGCGGAAATGGTCTCGGCGGCGCGGGAAATGTTCCGGGCGGCTACGGCGGCCGGGTTCCGCAACAACGAGATACTCTTTGATTCGGTGACGCTCGGAATCGCCTCAGACGGCTGCATGGACCCTATGGGCAATCTGAAACCCTCGCACACCCACAACTCGTTCCACGCGATCCGGGAGATGCGCCAGGACCCGGCCATGCCGGGCGTGCATTGCGTCCTGGGCGTTTCCAATTGGGTTTACGGCGCCAAGAAGCGCCGGATCGGCCACATCCGCGCCTTCATCGCCGCCGCGCAAAAATATGGCCTGGATGCCGCGATCGTGGACGTGGGCCAACAGTACGGCATCACGCCCGCGCCGGCCGAGTTGGTGGGTTTCGTCGAAACCTTCGTGGCGCTGGACGGCGGCGAGGACTCGATGATGACCTACAGCGCCGCCATGCAGGAGGCGCGGCAGGCGAACTGGATATAGGGGTCGGCCGGTCGGATCGGTCGGATCGGTCGGATCGGTCGGATCAGTCGGATCGGTCGGATCAGTCGGATCGGTCGGATTAGCCTGCTAGTTCGTTGGCCGCTCAATTCTATCTCTATTGGAGGAACTTGTCATGACCAGATATTCCGTACACACCGAGTACTTTCCCAAAGTTTCCAAGATCCGCTATGAAGGGCCGGATTCCAGGAACCCCCTGGCGTTCAAGCATTACAATCCCAAGGCGAAGGTCCTGGGCAAAACGATGTCCCAGCATCTGCGTTTCGCCGTGTGCTATTGGCACACCTTCAAGGGCCTTGGAGGCGATCCTTTCGGCGGCCCGACGATGATCCGCGCTTACAACGACAGCAGCGATCCGATGGAAGTGGCGAAGATGACGCTCGATGCGGCCTTCGAGTTCTTCAGCAAGCTCGGCGTCGAGTTCTGGTGCTTTCACGATCGCGATATCGCCCCCGAGGCCGGCACGCTCTCGGAGACAAACAAGCGGCTGGACAAGATCGTCGCGCTGGCCAGGCAGAAGCAGAAGGAAACCGGCGTGAAACTTCTGTGGGGCACCACCAACGCGTTCTCGCACCGCCGCTTTCTTGCGGGCGCGGCCACCAATCCTTCGCCCGCCGCGTTTGCCTACGCGGCCAGCCAGGTGAAGAAGGCGATGGAGATCACCAAGGAACTGGGCGGGCTGGGCTATGTGTTCTGGGGCGGGCGCGAGGGCTACGAAACCCTCCTCAACACCGACATGAAACGCGAGTTGGACCACCTCGCGGCGTTCCTGCACATGGCGGTGGACTACAAGAAGAAAATCGGCTTCAAGGGGCAGCTCTACATCGAGCCGAAGCCCAAGGAACCGACCAAACACCAGTACGACTTCGACGCGGCGAGCTGTGTGGCTTTTCTCCAGAAGTACGGCCTCATGGAGCACTTCAAACTGAATATCGAGAACAACCACGCCACGCTCGCGTCTCACACTTTCCACCACGAGCTCGCTTTCTGCGTGGACAACGGCATCCTGGGTTCGGTGGACGCGAACCAGGGCGATCTGTTCCTGGGGTGGGACACGGATCAGTTCCCGACGAACCTCTACGACACGACGCTTGCGATGTACACGATTCTGCGCAGCGGGGGCTTCACGACGGGCGGGCTGAACTTCGACGCGAAGCTGCGGCGGCAGTCCATTGACCCGGTTGATCTGTTCCACGCCCACATAGGAGCGATGGACGCCTTCGCGCGCGGCCTGCGGAACGCGGCGCGCATGATCCGGGACAAAAAGTTCCAGAAGCTGGTCCAGAGACGTTACGCCGGCTGGGACAAGGGTCTCGGACAGATGATCGAGAAGGGGAAAATGGGCTTCGCGGAGCTCGAGGCCTGCACGCTCGAACACGGCGAGCCGAAGGTCGAAAGCGGCCGGCAGGAGATGCTCGAGAACCTGCTCAACGAGTATATCTGAGAAGGACACAAACCGCGCAGGGTGGAACTGGAAGGGCGCAAAGGCCCGCTCTCCTCAGCGTCCCTTACGTCCTTGAGGTCCCTTATGTCCTTTATGTCCTTTGTGTCCCTGTAACCCCCTATCTGAGCAGCGGCCAGTGCCTGGGTTCAACCCGCGCGGGGGCCGGCGGCGGGAACTGCGTTTTCACCGGAAGCACCGTGTCCACGACCACGCCGCCGATCAACGTGCCGTCGGCGTAGCCTTCGAGCGCCACGCGGGGCCGGGCGCCCTGGGGCGCCGGCATGCCCGCGCCGACAGTCAGCGTGACCGTGGTCCCCTCGCCCGCGCCGAGCGAGAACTCGCGCGGCGTGACGCGCACCATCCAGTCGGACGGCAGGTCGAGTTTCCTTATGCGCATGGTGATGGACGAGGCGTGGTCGAGCGGGTTGGCGATCGGGATGCGCATCTCTGTGTCGTAGACTCGAACAAGGCTGGCCGGGGGGGAATCTTCTTGCGGGGATGGCTTCCTCGCGGAGGCGGAGCTGCCTGCGACCCCGCCGAAGCTGTCCAGAGGCGCGAGGCGGTCCCCCATCGCGCGCAGTTCGCTTGCAAGGCGGCTGTATTCGTCCATAGCGTATTTCCGGCTCACCTCGTCGGGGTCAACGGCCAGGATTTCCTCTTTGATCCGCTGAAGATCCTGCGAGATCAGGCGGAGCGCGACGGCGGCCTCCATTTCCTCGGTGTTGAAGCCCGTCGTCCGCAGGCGGTCCTGTAGAGCGATACAGTTATCGCGGGACCCCTGCTTGTCCTGTACGCCTTCGCTGCGCAGGACGTAGAGATAGTTCTCGATCGCTTCGGCGGCGGCGCGCATGGCTTGGCCCGAAGCCTTATAATAGTACAGCAGCGCGGCGGCCTGCTGCGAAGCCCAAGTCTGTTCCTCGGCGAGGCAGGCCCCGGCATACCGGTCGGAGGTGATTTGCATCGCCTTGAGCTTGGCAAGAAGGTCGAGATGGGATTCCATCAGGGCGTTGATGGCGTAGGCGCGCTCGTAGGAGAGTTCGGCGCTCTGCGAGACGCGGTTGAAAGCGTACCCCTCCACAGTGGCCAGAACGCGGAAATCCTGGCGCGGCGGATCTATTCGTATGGCGTCAATCGCCTGTTTCCAGGCGCTGATGATCTGGTTGAGCATGTTGTTGAGAACAAAGCCCTGGAGTAGCCCGCCGATCCAGTTCGCTCCGCTGAAAATCATGTCCATACTGGAGGTGATGTCGCCGAAGGCGTTCATGGCATCCTGGACTTGCTTGACCTGGCGCTTTGCCTCGGGTGGAATAAACGGGGCGGGAACGGGGTGTGTGTTGCACAGCCAGGGGAGTTCGAAGCTCGAACCCTGAAGAATCAGCCGCATCTTCTCGTTTCTCACGCCGGGCGCCAGAGTGAACGCTCCGAACACGCCGATGCACTGGTGTCCCGGGTACAGCGGAGTCCATTGGGCCGAGACGGGGACGGTGGTGTTGGCGGAAATCACCTGCGTCACCGTGTCAATGATATCCAGCGGCAGGCCTATTCCGTAGTTGTGTTTGCCGAAGCTGGCGTCGAGTTGAAGAGAGACGGAGGATGGGTTCGTCACATCAATGGTCATGGTCACCGGCACGCCCACCGTCACGGGCAGCGGCGACATGCGGAGGTTGTGGTTCACGTAGGGCGCCTCGGCGTCCGAGAAGAGCTCCACTCCGGCGGGCGGCTTGGTAAAGGTGACGACGACGGGGGAGACGCGCGTCACATAGACGCCGGCGGGCTCCAGGCTTGGAGTCAGGATGGAGTCTCCCGTGGCGTTTGAAGTCACGTAGGCTTTGGCCTGACCGGTCAGGCCGGTGACGTCGCCGTCAATGACGTCGCCGAGGGTGGCTTCGAGCCGGGTTTTCCTGCTGGAAACGGGGTTCCCCGCGCCATCGCAAACCTTGATGATCACCTCCAGGTGCGTCACGCCATCGGCGGGCACGAACCATCGCGCGGGCGTGACGGTAAGGCTGAGAATATCCGTTTCGGGCGTGGAACCCGGCTCCTGGTCCGCAGAGGTGAGGAAGGGAAGGAAGAGAGCCGTACCCTCCTCGATCTCGTTTCCCGCGCCGGTGGGATTCTGCGTCTTGTGATAGGGGCCGCTGGCGTCCCCCCACCAGTTGTAGCAGGCCAGGATCGTGCCTTCGCCTTGGCGGCCCGCGATTCCCGCCTCCGCGTTGTCATAGATCTGGCTCCGCTCGATCACGGTCCCATCGGCGTATTCCCGATAGATTCCGTTCCTCGCGCTGTTGCGAATGATGCAGTGCGAGAGCGTGGCCTTGGCATGATCCAGTTCCAAGGCCCCCTCGTTTCCACCCGCGTAATCAATGGTGACGTATTCGAGCCGCGAACCCTCGTTGTAAGTCCACTTGATCGGCTCGGAAGATGCGAAGTCTATACTCCATACCCCCGCGATCGAGACTCCGCCCCAGGCGCCGGCCTGCTCCGTGATCCCCGTGAGAACGATGGGTTTCTCCTTGGTTCCGCAGGCGATCAAGCGCCCTCCCTGCATCATCACCCCCACCCCATCGTCAAAATGGGCGGTGACTCCCGGTTCGATCAGAAGCGTCGCGTTTTCCTCAAAGGCCATACTCCCAAAGACATAATAAGGAAGTCCCATTTCCTCCATCACGTAGTCCGAGCGGGGAAACGCTTCCCCCAGCGCAACCCCGTCGTAGCCGTTGCCGCTCGCCGACAGGTTCTCCAGCTCGGAATCCCGCATCTGAATGCACAGGTACACGGCGTAGCCCTCGTTGTCCTCAAATCGGCAGGATCGGATCGTGTAGGCGCTGGAGAAAATACCGTAAACGCCGCTCATGCCGCTTTCGCGGACCACGCAGCTCTCCAGGGTGGCTTCCGCGTCGTACAGAGACAGCGCTCCTCCCAGATACCCCATTCCCGCTCCCATGATGTCCAGGCCGCCGTATTCCAGAAGGACGTGGCGGAACGAGCAGGAGCGGTTGATGTCATCCGGGTCTCCGTAGATCGAAACCCCTCTCCAGAACCCGCGTGTTTGGGTCATGCCGGTCAGGGTGATGGTGCTGGTTTCCGTGCCGAGAGCGCTCAGGCGGCCTTCCACCCAGAGCTCCACGCCCTCACCGAACTTGACCGTGACGCCGGGCTTGATGGTGAGGGATGCCGGTTCCTCGATCGTCATATCCTCCTCCACCAGGTAGGGGGTGGTCGTGTTGTCCCAGACATAGTCGCCCGATGTCAGGTCCCCCAGGACCCGGATTCCCTCCGGCGTCGCCTTATAGGAGACGGGCACGGACTTGTGTGAGGCGGACGCGGGCCGGGCATGCGCCCGCCGCGGATGGGAGTCGGCGGCCCATGCTCCGGAGAGAAAGGATGCGGCCAACAGGGCCATGCATGGCAGGCAGATTGAGGAACCGAATTGTCTTCCGATCTTCATGGGAGCGCCTCCTTCTTCGCGTTGCACTATCTTGCTTATGATCTCACAAGACGCGGGAACAGGTCAACCCCGATATGGGCCCATCTTGACTCCGCTACAGGAAATCCCAGGCGAACTGAATGGCTGAAGCCTTTTCGAGAAGCCGCGCTGAAGCGTGCTGAGGAGAAGGGATGGCAAACAGTCCCACCGCCTGAAGGCGGGGGCAAGGAAGAGCTCGCTGAAGCGGGCTAAACTCTGCCCGTATGGTTGGCGCCGGACAATTTCGGCGGGGAATGCTCACTTGGGGCATGAAGGTGGGCACTGGTCGGCGGGGAATGCTCACTTGGGGCATGAAGGTGGGCACTGGTCGGCGGGGAATGCTCACTTGGGGCATGAAGGTGGGCACTGGTCGGCGGGGAATGCTCACTTGGGGCATGAAGGTGGGCACTGGTCGGCGGGGAATGCCCGGTTGCGGCATGAAGGCCGGCAGTGGAGTGAAGATGCGCTCCGGCTGGAAAGAACGGCTGAATCCATCTGGAGAAAAACACCATCGTTCTTGTCGCGCGAGGGTTTTCCTGCCGTGGTATCCAGGATCAGGCGTGTCGCCTACTCAGCACTCTTCTGCACGCTTCAGCGCGCTCTTCCTTGCCCCCGCCTTCAGGCGGTGGGAAAAGGCTTCTGGTTTCCCCCATTTTCCCCAGCGCGCTTCAGCGCGGCTTCTCGAAAAGGCTTCAGCCATCCCTCTCGATTGTGCTTCCTGGTAGCGGAGTCAAGATGCGCCCCATATCGGGCCCCGATATGCGGCCGGGGATATTTGCTTGCGGGTGGAATGGCCCCGTGATACCCTTCGGTTAGGAGTGTGGCCGCGTTCTCCGGTGGGATCGTGGTCCGTCCGTCAGGTTCCGGAAAAGGGGGAAAACACCATGAGCATCAGGCTGAAACGCAGCGGGACCCTTTTCGTGATCTCCGCTCCGTCCGGCGGAGGCAAGTCCACCGTTCTCCGAGCGCTTCTCCCCGCCACGGAGGGCCTGAAGTACTCCGTGTCGGTCACCAGCCGCCCGCCGCGCCATGGGGAGCGGGAAGGCGTGGATTACTACTTTGTTTCGACCGAGGAATTCCAGAGCCTGATAGACCATAAGGAGTTCTACGAGTGGGCGAGAGTCCACGGGAACTACTATGGCACGCGCAAGAGCCTGGTGGAAAGCCTGGTCTCGCAGGGATACGACGTCGCGCTGGACGTGGACGTGCAGGGGGCATGCCAGATCAAGGGGATGAAGCCCGACTCGGTGACGATCTTCCTTCTGCCGCCTTCCACGGAAACCCTCGAGAAGCGGCTGCGCGGCCGCGAGACGGACGATGAGGAAGTCGTCCGGCTCCGCATGCACAACGCCGTCAACGAGATCGCCCAGTGCGGGTTGTTCGATTATCTGGTTGTGAATGAGAATCCGGACCGCACCATCGCCGCCATCGGCCACATCATTGACGCGGAACGGCAACGCGGCAGCCGCCAGCGGCTCGTGGTGGAAAACGAGCCCCGCCTCCAACACCTCCCATAGGAACGCCCCGGCATCCGCGCCGCATTCCGCTCAGAACAGGACCACCGTGATGTCCTGAACCCAGTGGGTGCGGCTGTCCTGGTCTATCCAAGGCTTTTTTTCACCCGGCGCATTCAAGTTGATGTCCTTGATGATGCCCTCGGTGATCAGCTTGTCAAGATAGTCCCCGCCGCAGGACGCAACGTCGCCCATCCACGCCATCCGGATCCGCGCCTGCTTGTCCTTCATCTCCTGCAGGGTCACCTCCATTTTCACCCGCTTCATGTCCTCGTTTGCCTGGACGAGTTGGGTGAGGCGCTGCTGCAGAGTCTGTTGTGTCCACACCACTTTGGGGGTAGTCGGGGTGGGCGAAGGCGGCTCCGGCAAATGCCGGTAGTAAAACACCACGCCAAGGATAATGAGAAGGATTACAACCCATCCGAGCAGTTTTCCCATTTGTGGCGCCCTCTCTTTCCCTGTTCTCTAAACCCTTCGCGGAGAGCCCGCGGGAACCAATCGTTTTCATCTTAGCAGGAGCCGCGGGGTGTGTCAAGAGCCACTCCGCTCCGGCCGTCGGCGTCGGGGGAGAAAACGCTTGACAAAGACGGCGCGTCTGATTAGATGACCATGCGCGTCCGGTGTGGATGTTGCGAGCGGAGGGCGCTTGCCGTGGAAGGCACCAGCCTAAAGAGACCGCGTGTATTGCTGGGTGTAGTCACGGCCGCCGCGATTTCTCTTTCTTGCTTTTTGGCTTCCCGTCATCTTCTTGGGATGACAAGGCGGGGGCTCGAGGCTTTTGTCCCACTGGTTGCCCACTATGTTGTTCGGTGGTCTAGTTTGGGCGCCGTTGCCGCGCTTGTGGCCCTTCTATGGCTGCGGCCAGCCGGCGGGTGGCTTGCGGGGAGCGGCCGGCGCCGCCTTTGCGCCTTTGCCATTGTGGCCGGCGGGATGCTCCTATTCTTTCGCGATTTCTTCCCGGTTTGGGAGTTGTTCGTGCCGATGACGGCGGCCGCGTTCGCCATTTTCCGCCTCCTGCGGCGGGAAGCGGCAGTGAGCGCGGTGTGGCTGCTGGACCTGGGAATCCGCCGTCCCCGTCTGCTCACGGGCGTCTTGACCGGCGGGTGGGCCGGGCTCATTCTGCTGTTCTGCCATATCTCGCTCGGGGGTGATCCCTTTGGGGATGACAGCTGCGCCCGTTTCTTCCATGCCCTTCTCTGGAGCCGCGGCCTGTGGTTCCTGCCGGAGCCGGAATACCGCGGCTTTGTTCCCTCGGCCTGGATTGTGGTTCAGGATGGCCGCATGTACTCGCAGTATCTGCCCGGCGCCATTCTTCTCAACTTCCTGGGCCTTAAGATCGGAAGCGTCTCTCTTGTTTTCGCCGTGCTGGGCGCCGGCTGCCTTTGGCTGACCTACGAAGCGGGAAAGCTCCTCTTTGGACCTCCTGAAGGAGGAGCTACGAACAGCATCGGCGCGGCGGCGGGTTTGTTGGGCGCGTTTCTTCTTGCGGTCTCTCCCATGCCCCTGCTCCTGGCTTGGCTGCAGATGGATCATCCCCTGGCCACCTTTTTCCTGATGGCCGCGTTCGTTGCAGGTTTGCGCAACCTCCGAGCGCCCACTTTGCCTAACGCGACCGCGCTGGGCTTTTGTCTTGGATACACCGCCATTATGCGTCCCCTCACCGCCTTCGCGATCGGCGCTCCTTTGCTGGCGCTATGGGCTTGGCAGGGATGGTCTCAGCCCGAACGGCCCTGGTTCTCCTGGCTAGCGGCTTCGGGCGGCTGGTTGGTCCCCATCCTATTCATGCTCTACGTCAACCTGAAGACGACGGGCAATCTCTTCACCATCGGGTATAGCCTCGCCAATCCGGCCATGCACAGCCTCGGCTTTACGGTCGGAAACGGCCATACGCCGATTGTCGGGTTGTGTCAGCAGCTCAACAATCTGGTTTCCCTCTCGTTCTGGATGTTCATGTGGCCCGTCACGAGTTTTGTCTTTCTACTGATCCTCTTTCTCAGCGGCAAGGCCTCCACCAAAGACTGGGTGCTTCTCCTTCCGCTGGCGGGACTCGTTTCCGCGTACTTTTTTTACCCCTACCAGGACATGTTTCTCGGCCCTCGTTTCCTGGCGGAATCCCTTCCATTTCTCGCGTTGCTCACCGCCCGCGGGATTCTGTTCCTGCCTGAGTTCCTGCTTGGAAGCGGCGCAAGCGCCGAGGCCCGCAAGAGTGCAAGAAGAATCGTTGCGGCGCTGGTGGCGGCGCTCTTCCTCAATTCGGTCCCCTCTGCTCTGCGGAAGGCCTGCGACTTCGGCGCCCAAG
>Ga0315279_10010004_pt1 | contig 11204 bp, 11 predicted proteins | sample YL17G06_20_MG_FD_203694 | JGI IMG/M metagenome (GOLD analysis project Ga0315279, IMG submission 203694) | Sediment microbial communities from Yellowstone Lake, YNP, Wyoming, USA - YL17G06_20 | ecosystem: Environmental > Aquatic > Freshwater > Lake > Sediment | place: USA: Wyoming | collected...
GGCTTATATCGTGCGCCCAAGGACCCGCCCGCCATTGACCCGGTCATTGTGCGCGCCACCTGCGCAGCGGACGAGCGCCCCGCCGGCCTGGCCATACTCAGCTTCAGCGGCCAGCCCACTGACCCGCCCAGCCGCCCTTCCGTTTCCATCGTGCCGAAAGTGGGCGGCGGCAGCAGCCGGATGGCCGATTTGGGAACCAACGTCCCGCTGGATACTTCGCGAAAGCTGGCCTTCCGCATGACCAACCACGGTCCCGCCCCGGCGTCGTATACCATCGTCTCGACGGCCCCGTGGCTGACAGTGACTCCCAACAGTGGCGAGATTGCGCCGAACCAGGCGCAGACCGTGGAAGCACAGGCGGCGGTTGATACGCATGGCCTCGCGCCCGGACGCTGGTATCGCGGCTATCTGCGCATCTCCTCCCCGCGCGGGCTGGGAGAGGAGATTCTGGATGTCTTTTTCAAGTCGGCAACGAAGTGATTTTAGATTTGCGATTTTCGATTTGCGATTGCGCCAGGCTGCAAGTTCAAATCGAAAATCGAAAATCGAAAATCGAAAATTGAGCGTGCTACGCGTCTGCCCTGCGATCCAGCCGGGCGAACAGGTCGCGCAAAGGGAGCTCGAACCCAGGCAGCACAGGGTCGCCCTTCAAGGTCTCGGCTTCGCTGAGCATCCTGGACTGATCCGGGGCCGTGTATACCGTGACCGTGCGCGCAACGGGGTCAACCATCCAGACCACGCGCACACCGACTCTGAAATACTCACGGCGCTTGCGCGCCATCTCCTGGGGTGTGTTGCCGGCGCTCAGGACTTCCACCACCGGGTCCGGTACGAGGCAGGGAACCGGCTCCGCAGGCATGCGTCCGCCAGGGACACGGGCCCAGGAGGCGAAGGCGACATCGGGAATCCTCACCAGCCCAGGGAACAGCTCCATCATGCCTGCTTCACCGGAAACCAGACCGAGGTTCCTGGGATCCACGAACTCGCACAGGTATTTGATCAAGGCGGCGCCCAGAGACGACTCGCGATATCCCATGGCTTTCTCCACAAGCACACCGTCTACCAGCTCACACAAGCGGTCCTCGTGGGCATCGGCTGCCACCACGTCTTCCTTGGTTGCGGTTCCAGGCAAGGGGTTCCAACGGACCCTCTCGGCGGGAATGTGTCCGAGTTGTTTGAGCAGATCAGCCACGGTGCGGATATCAGGCATGGGATTTTTCATTTGCGATTTCCGATTTGCGATTTTCGGCTGCCAATGCTGAAATCGCAAATCGCAAATCGCAAATCTAAAATCGCTCGGCTACGTGCCCTCGCCCGCCTCCTCAGTCTTCGGGTTGAACGGCAGCACTGGGCTATAGGCCCCGATGTATGTGCGCCGCCACCAGGCTCCCGTGGCCTTCTTCTCCGTCGGCGTGGTAAAGAAGTATTCGTAGTACGCGCACCTGAGGAACCGCGGCGCCTGGTTCGGGAAGGGGTTCTCAGCCAGCAACTTCAGGACGTCGGGCGAGGCTACCATCAGCCGGGCCGGGAAGCACTGAAACCAGCGCGTCCGATGAAAGTAACTCAAGGCGGCAAACCACAGGCTTGACATCGCTTGAAGATGTAGAAGCATATTTGCGATATAGTGCTATTAACATTAGGATATTATGCTGATACTCAACTGTAATTACTGATATTGTGAAAGTACATCTAATATTATAAATTGTTTCAGATTAAGTACTTGCAAACTGCGAGTCTTGGTGTATCATGTCTGCAGTGTTGCTCGGCTGGCTCAGAACTGGAGGTCCACATGTCCAAACGAATGATCACTGAACCCATGGTAGGTGCGCGGTTGCTGTTGGAGTGCGTGCACAACGAAGGCGTACAGCATATCTTCGGCTATCCCGGGGGCGCGAACCTCCCGATCTACGACGCACTCTATAATTTCCCCGGCCTCACCCACATCCTCGTGCGCCATGAGCAGGGCGCCGCTCACATGGCCGATGCTTACGCTCGTGCCACGGGCAAAGTCGGCGTCTGCCTGGCTACTTCCGGCCCTGGTGCGACCAACTTGGTGACGGGCATAGCCACCGCCTACATGGATTCGATCCCGGTGGTGGCCATCACCGGCCAGGTGAAGCGCGAGATGATCGGCAACGATGCCTTCCAGGAGGCTGATGTCACGGGCATCTGCCGCCCCGTTACCAAGCATTGCTATCTGTTGAAGAACCTGAACGACCTGCCGCGGGTGGTGAAAGAAGCCTTCTTCCTGGCGCGCTCGGGCCGGCCGGGGCCGGTCTTAATTGATGTGCCGCGCGATATTCAATCGGAGAAATACACCGGACCGCTCGACGTTGAAATTGACCTGCCCGGCTACAAGCCCAAGGTGCAGGCCGATCAGGAACAGATCGAAGCGGCCGCCGATGCGATCAACTCGGCTGAGCGGCCCCTCTTCTACGTCGGCGGCGGCAGTGTGCTCGCGGGCGCGCACCGCGAACTGCGCGCTGCGGCCGAGCGGGCCAATGTCCCCGTGACCACCACGCTCATGGCGCTGGGCGTGTTCCCAGGCGATCATCCTCTGTGCCTGGGCATGCCGGGCATGCACGGCACATACTGCGCCAACTACGCCATGGACAAGTGCGACGTGCTGGTCAGCCTGGGGGCGCGCTTCGATGATCGCATCACGGGCAAAGTAAGCACCTTCTCCGTCAACTCCCGCAAAGTCCACTTCGACATTGACCCGACCTGTATCGGCAAGGTAGTCAAGACGCACTTCCCCGTGGTGGGCGACGTGCGCGAAAGCCTCAAGCGCATCTTCAAGCACCTGAAGACCAAGGACCGCCAATTGTGGCTGTCCGAACTGAAAGAACAAGAGCGCAAGCATCCGCTGTGGTATCCCGAGGACGGTTTGCGCGCCCAATACGCGCTGGAGCGCATTTGCCACTTCAGCCAGGGCAAGGCCATCGTCACCACAGACGTGGGCCAGCACCAGATGTGGACTGCGCAATTCTACAGGTTCCTGGAGCCACGGCACTTCCTGACCTCCGGCGGCCTCGGCACCATGGGCTACGGCTTGCCCGCCGCCATCGGGGCCGCCGTTGCCCGGCCGGGCGAAGAGGTCTGGTGCATCACCGGCGACGGCTCAATCATGATGAATATCCAGGAATTCGTGACCGCCAAGCGCTTGAAACTGCCCATCCGGATTGCCGTGATGAACAACGGCTGCCTGGGCATGGTGCGGCAGTGGCAGGAGATGTTCTGGCAGGAGCATTATTCCCATACCGTGCTCGATGACAGCCCCGATTTCGTCGAAGTGGCCAAGGCCTTCGGCTGCTATGGCCTGCGCTGCGGGAAACGCGAAGACGTGGACAAGGTCATCCAGGAATCCTACAAGTTCAAGGACGCGCCCACCCTGATTGATTTCCGGGTGGTGGCGGAGGAGAACGTCTACCCCATGGTTCCGGCTGGCGGCAGCCTGGAGGACATAGTGCACTACCCGAAGGACGTGGAAGTGGTATAATGGCCAGGGAATTTTACAGGGGGTGGCGCAGATGGGCGAAGTGCGCGTAAAGGCGTTGATAACCAACTCTGCGGACTTGGCAAGCCCACGCAAACGGGGCCGGGCCAAGGTTCGGTCGTACTTGGCGGATGCGCTGGTGGATACTGGCGCCGTGCGCACCGTGCTGCCGGCCCAGGTGGCCAAAGTGCTGGGACTGCCAACTATTGGCCGGGCCGTAGCGGAGTATGCCGATGGACGGCGGGACGCAGTTGACCTGGTGGGGCCGTTTCTGATTGAAATCCAGCAGCGCGTTACGGCTGAGGACGCGCTGGTCTTGGGCGACGAGGTGTTGATCGGGCAAACGGTGTTGGAGAAACTGGACCTGCATCCGGACCTCAATGGCCGCTGTGTGCGCCCCAACCCCGCCCACCCGGATCAGCCAATTAACAACGTGAAGTGAGAAGAGCCGAATATGCTTAAGACAAGGAGGCGTTATTATGAAGACGAAGGTTGGAGTGAATCGGGTTAGATGCCAGTCGGACAGAAAAGAGGGGCGCACGACTATGGGCGAGGTGCGAACTAAGGTAACGTTGACCAACGCTGTGGACGAAGAACTGGCAAGGCAAGGGGTGTTGCGGCGAAAAAAGCCACGTTCCTGTGTTGTGGACGCGATGGTTGACAGCGGTGCTGTCCGGCTAGTGTTGCCCGTCAATGTCGTTCAACGCCTGGGACTAAGCATAGCGCGCCGGGAAGTAGCGGAATACGCGGATGGCCGAAAGGATGCCGTGGGAGTCACCAGTCCCATCACAGTGGACTGGGAGGGCCGTTTGGCGTCAGAGGACGCGCTGGTCTTGGGGGATGAGGTGCTGATCGGCCAGACAATACTGGAAAAGTTGGACCTGCAGGTAGACTGTAGAAACCATCGCGTTGTTCCCAACCCGGCGCATCCGGATCAGCCCGTGACCAAGGTGAAGTGAGAAGAGAAAAGGGACAAGGCTAAGAAAGGGGGAGGAAAGGAAGAATGAAGACATTCGAGATCGGCGGCGTGAAGGAGACGGTGTACGAGCGCAAGGACATACCCAACTTCAAGGAAATCCTGAAGAAGGAAACCGTCGCGGTGTTGGGGTACGGGCCGCAGGGGCGCGCCCAGTCGCTTAACTTGCGCGACAACGGCGTCAAGGTTTTCGTTTGCAGCCGCAAGTACATTGACAAGGAAAAGGGCATCGAAGACCCCGGCTACACGAACGCCGTTGCGGACGGCTGGGTGCCCGGCGAGACGCTGCTGGAGGACCTGCCCACTGGCGTGCGCAATGCCACCGTCGTCCAGTTTCTGCTTTCAGACGCCGGCCAGAAGGCCTGCTGGCCGCTGATCAAGGACCACTTGCGCCAAGGCGCCGCGCTGTATTTCTCGCATGGCTTCTCCATCGTTTACAGGGAGCAGACGGGCGTGGTCCCGCCCAAGTACGTGGACGTGATCATGGTGGCGCCGAAGGGTTCGGGCACCACGCTGCGCCGCCTGTACGTCGCGGGCAGCGGCATCAACTGTTCCTTCGCCATCGAGCAGAATCACACCGGCCGCGCGCGCGAGCGCTGCATGGCGCTGGGCGTCGGCATCGGCTGCGGCTACATGTTCGAGACCACCTTCAGGCAGGAAGTCTTCAGCGACCTGACCGGCGAGCGCGGCGTGCTGATGGGCGCGATCTACGGCCTCTTCCGCGCGCAGTACGAACTGTTCCGCCAGCGGGGGCACAGTCCGGCCGAAGCCTTCAACGAAACCGCCGAGGAAGCCACGCAGTCGCTTTACCCGCTGATCGGCGAGAACGGCATGGACTGGATGTACAAGAATTGTTCCGCGACGGCGCAGCGCGGCGCTCTGGACTGGTACAAGAAGTTTGAGGATGCGGCCAGGCCGGTTTTTGAAGAGCTTTACGAGAGAGTCGCCAGCGGCGAAGAGACCAAGCGCGTGCTGGAGTTCAATAGCCAGCCGGACTACCTGGCGAAACTAAACCAGGAACTGGCTGAAATCGCCAACGACGAAATGTGGCGGGTCGGCAAGATCGTCCGCGAGCTGCGCCCCGAGCGCACCGGGCAGGGCGTGGTGTTCGCACAGGCTCCCACGCCAGGCCAGAAGGCCGCGAAGACAAGAAAAGCGCGCGCAGCAGGGAAGAAAGCGGCCAAGACGCGGAAGGCTCGAGCTGCCGTGCGGAAAGCCGCCGCCACGCGCAAGGCGCGCGGCAAGTAGCAGTACCCCCTCCCCCGTGGGGCAGGCTGTTAGCCTGCCTGTACTCTAGCAGGCTGGACAGCCTGCCCCACAGGAAGGGGACGGGGAACGGAGTGCGCGCCGCATGATGAGCACATGAGGAGCTACACATGAACAAGCCTGCCGAAGCGACAGTTGCACCACCGGAGCCAGCGGTGGCCGATCCCGCGCTGGCCGCGCCTGCCCCCAAAAGGCCCAGGCGCCACGTGATCTCGATGCTGGTCAAGAACGTGCCTGGGTTGCTGGCGCAGGTAGCCAACCTTTTCGCCGCGCGCGGCTACAATATCGAGTCGCTGGCGGTGGGCGAAACCGAAGACGAGCATTTCTCGCGCATGACGATCACCGTCCGCGCGGAACCGGATATCATCGAGGCGCTCAAGCAGGGCCTGCGCCGCTTCGTCAACGTAATCAAGGTGCTCGACTTCACCACTGTGGACCACATCGAACTGGATCTGGCGCTGGTGAAAATCAGTACGCCTGCCGGCGCCCGTCAGGAGATTCTGGAGCTGGTGCAGGTCTTCCGGGGCAACGTCGTGGACATCGGCCTCAAGGACGTGATGATCTCCGTCGTCGGCCCCGAGACGAAGATAGACACGTTCCTCAACATCGTCCGCCCCTACGGCATCAAGGAGATGGCCCGCACGGGCCGCTTGGCCATGGCCCGTGGCTCCGCCATGGAAGGGCGCGAGACCGAGTGACATTTTAGATTTGCGATTTGCGATTTTCGATTTGAGCGTCGCGGGAGTTCAATCGAAAATGGCTTATCGGTGGAGAACAAGCCGGCCTATACGCCGAACACCTGTTTGATGTACTCCCGGCTGCGGCGGTGGTTCTCGACGGCTGAACGGGTTATCTTCGTCCCGCCTTCGAGGGCCAACTCGACGGCGTAAATCTGCGGCAGCTTGTGTTCCTTTGCGTAGGCCGCAATAGCCGTGTAATCAATGTCTCCGCTATCCAGGTCCTCCCACCAGATGCCATTGCGGCTTTGCCGCAGGTGCCACGAGACCACGCGCGCGCCGTAGTCGCGCAGCACGTCAGCGGGCTGGATTCCGCCGCGGTAGACCCAGTGGACGTCATAGTTGAAGCCGACGTACTTGGGGTCCGTCAACTTGAAGTTCGCATGGAACTCACTGGCGCCATTCTGCATCTCGGGCGTGTGATTGTGGATCGCGAGCTTCATGCCCAGCTTGAGCAGCCCCGCTCCCAGTTCCTGCAGCGCGGCGGCCTGGGTCTTCAGTTCTTCGCCGGTCTTGACGCGGCCAATGGGGTCGGGGTTGCAGTTGATGATAGTGAAGCCGGCCTCACTGGCCACCTTCGCCCCGGCAAGCACTTTGGCCACCGCTTCCTTGGCCTTTCCTTCCTCATGCAGCCGGCCGCCTGAGTAGAGGCACACCGGGACCAAGCCTTTGCTCTTCATCAGTTCGGCGAGCTTCGTATTGTTCGCGGGCGTGCCGGAATCGAGTGAACCTTCGGCGAACTCATAGCCGGCGTCGCGGATCGCGGCAAACGCTTCACCCATGTCGAATGGCTTCTTGTCCCGCTGGTAATACTGCGTCCAGCCATAGAGTTGCGAACCGACTCGCGGCTTCGGCAGTGGCGCAGCGTCTTCTGCGCGCGCCGGGGCGCCCTGGACAATGGCTGCCGCTCCGGCTGCGGCTGTGGCGTGGAGGAATTTTCGTCGCGGCATGTTCATGGTTCTCTGGCCCTGGGTTAACAGGTGCGGTGATACCGCCGCGGCGGTTGTTTTGCAAGGCAATCGCCGCAGCTCTTGGCTCTTAGCTCTTGGCTCTTGGCATTCCCCTGCCGCGCCGTCTCCAAGAGCTAAGAGCCAGGAGCTAAGAGCTGTACTCAGTACTCGGTTGCTTTCCGCCCTGGCTCTGCCATAATGGCCGCCCTTGTTCCAGGCGGCAGCGGTTGGCTTCAGCTTTCGAAAGGAATGCCCGGCATGGCGAGAATCGTCTTCATTGGTGCGGGAAGTTTTGGATTTACGAGGGGCCTGGTCCGCGACCTGCTCACGTTCCCCCTTCTGCGTGACGCCACCATCGTGCTGATGGATATTGACGCCGAGCGGCTGGGGTGCATCAGCAAGTTCATTGAGCGCATCATCCGCGAAGGCAACTACCCGGCCAGGATAGAAGTGACGACCAACAGGCGCCAAGCGCTCAAAGGCGCGGACGCGGTGCTGTGCACCATCCTCGCCGGCCAGTTTGATGTCTGGAAACACGACATCCTGATTCCGAACAGATATGGAGTCAGCACCAACATTGGCGACACTCGCGGGCCTTCGGGCATTTTCCGCGCCTTGCGCACGATCCCGGTGATGCTGAGCATCGTCAAGGACATGGAAGAGCTGTGCCCCAACGCCATTTTCCTAAATTACACCAACCCGATGGCCATGCTGTGCCGCGCCATGCAGCGCCAGTCCAAGATGAAGATTTCCGGGCTGTGCCACAGCGTACAGGGCACGGCGATGATGCTGGCCAAGTGGATTGACGTGCCCTATGAGGAGCTCGTTTACACGTCCGCAGGCGTCAACCATCAGTCCTGGTACGTGCGGCTGGAGCACAAAGGCAAAAACATGTATCCGAAGCTGCGTCAGGTGGTCAGCACGAACAAGAAGATCTATGACGAAGAGCAGGTCCGCAACGAGATGTTCCTGCAACTTGGGTATTACGTCACTGAATCGAGCGGCCATAACTCCGAGTACAACTGGTGGTTCCGCAAGCGTCCGGACCTGATTGAGAAGTACTGCACCCACGGCACGGGCTGGAACCCAGGCAAGGAGTCGTACATCCTCGAAGGCTACGGCAAGCGCGAGCGAACCTGGCGGAAGGAAATTCAGCAGCAGCTCGACGACCCCAAGCCGCTGAACCTCAAGCGCGGCCACGAGTATGCCACCTATATCATCAACGCCTGGTTGGGCGGTGAGCTGTTCGAGTTCAACGGCAATGTGGCCAATGACGGCCTGATTGACAACTTGCCGCGCGGCGCCTGTGTGGAGGTGCCCGTGCTCGCCAGCTTCAAGGGTTTGGAGCCGATCCATGTCGGGCCGCTGCCGCCGCAGTGCGCCGCCTTGGTCAACGTCACCGTCGCGGTTGAGGAAATGGCTGTGGAAGCCTCGATGCGCGGCGATCCCGAAATGGTCTACCACGCCGTGGCCTACGATCCGTTGACCGCCGCCGTGCTGTCGCTGGCTGAAATCCGCAAGATGGTGCGGGAGATGTTCAAGAAGAACAAGGATTACCTCCCGCAGTTCAAGAACGTGAATATCTAAATCACCGAGTAAACGATATCCGAAAGGATCTGGTTCGCTGCAAACTGACCCAGAATCGGGTCCAGTTCGCTGGGCGGACCGGCGAGGAAATACGTCCAGACTCCGTTCTCCTGGCGCAGCAACTCGAAAGACAAAAAACACTCACGGCCAGCCACGTCGCGCGGCACCAGGCGGCGCGTCACGCGCACCAGGGCGCTCTTGCGCAGTTGCTCGGACTCATAGGGGTGCTCTTCCAGCGACTTGACCTTCGACAGCCGCTTGACGATGCGCACAATCTCGTCCTTCTCCGTTTCGGTGCACCAGAAGGTCACCACCACCGCCCCGCCGGGCAGGCCGGGAAAAGCCGTCCCGTGCCCGACGACCGTCTCAATGGAGATGCCGCGGTTGGAGAACGCCGAAGCAATGCTGGTCAGGGCGCCGGCGCGGTCCGCCACGCACACGCGGAAGACCCAGTGCTTATTCTGTTGGTTGTTCGCCATGAAGACGGCTCCTGGCTCTTGGCTCTTGGTTCCTGGCTCTTGAATCAGGCACGGAAGGGCACCGTCAAGAGCCAAGAAATGCTCTTCTCACTTGCCACTCGCCACCTGTCTGACGGCTGACACAGGCAGAATGTGCGCCAGACGGCTTCGCAGCCCACGCACAACTGGCTCCGCGCCGCTCAACTCGCCGCACAGCAAGATGCCCTCTGCATCGGGACCGGCGGGCACGCATAGTGCCCCGATTGATCTCGCGATCTTATCCAGCAGCGGCTCCAAGCTCACGTTGGCGGTCTCATCGCCTGCTTCGAGGGCCTGCCGCAATCCAGAGGATTGCGGCACGCCTTGCTGTCCGCAGTCCACGACTTCGCTGTCTACAATAGCTCCTTCGCGGACCGCGGCGACAGTACACTCATCCGTCAAGTGCACCACCACGTAGCAGGTGTGCTTGGGCGGCAGGCTCATCCTTTCCGCCATGGTGGCGGCAGCCGAGGCGATTGCCGCCAAGGAATTCCCTTGTCGCGGGATAGGCGCGGTCACCGTGACTGGCGTTGCGCGCGGCCGGATGCTGCGCATGTTCATGCGTTCGCGCGCAATGCTGCCGAGCGCGATGGACTGCAGCTTCGTCTCGACGTTGTCGCCCCGGGAGAGGATCACGTATGGCACGGCCACGCCCACGGCCACGCCGGCAAACGTGCCGATGCCGTACTTCACCATTTCGCCAATGACTTTGTAGAGTATGTTGGCCGCGTCCAGGCTGGGAGAGACGAGGATGTCGGCCTGGCCCGCGACCTCCAACGCCGCGCCTTTATCCGGCACTCCTTTCAAGCGCACGGACTCCTCGCTGACCGCCAGATCAAAGGACAGCGGACCGTAGACAACGGCGTTCTCCCAGGGATATTCTGACAGTTCCTGCCCCATGCGCGTGGAAGGCAGGGACTCGATGTATTTCTCGTTGGCGGAGAGCACGGCCACGCGCGGGCGTTCAAGCCCCATCACTGCGCGCGCCACGTCCACGGCGTTCTCGATCAGGCCCACCATGCGCCCGAAATTGCAGACTGTGGTCACGCCGGCATCGGTCATGATCATAGGGCGCCCGCCGCGGATGGGCGTGGCATCGAAGATCGTCACCAGGCTCATGGTCTCGCGGACGGCGATGCGCACCATGGCGCGGTTCAGGATAGGGGTGGAGATGTTGCCTTTCAGAATCACGTCCGCTTTGCCCTGCTGGACATATTCCACGGTGAGCTGGGCCGTCTCCTGCTGGCTGCCGGTGGCAACGACATCTTCCGGGGCCACGCTGATCCCGACCTGAGCAGCCGCTTGGCGGATGGCCGCTTCGTCTCCCACGAGAATGCAACGGTCCACGATCCCGTGATCGCGCGCCGACTCGACCAGACGCAGGTCGTCCTCACGGTCGCCGCCCGGGATGATGACCGTGCGCGGCCGCATCAAGCCTGCGATGAGGACCAGATCGGAGACCGCTTCCAACCGCGGAGTCTTGGAGTTGCTGTTGTTGTGCTCTCCCGCCACGGCGTTCCTTCCAGGATTCCAAGGACACGCTCATAATAACCGAAGCCGGAGTTCTCTTCCACGAAGAACACACAGTGCGGCTTTCAGCCGCAACCAAACCCCAAACTCTAAATCCGAAATCCCAAGGAAACTTCAAACAGCAAAACAGAAAGCATTGCGCAACGCAACTTCGCCACGTGTGCT
>Ga0315279_10010006_pt1 | contig 11203 bp, 10 predicted proteins | sample YL17G06_20_MG_FD_203694 | JGI IMG/M metagenome (GOLD analysis project Ga0315279, IMG submission 203694) | Sediment microbial communities from Yellowstone Lake, YNP, Wyoming, USA - YL17G06_20 | ecosystem: Environmental > Aquatic > Freshwater > Lake > Sediment | place: USA: Wyoming | collected...
CCGGAATCCGGACCACCGTGTTCCTGAAGGGATGCCCCCTGGACTGCTGGTGGTGCCACAACCCCGAGGGCCAGTCGCCGGAGCCCGAGATCACGGTCATCGAGGGCCGCTGCATGCGGTGCGGCGAGTGCCGCAGGGTCTGCGTCCGCGGCGGCGCGGGCGGCGTGAAAATGGGGACGCTTCCCATTTTCCCCATTTTTCTGCCGAAAAATGGGAAAAATGGGAAGCGTCCCTATTTTCACTTTCACGCCGCCTGCACGCTCTGCGGCAAGTGCGTGGAGGCCTGCCCGACGGGCGCCCGCCAGATGGTCGGCCGGCGCATGAACGCAGCGGAAGTCCTCGCCGAGGTCCTCAAGGACCGGGTCTTCTACGAGGAGTCCGGCGGCGGGGTGACCTTTTCGGGAGGCGAACCGCTCCGGCAGCCGCGGTTCCTCCAGGCCCTGCTCCAGGCCTGCCGCGACGCAGGGCTGCACACCGCCGTGGACACCTGCGGCTTCGCCCCGAAGGAAGACCTCCTGGCCGCCGCGCCGCTGGCGGACCTCTTCCTCTACGACCTGAAGTTCATGGATGAGAGCCGCCACGCCCGGTTCACGGGCGCCTCGAACGTTTCCATCCTCGACAACCTGCGGGCGCTGGGCGACATCCACGGCAACATCTGGATTCGCGTCCCCATCATCCCGGGCCTGAATGACAGTGCCCGGGAACTGGAGGCCCTGGCCCGATGCGCCGCCTCTGTGCCGGGGGTGCGCCAGGTGAACGTGCTTCCGTATCACGGGGCAGGGGCCTACAAGTCCCCGCGCGTGGGCAGGGCGTACCGGCTCCAGGAGACCGCGCCGCCCTCGCCGGAGTACATGGAGGATGTGGCGGCAAGGTTCAGGGGCCACGGCCTCAGCGTCAGGATAGGCGGGTAGCGCCATGACCGAACGGACAGCCAGGCTGCGGCAGGCGAGCCTCGACGCCAGGCCCTGCATCTCCCAGGAGCGGGCGGTCCTTGTGACCGCCTTCTACCAGGCCAACGAGGGGAGGTTCTCCGCCCCGGTCATGCGGGCGCGGTGCTTCCATCACCTGTGCGAGCACAAGACCCTCTACCTGGGCCAGGACGAACTCATCGTGGGCGAACGCGGGCCGCGCCCCAAGGCCACGCCCACGTACCCGGAACTCACCTGCCACAGCCTGGAGGACCTCCGCATCCTCAACTCGCGCCCCAAGACCAGTTATGCCGTCTCCGATGAGTGCGTGAAGGTCTACCAGGAAACGATCATCCCCTACTGGCGCGGCCGCAGCATGCGGGACCGGCTCTTCCAGGCGATGTCCCAGGAGTGGCGGGCGGCCTACGATGCGGGCATCTTCACGGAGTTCATGGAGCAGCGCGCCCCCGGCCACACGGTCCTCGACGACAAGATCTACCGCAAGGGGATGCTGGACTTTAAGTGCGACATCGCCCGTGCCCTTGCGGCCCTCGATAGCGTCGGCGACCCCGAGGCCGGCGCGAAGCGCGAGCAGTGGGCGGCCATGGACATCGCCTGCGACGCTCTTCTCCTGTTCGCCGGGCGCCACGCCGCACTGGCCCGCGAGCAGGCCGCGCGCCAGTCCGACGCCGCGCGGAAGGCCGAACTTCAGAAGATCGCCGACGTCTGCACGCACGTCCCGGCCCGCGCCCCGCGCGATTTCCACGAGGCCCTTCAGTACTACTGGTTCTGCCACCTGGCGGTCATCACGGAACTGAACGGCTGGGACTCGTTCAGTCCCGGTCACCTGGACCAGCACCTCCTCCCCTTTTACCGCAAGGGCCTGGAGGACGGAACGCTTACGCCCGGCAGTGCGCGGGAACTCCTGGAGGCGTTCTTCGTCAAGTTCAACAACCACCCCGCGCCGCCCAAGGTGGGCGTGACGGCGGCCGAGAGCGGCACGTACACGGACTTCGCCAACATCAACCTCGGCGGGCTCCTGGCCGACGGCGCCGACGCCTCCAACGAACTCTCCCACCTGCTGCTGGACATCGTTGACGAGATGCACCTGTTGCAGCCCGGCAGCAACCTCCAACTTTCGCGCAAGACCCCCGATGCGCTTCTCCACCACGCCCTGCGCATCATCCGCAAGGGCTACGGCTTCCCGTCGCTCTTCAACGCCGACGCCGTCATCCAGGAGCAGTTGCGGCAGGGCAAGACCCTGGAGGACGCCCGGGCCGGCGGGTGCAGCGGTTGCGTTGAGACCGGCGCCTTCGGCAAGGAGGCGTACATCCTCACCGGGTACTTTAACCTCGTGAAGGTCCTGGAACTCGCGCTCCACGACGGGCTCGACCCCCGCACCGGAAAGCAACTGGGCCCGCGGACGGGGGCCCCGGCCGCGCTGGCGTCGTTCGACGACCTGTTCGCGGCGTTCCGCAGGCAACTCCATCACTTCATCGAGGTCAAGATCGCGGGGAACCAGGTCATCGAACAGATGTACGCCACGATGATGCCGGCGCCTTTCCTTTCGGTGATTACCGATGACTGCATCCTCAAGGGCAAGGACTACAACGCCGGCGGCGCGCGATATAACAACACGTACATCCAGTTCGTGGGCATCGGCAGCCTGACGGACTGCCTGGCGGCCGTCAGGCGGACGGTCTTCGATGACGGGGCCATGGGCCTCGGCGACCTGGTGGCGGCCCTTGATGCGAACTTCGAGGGCCGCGAGATCCTCCGCCAGCGCCTCCTGAACCGCACCCCCAAGTACGGCAACGACGACGATGACGCCGACGGCCTTGCCGTGCGGGCGTTCGACGTCCTCGTTGAGGAAGTGGACGGGCGGCCCAACACCAAGGGCGGCCGGTACCGCGTGGAGATGCTCCCGACCACCTCGCACGTTTACTTCGGTTCCGTTACGGGGGCGATGCCCGACGGCCGCAAGGCCGGCCTGCCGCTGTCGGAGGGCATCTCGCCCGTCCAGGGCGCGGACCGCCGCGGGCCAACGGCCGTCTTCAAGTCGGCGGCCAAGATGGACCACCTGAAGACCGGCGGGGCGCTCTTGAACATGAAATTCACGCCCGCCCTACTGGCCGGCGACGGCGGCATCGAGAACCTCGCGCACCTCGTCCGGGCGTACTTCAGGATGAACGGCCACCACGTCCAGTTTAACGTGGTCCGGGCCGAGACGCTCCGCAGGGCCCAGGCCGAGCCGGAGGCCTGCCGGGACCTCATCGTCCGCGTGGCGGGCTACAGCGACTACTTCTGCGACCTGGCGCGCGAACTCCAGGACGAGATTATTTCGCGGACGGAACACCAGGCGATGGCGTAGCGCCGACGGCGAGATAAAAACGGGAACGGGGAACCGGCTACCGGGAACCGGGGCGGAACGCGGCCCGCCATGCGCACGTCATCAAGGGTTGCGGATTGACCGCGGGACGGGAATCAAGTGGTGCCTCCCCGGAACCGCTGAACCGTCTTACCGCAGCGGCATCGGGCGGCGCCTCCGCCGGTTTCGCCATTTTGTCTAAACGGCCCTTGACTTCGGGCCGAGGGGTACACATAATGTCCACGTGCGAGTGATCAGCCTGAAGCCCCTGCGGGAGTTCTGGCAGCGTCATGCCGACGCCGAGGAGCCGTTGCGGCTCTGGTACAAGGTCGCCGCCAGCGCCGAATGGGCCAACCTCCAGGAGGTGCGGCAGGCGTATCCCCACGCGGATGGGGTCCGGACGGCCCGTGGCGATACGCTGACCGTGTTCAACATCGGCGGAAACAAGTACCGTCTGATCGCCCGAATCCGGTACGACTACCGGCTTATCAACGTTCGGGCCGTCCTGACGCACGCAGAGTACGACGAAGACCCGTGGAAGGAATAGCCATGCGCACGACCAGGAGTGCCGGCAAAAGGAATCTGCCGGGCCGCTTCGAAGACCTTGTGCGGCTGATGCCGCCCCAAGCCATCGTTGACGATGCCCACTACGAGAACACGGTGGAGATGATCGACGCGCTGATGGCCTGCGGCAGGCTGACCCGGGACCAGGAACTGTACATGGAGACCCTGGTGCAGTTGGTTCAGGCCTACGAGGTCCGCCGCCACGCCATTGAGACCGCAGACTTGAGCGGCAGGCGGGTCCTCAAGCACCTCTTGGCCGCCAGCGCCATGAACGCATCCGACCTCGCCCGCCTCCTGGGCGTCCACGCGAGCATGGGTTCTAAGATCCTCAAGGGCGAGCGGTCCTTGACGGTCGAGCACCTTCGGAAACTGGCGGAGCGGTTCAAGGTAAGCCCCGAGGTCTTCATGGACTAAAAGGACCCTTTGCGTTCCGTCCGCCGCCCTTCAGGATTCGTTATTCGGCGTTCGTTATTCGATATTCTCCTTGGCTTTGCCGGGCAGCCGTTCAGGATTCATTATTCGGCGTTCGTTATTCGATATTCTCCGTGGGTTTGGTTATTCGGCGTTCCTTGTTTGCTATTCTCCGTCGCCGTCGCCGCCCCGGCCCAGGGCCGTCAGGAGATAAGAATCACGCCCCCGGAAATCCAGGCGTCACTTCTCTTTAACTCGCATCACCGAAACGGCCAGCGGCAAGCGAAGGCCAAGGAAGATCAGGAAGAATAGAAGTTCGACCGTGATCAAGGCTCTGCCCCAGGCAGTGGCCGGGTGTATCTCACCGTAGCCGAGGGTTGTGAACGTGAGAAAACTCTGGTAAAGGGCAGTCCGTGGGTCACAGATTGGCGGGCAGAAATCCGCGCTCCAACGCAACAGGAGGATGGCGAAGCAGGTTGGAATCTGCAGCACGCCGAGAAAGGCCGGGAGGAGCCATCTCGGCCTGTTCCGAATCTCGAAAACCTGGTGAAAACCTTGGGACGCTACCGAAAACCCGGGAAAACCCGGGGTTCGAGTGCTATGTGTTTTCGGCGCGGCTTGCTTGCGGCAGCGGAGCGGCACCAACCTGCCCAGTCTCAGACGAAAACAGAATGGTTGTCGGTTGCCTGGCCTCCAGATTGAGCCAGACGATCAGGTCCGTACCCTCCAGAGTGGAGACATGGCCCACGCGGCAGTCTTGGCCGCGCGGTATGTCCTTCCCACCCACACTCACCTTCGCCATTGCTTCACCCCAGTTCTTGATGACGAAGGCCGGGTTGAGCACCGGGGAGTTCTCGCTGCCCGCCAGCGTCAGTTCCAACGTGATTGGCTTGCCAGGCGGTTTGCACGTCAGCACGTAGGACCGCTGGTTCTTGTCGTAACCGCCGCTCTGAAAAGCGCTGCCGGCGAGTTTCAATTCCGCTGGATCGTTCCACGACCGCCCAAGAGCCGCCATTTCCTGCGGCGTTTTGTCGGTCATGCCATAGAGATTGCGGCCGAACATCATGTCGGGGCGATTTGACCTGTGCTTGACGGGGAACAGGGTGCCCAGGCACGTGGAACTGGGCCGGTCGGACGCCGGCGTCACCCGGCCATCGTTGGGCAACTGGGCTACCGGCCAATGGTTCCAACAGGGCATGGTGGAGTAGCCGGCCAGCACACCGAAACGTAACGGCTTCCATTTGGCGCCCGTTTCCCCAATCACGAAGTGCCGGTACTTCGACTTCAGGTTCATCACTTGGATGGGACCCACGACTTGCTTCGCCGCCGGAAGCGGTTTTCCATAGGCCACCGCCCAGGAATACGTGTTGCTGTCCCCCTCCAAGTCCACCACGGTCACAGCGTCCACTTCGACGTTGTCCTGGGGTTTGGTGCCCGGCTGGTTGAGCAGTTCACTCTGCTGCCACTCCATGCCTGCCGCGAAGTTACTGTGGATCTCCTGGTAACGGACGGCGACCGCATCAGGATAAATGGTGTAGTACTCATCCGTCCATTCGCCCCAGCCGGTTTCCGGATCGACGTGATTCTGAGCGTACGTGATGTCCGGACTGGCGGTGCGCCAGTGGACCACGACGCGCGCGTCGGTGTTCTCGATCACGCGCACATGGGCGTAGCGGCACTGCTTGTCGGACATCTGCTCGCAGCAGCCCATCGCGTTCATGCTCTCCGGCCCCTGGTCGCCGACCCACTTGTCGTTGTCGGTCACCCAGGCCGGGCAATACCCGGTCCCGCGCCAGAAGACCATACGCACGGGCGACAGATCAAACCGTACCAGGACGTCCGCATGATCGCCCACGCGCCAAATCCGATCCCACTCCTCGGAATACTTCAACCGGGTATGGTAGGCGCCGAATCGTCCCGGGCCCGGCGGGCCGGAAGGCATTTTCCGGTACTCCAGCGGTTGAGCCACAGCGGGCTTGATGGCTGAGTATGCCTGGAGCACTTGCTCGGGCGCAAGAGCACGGTCGTAAATCTTCACCTCGTCGATCAGTCCGTCGAAGACCATGGGCGAGAGCAGCCTGCGGCTGGGCTCGCGCTCCGTCATGGCGGGCGACTGGCGACGATGGGACATGCCGATGAGCAGATCCAAACTCTCGGCGGGCACCGGCTTTCCTTGTGCCGCCTGGCTGCCGGCAAGTTGGCCGTTCACGAACACGGCGAAACCTTTCTGCGGATCGAAGACCCCGGCCACATGGGACCACTTCAAGAGCGGTACCGGTTCTTTGCTCACGCAGCCCTGCCAGCGCCCATCGAGCGACGCGTGGAGGCCGATCCGCCCCAGGTGGTCGATCCCGAAGAAGTACCCCGCTTGACCCTCCTGGTCGTGGTCGACAATGCCCGTCCAGTTCCAGGAGTACTCCTGGGGGGCAATCCACGCTTCGATCGTGAAGGCTCCCGTCAATCGCAGCGTCTCCGAGGCTTTTCGCACGACACGCGAGGTGAAGCCGTCGAACTTCAGGCCGTTGCCTTGTACGCCGGCTGCGAAGAACAAGTGGCCCCGCAACTCGTCCTTGTGCTTTCCCACGAAATCTACGACGACCTTTCCGTGCCCCTCGTCGAATCGCCACCAGGCCACGGGGTCTTCTCCGGCCCGGAGTTGGCCCACGCCAGTCAGCAGGACCAACAGGGCCATGAATGTGCGTGTTCCCATCGTTCCGTTCCTTTCGCATCTCACGATTGATGTGACCTATCGTTAGGCCTTTTTTCCTTTTAATTCATGGGACACCAATACTATTTTCCTATCTCCTTGTACTCGGGCGGCCGGGGCGGCCGGGGGCCAAGCGACGCGACCGCTGCGTTTCGAGGCGGGCCAGGAACCGCGGATCGCCGCACGACCGGCCCGTGCGGCCAGCGTGTGGCCGGGCCTCAATGACTCCAAGTTATGCTGCGCGGCTGATGGCGTCAATGCAAAAACGGCGGTGGCCCGGCACTTCGGTAAAGGCTCCTGCGGCGGGCGGGCGTGGATGACGGCAGGGGTTGTCAGGCCCATTCATGGGCCTTCGCCCCGCGGGGAAACCTGGGGACGCTACCCAGGTTTTCCGCCGTCGTGAGGAGGGGGACGCTACCCATATTCTCCCGTGGCGTTCTTGTTCCATGGCCGGGTGCCAGGCCGTTGGCACGGCATGGGCGGCCACATAGGGCCGCCCCTACGCCGGCGCGATGAACGGGTCCTCCGTAGCCACGGGTGGAGTGGCGCGGCCGCAGCCTGCCCGCTTTGGCGGGCTGCGGCCCGACGCGCAACCCGTGGAGAACGGATATCCCTCAGCCTCTTCTCGCCCCAACGGGGCGAAGGAGATTTGGGGGCCGACGAAAGGACGCCTGTGCCCGGCGATTCCTCCGCCCCCTCGGGGCGGGTGTGTTGAAACACGAACGTTTCCACGGGTTCCGCACCGTCCGCTGTGCAGCGGCCGGTGCTTCACCCGTGGCAACAGTCCGCCGCCCCGTTGGGGCGAAGAACGGCAGATGTAGGGTGCGTGCTCCGCACGCACGCGGATTATTCACGCGGATGGCGCGGAGGCAAGGTGCGTGCAAAGCACGCACCCTACGTGGCCTTTGCGTGAGATCGCCGGCGTTGCCTTTGCTTGAGTTTTTCACTCTGTATTCCGCACTCCGCACTCCCTGGCACGGCCACGGCCGGTGCCGTGGCAGGTCGCACTCGTAACTCCTTTTCCCGCCTTGCTTTACAAAAACAGCGCATGTAGGGTGCTTGTAACTCCTTTTCCCGCCTTGGTTTACAAAAACGGGTGTCCCCAGGTTTCCGGTTCCCCGTTCCCGGTTCCCCGTTCCCCGCTTTTGGGAGTTATCCACAACGGCGTATGGCCATGCGTCCATGTAAAAACCATCAAATTCGGGTCAAAATCGATCAAAAAGGCGACGTTTTCCGTCAAAAAGGGATCAAAAAGGCGCGCATTTCGTCATGCCCATCTTAACATTTTGGGTGCGGACCCCCTCTGGCGCTAGCGCCAGGGCCGATTTGGCACTCCGGAAGGGTCATTTTGGGGTGGTTCAGGGGTCAAAAACGGCGTGTGGAAAAGTTATCCACAAAATGTGGAAAAGCCGGGATTCGGGATTCGGCATTCGGGATTCGGCAAAGGACAACGGCCGGGAATCGGGATTCGGAATTTGGGGCCAGGAACCCGGCAACGGATAGGCCCCTTGGGGGCCGAAGCCCGTACGGGCTGGGGCAGGGCCGCACGAGTCAGATTTCCAGTTCTGTGCCCAGGTTCAACCGCTCGCCCCTGGCGAGGACCTTGTCGGCCGCCAGCAAGTCCTGAAGGGCGATCCCTACCGACTTGAACAAGGTCACCTGGCCCTGCGACTCGCGGCCCTTCAGAAGGCAGTGGAGCGGATACGAAGCAGCGTCCGCGGCCGCGTGGAGCAGGGCGGCCTCAAGCCGGAGGCGGCGGACGGCATGCTCGGCCTGCTTTCGGCGGCGGCGGCCTGGCGGGAGATCGCCGACGCGCAACTGGTCATCGAAGCCGTGTTCGAGGACGCCGCGGTGAAGCGCGCCGTCATCGGTGAGATCGAGGCGGTCTGCCCGTACGGGCCCGTACTGGGCGGCGGGAGCCTGGTGCTGCTGGTGGCGTTCGGGTCGGGTTTCGTGTGGGCCTCGGCGTTAGTGCGGATGTGAGGCCCTGGTCGCCGCCGCCATCTCGCGCAGTTGGAACCGCTTGATCTTGCCCGTGGCCGTCTTGGGCAGCGCCTCGACGAATTCCACCCACCGGGGGTACTTGTACGGCGCGGCGTTCTTCTTGACGAAGTCCTGCAATTCCTTCGCGAGTTCCGGGGACGGCTTGTGCCCGTCCTTCAGGACGACGTAGGCGTACGGTTTGGTGAGGCCTTCCTCGTCGGGGGCGGCGGCCACGCCGCTCTCGAGCACGGCCGGGTGCCCCTGGAGGACGGCTTCCACGTCGCTCGGCCAGACGACCATGCCGCTGACCTTCATCAGGTCGTCGCTGCGTCCGGCGTACCAGAAGTAGCCGTCCGGGTCCACCTTGAACTTGTGGTGGGTGTCGATCCATTCGCCCAGGAAGGTCCGCTGGGTCTGCTCGTGCTTGTTCGCCGGTTTAATTTGACAATCGTCGATGATTGTGCTATAATAAGGTTGCTGGACTTCACATCTACTGCCAATCTCGGCGTCGCAGGTGGGGGCTGAAGCGTTCGGGGGAGGCCCATCATGCCCCGGCGCTCGTCCGCCGCGTTGCCCGTTCTTGCCGCAGTGTCCGTCGGTATAGGGCCCGGCCTGCCGCCTGCGCCTGCGCGCGGCGCCATCGCAAAGGCCGCGGCGATCCTTCAGGGCGGGTGCTGCACGCCCGCCACGTTGATAACCGTCCCCGGCGCGGCTGTGCCGATGGCGTTGCAGCCGGCCGACCCCGCGCCGGGGATGTCTTCTTCCACAGGGGTCGGCGGCGACGAGAGGTCCCTGGTGGTGCCTGAGCCGGCCACGGGGGTCCTGCTGGCGGCGGGCGTGGCAACTACCCTGCTTGTTCGACGTGCCAGGTAAGCGGCCGAGGGGCAGCCGCAGGGGGGTATGCAGGCCGGAGATGCTCCGGCCTGCGTTTTTGCGCCCCCCCTCAACGTTTAGAGCGGTTCACGGTTGCTTGTAGCACGCCGCGCGGCGGGCAGTCGTGCCCGCCGCGCTTCGCCTGTGCCTAGGCGTCCCGTGGCGCGGTCGCCAACAGATACTGGCGACCGCGAGAGATCTCGCCCCCTCAACGTTTAGCCGTCGCCGCTGCGGCGACGAAAGGCAATCGCGGCCGTGCCGCCTCGCGCTTGAACGCCGACTATCTTTCAAGGTTTGAACTTCTGGCGCCCTAATTCCTCAGCGACTGAATCGGCGCCGGGATGCGGCCGCCGAAACGGACGAAATCGGCGCTGGCCCCCGTGTTCCGCACGTCCATAACGACGGCCGAGCCGAACAGGCCGCCGAACTCCACCCGCTCGGCCCGGCCGCCGGGCTTCGACAGGTCGCCGGGCGAGAACGGCCGGGCCACCACCTGGAGGCCCGCCGATTCCGGCCCGCGGACCTTGGCCGCCAGGTCGCGCGCCTCCAGCGGCTGAGGCAGGCTCACCACCATGATGAGCGTAAAGTACCCTCCCAGGACGGTCTGGCTTGCGGCGTCGATGTTGCCGCCCAGGTGCGTCACGGCCGTCGAGACGGCCGAGATGATGCCCGGGTGGTCGTCGGACATCACGTTCAGGACGTAGGCGTGCGGAAATCACGTGTTCATAAGGGCGGCATTGTACCCGCCTGGGCGGGCAGAGGCAACGCCCCTTGCATTCGGCCGGCGGCGCCCGTATGTTCTCCCGAGCGCGCGGTCGTGCGTCGGATGCGGCACGGCTGGCTCGCCCAGTCGAGTCTTCGACTTGTCCAGCCGTGGGAGAGGGCGGCTTGCGTTACCCCCGGTCGCCAAGGCGACCGTGCCACGCCACCTCGTAAGGGATGCCGTACCAGATCCACCAGTGACAGTTGAAACTACGCCCCCGAAGGGTATAGTGGCAGCCGCATCTGGCACAGAAAGGATTGCCATGTACCATGTTCCGCTCGTTGTCACGTTGTTGCTTTGCCTTCTGGCCGCGCAGGCCTCGGGAGCCGCCGCAAGCGAGCCGGCCGCTGATTACAAGGTCGCCGCGGGCAACCTAGATGCCAAGTTCGACGCCGACCGCCGACTGATCACTATCTGCTGTTCCGGCAAACCGGCGCTGGACGTGCGGCTTGTCATGGCCGGAGTTGGCGGGCAGAAAGTCTCCTCCAACAACAAGAGCCTGAAACTCGGCGAGTGCACGGCGGCCGGCGACACGCTCACCGTCCCCTTCGAGAACGTCTTCACCCTTAAGGTGGTCCTCAAGGACAACGCGGCCGAAATCCACGTGGAGGGCAACCTCGACGGCC